>Ga0302347_1000105_pt1 | contig 160087 bp, 141 predicted proteins | sample PhyWR1_FD_202178 | JGI IMG/M metagenome (GOLD analysis project Ga0302347, IMG submission 202178) | Leaf surface microbial communities from wheat plants in UC Gill Tract Community Farm, Albany, California, United States - DLSL W.R1 (v2)... | ecosystem: Host-associated > Plants > Phyllosphere >... | reverse complement strand
TCACTCTCTTATACGAGGTCACGGCATGCCGTGCCTTCAGCGACTCTACGCCGATACCGTGCGGATCACTCTCCTACTCGGGTGCGGACACACCAGTGCTAGCGACGAACTCTGTCCCCGCGCGCGCGCTTCAACTCTAGACCCAGTTTGCTGCGCGACAGCGCGGCGTCGAAGACGGGGCGGCCACTCCTACAGATGTTTTGCGTGCAACCTGTAGCAGTTGACGAGCTTTGCGAGGCTACGTCCGGGCGCGCAGCGGCCGTAAAAGGGCCAAGATCAAAAGATCGCAGCCTGCGGCGGCTCCTACACTTTTACCGCGTACGCCTGTAGTCGCTGACGAGGCACGAAGGCTGCGAAAGATCAAAAGATCGCGAGCAAGCTCGCTCCTACAGGTGTATTGCGCACGCCTGTAGCAGTTGGCGAGCTTTGCGAGGCTACGTCCGGGCGCGCAGCGGCCGCAAAAAGGCCAAGATCAAAAGATCGCAGCCTGCGGCGGCTCCTACGCTTTTACCGCGTACGCCTGTAGTCGCTGACGAGGCACGAAGGCTGCGAAAGATCAAAAGATCGCGAGCAAGCTCGCTCCTACAGGTGTTTTGCGTACAACCTGTAGCAGTTGACGAGCTTTGCGAGGCTACGTCCGGGCGCGCAGCGGCCGTAAAAGGGCCAAGATCAAAAGATCGCGAGACAAGCTCGCTCCTACAGGTGTATTGCGTACACCTGTAGCAGTTGACGAGCTTTGCGAGGCTACGTCCGGGCGCGCAGCGGCCGCAAAAAGGCCAAGATCAAAAGATCGCAGCCTGCGGCAGCTCCTACGCTTTTACCGCGTACACCTGTAGTCGCTGACGAGGCACGAAGGCTGCGAAAGATCAAAAGATCGCGAGCAAGCTCGCTCCTACAGGTGTATGCGTACGCCCGTACGCTTAATCGCTATACGCAGCACTCAATTCAACCGCCGCGTGTTCGAACGCGGTTTTGATTTCTTCGATCACTTGGTCCGTGTGGTCGAAGGAGATGTACAACCGGCCGTATGGCGACGGCATGATTAGTACGCCCGCTTCGCGCAATGCCAGGTGCAGGGCTTTGGTAAATGACGGGTTGGCGATTTGCGCGGCCTGTTCGTAGGTGCTCGGGACCACGGCGCCCAGCCAGATGCCAAATACGTTGCCGTAGCCGCTGGTGCTCACGGTGATGCCGTGGCTTTTAAAGATGCTTTCAATGGCGCCACGCAAGGCGTCGCCACGGGCGATGAGTTGCGGGTAGTCAACGCTGTCCAGTTGCGCCAGGGTGGTGGTCACGGCCGCGCAGGCCATTGGGTTGCCGCTGAAGGTACCGCCGCGTATGACCCGGCCTTCTTCAAACCCCGCGAAAATGTGCGGTTTGGCGACGACCGCCGACACCGGTACGCCGTTGCCAATGGCTTTGCCAACGCTGGCGATGTCCGGGTCCAGGCCTTCTTGCAGGGCCGCGAGGCCCGGGTACAGGCGAAAGCCCATCAGCACTTCGTCGCTGATCACCAGTGCGCCGTGGCGGTGGGCCACGTCTTGGACGTGTTTGAGGTAGCCCGGCAAGGCCATGATGCAGCCCGCATTGGCCAGCATCGGCTCCAGAATCACCGCAGCAATATTGCTGTCTTCGGCAAACAGGCGCTCAACATCGTCAAAATCGTTAAAGCGTAGCAGGGTGGTGCGCTCTGTAGACGGGCGCTTGCCGTCGCTAAAGCTCGCCTCTTTGGAGGTGACGTTGCCGTAGCTGATGTCATCGAACCAGCCATCAAAACCCGCCGCCATTTTGGCGATTCTGCCGCGACCGGTGTAGGCCCGCGCTGCGCGGCAGGCCAGGTGCACGGCTTCGCTGCCCGAGTTGGTGAAGATGACTTTGCTCAGCTCGCCGGTGTGGTTGGCCAGTGCCGTCGCCGCGCCATGCTCACGCACGTGGGCCCAGGACGGCGCCGCGCTGTCGCTCAGTGCCTGCACGACCGCCGCATTGACTGCGTCATTGGAGTGGCCCAGCAACACGGCGCCAAAGCCCAGCGCGGTGTCGATGTATTGGCGGCCCTGGTCATCCCACAGGTAGGCGCCTTTGCCATTGCGGATAAACAGTTTTTCACCCTTGAGATCAGGCAGGATGCGGGCTGCGCTGGAAACATCACCCACTAGATTCGGCATAAAAACCTCTGAATTTGGACAAGAGTTACCCGCCCCGGGCTGTTGGGCCCGGGAAGGTGTACGGCATGGATTATTGTTGTTTGACTTTCAGTTTTTCGTTGCGTCGTCGCAGCACTTCGAGGGTCAGCAGCATCAATACCGAGAGGATGACCATGATGGTGGCGACCGCGGCAATGTTGGGGCTGATGTTTTCTCGAATGCCCGAGAACATCTGCAAGGGCAAGGTGCGTTGTGACGGGCTGGACAAAAACAGCGTGACCACGACTTCATCAAACGAGGTGGCAAACGCGAACAGCCCGCCCGAGATCACGCCGGGGGCAATCAGCGGCAGGATCACTTTGAAAAACACCGTTAACGGCGGGGCACCGAGGCTGGCGGCGGCCCGGCTGAGGTTGTTGTCAAAACCCTGCAACGTCGCGTTGACGGTGATGACTACAAACGGCACGCCGAGCATGGCATGAGCCAGCACCAGACCGGTGTAGCTGTTGAGCAATTGCAGCTTGGCAAAGAAGAAGTACAGGCCGACCGCAACGATCACCAGCGGCACGATCATGGGCGAAATCAGAAACGCCATGATCACGCCCTTAAAGCGGAAGTTGCCCCGGCACAGCCCCACAGACGCCAGGGTGCCGAAGATCATGGCCAGGGCCGTGGCGGCGGGGGCGATGATAAAGCTGTTTTTAAAGGCCTGACGCCACTCCTGGGACGACATCAGTTCTTCGTACCAGCGCAACGAAAACCCGTCCATGGGGTAGGTCAGGAACGATGACGAGTTGAACGACAGCGGAATGATCACCAGCACCGGGATAATCAAAAACAGCAGCACCAACAGGCAGACCGTCACCAGACCGAAGCGGGCCAGTTTTTCGGCTTTGGACGCATAAGGCGCCATGGTCATGACCTCGACTGGTTAGGGTGGGTAAGTTTGCCGTACACCCCATACAACAACAGGGTGGCAATTAGCAGCAGGCTGCCGAGTGCAGACGCCATGCCCCAGTTAACGGTTTTATTGGTGTAAAACGCGACGAAGTAGCTGACCATCTGGTCCGCAGCACCGCCCACCAGGGCCGGGGTCACGTAGTAACCAATGGCAAGGATAAAGGTCAGCAAGGCACCTGCCGCCAGGCCCGCGAAGGTCTGCGGCACGTACACCCGCCAGAACGCTACGAACGGGTGCGCACCCAGTGAAATAGCCGCCCGCACGTAGTTCCCGGGGATGTTTTTCATCACGCTGTACAGCGGCAAGATCATGAACGGCAGCAGCACATGGGTCATCGCGATGATCACCCCGGTACGGTTGAACACCAGTTGCACCGGCGCGTCGATAAGGCCCAGAAACATTAACGAACGGTTGATCAAGCCATCGGACTGCAACAGCACCACCCAGGCGGCGGTACGCACGATCAGCGAGGTCCAGAACGGCAGCAGCACGCAGATCATCAGCAGATTGCTTTTGCCCTCGGGCAAGGTGGCCAGCCAGTACGCCACCGGGAACCCCAGCACCAGGCAAAGCAGGGTGACCACGGCGCCGATGGCGAAGGTGCGGGCAAAAATGTCCACGTAGATCGACTGGTTAGGGTCGGCCTTGACGATGTTGCCGGTGGCGGAGTCGATACGGTGATCGAGGGCGGCCAGCAAGAAGTAAGGCGTCAGCGGCGCCGATGCCTGCTTCAGGGCCTTCCAGTAATTAAGCTCGCCCCACGAACTGTCGATGGCAATTAGCGCGTCACGTTTGGACGCCACGTCGCTGGCCGGCAGGTTGCGCAGGGTTTTGCTGATGAGGGTCCGGTAAGCCGGGATTTCATAGCTCAAGCGCTTGGCCAATGCGCCGATCTGGCCGTTCTCTTTGGCGTTGGCCAGGTCGATAACCAGCGCTTCGAAGGTGTGTTCGTTGGGCAGCGATTTGCCTTTCCATAAAGCCAGCGCCTCAACGGTGGCCGGCAGCGCGGTGTTCACATCGGGGTTGTCGACGCTGCGCGAGAGCAGGGTGCCGATGGGGAAAGCAAAGCACACCAGCACAAACAGAAACAGCGGTGCGATCAGCAGCAGGGATTTGAACTTGTAAGAACGTTCGGACTTTCTGAGCTTGGCCCTGAGAGTGGGCGTCTGCTCCTGGGTCTGGCCGGATTGATTGACGGCGGACTGACTCATGATCGACATCTCAGTGCTTGGTCACGTCCAGAGCGCGGATGTGCTCTGGTGACCAGGAAAGTGAAATCGAACTGCCAACCGTCCAGCTGTTGTTCATGTGCGAGGCCGGCAGCTTGACCATGAAGTTCGGCTGCCCGGCAATTTCGGTGATCATGCGCACGTGGTCGCCCAGGTAGATGTATTCCTGAATGCGCGCGGTCAGCGGTGTGCTGCCCGCTGGGCCGACCACCACTCGCTCGGGGCGGATGCACAGGGCCACCTGGTCGCCCGGCTGGCACTCGGCCACCGGCACGGCGCGGATCAGGCTGCCGTCATCGAGGCGCGCCACGGCATAGTGCTCGTCGCAATACATAAAGGTGCCGAGCAGGGTGTTGTTCTCGCCTATAAATTGCGCCACGAAGCTTTTGTTCGGGGCCTCGTAAATGGCGGTCGGGGTGTCGATCTGCTGGATCACGCCGTCGTTGAACACCGCCACGCGGTCGGACATGGTCAGGGCTTCGCTTTGGTCGTGGGTCACGTACACCACGGTCAGGCCCAGTTGCTGGTGCAGGTGCTTGATTTCCAGTTGCATGTGTTCGCGCAATTGCTTGTCGAGCGCGCCCAGCGGTTCGTCCATCAGTACCAGCTTGGGGTCAAATACGAGCGCACGGGCCAGGGCGACACGTTGCTGCTGGCCACCCGACAGTTGCGCGGGGTAGCGTTTTGCGAAATCGGTGAGTTTCACCATGTCCAGAGCACGGCTGACTTTTTGCTTTTTGTCGACGCTGTTCATTTTGCGGACAGAAAGCGGAAAGGCCAGGTTTTGCTCAATGGTCATGTGCGGGAAGAGCGCGTAGTTCTGGAACACCATGCCGATGTTGCGCTTGTGTGGCGCAAGGTTATGCAGCGGCTTGTCGTTCAGGTAAATCTCGCCATGGGTCGGCGTTTCGAAGCCGGCCAGCATCATCAGGCTGGTGGTTTTGCCCGACCCGGACGGGCCCAGCAGGGTGACAAATTCGCCTTCTTTGATATCGAGGTTCAAATCCTTGACCACGGGGCGTATGCCGTCGTAAGTCTTCTGAATATTTTTAAAACTGACCAAGTGTTTCACGTAACCATCCTCACTTGAGAGCAGGCGCACAGCATCTTCGCCAAGGCATGCTCGCTCATTATTCTGAGAGGCACCGGCGCGCAGATAACGTCGTGGACCTGCCACCGGGGAACCGGTGGCAGGGTGACCAAGAGGCGGGGGTTTACTTCTGGGCGACCCAGGCGTTGAAGCGCTCGGTCAGCGGTTCGATGTTCTCAACCCAGAACTCGACATCGATAGGGATCGACTGCGCAAGGTTTTCCGGGGTGGTTGGCAGGGTGTGCTTCAAGTCTGCCGGAACAAATTCGTTGGCGTTCTTGTTGGTCAGGCCGTAGGCAATGTACTTGGGCAGCTTGGCCTGTGCTTCGGGCTTGCTCGCGAAGGCGATGAAGTCCATGGCTTGGTCTTTGTTCTCGCTGCCTTTGAGCACGGCCCAGGAGTCGATGGCCGATACGCTGCCATTCCACAGGAACTTGAAGTTTTTGCCTTCGTTGGTGTTAAAACCGGTGATGCGGCCGTTGTACGACGAGCTCATCACGATGTCACCGGCAGACAGCATTTGCAGCGGTTGTGCTGCGGCTTCCCACCACACGATGTCCGACTTGATGGTGCCCAGTTTGTTGAAGGCACGATCGACGCCTTCCGGGGTGCGCAACACTTTGTACACGTCGGCAGGTTTGACCCCGTCAGCAATCAGCGCGAACTCAAGTGCGTATTTAGGGCCTTTGCGCAGGCCGCGTTTACCCGGGATTTTTTCCAGGTCAAAGAAGTCTGCCCACGAGGTCGGTTCGGTCTTGAGCTTGTCACCGTCCCACGACAGGCCGGTGTTCCAGACGATGTTACCAACACCGCAGTCGCTCACGGCTTCCGGAATAAAATCAGCTTTGTTGCCGATTTTGGCCCAGTCAATTTTTTCATAGAGCCCGGAATCGCAGCCCAGCACAAGGTCTTCGCCTTCAACTTCAACCACGTCCCAGTTAGGCTTGCCGGCTTTGACTTTGGCGTCGAGCACGCCCACTCCGCCATCCCAGCTTTGGTCGAGTACTTTTTTGCCGGTTTGTTTGGCGAAAGGTGCAAAAAACAGCTCGCGCTGTGCGTCCTGAAAGTTGCCTCCCCAGGAGACAATCGTTAGATCACGGGCAGTGGCAACTTGGGAAGCTGCTAAGCCAATGAGGGCAAGTCCATATGCTGCAACAGCGTGGCGTGATTTATGCATTATTAGCCTCTACGCAGATGTTGTGATTCAGTGGTAAAAATTTTTACCACTGGAGGTGTCTCCAGGCAAGCTTTATTTTCGCTGACGGTTTAAACCCTGAATCGCCCGATAAACGGTAAGCGATTGTTTTCTCACGTCTAAAATTTAAAAAAGACTGACAAACCCAACTGTCGGTGTTTTTTTTAGCTAGAGTAATAAACGTTTTCTTCAGGGGTGAGCCTGTTTGAAACCGTGCTACTTTGCTGCGCCTGGAGTGTGCAACAGGATACGGGATTACCCGACCTGGTGCGTTTAAGTTGCCTTTACCGTGTAAGAAAATTCGGCAGTTCAAGGTCCACATTAAACTTTGGCCCGCTCGGGTGCCGTTTAGCTAAGGAATTCACCGTGACAGAAACATCGGCGACAGGCCGAAGCCCGCATATCCGGGAAGAGCTCCCTGAAAGCCCGCCAGAGGTTTTGGAGACCGCCACCGTAGGCGCAAGGCTCAAGGCATTACGACAAAGTCGAGGTCTCTCGATCAGGGGGCTGGCAGAGCTGGCCGGTGTGCCGCATGCCACGCTTTCGATTATCGAGCGGGATAAATCCAGCCCGTCTGTGAGCATCCTCAAGCGTTTGCTGCGGCCCTTGAACGTCACCCTCAGCGTGTTTTTTTCCGACTCGGCGGTGGTTGACCGCGCCGTGTTTTACAAAGCCAATGAGCTGGTCGAGCTCGCTGATGGCAAGAAGCTATCATACAGGCAAGTGGGAGCGAATCTCGAAAATAGTTCGATGATGATCCTCCATGAACGTTACGAACCGGGTGCAGACACCGGTGAAGAAGGCGAAGAGCTGTATTCCCACGACGCCGAAGAGGGCGGCATCGTCATTGAAGGGCGCCTGGAAATGACCGTGGGTGATGAGATCCGCGTGTTGTCGCCGGGGGATGCCTACTACTTTGACAGCCGTTTGCCGCACCGCATGCGCAATCCGTTTGATGAAGTGTGCATTGTTGTCAGCGCCGTCTCACCGCCGACCTTCTAATCTCTAAACAGGGGCAGCTGTCGTGGCTGCCCCTTTTGCGTGGTGGCGTGCTAAAAAGCCGCTACTGCGCCGTCAGACCTCGGGTCTGCTCCGCCTTCAACGCTGCCATCGGCGGACCTGAACGCGCACCCGGCATGCCCGCAAGTTTCGTCGAAGTCTTCGAGCAGTTCGATCTCGTGGCCCATTTCGCGCAAGCGTTGCACCGTGTCCGCAGCGAAACGGTTTTCCAGCTTTAACGTGTCGGATGACTGCCCCCAGGTTCGCCCCAGCAACCAGCGCGGCGCACTGACTGCCGCCTGGGGGGTGAGCCCATGCACCACGGCGCGGGTAAACACGGCGCACTGGTTTTGCGGTTGGCCGTCACCGCCCATGCTGCCGTACACCATCACGCGGCCATCGTTAAGGTGAGCCAAGGCCGGGTTGAGGGTATGAAAGGGCTTCTTGCCCGGTTTCAGGCAATTGATGTGAGCCGGATCAAGGGAGAACGACGCCCCACGGTTTTGCCAATTGACGCCGCTGTCCGCCAAGACAATTCCCGAACCGAACTCGTGATAAATGCTCTGGATCATGGAGACGGCGTTGCCGTGCTGATCAATCACGCCCATCCACACGGTGTCGGCGGGGCCCTTGCCAGCGCCCCATGCCGCCGCCTGATGCGGGTTGATGCGCCGGGCCAGATCATCCAAAACAGGGCGCTGTAAAAAGCTCGCCGGGTCGACCTGCATGTGCAAGGGGTCGGTGATGTGCGCGTCACGCACCTTGAACGCCTGTTTGGTCGCCTCGACAGCGGCATGCACGTAGTCAGGCCCGAACGGGTCGGACGTGCTACCGGTGACGCGGTCCATCAGCCCGAGAATCAATAGAGACACCAGCCCCTGGGTGGGCGGCGGCATGTTGTAGACCCGCCCCAGGCTGTGCTCCAGCATCAGCGGACGGCACTCGATGGCTTGATGTTGCTGGAAGTCGGCTCGGCGCAGCGGACTGCCTGCGGCCTGAAGCGCTGCCGACATCTGCTGCGCCAGGTCGCCACGGTAAAAGTCGGCCAGCCCGGCGTGTGCCAGTTGATCGAAGGTCGCCGCCAGGCGCGGTTGCCGGAACAGGCTGCCGATCTCGGGCACTTGACCTGCGTGTAGAAAAGTCTCGGCAAACCCCGATACATCGCGCAGCTCGCCCGCCTTGGCGAGGGTGCTGCGGTGCTGACTGGCGGTCACCGGGACGCCATGGCGGGCGTAGAAAATCGCATCTTCCAGCAGGCGCGGCAGGGGGATGTGTGCGCCCACCTCGCGTGCGGCCACCTCCAGGCTGCGTTCCCACGCGCTGACCGTGCCGGCCATGGTCAGCGCCGCATCCGGCCCGCGAAACGGGATGGCCGAACGGCCCTGATAATGGTTGGCGCTGATCCCTGCCGCGGCCTTGCCACAGCCTTCCACGCCGATGAGGGTGGGGCCTGTTGGCGTGGCCAGGGACATCAGCCAGAAGCTGTCGCCACCGATCCCGTTCATATGCGGGTAAGCCACGGCAATGGTGGCCGCCGCAGCGACCATGGCTTCGACGGCATTGCCGCCTTCGCGCAAAATAGCCAGGGCCGATTGTGAAGCCAGGGCGTGGGGCGCCACCGCGATACCGCGCCGGCCACGGACGGAATTAAGCATCGTGTTTCTCCAGTACAAAACCCGTGCAAACCGCGCCCGGCCGTTACTGCCGGGCGCGGCGTCAGGCGGCCCTAGAAGGCGTAGTTAAGCTCCAGACGGTTCTGGAAGAAGTCGCTCTTTTTCGGCGAGGTTTGCACCCCCACCCAATCAGTCACGCTCAAGCCCTTGAGGGCGCCGTCAAACGAATAAATGCCATACAGCAGGTATTCGGACTGGTTAATGCTGCTGGTACCGGCGGTCGGCGTCAGGTCCATGTACGAGTAGCGCGTGCCCACATACAGGTTTTGCGTGGCGCTGGTGCTCACATCCAGCGAGTAGGCGTTACCGGAGCCCAGATCCTGCGGGCTGGTGAAAAACGGCGCCGCAAAGTAAGGGCCACCGGCGGTGTTGTGGGCATACGGGGTGACCAGGCTGCCATTGTTATAAGCATTGGGCGCTGCCTGGATATGGTCATAGCCCAAGGCAACCTTGTAAGCCTTGTAGTCCACGCCCAGTTGCGCGCCGAGAGTGGTGCTGTCGACCTTGCCGGCCAGTTCACGCCCGTCACCTGTTCCGCGCATGTATTGAATCCCGGCATTAGGCCGCCAATCGCCCGTCACTTTGGCCACGTGAGCCTCGCCGTAGTTCAGGTTGGTGTAGTCATAGTAATGCTCGTGCCATAACTGGCCGCTGTACTTCAGATCGCCGATGGTCACTGCACGACCGCCGCCGATCACCGCCACGCCTGCAGTTTCTTCGGTGGTGGAATAGGTGTTGGTTTTGGAGAAACGGTCGTCGCCCCAGCCTTTCCAGCGATAAAAACGAGCCAGCGACAAGAAGTTGTCTTTGTCACCGTAGTGCACGTTCAGGCCTTGAAACAGTATCGGTACATTTCGCCAGTCGTAATCACTGATAAAGGGCAGATCGACGCGCTGGTTACCGGCGGTGATTTTAAAGTCATCATGTTCCCAACTTATATACGCCTCGCCCACGTTGGCCACATCGGTACCAATATCGGGAAAAGTACTGGCTTTATCATCGGGACGATTGATTGTGGTTTGACCAATCAAACTTGCGCCCAATCGGAAACCGTTCAGTGCCGCTGTTTCATACTTGATAAAACCGCCATAGCCCACGGTGTCCTGATTCAAGTGTTTGACGAAGTAGGCGTTGGTGTCGGTGTAGTAACGCAGGCGCAGCGCGCCGGAAACTGTGCCTTGGGTCAACATGTCTGCCAGGTCGTCAGCCTCGGCGGACGTGCCCGGTGCATCAGCCATAGCCGCGTTACTTATTGCGCTCAACATGAGAAAGCCGCCAAGACCAATAACGTGAGTGATAGCCGAAAAACTGCGAGGCGCCATTAGAGTGCTCCAAATAATTAAATAGGTTCGCGCTGTCTGTTCCAGCCAGCGTCTTAATGGCAGTTTTTGCGTTTAACACTCAAAGTTATAAATAGCTTTTACGTTCATTCAGCCATGCAGCCGATGACCGTGATCATCGACCTGACATTACAGACTGCGACGTTTTTATTATGTAAATGCAACAGCGATCAGTGCGCCGTGGAGTCCGGCTTATTGGCAAAATGCTCCATGGAAAACGCTGATACTTCTTCCAGCAACGTCACTATTCGAGTGGCTGCACGTTTAACCAGTATTTCGCCGCGTTCGGTATCTGCCGCCGCCGCATTGCCACACGCGCCGCTGGGGTGGAGGTCCTGGGCTTGCCAGCCGAAGCCTACGGCGCCTTCGGGGGACAGCATGCCGCCTTTCTTTTCAAGCCCCACCGACAGCGATTCCCAATGCTTGGCGTGGGCCATGTCCACCAGGTCGCCGTGCAGGTACAGCATCATGCTGGTTTCGACTTCCCCGGCATGGATGCCGTGCTTGAGTTCATGCTTGTTGAACAAGTCGCCCATCTCGGTCACGGAGTACCAGGCGCAACCGACCGCCATCATCCCCAGCTCGATGCGCAAACGGCGGCACACGACCTCCATGATTTGCGGCTGACCGCCGTGGGCGTTGACGAAAACAATCTTGCGCACACCCGCCCGGTACGCGCTGTGCGCGACTTCAAACCAGAGCTGGGCCAGGGTGTCGGCAGAGATCGTCAAAGTGCCGGGGTAGTCGATGTGTTCATCGGACTTGCCGATCGACAAGGTGGGCAGCACCAGCACCGGGAAGTCCTCGGTCATGTTGCGAACAGCTTCTTCGATAATGCCGTTGCTGATCGCGCTGTCCACTTTGACCGGCAAGTGCGGGCCATGTTGTTCCACCGCGCCCACCGGCAGCACGGCCACGATGTTGTGCATGTCCAGGCGGGCGAAATCCAGTGCCGTCAGGTCCCACCACCAATGTGATTTCAATTTCATGCGTTTCACTCCTTCAAGGGCTATGCCGTTGCCGCCATCAGCGACACGTGGGCAGACACAATTCGCCAACCGGCGTCAGTGCGCAGCCAGGTCTGGCTTTGTCGACCCACTACGGCGGTGTTTTCTCGTTTGAATTCCAGGTTGCAAATGGCCACGGCGTCGCCGAAGCAGGTGATTTCACGCCGCGTCACCACGCGTTTGGGCGAGCCGCCCGTGCGGCCTTTGCGAAAGTCGCGAATGGCGTCGATGCCGTACAAGTTCTCGCCCACGCCATAACGCAGGGTTACCGGCGAATCGCAAAACAAGCCATCAAGGGTTTCCAGGTCGTTGTCCATCAGGGCCGTTTCATAACGATCACACTGGGCCGTGACTTCGCTGAGCACCTGCGCCGAATCGACAGCGAAGGGGCCGATAGTCAGTTGTTGCATCACTCGCACCTCGTATCAGAAAGACCTTTGATCAGCTCTGTGGACTGGGCCACGAACCCGAAGCACTGGCGCGTGTTGTACACCGCCGCTGCCATGCAATACGCAGGTGAGGTAGTAGCGCAGCAGTCTTCGAGCAGGATGCAGTCATAACCCGCCGAGTTGGCATCTTGCAGGGTGTAGAGCACGCACTGGTCGGCATTGACCCCGGCAAACAGCAGAGTGTTGACCTGCAGATTGCGCAGGATGCTGTCCAGATCGGTGTCCTTGAACCCTGACATCCTGAACTTGTTGACCTGAACATCGCCTGCTTCGACGGTCAGCTCATCCACCACCTGCGCCGACCAACTGCCGGCCTGCAAGACCGCCGCTCCGTTGCCGGGCAGCGGATCACCCAGGCCCACCCCGCGACCGTCGGGGTTGTATACATGCAAGACCGCAGGCGGCAGGTTGAGCCGGTCGGGCCGATTGCCCCAGTTGACCCACACCACCGGCACCTGATGGGCCCGCAGCACCGGCAGCAGTGCCTGTAGCGGCTGAATCGGGCGGCGTGCTGGCGAAATGTCGACACCGATAGAGCTCAGCCAGCCCTCGGGGTGGCAAAAGTCGTTCTGCATGTCGATGACCAGCAGCGCGGTTCTCGTCAGGTCAAAGCGGATCTCGCGCTGGTTGTCGGTCACACTGACCGGCCTGGGCTCTGCACCCTTGCGCACCATGTCGACCCTCTGGGCGCTCACCTGCCAGGCGCCAGCCGGGCTGGCCCCCAGTTGCACCAGCGTTGTAGCGCGAACTCGTTGCGTCATGCCTGGTCACCACGCAGTACCCGCAGGTCTTCGGCGTCCAGCTCAACGCGTGTGCCGGAGCGAATCAGCTCGGCAAACCCTTCGTTGGGGGTCATCACGGTGAGGGTGTAGAGCTTGTTCGGGCCGGTGTTGCGAATCACGTGTTCGCTGCCAGGGCGCAATAACAAACTGTCGCCTTTGCGGATGGGCAGTTGCTCACCGTCCGACACGGCCACGCCTTCACCCGACAACACAAAGAAGAATTCGTGGGCGAGGGTGTGCGAGTTCGGCGGCGTGGCGCCGCCGACGTTAAAAATCTCGATCACGAAAATCGACTCCACCTGATCCTTCGCCGGGTCGAACAGCACCGCAAAGTAGTTGGTATCCGTTGGACTGATCCGGAAAACTTCAGCGGCCTGTGCCTGCTGAAACGAAAAGCTTTTCATGAGGGTTCCCTCTGCTGATGGCAGCCCGGACTCGCCGGGAGCTGCTGTCGATGTCAAGCCGATGATGGACGCGAAAAAGCTGCATTAAAAGCATCAAATTCTTGATAGGGTGTTGCCTTTAAGTTCACACGGAAATACTCATGCACAGCCGCATCCTCAACTACCTCGACGAGGTCGTACGCACCGGTTCCATCCGTCAGGCTGCCGAGCGGTTGCACGTCTCTGCCTCGGCCATCAGCCGCCAGATCATTGCCCTGGAAGAAGACCTCGGCACCCCGATCTTCAACCGTACCGCCCGCACCCTGGTGTTGACCGCTGCCGGGGAAGTGCTGATCCGGCACATCCGCGACACTTTGAAAGACATGGCGCGCACCCAGGCCCTGATCGATAGCCTGAAGGGCCTGCGGCGCGGGGAAGTCACCCTGTGTTTCATGAGCGGTTTGGCGGCCAGCCTGATCCCCGGCGCCGTATCGCTGTTTTTGAAGAAAAACCCGCGCGTGACCATCAAGTTGCAATTGATGACCACCGGCGAGGAAATCCTCGAAGCGGTCGCCTCCGGCGCGGCCGACCTGGGCGTGGGTTTTGACTTTGCCACCCAGCCGGGGTTGATCCACTTGAGCCACTCCATTGCCCGCCTGGGCGCGGTGATGGCGCCGGATCACCCTTTGGCCGAGCGCTCGACCCTGCGCATTGCCGAGTGCATGGACTACCCGCTGATCCTGGCGGATGGCACCACCGCCATTCGGCCCTATCTGGACCGCGTGTTGTCCAAGGCGCCGCCATCGTTGACCACCTGCGTGGAAACCAACGCCATTGAAACCATGCGCAGCCTGGCGATGTCCGGCCACTTCATCACCTTTCTGACCCTGTTCGACATCGACTCCGAGCGCCAGCAAAAGCGCCTGGTGTATATCCCCGTGCAGGAGTTCACCCAAAAGCCCCAGAGCCTCATGCTGGTGGGCAAAGAAAAAGGCATGTCCGCCATGGCCAGCGTGTTTGCCGAAAGCCTCAAAGTGGCGCTCTTGCGCACCACCGAAACGGGATGAAAGGTGCCCGGTTTTCGAAGACGGGGCGCCAGCACCTACAGAACTGTCGGTGCATGCCAACCCTGTAGCCGTTGACGAGCCTTGCGAGGCTACGTCCGGCTGCGCAGCAGTCGTAAAACCATCCGTCACGATGCTGCGGATACACGCAAAGATCAAAAGATCGCGAGACAAGCTCGCTCCTACAGGGTCTTTAGAATCAATCACTTATTTTCTTTTTGATAGGAGTTGCCGCCCCGTCTTCGACGCCGCGCTTTCGCGCAGCTAACAGGCCACTGTAGTCGCTGACGAGGAACGAAGGCTGCGATCGGCTGCGTGCAGCCGTAAAACCATCCACCTCGGTATTCTTGAGTACATATCCATTGTTGCGGCAACGGCCACTTAGGGTTCCGGCCTTACGCCGCGTTACTTTGAAGCGCAAAGTAACCAAACGCTTTTTGCCCCAACCCCTCTGCGCAAAGCCTGCGTTCGGCCAGCGTGGTTTAACGGGGCCTCTTAGATCAAGATCAAAAGCCAGATCAAGATCAACAGATCGCGAGCAAGCTCGCTCCTACAAAGTTTTTAGAATCAATAACTTATTCTGTGTTTGATAAGAGTGGCCGTCCCGTCTTCGACGCCGCGCTGTCGCGCAGCAAACAGGCCACCGAATATTTTCAGCATCCCCCAATCGGTTCCCTCTCCTTCGGGAGAGGGCTAGGGTGAGGGGGCTCTTAGATCAAGATCAAAAGATCGCGAGGCAAGCTCGCTCCTACAGGGCCTTAAGAATCAATCACTTATTTTATGTTTGATAGGAACTGGCTAGCCGTCGAATCAGCTCGAGATCCGAGCCCGCTCGCGCGACAAACGACAACCCCAATGGCGCACCTTCCAGGCTGCCCAATGGCAAGGTGATTTGCACCAACCCGGCATGGCCCGCCACCGACAGCAAGGTCAGCGCCGCGTTGCGGTACTGTTCAAGCCCCGATTGTGCTGCGGTGCGCAGCGGCGCAGGCCCAGGCGCGGTGGGGTAAACCAGTACCGTACCGTCTGCCAGCACCTGCTGTAGCCCTTCACGGATGGCGGTGCGCTGGTTGCGCGCACCATTGAAGGCCGCTTCGCTCAGTTGGCTCGCCGCCTGAAACCGCTCGTTAATCCCCGGGCCAAAGGCAGGCTGTCGCCGAGTAATCCACTCTCCCAGCAAATGCCAGATTTCATACCCCTGATGAGTACGAAAGGTCGGCAGCAAGCTGTCGCGTGTTTCAGGGTCGAACAGCACCCGTTGTTCACACCCTTGCGGCAGGTAAGGCTGCAAGGCCGCTTGCACCGGGGCACTGCACAGCGCCCATAAATCGGTCGGCGCCACCCAGCGAACCGGTGCACCTGAGGCCACTGGCTCGCACAGCGCGTTAGCCAGCTGCGTCAACGTGGCCAAATCGCGGGTGAAAAAACCCGGCACGTCGTAACTGGGCGCCAGGCCCAGCATGCCTTGCGGCGAAAACAGCCCATGGCTCGGCCGCCAGCCCACCAACCCGCAAAAGGATGCAGGCAGGCGCACCGAACCGCCGGTGTCGCTGCCCAGGCCGATATCGGCCCGGCCAGCCGCCACGGCTGCCGCCGACCCCGATGACGACCCTCCGGGCACCCGGTCGACTGCCGCCGGGTTGATCGGGGTGCCATACCGACTGTTGACGCCCATCAAGCTGTAGGCCAGTTCATCCATGTGGGTTTTGCCCACGATGGAGGCGCCCGCTTCCAGTAGACGAACCACCGCGTCGGCGTGGGCCAGCGCGGGCGTCTGGTCTTGGGCGTATTCGGGGTTGCCGGCGCCGGTGATATGGCCCGCAATGTCGAAGTTGTCTTTCACTGCCACCCGCAGCCCGCCGAGCGTTCCCGCTGGGGCCGGATGCACGAGCGCATTCGCGAACAGTGATGTGAACGGATCACAAATCTCAGTCATGGTGTCGATCTCGTCAGGACGCCAGAAACGGCAGTTCGATAAACGACCCATCCGCACCGCCCAAGCGGATGACGATGGTGGTCACCAGCGCCTCCACGGCCGGGCTGGTCATCGGGTTTTGCCCGGTGCCGGGGTTTATCGGGTGGGCCGGGAAATCACTGGCAGCAATCGACAGGCGAATCCGCTCCCCAGGCTGCAAGGTCACGCAGGTCGCCACCATTGGCACTTGAACAGGCGCCTCAGGCACTTGGCGAAGGTGCACATAACCACTGCTCAGCGGCTGCGCGACACCCGACGGCAGCACCCGGGAGAATACGCAGGACACATCAAAACTGCGGCGGTCGCAGGTGGCACTCACGGTGGCTGCAAGATCACCTGCCAACACCAGCGGGCTGGACAGTGCTGGCGAGGTGAATGTCAGGACGTCGCCCCGGTAGTCCACGGCGCTGCGGTCTACCGGGCCGGGCACCGCACCGAAGCAGCCGCCCACCGCTGGCGCCGGGCGCCAGGGGTCATGCACCACGCATTCGCAGCCAGGTTCAACCGGTTGATCGGCCAACGTGCCCGCTTCAACGTCCATGCTCGCTCGCCCCGTGCCTTGCAGGTAAAGCGCACGCTGTTGGGTGGGCCAGTCGGCGAAGGTCCGCCACTGCAAAGTGCCCATGTCGAAGAGACGAATACGGCTCTGCTCGGCGGGGGTAATGCCTTTGAGGTGCTCATCAAAAAACGCGATGTGCAGGGCGTCGGTGTTCAAGTCGGCCTCGGGCCCGAAGTCTACGCCGCCCACATGACGACGCCACGGAAAGTGCAGCCACGGGCCCACCACCAGGCGCAGGGCAGGGTGCTTGAGCCGCGTCAGCTCATGGAACGCCGCCAGCGTGCCGTTGATAAACGTATCGAACCAACCGCCGATCAACAGGGTGGGCAAGGCGCGGGCGGCGATCTGTTCGGCCTTGGCATAAGGTGAGATCGCGGCCCAGTTGGCATCGTCGACGGGCCATTGGCGCCAGTCCTGGTAGTGCGATTGCCCGGCGTGTTCGGTCAGCACCGAGGGTTGCGCCGAAACGGCCTGCTGCCAGTCGGGCGCAGCGGCAAATGCCTTGTGCTGGGCATAACCCTGAGCATCGCCTTGGCGGCGTGAGGCTTCGGCGCTGATTTGCACGCCCCATTCGACCATTTGCTTGAGCTGCATGGCGCCGTTTTCGTACATCCAGCCACGGCCAATGTCCCAAGGGGCCATGGCCGGAGCCACGGCTTTGAGCGACGGGCAATCGCCTGCGGCTGCGAGCAATTGCGCGCAGCCTTGGTAAGAAAACCCATACATCCCGACCTGACCGTCAGAACCGGGCAATTGCGCGGCCCATTCAACGGCAGCGGCGCCGTCGGCTTCTTCGTGGCGGCCCGGGTGGAACGTCCCTTCGCTGGTGCCACGGCCGCGAATGTCCTGCACCACCACGAGGTAGCCATGGGCGGCATACCAGGACGGATGCGCGTAACACAACGTGCAAGCGATGCGCCGCCCGTAGGCCTGACGCATCAACAGCACCGGGAAGCGCCCCGTGCCAACCGGACGATACACATCGGCGTCCAGCCGGACGCCATCGGCGGTGGTCATCGACAGCGTTTCAGGGGCCTGAACCTCAAGCAACCCTGGATAGATGAACGTAGAACTCATGATCGCGTAAACCTCGCAGCAACACGTTTCAGGCAGCGCCCCAGTGCCAGGGGCGGTGCGCTCAGGGAATTAACGCCAGCCCCGGATCTTGCCGGGGTTGAGCAGCCCGGCCGGGTCAAAGCGCCGCTTGAGCACCAGCACCTGCGGGTCAAGCACGCCCCCGTGTTTGCCGTCTTCGAGATGGAACACGTGCGGGTCGTCGATCCGGATGCCGCAGCTGCGGTGAGCCGCCATCACCGCCTGGAGGCGTTCTGGCGTCTGGTAGCGCACCAGCGGCATGCCCACGCACAGCACGCGGCCTTGTGCGTCACGAATGAATTCGAGGTGGCTCATCACTTCGCCGGGCTCATGCCACTGGGCGATGGCCTGCAGTTGTTGCCAGGTCTCTCCATACGCGTAGCCGGTCTGCAGGTAGGTGAGGTTCTTGTCTTCTTTCAACGCATGCAGCGTGGTGTGGTTCCAGCAATATTCCAGCAGTGTGTGGCCGGTTTCCCGTACCTCGACGGCGGTTTTGGCCACGGCAATATGCCCGCCAAAGCTTGCCAGCAACTGTTCCAGCGGCTCACGGCCTGCGGGCGTCAGTGCGGTGATTACGGCATGTTCGTCGGCGCTGCGGTATGCGCTCAGATCCGTGAAGTAATTGACCACGCCGGCCTCGAAAAAGGCGATGTTGCGCTTGCTGATGGCGGGGCTTTGCGCGAGGGCTTCGGCGCAATGAAACGCGGCGTCGGCACTCGGGAAGCTCAACAGGTACTCGTCCCACTCTTGCGCTGGCGCCACGGCAATCTCCAGCTCCAGGACGATGCCGTTGGTGCCATAGCTGTGGTTGAGCAGCAGCAGTTCGGGGCCGCGTATGTCGACAATCTGTGGCTCGGCTTCAACGGTGAGAATACGCGCAGCCAGCAAGGTGCCATGGGCGGCCAACGGCCCGTAGGTGATCGAACCGATACCACCGAAACCGCCCGCGAACAGACCGCCCAGTGTCGCCATGCGGTAGGTGGACGGCATGCAGCGCAGCTCCCGGCCATTTTCACGCAGCGCGTCTTCCAGTACCGCAAGGCGGATTCCTGCCTGGGCGCAGACCACATCGTCGCGCACCCACTGCACGTCGCTCAGGCCGCCCATGTCAATCACCAGCCCGCCCTGCAAGGGCACGGCCTGACCGTAGTTGCCAGTGCCGCCCCCGCGCAGGGTCATGCCGATGGCCGCCGCGCTGCAGGCGGCGACGATCTGGCGCAGTTCCTCAACGTTACGCGGCTTGACCGCCAGGTCGGCCACGCAGTCAGCCAGATCGTTCTTCAGGATCGGGCTGAACCAGTGAAAGTCTTTGGACAGGCGTTTGAGTTGGAACGCGCTGCTAATCCAGTCCAGCTCGGGCAATGCTGCACACAAGGCCTGGACGCGAGTTTTTTGATCAGTCATGAACACACCTGCAAGGAGAGGTTGAAAAGGTCACGCGCCACGGTCGGATTCACTGTCGTGCCAGCGCCCGATGGCCTTGTTGGACAACAGCGACATCCCCGCAAACAGCGCGATACCGACCACAGAAATCAGAAACAAGGCGGCAAACATGCGCGGGATGTTGAGCTGGAACCCGGCCTGCAAAATCTGATAGGCCAGCCCCGTGTTGGTGCCGCCGGTGCCGGCGACGAACTCGGCCACCACGGCGCCGATCAGCGCCAGGCCGCTGGAGATGCGCAGCGCGGCAAAAAAGTAGGGCAACGCCGTGGGCACCCGCAGGCGCAGCAGCACTTGCAGGCGACTGGCGCGGCGCAGCTTGAAGTACGCCAGCAGCCCCGGTGACACACTGCGCAGCCCCAGCGCGGTGTTGGAGATGATCGGAAACACCGCCATCAACGTGGCGCAGAGCACCATCGCCAGGGTGGTGTTGCTGACCCAGATGATGATTAACGGCGCCACCGCCACCACCGGCGTGACCTGGAGCAGCACGATGTAGGGGAAAAACGCCAGTTCAATCAGGCGGCTCTGCACGAAGATGAACGCCACCAGCACGCCGATCAGCACCGACAGCGCGAACGACAGCGCGGTGATTTTCAGCGTGAACAGCAGCGCAGGCCCGAGCACGCCCCAGTCCTGAATCAGCGCGGTGAACATCATCACCGGCGTGGGGATCAGGTAGGCGGGCACCTTGAGTGCCGTGAGCACCAATTGCCAGGCGACCACCAGAACGATGGCAATCACCAGCGGGATAATGATGCGTTGCCGGGCCGGATTGGCGATCCAGGGTGTGGCTTTGACAGAACCGCTCATGAGGCTGACTCCTGACTGGCGGCCACCAGTAAGTGATGTAAATGCATGGCGTATTCACTGAAGCGTTTGGAGAGGCGAAACGACTCGTCGCGCGGGAAGGGCTCGTCGATCTTGATGTCGGCGACCACGCGTCCCGGACGCGCCGCCATGACGATCACCCGTTGCGACAAAAACACCGCTTCGTGAATGGAGTGGGTGACGAACATCACCGTCCACTGGTGGCGCTGCCAGAGGTCCAGCAAGTCGCTGTCCAGGGCGTTTCGGGTGATTTCGTCCAGCGCCCCGAACGGCTCATCCATCAGCAGCAAGTTGGGCTCGACCACCAGCCCGCGAGCGATGGAGGCGCGCATCTGCATGCCGCCGGACAACTCCCGGGGCAGCGCATCGGCGAACTTCTCCAAACCCACCCGTTGCAGCGCAGCCGCCACGCGACGGTCGGCTTCCCGGGGCGGCACACCTTCAAGCTCCAGGGGCAGGCGCACGTTTTTAAGCACGCTGTTCCAAGGCATCAGGGTGGCCTCCTGGAACACATAGGAGAGGTGTTTGCCGGTGCTGGCCAGCTTGTTGACCGGCTTGCGCCAGAGCAACAAGCGCCCGTCGCTGGGTTCGATCAACCCGGCGACCATCTTGAGCAAGGTGCTCTTGCCGCAGCCCGAGGGGCCCAGGAGCGTAATGAACTCGCCTTCAGCAATGCTCAGGTTGACCGGGCGAAGTGCCTGGGTGCCATTGGCATACACCTTTTCGACCGACAGCGCTTCAATGGCCATCGGCGCGCTGGCGGTTGTCATGGTGGGTGCGGGGGGCACCAGAGAGGCAATCTTCATGGCATCACCGGTGCTTGCTCGATGAAACGGGTGGTGTACGTCTGATCCAGCGGCACCTTCGCGCCATCGATCAAACCGTACTGCACGGCCATGTCCCAGGTCTGCTTCATACGCGCCGGGGTGATGACGCCGATACCGCCGGTCTGTGCATCGCCGCCGGTCACCAGGCCGGTGCTGCGCAGTTTCTGCACCGAGTAATCAAGCTGGTCTTCGGTCATGGCCGGGTTGGCTTCACGAATCAGCTTGTTGCCGGGCGCCGGGTTATCCAGGTAGTGCTTGAAACCCAGCATCGAGGCATGCACAAAGGCCTTGAGCGCGTCGGGGTGCGCATCGGCCCAGCGGCTGTCACAGGCAATGGAGTTGCCATAGGGCGGGTAGCCCGCCTCGCTCAGCGGGTAGACCTTGAACGTGGCGCCAGCGTTGGTCAGTGAGTAAGGCTCAGAGGTCAAGTAACCCTGTTGCGCCAGGTTGTTGTCGGCCATGAAGGGCTGAACGTTGAAGCTGTAGGGGCGGGTGTGTTCGTCGCTGAAACCGAGTTGCGATTTCGCCCATGGCCACCAGCTGGAGTGCACAGAGCTGGAGATCAGGATGGTTTTGTTGCGCACATCCTTGAGGGTCGCGACATCATCATGGGCAATCACCACGACCGGGTCATGCTGGAAGGTCGCGCCCACCATGACCAGCGGCACGCCTTGCTGACGCGCCGAAAAGATCGCGATGTCTTCACTCAGGATGCACTGCGCCCGGCCAGCCGCCAGCAGTTGAATGGCATTGACCTGCGGCCCGCCCATTTGCACGCTCACATCGAGGCCTTCTTTGGCGTACAAGCCTTCTGCCTGGGCCTGATAGAACCCCCCATGCTCGGCCTGGGCGTACCAGTTGGTCATGAAGGTAAAGGGCGTGGCAGCCTGGGCCTGGCTGCCCAGGCACGCTAGGCCGGCCAGCAGGATCAAACGATTTCGGACCTTGGATTCAAATCTCATGCTCAGCGAGCTCCTCAAGTGGGATAAGGCGACTTCAAGATTGACTCTGGGTGTGGTCGGTACTGCATTTACCGACCCGCTGGCGTCCTGGTGGGCACTGTTGGGTCTGGGTCGAACTCGGTTATGGCGATGTCTGAAGCCACGAGGCGGCGCTCATGCCAGCCCCCGCAGATACGTGGAGAAGGCCTCGGGCACGTGTTCACCGTGCAGCACGCTGCGTGCGGTGTCGGCAGGCCAGCTGTAAGGGTCGGTGCTGTGCAGCAGCGTCAGGTGGGCGGCCTTGCCCGGCAGGTCGGCGCCATGCTCGGCGCGGCTCAGCCAGTCGGCGCGGCACACGGTTTGCGACCAGGTGTCGAATACGTCATCGAGCTGCGCGCTTAGCACCGCCAGTTGCAACGTGCTCAGCGGGTCGTAGTTGCCGATCGGGCAAAAGGCGTCTTGCACGTTGTCACTGCCCAGCAGCAGCGCAATGCCCCGCAGGCGGGCCTCCTTGAGCAGGGTCAGGCCGCGCAGCCTGGGGGTTCGGCCATGCACGGCGTCTTGCAGATACAGATTGGTCGCGGGCAGCGCGACGAGGGTAATGGGCGCTCGGGCGACGTCATCCAGGGTGGCCTGGGCCTGAGCCTCTGGGTAGGTCGAGAGCGCACAGGCGTGGCTGCAGACGATCCGCCCGGGGAACTGCATGGCCGTGGCCGCACGGGCAACGGTTGCCAGCCCGCATGCCGCGGTGTTCAATTCTTCATCAATGTGCAGGTCCAGATCTAGCCCGGCCTCGGCGGCACAGGCCAGCAAGTTGTGCAGCGCCTGCGCATTGAAATTGCTGCTATGGATAAACGCGCCCAGCACGCTGCGCGGGGCCTGGGTGTCATTGGCCAGGGTGTGGGCAATGCGCTGCACTACCGTCTTGTCGGCCAACAGTGGCAGCGGCAACAAGGCCACCTGTTCAAGATGAAAAAACGTGTCCTGAGCCAGCTCGCGGATCACCTGCCAGGCGGTCGGCGTTTCGGCACTCCACCAGTCGAGGTGGGTACGCAGGTGCGTCACTCCGTGGCTGCGGGCTTGCCCGAGCGCACGGCTGGCGCGCTGGCGCAGATCTTCCGGGGTCCAGAAAGCGCGATCAGCCTGGGTGGCTTCAATGGCCCCCAGCAGGCCTGGTGTTATCGCGCCCAAGCGACGACGGGTGTAGGTTTTGTCCAGGTGCGCGTGGGGCTCAACCAGGCCGGGCAGGGCGAGTGCGCCCAGGCAGTCGAGGCCCTCACCGGGGCCGCTGGCCGGTTGCACGCGGGTCACGATGCCGTCGTCGATATCGAGCCGTGCCGTTTCAGGCTGGCCCGCTGTGCGTGGCCAGGTCGCAGGCAAGAGCCAGGCGGGAAGGCGAAGATTATTGAGCTGCAGGGCCATCGCTAGAGCTCCAGTGTCAGGCTGTCGGAATCACAGCCGGCACAGCACAGGGCAACGTATGACTGGCGATCCTCGTCGGTCAGGCATTCATCTTGATGACGCGGGCGACCGTCCTGCCAACCCACCACACAACTGCCACACACTCCTTGTTCGCACACGGTTTCGCAGGCGACGCCGTTGACCCGCAGGGCATCGATCAGTCGCTGTCCGGCGGCGACTTCAATCTCCCGGCCACTGACCGACAACAGCAGTCGGTAGCCGTGTTCGCCCCCGGTGCTCACGGCGCTGGCGCTGAAGTGCTCTTGATGCCAGTGAGCGTCTGGCAGCGCCGAGTAATGCGCCTTGACCGCCTGCATGAAACCGTCCGGGCCGCAGCAGTACACATGGGCGGCGTTGTCCGGCAGCTCAAGCGCACCTTGGCTGCTGTAGCTCACGGTCACACAGTCGCGCCACGGCCCTTGCTCCAGCAACGGGGCAAAGAGCAGGTCTTCACGCTGACGCACCCTGGCGATCAACTGAAACGCTGCACCCGAGTGATGCAAGCTGTGCGCCATGGCGATCAGGGGTGTCAGGCCGACCCCGGCACCCACCAGCACATGCAGGCCCGGCTCGTGGGTCAGTGCAAACAGATTGCGCGGTGCACCGATGCTCAGGTCGCTGTCGATGTGCGCCAACTGATGCAGCGCTCGTGAGCCGCCACGGCCATCGACTTCGTGTTTGACCGCAATCTCATAAAACCCGGTGTGCGCGGGGTCGCTGCACAGTGAATAGGCTCGCCGCACACCCGGCGCGATCTGCACCTCGACATGCGCGCCAGCACTGAACGGCGGTAGCGGGGCACCGTCGCGACGGGCCAGACGCCAGCAGTCAATTGCAGGCGTCAGTGCGTATCGGTGTTGAACGAAAACTTGGACATCAGCGGCTTTTGACATTTTTTGACCAATCGGTTTGATCGAATGGTTTGTAAAAAGCAATGTCTATGCCAGCGCCGCTGCGTGACGTTTTTTGAGGTGTGAAGGGGGGAGGGTTTAGCGGTTTAGACCGGCACCAATGAGCACAAAATTGACCAGTTCATCGAGGATTTCTTCGCGCAGTTCCGGCACTTGCAGGGATTGCCCCAGCACGCGCTCCGCTTGCAGGGCGTAATCGGCGTAGTACTGGGTCATCGCCCAGATGTGCATGAGGAACAAGCGGGGGTTGAGGGCGCGTATTTCGCCGGCATCCAACCAGCTCTGGATGCGCTCGATGCTCTTCTCGGTCCAGGGCGTCGCGTTCTCCCAGAAGGGCTGCAGGCGATGCCCGCCGCTGATCAGCTCGTGGGTGAAGACGCGGGACAATTCCGGTTCTTGCAGCGCCAGATCGAGCTTTTTACGCACGTAGTCGGCGATCACTTGCGCGGGCGTCTGGCTGTCTTTGTCCAGGGAGAACAGCGCGGCCCACTTGATGTAGATCTGTTCGAGAATCGCGGTGTAGAGCTGTTCTTTGTCTTCGATGTAGTAGTGCAACTGAGATTTGGTCATCCCGGCGCGCTTGGCAATGGACTGCGTCGAGGCGCCATTGAAACCGTGCAGGCTGAATTCACTGATAGCGGCCGCGCGGATATTGTGAAGAACTTCCTGACGACTCAATTTGGCGGTTGCGGACCGCTTCTTAGGCTTCTCGATTGCATTCATTTAGTGCACCCGTGGCAAATTTGATGATTTTTTGAACCATTCCAGAGCAGCTCGGCGTGTTGGCGCGTATTGCCCGGAATCTGGCCTAAGCGTACCCATTAAACGGGGCCGGGGCGAGGTCGGTGCAAGCCAACCCCATCCGCCACGGAGCTGTGCATACACGCAGGATCAAAAGATCGCGAGGCAAGCTCACTCTTATCAAACACAAATAAGTGATTGATTCCTAAGGCCCTGTAGGAGCGAGCTTGCCTCGCGATCTTTTGATCTTGATCTAAGAGCCCCCCTCACCACGCCTCTCCCGAAGGAGAGGGAACCGATTGGGGGATGCTGAAGATTCTCGGTAGCCTGTTTGCTGCGCGACAGCGCGGCGTCGAAGACGTACAGGGACGGTGAGTGGTTTAGTCCCAAGGCGATGCCTTAAGTTTCTGTTCCAGAAAATCCCTGAACACGCGTATGCGCGGGCTCAGGTTTTTGCGGTGGGTGTAGATCAGGTAAATGGGCTCTTTGGACGGGATGTCGTAGGTCTGCAGCAAGGGCACCAGCCTGCCTGCCTTGAGGTCTGCGCCTATATGGAACTGCGCAAGCTTGACGATCCCGCCGCCGTTCAAGGCGATGTCACGCTGTAAATCCCCTTGGGCAAAGACCGCCTTGGGCTTGATGGCCACCGTGACGGTCTCGCCGTCGACCCTGAACTGCCAGTTGTTCCAGGCACTGTTAAAGGCAAAGTTGAAGCAGTCGTGGTTGAGCAGGTCTTCCGGGTGATTGGGCGTGCCTTTACGGGCGAGGTACTCCGGGGAGGCGCAGATGATCCACGCGCTTTCACCGATTTTGCGCGCCACACGGGATGAGTCCGGCAACACGCCGCTGTGAATGGCGATGTCCAGGCCCTGGTCAAAGTGGTCGACATATTGTGGGCCGACCTGCAAATCAACCGTGAGGCCGGGGTAGGTCGCCATGAACTCCGGCAGCCAGGGCACGATCTGGTGTTTGGCGAAGGTAGTCATGGTGTGGATGCGCAGCGCGCCGCTGACCTGGGTTGGGAAGGCCTCGGCCAACGAGTCGGCTTCGGCCATGGCGTTCATGACTTTGCGTGCGCTCATCAGGTAGGCCGAGCCTTCTTCGGTGAGCGTGAGGCTGCGGTTGCCGCGCTGGAACAGACGCACTTGCAGTCGGTTTTCGAGGCGGCTGATCAACTTGCTGACAGTGGACGGGGTGATTCCGTTCGCCCTGGCGGCCACCGAGAAATTGCCATGTTCGTGCGCCCACAGGAAGGCTTGCATCTGGGAAAAATTATCCATTTTTATTCTCATCGCAACGAATGCGAGCAGCCTGCCATCAATCATCCACCCAAACAACTCGCCTCACTGGCGAAGGTGGCTCAGCAGTGCCTGCAATGGATGCTGCAACGCTTTGCCTTCATGGCGCTTGACCTGGCTGCGGCAGGAATAGCCATCGGCAATCAGGTTGCCGCTCGGCATGTGCCGTTCGACCAACGGCTGCCAGGACTGCGAATAAATAACCGCCGAGGTCTTGGCGTTGCGGGCTTCATGGCCGTAAGTCCCGGACATGCCGCAGCAGCCGCTGGGCAGCACCTGCAGCGTGAGGCCAAAGCCTTCGAAAACCTTCTTCCACAGATCAACGCTGCCCGGCTCGTTGGTGCGCTCGGTGCAGTGCGGCAGGAACTGGTACACCTGTGGGGTGCCGTGCTTGAGCGTATCGGGCAATGCCGTCACCAGCCACTCTTGCGGCAAGGCCACTTGCGGCGCGCGGCCTTGTTCGAGGGTTTTGGCGTATTCCTGGCGGTACACCAGGGTCATGGCCGGGTCGAGGCCCACCAGCGGTATGCCGCTTTGCTCCAGTGCCAGCAAGCCTTTGGCGGTGTTGGCCGCGGTCTTTTTAAAGGCCCCGAGAAAGCCCTGCACTTGCAACGGTTTGCCGTTGGGCGAGAAGGGCGCGAGGTAAACCTGATAGCCCAGCCGGGCAATCAACTCGATCCATTGCGCCGCCAATGGCGTCTCGAAATAGCGGGTGAAGGCGTCCTGTACCAGGATCACGCTGCGTTTGCGCTGCTCGTCACTCAACCGTGAAAGGGTTTTCGGCGTGGCGATTTGCACGTTCCATTGCGCGCACACGGCATGGAAATCCATCAGGCTCAGCAGCGGGCTGTCGACCATGCCGACCACGCGTTCCAGCAGGTATTTAACCGGCGCAGCGCTCATCAAGGCGTTGTACAGCCTCGGGAAGCGCGCAATGTGCGGGATGCTGAATTCAAGCGAGCCCACGGCGTAGTCTTTGAGCGGGCGCAGGTAACGGCTGTGGTAGAGCTCCAGAAAACGCGCGCGAAAATCCGGCACGTTGACCTTGACCGGGCATTGCCCTGCGCAGGATTTGCACGCCAGACAGCCGGCCATGGCGTCATACACTTCGTGCGAGAAGTCTTTCTCGCCCAGCAACCTGGCCAGTGAGTTGCGGGTTCTGCGCAGCACGCCGGTGGAGTAATTGCCCAGCAGGTCCACGCCTTGCGCCCCTTGCTGGCGCAGCCATTCACGCATCAGCGAAGCGCGGCCTTTAGGCGAATGGATGCGATCACGGGTGGCTTTCCAGGACGGGCACATCGCGTCATCCGGGTCGAAGTTGTAGCAGGCGCCGTTGCCGTTGCAGTGCACGGCGCTTTGGTAGCTTTGCCACACGCGCTCGTCGATTTGCCGGTCCAGATCACCGCGCAGCGGCACTTCGTCGACGCGAGTCAGGCGGGCCGTGCTGACCTGCGCCGGGGTAGCGATTTTGCCGGGGTTGAGCTGGTTGAACGGGTCGAACGCGGCTTTGATCGCCTGCAACGCCGGGTACAGCGCGCCAAAGTATTTAGGCCCGTACTCAGAGCGCAGGCCTTTGCCGTGCTCGCCCCACAGCAAGCCGCCGTATTTGTGCGTCAAGGCCGCCACGCCATCGGAAATCGGGCGGATAAGCGCCGCCTGGCGCGGGTCTTTCATGTCGAGGATCGGGCGCACGTGCAACACCCCGGCATCGACGTGGCCGAACATGCCGTACTCCAGTGCGTAACTGTCCAGCAGGGCGCGGAACTCAGCGATGTAGTCCGCGAGGTTTTCCGGCGGCACGGCGGTGTCTTCTACAAACGGTTGCGGCCGGGCCTCGCCCTGCACGTTGCCGAGCAAGCCCACAGAACGTTTGCGCATGGTGTAGACGCGCTTCACCGCTTCACTGCCCACTGCCAATGTATGGCCCAGGCGGCGTACGCCGTTGTCGGTGTTCAAGTGTTCGATAAAGTCATGAACGCGCTGCTCCAGGCGCTCGTTGTCGTCGTCGCTGAACTCGATCAGGTTGATGCCCAGGGTAGGTGTGGCCGGGTCCTGGGGGAAGTATTCGGCGACGCCATGCCAGACGATGTCTTTCATCGCCAGCATCAGGACTTTTGAGTCCACCGTTTCGATCGACAGCGGCTTGAGGGCCATCAGCGCCTTGGCATCGCGCAGCGCGTCCATGAAGCTGGCGTAGCGCACGTTGACCAGAATCGAATGCTGCGGGATGGGCAGCACGTTGAGCTTGGCCTCGATGATAAAACCCAGCGAGCCCTCAGAGCCGCACAGCAGGCTATTGAGGTTGAAGCGCCCATCGGCTTCGCGCAGGTGGGCGAGGTCATAGCCGGTGAGGCAGCGGTTGAGCGGCGGGAAGATTTCTTTGATCAGTTGCTGCTGGTTATCGGCAATGTCTTGGGCGCAGCGATACACCTCGCCGATCACGTCGTTGCGCTCGGCCTGGCGGTGCGCCAGTTCGTTTGCCAGCGCCTGGCTGTCGAGGCGTTTGCCGCCCAGCAGCACGGTCGACAGTTCGAGCACGTGGTCGCGGGTTTTGCCGTAGGTGCAACTGCCCTGGCCGCTGGCGTCGGTGTTGATCATGCCGCCGATGGTGGCCCGGTTCGAGGTGGACAGCTCGGGGGCAAAAAACAGGCCGTGGGCTTTCAGTGCTGCGTTGAGCTGGTCTTTGACCACACCGCTTTGTACGCGCACCCAGCGCTCTTCGACGTTGATTTCGAGGATGTTATTGAGGTGTCGGGACAGATCGACCACCAGCCCGTCGGTCAGCGACTGGCCGTTGGTGCCCGTGCCGCCGCCACGCGCGGTCAGCACGACAGAGCGGTACTCCGGCCGCGCAGCGAGTGTGCTCAGGCATTCGACATCGGCGTAATCCTTGGGGAACACCGCAGCCTGCGGCAAACGCTGATAAATGGAGTTGTCGGTGGCCAGCACGGTTCTGAGGCCGAAATCATTGGCGATTTCACCCTTGAAGCCTTCCGTTGTCAGTGCGCTTAGAAAACGTTGATAAGCGTCATCAAGACGATGGAGGGGGGCGAGGCGGGCGATCATCGGTGGTATTTCCTGCAGGCAAATTCAGTTCTACATTCACTCGGCGCATGGAGCTGGCTAACGCGCTCGCGCGGTGAAATTGATTTGGCAGGATTTTCAGGGTCTTGGCGCGACAAGGCAAACGTATAACGTGCAGCCTTTGCATGAGGTTTATGCATGAATGGGGGCGCAATCCCATTGTAGGAGCGAGCTTGCCTCGCGATCTTTTTATCGTTTAAAAGATCGCGAGGCAAGCTCGCTCCTACACAAGTGCTGTGGGATTACTCGGTGGGGAGTTTTTCCAGGGCGGCGCGCAGGGCGTCTGCGTTGGCGAAGGTTTGCTGCGACACCAGCGTACCGTTGTCCAGTTGCAACCACAGTACCTGGTCGTCTGCGCCGGGGTATTGGGCGGCAATGTTGCCGTCGCGATCCAGCACGACGCGGTAGCTGTAGTCACGCATTTTCGGGATGGCAATAAACTTGCCGATCAATGACGGCATGGCATGCACGTCAGCCAAAAAGGCGACATGGCGAGCCTCAAGGTAGCCTTTTGGCTGGTTTTCCAGGGCTGCTTTTACCAGCTTGGAACCGTCCATGTTGCGGGCCACCAACAGCACGTGGGTGTTGGCGTCCAGGGTGTAAGGCTGGTCGTGCTGGTCTTGCAGCGTCCAGGGGGTAAGGTGCTCACCCACCGTGGCGGCGAAGCTTTGCATCGACAGGGCGCTTAACAGCAGTAAAAGTGCAATTCTCACTGTGTAGTCTCTCTATTTTCGGGTGGTTTTCTGGGCTAGACGTTTGACCCAGTCGCCGCCACAGGCGCGCTGGCATTCGTCTTCGGAGTCATAAAACACGTGGTTGGCCACCTGACGCACGTTGATATTGGCGTCGGCCAGGGCGCGGGTGGTGAGTTCAACCATAAACCGCGCCTCGCCATCGGCCAGGGCGAAGTCTTTGTTGACCTGGTTGTCGAACACCCAGACCACCTTCAGGCTGGCCGGGAACGCTTCGAAGTCGACTGAGTGGGTGAGCCAGACAAAGCCCGGAATCTGCCCTTTGGCGGTTTCACAGGCATCGGTCAGGTGTTTAACCAGGCGACGTTCGATCTGTGCCTGGTTACGTTTGTTCAAAGACATGGGTGAATCCTGTGGGCAGCGGTGGCAAAAGCGCAATTGTACGTGAACTGTCCCTTAGCCATTGATCTACTTCACATCGCTAAAAAGATGCGTTTACGTCAAAAGTGCCACCTGAGGTAGAATGTCGCGGTTTGAAGGCTGACACCGCCGGTTTTCGCAGCCGGGCAGGCTCTCTGGAAAGAGTTGCAAGAGGTGTCAGTACCAATGGAGTCGCAAGAAGGTGTCGGGAGTGAAGGAGCTGGACAGGGCAGACCTGTTATCGGCCGCGCCCGGCACTTACCCGAAATGTCACCCAAGTAGCTGAAGCCAAAAGCAATAAAAGATCAGCGCCCAAGGTACATAAAAGTGAGGTCTATAGTGTGCATAGGCCTTATATATCTACCCGGTCCAAGGCCTGATGAGGGGCTCGGTTGCAGGCAAGCCTGTCCTGTAACCCCGTCCAGTTCTGTTCAGCGCGCCGTGCCGGGTAGATGGCGTTTTATCTTAGGTACGACAACATGTTAAAGAAGATGAACAAAGGGCTTTTGGGCCTGGCGCTGACCATGGGCATCACGTCCGTGCACGCTGCCGAGCCAAAGCACGTTGATGTCCTGCTGATTGGCGGCGGCATCATGAGCGCTACCTTGGGTGTCTGGCTCAACGAGCTGGAACCCGGCCTGTCCATGGAGATGATTGAACGTCTCGATGGCGTCGCTCAAGAAAGCTCCAACGGCTGGAACAACGCGGGTACCGGTCACTCGGCGTTGGCTGAACTGAACTACACCCCTGAAGACAAGAACGGCAACGTTGAGATCCCAAAGGCCATTGAAATCAATGAAGCCTTCCAGATCTCGCGTCAGTTCTGGGCCTGGCAGGTCAAGAACGGTGTTCTGAAAAACCCTCGTTCGTTCATCAACTCCACTCCGCACATGAGCTTTGTGTGGGGCGATGACAACATCAAGTTCTTGAAAAAACGCTACGAGGCGCTGCAGGCCAGCCCTCTGTTCGCGGGTATGCAGTACTCCGAAGACGCGGACCAGATCAAGAAGTGGGTTCCGCTGATGATGGAAGGGCGTGACCCGAACCAGAAAGTCGCGGCCACCTGGACGCCAATCGGTACTGACGTGAACTTCGGCGAAATCACGCGCCAGTTCGTGTCTTACCTGCAAACCAAGCCTGGTTTCACGCTGAACCTGTCCAGTGAAGTTAAAGACATCAAGCGCAACGAAGATGGTTCGTGGCGTGTGGTGTACAAAAACCTCAAGGACGGCACCACTAGCGAAACTGACGCCAAGTTTGTCTTCATCGGCGCTGGCGGCGGTGCCCTGCACCTGCTGCAGAAGTCCGGTATCCCTGAAGCTAAGGAATACGCTGGCTTCCCGGTAGGCGGTTCGTTCCTGGTGACCGATAACCCGACGGTTGCCGAGCAGCACCTGGCCAAGGCTTACGGCAAGGCTTCGGTTGGCGCTCCGCCGATGTCGGTTCCGCACCTGGACACCCGCGTGCTGGATGGCAAGCGCGTGATCCTGTTTGGCCCGTTTGCGACCTTCTCGACCAAGTTCCTGAAAGAAGGCTCGTACTTCGACCTGCTGACCAGCACCACGGCGCACAACATCTGGCCAATGACCAAAGTCGGTATCGAACAATACCCGCTGGTTGAGTACCTGGCCGGCCAGCTGATGCTGTCGGACGAAGACCGCTTCAACGCGCTGAAAGAGTACTACCCGAACGCCAAGCAAGAAGACTGGCGTCTGTGGCAAGCCGGTCAGCGTGTGCAGATCATCAAGCGTGACGAAGAGAAGGGCGGCGTGCTGAAACTGGGCACCGAGATCGTTGCTGCCAAAGACGGCAGCATTGCCGGTCTGCTGGGCGCTTCGCCAGGTGCTTCGACCGCTGCGCCGATCATGCTCAACGTGCTTGAAACCGTGTTCAAGGACAAGGTTGCAACCCCTGAGTGGCAAGCCAAGCTGCACCAGATCGTGCCTAGCTACGGCACCAAGCTGAACGGTCCGCCTGAGCGTGTTGCACAAGAATGGGCGTACACCGCCGATGTCCTGCAACTGACTCCGCCGCCGGCCATCCCGGCAGCCAACGGTACACCAGCAGCACCTGCTGAGCCGGCCAAGCCTGCTCCAAGTAACCCAGCGGCCGACATGGCGCTGTAAAAAAGCAGCCCCGCCCAACGACAGTTAGGCGGGGCTCTTTTTTAGCTTCGCAACCTTCCCCGCAACACTCCTTCCTGCCTAAGCGTTACTGCGTGCCGAACAACGCGGTCCAGTAGATGCCTGCATCACTTTTAGGATCGGTCGCATAGGCGGCGCCCAACTCGCGAAATTGCGGGTTCATGATATTGGCGCAGTGCCCCGGGCTTGCCAGCCAGCCATCGACGACTTTACGTGGCGTGTCCAGACCGGCAGCGATGTTCTCGCCGATTTGCTGGGCAATGTAGCCTGCCAGTTCTGCGCGATCACCCGGCGTGCCGCCGGTGCGGTCTTTGTGGTCAAAGTAATTGTTGTTGGCCATATCGCGGGAGTGCGTCTGGGCGGCGGTTTCCAGGGTGGCGTTCCAGGCCAAAGGGCCGGTGGGCGCGAAAGCCTGGGTGCCGCATTGGCGCGGTTGGGTGCGGGCGCTGTTGATCAGCTCAAGGACCTTTTGGCCCTCTGCCTGAGCGTCGCCCAAGCGTGCAGTCAACAGGGGACGTGCCAGCACGATGCGCCAATCCTGCCCGGTGTGGCTGACGCCGATGTCGACAAACTGCGGGTCGAGCACCACTTTGCAGAAGCTTTCGCGCACGGCTTTCATCGCCGCCTCTGAGTCACGCGGGCCCGAGAGGTTGATGGCTTGAACATTGACCATCGGATAGGCGGCTTGCGCGAGCGACTGCTGCAAATCGCCAAAACCGTTGGCAGGCAGCACCAGGCGAATGTCAGAGGTCAGCGGGGGCAGTTCTTGCGACGCTTGGGCGCCGCACGGTTGCGCCTGGCTGCGATACAGGTTGATGGAGTCAACCAGTTGCGATTCTTCGCTGGCCAATGCGCTGGCGCTGAAGATCAGGCCCAGGCTGAACCCGGCAAGGCGGGTGAGGGTGAAGTGACGGCGCATAACGTTGCCTCGGATCGGAATGCGCCCATCATGCGTTATTTCAGGCTGGCCACGAAAGCCTTGGCTTTGGCGGTGAGCTGGTCGATCTGGCGATCGCGTTTCTTTTCGGCGTCGATCATGGCTTTTTTGCCGTTGCGATTGAGCAGGTAGGTGTGGATCTGCCGCACCTCGGTAGACTTATACACCGCTGCCACGTCCAGCACGCCCATGAGCCCGTCCGAGCTGTAATCGCGGGTGTTCATGAGTACTTGCGGGCCGCGGGTGCCGATGACCTTGAAACCCATGCCTTGCAGGGCGGCGACTTTGCTCACGCTGCAGCTCAGTTCGGTGTGCGGGTAGCGGCGGGTGACTTCCTCCAGCATGGCCTGCATTACGCCCAGGTGGCGATGGCTGGCGAGTTCGGCCATATAGGCCACGCCGCAGGCCTGCGGGTCGTCTTTGTACGGCAAGTACAGGACGAAACCAGTGACCTTCTCCGGGTCTTGTTCATCGGTGGCGACAATCAGTTCTACCGCAATGCCTTTTGAGCCGTCGAGGGCTTGCAGGTACAGGTGCACTTCAAAGCCGATGGCGTACTGATAGATGCTGTAGAGCAAGTTGCTCGGCGCGATTTCCATGGCGCTGATGTCGCTGAGATGGTCAACGACCAGTTGCATGATCTGCGCGTTGATCGGCTCGCTGATCGGTGTGTCGAAGTGGGTGAGGGTGGTCATAAGCGTGGCCTGCGAGGCGAAAAAACTGCTGTTGCAGGAGCGAGATTGTCTCGCGATCTTTTGATTGTTTAAAAAGATCGCGAGGCAAGCTCGCTCCTACAAAGGGGGTGGTTTAGCGCTGGCTTAGCCAGTAGTCATGCAAGGCGCGGGCGGCCGGGGCTACGAGGGCCACTTTTTGCTGGTAGGCGGGTACGTCGAAGTCTTCTGGCAGTTCAAAGGTTTCTTGCTCAGCCAGTTCAAAAATCGTTTCCAAAAGGCCGGCCTGGATCTGGGGCATGTCGGGCCATTGCGCCAGGGTCACGCCGCGGCTGTAGCCGAAGCACCATTCTTCAGCCAGGGTCACCGTTTGGCCATGGTGTTCGGATTCTTCAAAGCGCGGCGCAAAGGTTTTGCTGTCTTCTGCCAGTTGGCGGGCCAGGGTGTTGAAGTGGCGTACGCTCAGCTCGATGAAGTGTTTGGCTTCTTCGGGGTCTTCCCAGTTCGGGTTTTGGCCACCCCAGATCGCGGGGAACCAGTCGGCGATGTCTACCTGCGTGGGGCTTGAAACCAGTGCTGTAAAGAAGCCATCCAGCTCGCTGGTGTTGAGGACAGAGTGATCGTCGCCGTATTTGAGCAAAGTGTCTTCGAGTACGTCGAAGTCGGCGGCATTCAGAGGCTGGCTGTGCATGGCAGGTTCCTTGGCATGTAGTCCTGGGTCAACGTTACATCAGGCGTGTCAGCGTCAGTCAACCCGAACAATCGAATCAACCACAAAGTATTTAAAGCCGGCTTTGGCCAGGGCTTTTTTGGCCTCTTGTTCGGCGTCGAACTGGCTCAGCAGTTTGGAGTCGTGAATGAACACGGTTTCTTCGCCGTCATAGACTTTGCTGACGTGCAGGGTAACCCGCAACATCGGCCCTCGACGCTTGACCGGTGCACGCGGTGCGGGCTTGGGGGTGAGGGTTGCAGCGGGTTTGGGTGTGGCGGGAGTTGCAGGTGGCGCGGGTGGCGTAACTGGCTTTGTCGCTACGGGCAGATCAAGGCCGAGCGCTATACGCATTTCGTCCTCGGTGAATCCGGTGCTCATGGTGTGGCTCTATCGTTATTCAAAAACGCGCTTATAAGTGATTGAGTAGGCATAAGCAAGGAAAACCAGCGCCTTGGCTTGATAATTGCCGGATATGTCGCAAAGTTTACTTTTATCAGGAGGTTCAGGTGTCACGCAGCAAGTCGTGACTGTCGAGCAGCTTGTAGGCAATCTCCGGGCGTTTTTCCAACGCGCGACGAATGGCCGCCGGGATCGACTGGCGCGTTTTGCGACACAAACCTGGCTGGTCGGCGACACGGATTTCGATCCCGCGCATGGTCCGTACCTCATTGAAGCCGGGTTCAACCTGCACCTTTATGCCTAGCTGTTCATACATGCGTCGTTGCATGCGCTGCAGATCGTCCAGGCTCTGGATATTTTCCAGGTGCTCGAGCATGACTTTTTCGGCCTGGCGGGTGAGGCCCAGAATGCGCAGGTCGGGGGCTGGTTGCGCCAACAGGTGGTCGCGCTCGCAATTACAAGCGCCGGGAGGGCAGGGTTGGCGGACCACAGTGGATGAGCTCATGGGCATGAGCATAGCCATATCGGCCCGCAGTTGTCGCGTGTCAGGGTGCTTTGAGGCGCCGGACCACCAGGGCGATCAGTTCATTGATCATCGGTGCGAAAGCTTTGGCGGTGCAGGTTTGTCCCAGCATCACGGTGCGCGTGGTGAGGTGTGAAAACAGCGCATCGAACAGTATGGGCGGCAACTCAGAGAACGAACTGTTGGCCGCGATGAGGCCGCGATGGCGTTGTTCTTCGAGCAGGTTGAAGATCAGTTGGTGCCAGACTTTGGGGCCGCGTTCGTACCAGGTTTGCCCCACTTGCGGCACGTGCGCCGAGCCGTTGACCACTAGCCGGTAGAAGTCGACATGGCGCGGGCTGGTGACCACCGCCACGAGTTCTTCAAGAATCAGCTCAAGGCCGCGGGTCAGTTCGACACCCGAAGTATCAAGTTGCTTGAGGTTGATGATGAAGTCTTCGCAGAGGTATTCGACCACTGCCACCAGCAAGTCGGCCTTGCTGCCGAAGTACCGGTAAATCGTGGCTTTGGAGCCGCCTGCTGCGGCTACGATGGCGTCCATGCTGAGGCCATCGTAGCCCTGCTGTAAAAACAGTTCACTGGCTGTGATCAGCAAGTTGCGCCGCTTCTCCTCGCTCCGGGTTGCGGTTGAAGGGCTGGAGCGGTGCAACTGTGGCATGGGAACTACTCTTTTTCAGGGAGCGCGTACGCTATCACGTAATCCCCGCGATCTGGAGACTGACGTGCGCCGCCAGCGACGATGACCACATACTGGCGCCCGGTTTTAGGCGACAGGTAGGTCATGGGCGTGGCTTGCCCGCCGACCGGCAGGCGGCCTTTCCAGACTTCTTTGCCGGTGGCCATGTCCATGGCCCGCAGGTAGTAGTCTTGCGTGCCCGCGTAGAACACCAGGCCGGAAGCAGTGGTCGCACCGCCGCCCAGGGTCGGCATGCCCAGCGGGATCGGCAGGTTGGCACGTACACCGTTGATCACGGCGTCTTCAACCGTACCGGCAGGGCGCTCCCAGACTTTCTTGCGGGTGTTCAGGTCCACGGCAGCAAACACGCCCCAAGGCGGGCTCTGGCACGGAATGCCCAGCGGCGAGTTGAAGCCTTTGTGGTCAATCACGAACGGCGTCCCTTCCATCGGGTAGGTGCTGCCGACGCCGTGGCCGGATTTGAGGTGCGACAGGTCGACGTTTTCACGCGGCACCAGCTTGACCACCTGCGGGATGCGGATGTCGTTGACGAACAGGTAGCCGGTTTTTTCGTCGATCGCGCCGCCACCCCAGTTGAAGCCACCGTAGTAGCCAGGATAAATCAGGGTGTCCTGGGTGCTTGGGGCGGTGAACTCACCGTTGTAGTTGAGCTTTTTAAAGTTGATGCGGCACATCAGCTGATCAAAGAACGTGGCGCCCCACATGTCTTTTTCTGTCAGCGGATCGGCACCGAACGTCGGCATGCCCACCGAGTACGGTTGGGTTTTGGCCACCCAGTCACCGGCAGCGACGTCCTGAGGCACTGGCTTCTCGACCACGTCGGCAATCGGCTGGCCGGTACGACGGTCGAGCATGAAGATCTGCCCGCGCTTGGTCAGCTGGATCAGCGCCGGAATGGTGCCGCCTTTGCCGTCCGGCACGTCATACAGCGACGGTTGCGCGGCAATGTCGTAGTCCCACAAGTCGTGATGCACGGTCTGGAAGGTCCAGCGCTCGCGGCCTGTCGCCATGTCCAGGGCAACCACGGCGGAGGAGTACTTCTCGGTCAGCTCCGGGCGGGTACCGCCCCAGAAGTCCGGCTGCTGGTTGCCCAGTGGCAGGTACACCAGGCCCAGTTCGTCGTCGAACGCAGGTGTGGACCACATGTTCGGTGTACTGCGGGTGTAGGTTTCGCCTTCGGGTGGCAACTTGGTGATGTCCGGGTTGCCCAGGTCCCAGGCCCAGACCAGCTCGCCGGTGTCGGCGCTGAACGCGCGGATTACGCCAGAGGGTTCGTCCAGCGAGCGGCCATCAAAGACCCAGCCGCCAAGGATGATCAAGTTGCGCGAAATGGTCGGTGCCGAGGTGTAGGCGTAGTACGGCACGTTTTCCATGACCCGGCCCAGGCCCGTGGTCAGGTCGACTGAACCGTGGTCGCCGAAATCTTCGCAGGGTTTGCCGGTTTCTGCGTCGATGGAGATCAGGCGCGCATCCATGGTCACTTGCACGATACGCTTGGCGCAGCTGTTGCCCTGTGCCGGTTTGGCGGGTTTCAGATCAGCGAACACCAAAGGGTGTTCGACCTTGGCCGGCTCGTAGTAGCTCACGCCACGGCAGCGGTTCCAGGTTTTGGTGTTTTGCGCTTTTGGATCGAAGGTCCAGCGTTGCTCGCCGGTGTCGGCGTCCAGGGCAATCACTTTGCTGGTCGGGGTGCAGGTGTACAGGGTGTCACCGACCTGGATCGGGGTGTTCTGGTACTCCGATGCGCCCTCGGCGATTTCGCCGGTGCGGTAGGTCCAGGCCACTTGCAGTTTGTCGACGTTGTCTTTGTTGATTTGCGTCTGCGCCGAGAAGCGCGTACCAGCCGGGTTGCTGCCGTAATGGCTCCAGTCGGTGGCTTTATCGGTGCCTTTTGCTTGCGGCTGGGCGGCCAGAGACGGCTCGCCTTCAATCACTCCGTGGGGGATGAACAGGGCGTAGAAGCCCACAGCCAGCACCCCGGCAAACACGGCTGCGCCGCTGTAGCTGGCTGCGCGGTGACGGCCCTGGCTGAGCCATGGGTGCAGCAACGCGGCCAGCAGGCCGATGACCAGGAACGGGGCCATACGCGGCACCATCGGCCAGAACGTGAAGCCCACTTCCCACAGTGCCCAAATCACGGTCGCGACAAACACAACGCCAATCACCAGCGTGGCGGCGGGCTTTGTGCGTACATACAGCACGCCGCTTATCAGCAGGCCGAAACCTGCCAGCAGGTAGTACCAGGAGCCGCCCAGTGTGACCAGTTGAGCGCCCATGATTGCCAGAAACAGGCCGCTTAGCCCAAGCAAAATCCCGAAGACACCCAGTATCAGGTGTCTCCCTTTAGAGGCAGGTGCCTCTTGTTTAGCATTTTTCATTACGGTATCCCTGATGCCCGCAGCCAAGGCCTTTACATGCACTGCGAGCGTAGGTTTTAGAATGGTACTGTACGGTACAGTTTTTATTTTGAGCCTGTTTTTGTCACAAATAAAGACAATTTGTCGCAGAGGTGAAATTTTATTTAAAGACGCGGTTGCGTCCTTGGGCGATGGGGAGATAGGGCAACCGTAGTCGCTGCCGAGGAACGAAGGCTGCGATTAAGATCAAGATCAAAAGATCGCAGCCTGCGGCAGCGCCTACACGAGGTCTTCATCGAGGAGTGCGGCGTACAACTGGCGGTCGATATTGGCCCCGCTCAAAATCACCGCCACGCGGCGGCCTTGCTGTTGCGGCTGTTCTTTGATCAGCCCGGCCAATGCGGCGGCACCCGCGCCTTCAGCGGTGTTGTGGGTGGTTTCGTGGTACACGCGGATGGCGTGGGCGATGTCGCGGTCTGATACGCGGATCACCCGTGCGGCGCCCTTGGCGATGATTGCCAGCGCGTCAGGTTGTGGCTGGCGGCAGGCCAGGCCGTCGGCGAAGGTGTGGGCGGTGTCGGTGCATACCACTTGGCCTTGCTCAATACTCTGCGCATACGCATCGGCATGCTCGGACACCACGCCGACAATCTCGGTCTGCAGCCCCAGCAGGTCGCGGGCCTGGATCAACCCGCAGATACCCGAACCCATGCCGATGGGCACGTACACGGTGTGCAGGTCGGGCACGGCCTCCAGCAACTCCAGCGCATAGGTGGCAACCCCGCGTATCAGGTCCGGGTGAAAGGCCGGCACCAGGTGCAAGTGATGCTCGGCGGCCAGGCCAGCGGCATGGCGGCGTGCTTCGTCAAAGTCTTTGCCGTGCTCGATCACTGTGGCGCCCAGTGCGCGCATGGCGGCGTTCTTTTCTCGGGAATTGCCTTCGGGCACCACAATGCGAATCTTCAGCCCATGGGCGCGTGCGGCCAAAGCCAGGCTCTGGCCGTGATTGCCACGGGTGGCGGTGACCAAGCCGCGGGTGTCGGGCTCTCGGGTCAGCAAGCCCTGCACGTACAACATGCCGCCGCGCACTTTAAAGGCGCCGGTCGGCGTATGGTTTTCATGCTTGACCCAGACCGTGCAGTCCAGTTGCTCGGCCAACAGGGGCCAGGCCAGTTGCGGGGTAGGGGACATGCTTTGGTACACAGTGGTCGCGGCGAGTCGAAGGGCTGTCAGGTCAAACATGGCACACCGTCATCAGGGGATTTGACTCGATTCTAGGGGCGTCGCATTGTATGGGCCGAGACTTATATTGCATGGCCGACAATAAATGTGGATTCCCCTCATAACCGATTCAGCGCAACCGCGTTATCTGGCGCTGGTAGACGCGATTGCCCACGCCATCAGCTGCGGTGAACTCAAACCCGGTGAGCGTTTGCCGCCACAACGGCGGCTGGCCTGGGCATTGGGCTGGAACCCCAGCACTACCATGCAAGCTTATCGCGAGGCGGCGCGGCGCCATCTGGTGTCGGGCGAAGTCGGGCGCGGCACCTACGTGCTCTCGGGCAGCCAGGAGGCGACGTTGTTCCGCTTGCAACAGGTCGATGAACACGCCGGGCAGATTGACCTGCGCACCAACATCCCGGCGATAGACCACGCCAGCCAAAGCGATCCGCAGGCTTTGCAATGGCTGCTGGAAACCCATCAGTCGATTCGTTTGCAGCATTACCTGAGCGCGGCCGACCTGCTCCAAGCCAGGGTTGTCGGTGCCAGTTGGCTCAAGGCACGCGGCCTGCCTGTGCCGCTGGACAACATCATGCTGTGCACCGGCGCGCAGCAAGGCTTGTTCACCGTGTTGCTGTCGTTGTGCCAAGCGGGTGAGCCAGTGCTGGTTGAAGCGCTGACCGCGCCGGGGATCAAAGCCGCCTGCGCGCAACTGCGTTTGCCGATGCATGGCATCGCCATGGACGGGCAAGGCATCGTGCCCGATGACTTTGACCGCATCATCCGCGCCACCGGGGCGCGCATGGCGGTACTGACCCCGACCCTGCACAACCCGACATCGGCGGTGATGGGCGATGAACGCAAGCAGGCGATTGCCCGGATCGCCCGACGCCATGGCGTGTGGATTATTGAAGACGACGTGTATGGGGCGCTCACCGACAGCCCGCCGTTGTGCAACTACCTGGGGGACTTGGGGATACTCGTCAGCAGCTTGTCAAAGACCGTGGCTGCCGGTGTGCGCCTGGGCTGGATTGCCGCCAGCCCGGCGTTGCTGGCGCGCATCGACCCGCATGCGCAATCGGCGCACTGGGGCATTTCGCCCCTGTGCGTGGCGATTGCCAATCAATGGCTCTGCGACGGCACGGCAGTGCAGCGCTTGGCCTGGCAAACCGAAGAAGTGACCCGGCGCTGGCGCCTGGCGAAAAAATTGCTGGGCGCGGTGATGTCCCAGACAGACACGCCATCGCCGCATATCTGGCTGACCCTGGCCCCCGCTGAAGTCAGCTTTGCCCACGCCTGTCAAAAGGTCGGTGTGGAGGTGGTGTCGGCGGAGGTGTTTGCGGTTAAATCCTGCACCCTGAACGCGGTACGCATCAGCCTGACGGCGGCTTCGAGTGCGCAACGCTTGAAAGTTGCGCTGGAGCGTATTGCCCGGCTTATTGACCAAGGAACCCCATGCGCAGAGAAATAGGCTACTGGCACCGCGAAGGCCGCGAACTGTTTTACTACCTGGAATTCAAGCCTGAAACGGCCGAGTTTTACCTCACCTGCGAACACACTCCGAGCGAGGGAGAAGGCAGCGTACGTTCGGTATTGCTCAGCGAAGCGCGGGGCGAGCGCTACTACGAAGACGCGTTGCTGATCATCAAAGAAGAACTGTTCAAGCAGTACACCTTGTAACCACGGTTTACACTGCCCTTTGTGGGAGCGGGCTTGCTCGCGATAGTCGTTAACGATAACGCGTATTTGCCTGGCAAATGAGGCGCTCTGAAGGCCATCGCGAGCAAGCCCGCTCCCACTTGGGTCGTGTTGCGATTATGTTCAGTTGGATGGGGTTAATCAGCGCAACCGCTCAAGCATCTGGTAGTACCACATGCCTGCCGCGAGCATCGGGTTGCCGAGGAGGTCGCCCATGGGCACGCGGATGTGCTGGCAGCCGGCAAAGGTGTCGAACTGCTCCAGTTGGCCGGTGATCGCCCGGCCCATGATTTCGCCCATGATGTGGCTGGTGGCGATGCCGTGCCCCGAGTAGCCCTGGCAGTACCAGACGTTGTCCGAGAGTTTGCCCAATTGCGGGATGCGGTTGATCACGATGCCCATCGCGCAGCTCCACTGGTACTCGATGTTCACCCCTTTGAGCGCCGGGAAGGTCTGCTCGATGCACGGACGCAATTCCCCCGCGATGTCGCGCGAGTCTTTGCCGCTGTAGTTGGCGCCGCCACCAAACAGCAAGCGGCCATCGGCGGTCATGCGGTAGTAGTCGAGCACGAAGCGGCAGTCATACACCGCAAGATCTTGGGGGTTCAACTGGCGGGCCAGGTCGCCCAGAGGTTCGGTGGTGACGATCCCGCCCATGGCCGGGAAGATTTTGCCCTTGAGCTTGCCCGGCTCCAGCTTGTGGTACACGTCACCGGCCAGCAGCACCTGATTGGCGTCAATGCGCCCGTGGGCCGTGCGCACGCCGGGGGTGTCGCCGTGGATGATTTCCAGCACTTCGCTGTTTTCGAACATCAGCGCGCCAAGGCTTTCGGCTGCGCGGGCCTCGCCAATGCAGAGGTTGAGCGGGTGCAGGTGCATGTTGCGCATATTCTTGATTGCGCCGTCATACAGGTCACTTTGCAGAATGTCGCGCATCTGGTTGCGGTCGAGTAACGACACTTCACTGCCCATGCCACGGCGCATGGCTTCGTCGTAATCCTTGCGTAAGCCTTCCATATGGCTGGGTTTGTAAGCGGCATGCAAATGGCCGTGTTTGAGGTCGCAGCGGATGCCGTATTTTTCGACCCGCTGCTGGATGATCTCGTGCCCGCGCCAGCGCAGGTGCCAGATAAAGTCATCGACCTGGCTGCCGAGGCGACGGCGCATCTGCTTGCGCATCGCTTCATCGCCCGAAAGGCTGCCGGTCACTTGCCCGCCATTGCGCCCGCTGGCGCCCCAGCCGATCTTGTTGCTCTCGACAATGGCCACTTTCAGGCCTTTTTCGGCCAGCTCGACGGCGGTCGCCACGCCGGTAAAACCGCCGCCAATAATCACCACATCAACCCGGTGCTGGCCTTGCAGCGTGGGGTATTCGGTTTCATGGGTGAGGGTAGCGGTGTAATAAGAGTTGCAACGTTCAGACATGGTGGCTCCGTTTTTTTATTGGATTAAGGCAGAAAGGGGGGCTAATAAGGCGCCCGCGCCGGTCCTGCTTATCCACTTCAGCCATGCACTGACGATAGGCGAGTTGTGAGGGTGAAATAAACCCCCTGTTACCAAGTTTTGCAGCGACGTGATCAGAACGTGACTTCGCTCACTTGCAGCACCCAGGTGATGGTCTGGGTTTTGTCATCCCACACATAGCGAAAATGCGGGCCTTGCCGTGGAATCGAAAGCGCAGGCGGGCGAAAGGCTGCAACGCATTCGTGGCCGGCAAGACGCACGCTGTTGTACAGCAGTCCCCAGGCCGAGGCCTCGCGGTGTTGTTTGGCAAAGGCTTGCGAAGCTCCGTAACTGGACAGGGAAGGGTGGTGCAAGCCGGGTTCGGCGCGTACATCGATCATCGGCTCAAGCACGGTGTTGATGTAGGTGCGCAGGGTGATTTCGATGCACGCTTGCTGAGTGGCGCGCCAGAATTGTTCCTGATGAAAGCGGGTCTCGGCGATGGCGGCGTCAAGGCTGTTGGCGCAGTAATAAACCCCGTAACTGCCATCGGTGAAGCGGCTGGCACGGCCGATATGGGTAAAAGCCGCCATCATCGGGGTCGAGCCTTCTCCACACAGGCGGTCTTGTGGATGCACGCGGTTAAGGACCCCGGCCTGGTCGCGCAGGCGGTCATTGGTCAGGCTTTCGAGGGCAAAGGCGATGTCCAGATCGGCCGGGTCAAGGGTGTCCTCAAACACCGAAATGGGCGGGAATGCACTGTTGATAATGCGATAAGCGTTGTTCCACTCGGGCAGCACGCTTAACAACGAGGTGTCTGGCATCAGCCCCGCACCCCATCCAGATAGCGGCGCACATCTGCCAGGTCGACCACTTGGCCGCCGAGCATGTAGCTCAACGCACTTTGGCCGTTGAATGGCGCGGTGTTGTTGGCTTTGTGGACCCACTCGTAAGCGCGCTCGGGCTGATTGCTGAACAGGATGCGCAGCGATTTGTGCACGCCCATCAGGTACGAAATACGCTCAAGGGTGTCGTGGGGCAGGCGGACATTCGGCAGTTTTTTGTACTTGAAGTACGTGGTGTTGCCGATAGCGCCGAGCAGGGTGCATTGCTGATCTTTGCTGCAACCCCAGTGCTCCATCAAATTGAAGAAGAACGTCAGGGCGACACGGCCCGCATCACCGCTGGTGATATCGGGCCGGGTGTTGTGGGCGACTAAATGCATGGTGGCCTCCAAAGCGTAGATACCCTGGAAGCTACACCGTATCTGGATAATTACAACGAATGTATTCGCATGTGAACTGGGTAATCCACTGCTTTATGTGTTGGGCAGCGACTTGGCCTTGTTCATACACCGCTGGCGGCGTTCATCAACACGCTGGGCAAACCAGGTGGTGGTGAGGTTGCGGGTGATTTTAGGGCTTTGCAGGGTGATGCCCGGCAACACGGCGCGGGGCAGCGGTTTGGCCTGTTGGCGGTCGGCCAGGGCAAAGACTTTGCGATAGACCTCGGTCTGCTCAAATTCAAGGCGGTCACCTTTGAGCAACTGCTGGCGGATCTGGTTATCGTTCAAGCCCAGTTGCTTGCCCAGCACGCGAACGGCGCGTTCGGTAGAACCTACAGCGTAAGAGCCGGGGATGGTCACGTCGCCATCCAGTGCCAACTGAATGCCTGACACCTGGCTCACGGCATTCTGAAAGGCGGCATTGCGACTGGCGTACCAGCCCGCATTGAAGTCAGCAAAGCGATACAGCGATTGCGTGTAATCGGCCGGGTAGCCGAGCAAATGGGCGGTACCAAAGTACATGCCGCCACGACGGGTAAAGACTTCCTGACGAATCGTGCCCGGTATCGGGTAGGGGTAATCCTGGGCGTGTTTCTCGGCAAAGGCGATGCTGACCTGCATGGGCCCGCCGGTATGCACCGGGTTGAGGCTGCCAAACAGGTTTTTGCCCAGTGGCACCATGCCGATAAAGTCATCGAAGATGGCGCTCAACTGGCCTTCGGTGCGTGCCGCATCAAGGCGCTGGTTATAGGTTTTGCCCGTTGGCGAGGTGATGTTCAGCGCACTGCGCACCACGAACTCCGGGATGTGCAGTTTGCCCGCGCGCCGATTGATTTCGCTGCGGGCAATTTTTGCCAGGTTGGGCACCGGCGGGTCTGCCTGAAAAGTCGACTCTTGCTCAGTCACGGCCAGCACCGAGCACAGGTTTTCGTCGTTGGGCTCAAGCTTTTGCGCGGCGAAGGCGGTGTAAATGTCGTTGGCCCAGCCCTGGCGATCCGCAACGTTGGCGGGCAGCAGTTGAAGCAACCGCGCACGCGCCTGTTCGGGCGTGCGACCGGGTAGCGTCTGGGTGCTTTGGCTGCTGCACCCGGCGATCACAATGGGCAAAGAAAGCGTTAATACCTGCATGAAAAATCGATTCACTAACGCTTAACTCCCCAAAAAATAGAACGATGTGCTGACGTATCAATCGTCTCGTGTCAGCACTTCCAGCAGTTCGATCTCAAACGTGAGGTCCGAGTTCGGTGTGATGTGTTTGCCCATGCTTCTTTCACCATAGGCCAAGTGCGCGGGAACTTGCAGTTTGCGCTTGCCGCCCACTTTCATCCCCATCAGGCCCTGGTCCCAGCCCTTAATGACGCGGCCTGTGCCAATCACGCACTGGAACGGCTTGCCGCGTTCATGGGAGGAGTCGAAGACCGCGCCATCTGCGAGCCAGCCGGTGTAGTGCGTGGTGATCAGGGCGCCTTTAACGGCAGCTTTGCCTTCGCCCAGTGCGAGGTCGGTGATCTGAAGTTCGTTGTTCATGGTGCGGGACTCAAAAAATTAAAACGTTTAGGAGCGAGCTTGCCTCGCGATCTTTTGATCTTTCGCGAGGCGAGCTGAGATTGCGCGGTTTTTCTCAGGATGCGGCCCGTTTGGCAATCAGTTTTAAATTATTTTTTCGCAGGACAAGGCTCTAAAACAAAGGGTTTGCGGAACTTATCAATGAGGATAATTGTCATTCGCGCTTTACTCTCAATTGAGAATGGTTACTATTGTCACCCTGGCAGCGCCGGGGTGAGCTAAGCAAGACGAGATCCTTCATGGGAATCGTGCCCAGCCATTCCAGCCTTTGGCCTGCTGAGCACACTCCATTGTTAAGGGATCAACTGGACATGTCGTCTCGATTCAAACGCAGTCAATTTTCACTGGCTATTGTGGCCGCACTGGCTTCACCGACCTTGCTCGCCGATGCGCTGGAGCGTGAACGCGATGAAGTGCCCGTGGAGGCCAGCGACCTGCCGGTAGATGGCAGCAAGCAGGCGCTGCAACTGGAAGAAACCCGTGTGTTGGGCACCGCCGCTGAAGAGCTGAAGCAGGCGCCGGGCGTGTCGATCATTACCGCTGAAGACATTAAAAAACGTCCGCCGGCCAATGATCTTTCCGACATCATTCGTCGTGAGCCCGGGGTTAACCTCACCGGCAACAGTTCCAGTGGCGCTCGCGGTAACAACCGCCAGATTGACTTGCGTGGCATGGGCCCGGAAAACACCTTGATCCTGATCGACGGCAAGCCGTCTTCTTCGCGTAACGCCCAACGTTACGGCTGGAGCGGCGACCGCGATACCCGTGGCGAAACCAACTGGGTACCGGCCGAAGAAGTGGAGCGTATCGAAATCCTCCGCGGCCCGGCGGCTGCCCGTTACGGCTCAGGCGCGATGGGCGGGGTGGTCAACATCATCACCAAGCGCCCGACCGACAAGCTCGGCGGCTCTTTGACGGCCTACTACCTGTCTCCGGATGACAGCGCAGAAGGCATCAGCAAACGCACCAACTTCAACCTCAGCGGCCCGCTCACCGACGACCTGGTGTTTCGCGTGTATGGCGGCTTGAGCAAAACCGACGCGGATGACGCACGCATCAATACCAGCGAGCAGGCCTCCGCAGACAGCGTAGTGGCAGGTCGTGAGGGCGTGCGCAACAAAGACGTCAACGGCTTGTTGAGCTGGCAGTTCACCCCGGAGCAATCCCTGGACCTTGAGGCCAGCTACAGCCGCCAGGGCAATATCTACGCGGGCGATACCATGCTCAACAGCGGGGGGGATTTCGTTAACAGCCTGTACGGCAAAGAAACCTCGGTACTGCAACGCAGCATGTTTTCGGCCACCCACAATGGCTCGTTTGACTGGGGCACCACCATGGCCATGCTCAGCCATGACCTGACCCGCAACTCGCGTTTGAACGAAGGCTTGGCAGGCTACGGTGAAGGTGCACCGTCTGAGTCGGCCGGCAGCTTCCAGTCACGCCTGCGCAACACCCGGGCCAAGGCTGAAGCCAACTTGCCGCTGGATTTTTACACCCATCAGGTACTGACACTGGGCGGCGAATACTTGTACGAGTCGCTGAATGATCCGGGCTCGTTGCGTCCGCAAAGCTGGGACCCGGGCGCCGACGGTACTGCGGGTATTCCGGGCACTGACCGCACCCAGACCAAGTCCACCGCCAACAGCTACGCGTTCTACGTTGAGAACAACCTCGAAGCCGGGTCCAAAACTATCGTTACGCCGGGCCTGCGCTACGACCACCACGACAAGTTTGGTGGCAACTGGAGCCCGAGCCTCAACGCTTCACACCAGATCACTGATGAGCTGAGCCTTAAAGGCGGTATTGCCCGGGCCTACAAAACCCCGAACCTGTACCAGTCCAACCCCAACTACCTGTTGTACAGCCGTGGTAACGGTTGCAGCTCGGTAGAAGTCAACCTGGGAGGTTGCTACCTGGTGGGTAACCCGGACCTCAAACCGGAAATCAGCATCAACAAAGAGATCGGTCTGGCGTTTGACAAAGGCAACTGGCGCACCAGCGCGACGTACTTCCGTAACGACTACCAGAACAAGATCAATGCCAGCAACGAATCGGCTTTCCGTCTGCCCAACGGCCGTCGTGTATTGCAGTGGGAAAACAGCGGCAAGGCCATCGTGCAAGGGGTTGAGGGCAACCTGTTCGTCAACCTGCGCAAGGACCTGGACTGGAACACCAACCTGACCTACATGATCGACAGCAAAGACAAGAAAACCGGCGAGCCATTGAGTATCATTCCCAAGTACACGCTCAACACCACTCTGGACTGGTACGCCACCGAACAGCTTTCGTTCCAGGTCAGCGGCACGTACTACGGCGAGCAGAAGGCGCCCAAGTACAACATGCGCGCCAACGAGTCACTGGACAAATCGGTGCAGCAGTCGGTTGACCCGTATGGCTTGGTGGGGCTGAGCAGCGGCTATGAGTTCAACAAAAATCTGAGCGTGCGGGTGGGCATCAACAACCTGCTCGACAAGCAGCTGTACCGCAAAGGCAACGCTGACGAGGCGGGCGCCCAGACCTACAACGAAGCGGGCCGTGCCTACTTTGCGTCGGTGACCACCTCGTTCTGATCACAGCATTGGCCTGACCGCTGTTTGGGTGCAGGCAATAACAGGCGCGACATCCTTTGCAGGTGTCGCGCCGTTGTCACATTGGGCTCTGGCAAAACCGTGGCTGGGGCTGATGAAGGATTGAACAGATGAAACTTGCATCGTCGGCATGGCTGCCGATTCTGTCTCGCGCACTGGCCGCCATGGTAGGCGGCTATGTGTTTACCTATGCCTTTACGGCGGCGCTGGCGCGGCTGTTGCCAATGGACAACGTGGACTCAATGCTGGTCGCCAGCCTGTTGTCGTTCGCCATCTACACCTGCGCCATTTTGTGGGCCTTTATGGCGCGTCATCAGTGGTCGGCCTGGATGGGGGCCGTGCTGGCGCTGCCATTGGCCGCGATCGGTTTTTGGCCGCAACTGCTGGAGCGACTCGGATGAAACAGACCATCACCCAATCTCTGGCCTGGCTGCACACCTGGGGTGGACTGATCGTAGGCTGGTTGTTGTTTGCGATTTTTCTGACCGGCAGCCTGGCGGTGTTCGATCAAGAGATCGACAACTGGATGCACCCGGAGCTGCCCGCCCATCATTTGACAGACGAACAGGCCGTGGAGCGTGGATTGAGCTACTTGCGCGAGCATGAGCCCAACGCCAAACAATGGGGCGTAAGCCTGCCCTATGATCGCTCGCCCGAGCTGCGCGCCTCGACCGGCGGGCGTCGCGACGGCGTATCGGTGACCCTGGACCCTAACACCGGTGAAGTCTTGCCGGTACGCGAGTCGGCGGGTGGGCGCTTCTTTTTCCTGTTCCACTTCACCCTGTTCATGCCCGGCATGCTCGGGATTTATGTGGTCGGTGCGTTGGCCATGGGCATGCTGGCGGCGTTGATCAGCGGCATCGTGATCCACAAAAAATTCTTCAAGGAGTTCTTCACCTTTCGCCCGGCCAAAGGCCAGCGTTCGTGGCTCGACGCGCACAACGCCAGCGCCGTGCTGTTGCTGCCGTTTCACCTGATGATTACCTACAGCGGGCTGGCGATTTTCCTGGTGATCTACATGCCAGCGGCCATGGACGCGCTGTTTGATGGCAGCCGCGACGCGTTTTTCAAGGCCCAGGACCCTGCGCCTGCAGTGGTCGAAGCCAAACGCCCGGCGCAGGCCGAACCGGCACCGCTGGTGGCCATCGGGCCGTTGCTGGCCAAAGCCCGCGACGTTATGGGACCGCTGAGCGGGGTGAGCATTACCAACCCTGGCATGAGCAACGCCGAGATTCAGATCCGGCCGATTCTGGGCAACCGCATTGCCCTGATCAAAGGTGGCGGCATGCGGTTTGACGGGGTCACGGGCGAGCAACTGTCCGGGCCGACCGAGATGCGCGCTTCGGTGCTCACGCACCGGGTAATTTCCGGTATGCACTTTGCGCAGTTCGGTGGCTACCCGATGCGCTGGGTGTACTTCATTTGCGGGTTGATCAGCAGCGCCATGATCGCCACCGGGCTGGTGCTGTTCACCGTTAAACGGCGGCGTAAATACGCCAGCGAAGGCCGGGTAGCCCAAGTGCTTTACCGGGTGATCGAGGCCGTCAACGTCACGGTGATGGCGGGCTTGAGCCTGGCCTGTATCGCTTACCTGTGGGGCAATCACCTGCTGCCGGTGGGCATGGCCGAGCGCCCGGATGCCGAGCTGACGGTGTTCTTTGGCATGTGGGCCTTGACCCTCGTGCATGCCTTGCTGCGCCCGCGCATGCATGCCTGGCGTGAGCAGCTTGGGCTGGCGGGGGTGATGTGCCTGAGCTTGCCGCTGGTGAGCCTGCTGACCGTTGATCATTCGTGGGCGTTGCACAGCCGCATGGGCGTTGAACTCACCACCATGGCTCTGGGTGGCGTGTTGTTGTGGGCGTGCTGGAAAGTCTCGCAGCCGCAAGTTGAGCGGGTGCCGCGTAAAAAGGCAACTGTGCTGGCGGAGGTGAACTGAGATGCTGGCAAATTACATTGCGGCCTGGGCCTTTGCCTATATCGGCATGCTTGCCCTGTGCCAAGGGCTTGAGCGCCATTACAAGCAAGTCTGGAACAAACCGCCGTCAACCGGGTTGCGTCGTGCTTTGCGCGGGGCAGGGTGGTTGAGTCTGGCCTTAAGCTTCTACTTTTGCGGCATGGCTTGGGGCTGGGCAATGGGTCCCATTGGCTGGTTTGGTTTAATCTCGCTCAGTGGCTTTGCGTTGCTGATGTTGTTGCCGTACCGCGCACGGCTGGCGGTGTGGTTACCGCTAGGGTTCGTCCCGCTGTGGGCGGTGATCGAAATGTTAAGCCTTTACCGTTGGTCTGTTTAGGTATTTTTGACAGGTAGGCAGCTCCACGCAAATGGCCGAATCTCTTGAGTCAAACAGACTCAGTTTTCGGTCATTTTGCGGAGTGCTTCAGTATGCCCCTGATTGATGAAGTTCAAAGCCTGTGCGAGCGCTTGGCGCCTTTGGGCTGGCATGACCTGTTGTTGCTGCATGGTCTGGATATTCAGGCCCGCCCGCTGGCTGAAGAGTTGAGCAAGGTGTTGGCGGTTGATCGTTCGGTTAAAGGCTTTGAAGACTTTTCGTTGCAGGGCACACGGGCCATCGAAGCCGGCAACCCTGCACGCAGTTTGCTCTACCACGCCTTGGCGTCGCCCAATGTGCTGCAGGCTGCCAATGGTGATGCCCTTACCGACTTTGCCACTGCGGCAGAACTCGAGACACTGCTCAACTACGTCTATGGCGTTGCCCTGCCTTCGCTTGAAGCGCTGCAGGCGCAGGCGGGCGCCAACGCGACCCTGGGGCTGGTGGTGTTTGCCACCGAGTATCGTCCCCGTGCCGATACCCCTCACCACCAGCATGCCGATCTGTGTTTTTGTCGCACAGGCATTGCCCGCGTCGGCACTGCGCCCGCCCTGTATGACCCGCAATTGCGCGGTTTCACGCCTTTTGTCGAGGCGCAGCCACAGGCCATGCGGGTTATCCCTGCGCGCTTCGGTGTCTATGTGGCCGTACGGGAAAAAGGGCAGACGGGGCCAGGATGGGTCGAGGGAGACGACAAGCTGGATTTTTGGCGGCCCTTGCACAAAGTGTTCAACGGCACGCAATGCATTGCCGGTTTTGATCTGCAAGTAGACCTGCAGGCTTTTCACGTCAATGAGAAGCTGCGCCAGTTTCATCTGCGCAGAGATCAGGAGGCTGACTGGTTCGAGCCCGACATCTCGCAGCCGCCATTTGTGCAGACTCAAGCCCTTGCCGAGTGGGCAGACAGTCAGCTGTACGGGCCGGGTTTATGCATACCGGTTGCGAAACCCAGGTTGGTTGAACCCGCTGAATACCAGGGCAAGCCGGTTTCTTTCAGCGTTCCGCCCAAGGCCAACTTTGATTACATCATCAATAAACGCTATCAACTGCTGGACGACGGTTCAATTCGCGATTTAAACAACGATCCGGACGTCGAGGCGATTGTCGAGGCGGGCAACTACCGCGCTCTGCACTTTATCGACTTCACTGCCGAAGGTTGGGTCAAGGCCCATTGCCCTGCCTTGAATGCCGCTATCGGGTTGAATGTGGCGGCCTATTCGATTCTGGCCGCGCCCGATTTCTACCCGGCCTGCGGGCAAGCTCAGTTGGGCGAATGGGCGCAAGAGCAAGGCTTTCCCGAGCCAATTTGGTACGTCACATTGCAGGCGCTTTCTGAGCGACGAGTTGCGGGTAATCCTGACCTCATGGGCGGGCATTTTGTCCTCGAAGACAAAAGCATCACGGCTGTATTGACCGCAGGTGCACCTTCGGAGCAAGGGCAAACCGTTGGCGATTCGGCGAGTGCAAAGCGCCAGTCCTGTTTGGCGGACACGGCGGCGGGCACCTTCAGCCCCGGTTGGGAGATTGCCGGTGATGGCCAAGGGTTTGTAACTAAGTACTTGTGTGCTTATTTGCTGGGCAGCCCGTTCACAGAGGATGTGCGGATCTGCTCGGCAGCAGGGGGCTACTGGCCTGCAGTAACCCCGGACAGCGCAAGGACCTTTGAACCCCATGGTCCAAAACCGACGATTATTCCGCTGACGGATACCGAAATAGGGTTAACGGGTCAAGCCTCGTGGGATGGACTGACGGGGCCGCGCCTGATCACCGTGGATGGGCGTCAAGTGGTCGAATGCACGGCGTATGCGTACAGCGATTACACACGCAATGCACTGGACGGGCAATTGTCGTTGCACCTGACAGGGCAGACCTCCCAGGCTGAGTATCAACAGCGGATTCTGGCCATGCAGTCAGCCTACGCAGCAGTAGGGGCGGGTGGCAGCCGTTTTGAACAGGGCAAATGGTCAGTGTTGTCCTTCACGCCGGTCGATGGCGTTGACTGGGCGTTGCCAAGAGCCGATTTAAAAGCATGGTCCCTGTTGCAGGAACAGGTGTTTTTCTTTCGGATCTATCGCTACGGCACCATCTCGACCCCCGCCGATTACACCAAGCGGCACATAGAGGTACTCGAACTGGTTGAGCTTTATATCGGTGATGAGTCCTTGCTGATAAAGCGCAACGACCAACCGTGGCAGAAAACACCGCGTGGCTGATCCGGATGTGGTCATCGTTGGCGCCGGGCCGGCCGGTACGGCTGCCGCCATTTTATGTGCGCAGCGCGGGTTGCGGGTGACGTTGCTGGAGCAAGCGGTTTTTCCTCGCACTCGTCCAGGAGAAACGTTACCCCCCGGGGTTGAGGCCGTGCTGGACCAACTTGGTATCGCACAAGCAATCAACCAGGGCGGCTTTTTGCGTCACCCGGGCCATGCCGTGAAATGGGCGGGCGAGCGTTTGTTCAGCGCGTTTGGTGAGAGCGCCAGCGGGCCGGCGCTGGGGTATCAAATCCCTCGCGAGACACTCGACAGCCTGCTCCTGGCCCGTGCCGCCGGGTTAGGCGTTGACGTGGTGCAGCCGTGTCGCGTGCTGGGCGTGCTGTACGACCGACAGCAGGTTTGCGGCGTCAGCACGGCACAAGGTGACATGCTGGCGGCATGGGTCATTGACGCCAGCGGAGGCAATGGCTGGTTGTCGCGCCAACTGGGCTTGCCCTGGCGCACTTATTCCCCCCGGTTGCTCGCCCACTATGGCTATGCAACGGGCGACTTGCCTGAAGGCGCTGAGGTGTGCGGGATAGATGCTGATCCGTTTGGCTGGTACTGGATGGCGAAGATTCGCAGCGATTTCTACCACTGGACGCGCCTGTGTTTTACCAACGCGGGCCACCATCAGGCTGTCCCGCCAGCGGTTTTCAAACCGTTGCGTGCCAGTGGTCCCGTGCGCGGTGCTGATGTGACTTGGCGGCTCTGTCAGCAGGCCAGTGGCGACGGTTTTTTTATCGCGGGCGATTCTGCTTTCGTGCTGGACCCTTCATCCGGGCACGGCGTACTCAAGGCACTGATGACGGGCATGATGGCTGCGCATGCTGTGGTTGAGTCCCTGAGCACCCCTTGGCAGGTGCTAAGCATCCAGCAGCAATATCAGTACTGGATCAACGACTGGTTTAATCGTGATCGGCTGAAAATGAGAGAGTTTTATCGCACTCATCCATTTGCACCTGAGTGGTGCGATTAGATCACGCTGTAGGAGGGGCCGCCCCGTCTTCGACGCCGCGCTGTCGCGCAGCAAACAGGCCGCCGAGTATCTTCAGCATCCCCCAATCGGTTCCCTCTCCTTCGGGAGAGGCGTGGTGAGGGGGCTCTTGACTTGAGTACATATCCGTTGCTGCGGCAACGGCCACTTAGGGTTCCGGCCTTACGCCGCGTCACTTTGCAAAAGCGGCAAAGTAACCAAAACGCTTTTGCCCCTACCCCTCGGTGCCTCGCTTTGGCTCGGCATGCCCTCACCACAGGCCTTGCTCCGTAGGCCCGCCGCGATCGGCCATCCATGGCCGTGTCGCGGCTAACCCGGCGTCCTGCCGGGTTACCCACTGCGCAAAACCTGCGTTCGGCCAGCGTGGTTTAATGGGGCCTTTTAGATCAAGATCAAAAGATCGCGAGGCAAGCTCGCTCCTACAGGGGGGGGGCAGCGCTACGCGCCTAGATCAGGCAAACCATTTGTTCCGGGCTTCTGCCAGCAGTTCGTGCATGAGCGCTTCAACATCAGGGACGCTCAGTTCGCTGAATATGTGCTCTTCTTCGAATGTCCAGTGCTTGCTGAAAATACCCACCAGACCTTCGGCATGGGCTTGCACGGTCTCCCACTCCAGGGTGTCATTGCCCAGTGCAAGCAAGTCTTGACTGAACGTCACTTTGGGTTCGATCACACTGTGAACCGTGGTGATGTAGAGTTGCTCGCAGTCGGTCCCGTGCTGCTTGAGTCGTTCATTAAGAAAATCGCGCACCTGAGCTTGGAGTGCGCCGCGAGCCGGTTTGCCAGCCACCACGGGAGTGTCATTGTTGTCGATCATGTTCAAGGTAAAACTCCTTTTATTACAGCCGGCCTATCCAGCTTCATGCTGTGAGAAATTCGGCCGGCTAAAACCTTTCGATGACCTATTGGAACGCTTATTGGCCGTGTGCCTGCGGTATATAGTTATGGCACGTCTGTAACAGCAGTTATCGGGGCTGGGCCTTGGGTTTGATCAGCCGGTTGGCAATCAGGTCCAGGCTGCTGCAAAACACGAAGTACACCAGCGCGACAAACAGGTAGATCTCGGTCGGGTGCACCATTACCCGGTTGCTGACCTGGGTCGCCACAAACGACAACTCCCCCACGCCAATCACGTACGCCAGCGACGTGTCCTTGATCAGTGAAATCCATTGGTTGAGGAACGACGGCAGCATCATCGGCAGTGCCTGCGGCAGGATGATCAAGCGCAACACTTGCCATGTGCCCAGCCCCAACGCTTTGCCCGCCGCCCATTGCCCCGCCGGTAAACTGCTGATGCCCGCGTACACCGAATGCGCAAGGTAGGCGCCGCCAATCAACGACAGGGCGCAGACCACGGTGGCCAATGCCGGTACATCGACATTGAACACAATCGGCAGCAGAAAGTAGCTCCAGAAAATCAGCATCAGCACCGGAATGGCCCGCAAAAACCCCAGTACGCCGAGTAATACCCAGCGCACTTTAGAGCGAATCATCACCAGGGCAATGCCCAGCAACAGGCCCAAGATGGCCGAAATCACCCCCGAAAACAGGCTCAACACCAGCGTCAATGCAGCCCCGCCCAGCGGGCCGTTGGGGTAGGCGCCGATCAAGAAGTACGACAGGTTGTCGCTAATTACCGAAAAGTCCATGGCTTAGAGCACTCCCTGCCGATACCACTTGCTGCGCGCAATCAACTGCCCGATGACTTCAAGCAGGGCGATGCTCAACACATACAGCAAAGTGGCGAAACCAAAGGCCTGGAAGGTCTTGAAGGTTTCGGTCTCGACCTGACGCGACGCATAAGACAGCTCCGCCAAGCCGATGGCCATGGTCAGCGATGAGTTTTTCAGGGCATTCATGTATTGCCCCAGCAGGGGCCCCAGTGCGGTGCGAAGGGCTTGCGGGAAGACGATGTAACGCCACACTTGTGCCGGTTTGAAGCCCAGCGCCAACCCGGCGGCACGTTGCTCAAGGCGCACCGAACTGACGCCTGCGCGGAACTCCTCGCAAATAAACGCCGCGGTGTAGAGCATCAGGCCCCAGAAACCGGCAAGAAACTCAAAGGACGGCCATTCAAGCTCGAACAGACCCAGGTCCAGACTGCGCGGCTGGTTGAGCCACACCACCAAGCCTTCGGGCAGCATCGCCGTAACCCCGAAGTACCAGAAAAACAGTTGTACCAGCAGCGGCGTATTACGAAACAGCGCCAGATATGCCCGTGCGGGCCATGACCAGAGGCGCGAGGGCGAGATCCTCGCCAGGCACAGCAAAAACCCCAGCCCGGTGGCTACCAGGCAGGTCAACAGCGAAAGGATCAGGGTGAGAACAAAACCATCGAACAGCCAGTGCAGGTATTGCGGGGCAAGCAGTTCACCGAACATAAACAACGTCCATCCAGAAACAAACAAACCCGTCCGGTTGTCCGTGACGGGTTATTCAGTGTTGCTAGCGCGACTTAGCTCTTGTCGCCGATTTTGTACAGGCGGGTCAGCGGGGTTTTGGTGTTCGGGCCGAACCATGTGTCATAAATTTTTTGCGCCTGACCTTTGGCTTCAAGCTCGGTGAGGGTTTGGTTGACCACGTCGGTCAGACCTTGCTCGCCTTTTGGAATGCCCACGCCGATCAAGTCATTGGAAATGGTGAACGGCGGCACTTCGTACTTGTCTTTGTCCGGCACATTGGCCAGCAAACCGATCAGTTTTGGGCCGTCCTGGGTAATCGCCTGGACGTTGCCATTGCGCAGGGCGGTGAAAGCGAACGGGGTGTCATCGTAGGCAATCACTTTGGCGCCCGGGAATTTCTCGCGCAGCACGCCTTCGTTGACTGTGCCTTTGTCGACGCCGACGCGCCACTTGTTCAGGTCTTCCTCGGATTTAAGGGTGCCTTTTTTGACGATAAATTGCTGGCCCGAGGCGAAATACGGAATGCTGAAGTTCACCTGTTCGGCGCGTTCAGGGGTGATGGTGAAGTTGGCCAGTACCAGGTCGACCTTGTTGGAGAGCAACAGCGGTACGCGGTTGGCCGGGTTGGTCGGTTGCAGTTGCAGTTTCACGCCCAGTTTGTCGGCGATGGCCTTGGCGTAGTCCACGTCCAGACCTTCGATTTGCTTGCTTTTAGCGTCCACAAAACCGAATGGCGGGTTGCTGTCAAACGAAGCCACGCGCAGTACGCCGGACTTTTTGATGTCATCCAGACGATCAGCGTGGGCCAGGCCCGACAAAACAGCCAACGTCAGCGCGGTGAGGGCAGTGAGTTTTTTCATTTCGTTCTCATCATGAGTTAGAAGATTTATGACGAGAGTCTTGCAGGAAAATAAGCTTTTAAAAAAGAATATAAAACGATTTAAATATTCCATTTGTTTATATGTCTGTAGGAGCGAGCTTGCCTCGCGATCTTTTGATCTTTTAAATGATCGCGAGGCAAGCTCGCTCCTACAGGGTGGGTCAGGCGGTCACGCTGCTCGCCTGCAACAGCTCGCGGGTGTACGGGTGTTGCGGGTTGTCGAACAGGGTTTGCGCGTCACCTTGTTCCACAACTTTGCCGTCCTTGATCACGATCATGTCGTGGGCCAGGGCATGCACCACCGCCAGGTCGTGGCTGATAAACAGGTAGGTCAGGCCATGCCGGGCCTGCAAGTCACGGAGTAAATCCACCACTTGTTTTTGCACGGTGCGGTCCAGTGCCGAGGTCGGTTCGTCGAGCAGGATCAGGGCCGGTTCCATGATCAGCGCCCGGGCGATGGAGATGCGCTGGCGCTGGCCGCCCGAGAATTCGTGCGGGTAGCGGTGGCGGCTCTCAGGGTCGAGCCCCACCTCTTGCAGCACGCGAATCACTGCGGCTTCACGTTCTTGTTCGGTACCGATGTCGTGAGCCAGCAAACCCTCGCTGATGATCTGCTGCACCGACATGCGCGGGCTCAAGCTGCCGAAGGGATCCTGGAACACCACCTGCATTTGCCGACGCAACGGGCGCAGCAGGTCCTGATTAAGCAGGTTGAGCTGTTTGTTGCCAAAACGGATATCGCCCTCAGACTCCACCAACCGCAAGATCGCCTGGCCCAAGGTCGATTTTCCCGAGCCGGACTCGCCAACAATGCCCAGGGTCTTGCCTTTTTTCAGCTCAAAACTGACCCCGTCCACGGCCTTCACGTAATGCCGCTCGCGACTGAGCAGGGGCTTGGGCAGGGGAAACCAGACTTTCAAATCGTTGACTTCCAGCAGGTTGTGCCGGTAATTGCAGGGCACCGGGCTGCCGCTAGGTTCGGCCTCGATCAGCATGCGGCTGTAAGGGTGTTGCGGGGCGCGGAACAACGCATCGCAGGTGGCCTGCTCGACAATTTCACCGCCGCGCATCACGCACACGCGCTGGGCGATTTTGCGCACCAGGTTGAGGTCGTGGCTGATCAGCAATAACGACATGCCCAGACGCTGTTGCAGGTCGATCAGCAGTTCAAGAATCTTCTGCTGTACGGTGACGTCCAGCGCGGTGGTCGGCTCGTCGGCGATCAACAGTTCAGGTTCGTTGGCCAGCGCCATGGCGATCATCACCCGTTGGCGCTGGCCTCCAGACAGCTGATGCGGATACGCATTGAGGCGTTTGTGCGGGTCGCGAATGCCCACCAGGGTCAGCAGTTCCAGGGTGCGTTCGCGGGCGGCGCGTTTTTTCAGACCTTTGTGGGTGATCAGCACTTCGCTGATTTGCTTTTCAACCGTGTGCAGCGGGTTGAGCGAGGTCATCGGCTCCTGGAAAATCATTGCGATGCGATTGCCGCGCAGGCTGCGCAACTGGCTGTCGCTGGCGTTTACCAGGTCGGTGCCGTTGTAGCGGATGCTGCCTTGGGTTTGCACACTCTTGCCCGGCAACAGGCGCAGGATCGAGTGCGCCGTCACCGACTTGCCCGAGCCCGATTCGCCCACCAGCGCCAGGCACTCACCCCGGTGAATATCCAGGTTGATGCCGTGCACCACTTCACGCCCGGCAAAGCCGACGCGCAGGTCACGTATTTCAATCAATGTGTCGTTCATCTCAACTCCGGGGATCAAACGCGTCACGGCAGGCTTCACCGATAAACACCAGTAACGACAAAATCAGCGCCAGTACGCAGAACGCAGTCAGGCCCAGCCACGGGGCTTGCAGGTTGCGTTTGGCCTGGCCGATCAATTCACCCAGCGAGGCGGTACCGGGCGGCATGCCGAAGCCGAGAAAATCCAGAGCGGTGAGGGTGGCAATCGCGCCAGTCAAAATGAACGGGATGTACGTCAGGGTCGAGGTCATGGCGTTGGGCAGAATGTGCCGACGCATCAGCGCGCCATTGGTCAGCCCCAGCGCCCGTGCGGCTTTGACGTATTCCAGATTGCGCCCGCGCAAAAACTCGGCGCGCACCACGTCTACCAACGCCAGCCAACTGAACAGCGCCATGATGCCCAGCAGCCACCAAAAGCTCGGTGCCACAAAGCCCGACAAAATGATCAGCAAGTACAGCACCGGCAGCCCGGCCCAGACTTCTTGCAGACGCTGGCCGATGAGGTCCACCAGGCCGCCATAAAAACCCTGCAAGGCACCGGCGGTAATGCCGATCAAGGCGCTGACTGCGGTGAGGATCAAGGCAAACAGAATCGAAATTCGCGCGCCAAAAATCACCCGGGCCAGCACGTCACGGGCCTGTTCGTCAGTGCCCAGCCAGTTGGTTGCGCTCGGTGGGCTGGGCGCCGGTTCTTTGAGGTCGTAGTTGACCGTGTCGTAGCTGAACGGAATGGGCGCAAAGAGCATCCAGCCGCCCTGGTCGGTGATCAACTTGCGCACGTAATCGCTGCTGTAGTCCGGCTCAAAGGGCAGCTCGCCGCCAAAGTCGGTTTCGCTGTAGTGCGACACAATCGGAAAGTACCAATGGTCTTTGTAATGCACGGCCAGCGGTTTGTCGTTGGCGATCAATTCGCCGCCCAGGCACAGCACAAACAGGCCGACAAATAACCACAGCGACCACCAACCACGGCGGTTGGCCTTGAAGTGGGCGAGGCGTCGACGGCCCAGAGGAGAGAGGGTAAACATCAGGCATTCCTCGCCGAGAAGTCGATACGGGGGTCGAGCAGGGTGTAGCAAATATCGCCGATCAGTTTGATCAGCAGCCCGAACAGGGTGAACAGAAACAGCGTGCCGAACACCACGGGATAGTCGCGTGACACCGCGGCTTCGTAGCTCATGCGGCCAATACCGTCGAGATTGAAAATGGTTTCGATCAGCAAGGATCCGGCGAAAAACACCTCGATCAATGCCTGGGGAATCCCGGCCACCACCAGCAACATGGCGTTGCGCAGCACATGGCCGTAGAGCACGCGTTTTTCGGTCAGGCCTTTGGCCCGTGCAGTGACCACGTACTGGCGGCTGATTTCATTCAAAAAGCTGTTTTTGGTTAGGATGGTCAGGGTCGCAAAGCCGCCGATCACCAGCGCGCTCACCGGCAGCACCATGTGCCACAGGTAGTCGGCGATCTTGCCGAAAAAGCTCAGGCTGTCGAAGTTATCCGAGACCAGCCCCTGAATCGGAAACCAGCTCAGGTAACTGCCCCCGGCGAAGACCACGATCAGCAAAATGGCGAACAGGAACGCGGGCATGGCGTAGCCGACGATGATCGCGGTGCTGGTCCACATGTCAAAGGCACTGCCGTTGTGAATGGCCTTGCGAATGCCCAGCGGGATTGACACCAGGTAAGTGATGAACGTGGCCCAGAACCCCAGCGAAATCGTCACCGGGAGCTTTTGCAAGATCAGGTCGGTGACCGTGGAGCCGCGAAAAAAACTGCTGCCGAAATCCAGTTGCGCGTAGTTCTTGAGCATCAGCCACAAGCGCTCGTGCATGGGTTTGTCGAAGCCGTAATGCTTGGTGATTTCTTCGATAAGTGCCGGATCAAGGCCGCGGCTGCTACGGCTGGCGCCAGCGCTGTGGGCGGCCATTTCGCCGCCACCGCCGCCGACGGAGGCACCACTGAACCCCTGCAAACGGGCAATGGCCTGATCCACCGGGCCACCGGGAGCGGCCTGCACGATCAAAAAGTTGACCACCAGAATGCACAGCAGGGTGGGGATGATGAGCAATAAGCGACGACTGATGTAATGCCACATCTTAATGATTCTCTGCCGGAGTGTTGGAAGCAGGCGCGTTGGCCTTGTTGAACTGCGCGTTGCTTTGCGCGGTTTTGCTGACTTCCCACCAGGTGTTCAAGCCCTCGTCGTACTTGGGCTCCAGTGCCGGGCGACCGAAGCGGTTCTGGTACACGGTCGGGGTGCCGATGGAGTAGTAGTTGGGGATCATGTAATAACCCCATTGCAAGACCCGATCGAGGGCGCGGGCGTAATGCACCATCTCCTCGCGGCTGTTGGCTTGCACCAGCCCGTCGAGCAGGGTGTCGACGGCCGGGTCACGCAGCACAAAAGCGTTGGACGCGCCGGGCTGGGTGGCGCTGCTGGAGCCGTACATGTCGTACATTTCGCGGCCCGGCGAAACAATGGGCTGGCCACTGCGCGGGAAGCCCACCACGATCATGTCGTAGTCACGGGCGTTGAGGCGGTTGATGTACTGCGCAGAGTCGATCTTGCGGATGTCCATGTTGATGCCGATCTGCGCCAGGGTGCGCTTGTACGGCATGATCATGCGGTCGAAGCCGCCCTGGCCGTCGAGAAAGGTGAAGCTCAGTTGCTCTCCCTTGGCGTTGACCAGTTTGTTGTCTTTGGGTGTCCAGCCGGCTTGTTTGAGCAATGCCAGGGCTTGCAGTTGTTTGTCGCGAATGTAGCCGCTGCCATCGGTTTTCGGCGCCTGATAAACCTGGGTAAACACCTCGTCGGGGATCTTGCCGCGCAGCGGTTCGAGAATTTCCAGCTCGCGGGCATCGGGCAATTCGGTGGCGGCCATTTCACTCTTCGGGAAGTAGCTCTGCTGGCGCACATAGAAGTTGCGCATCATCTGCTTGTTGGTCCACTCAAAGTCCCACAGCAGGCTCAACGCCTGGCGAACGCGGCGGTCCTGAAAAAACGGGTTTTGCAGGTTGAAGGCAAAGCCTTGTGCAGCGCCCGGTTTGTCTTTGGCAAACACCCCGCGTTGCAGGCGCCCGTCGGTCAGCGCCGGGCTGTCGTAGCCAATGCTGAAACCGGTGGCCGAGAACTCGCGGTTGTAGTCAAACGCTCCAGCCTTGAGCAGTTGCCGGGCAATGTCGGTGTCACTGTAGAAATTCACCGTCAGGCGGTCGAAGTTGTACATGCCCTTGCTCACGGGCAAGTCTTTGGCCCACCAGTTTTTGTTGCGTTCAAAGGTAATGCTGCGGCCGGGGTCGACGTGCGACACCGAATACGGGCCGCTGCCCAGCGGTGGTTCGAAGCCGCCGCCAGTGGCGAAGTCGCGGGTCTTCCACCAGTGTTCGGGCATGATCCGCAGGCTGGCCAGGTCGAGGGCCAGGGTGCGGTTCTGGTTGTTCTTGAAGTCGAAGCGGATTTGCAACGGGCCTTCGACGACCACGTCTTTGACCTCGCCATAGACCATGCGGTAGCCCAGGCTGCCCTTGGTCATCAGGGTGTTGTAGGTGAAGGCGACGTCTTGCGCGGTGATCGGTGTGTCATCGGCAAAGCGGGCCTTGGGGTTCAGGTAGAAGCGCACCCAGAGGCCGTCCGGGTCGCGCTCCATCTTTTGCGCAATCAGGCCATAGACGGTGTAAGGCTCGTCCAGTGAGCGAAAGGCCAGGGGCGCGTACAACCAGTCATCCACCTGTGCGACGCCGGTGCCCTGGTCGATGTAAGGGACGATGTAGTTGAACTGGCCGATTTCCATCGAGGCCCGGCTCAGCGAGCCGCCTTTGGGCGCGTCGGGATTGACGTAATCGAAGTGCTGGAAGTTGTCCGGGTATTTGGCTGCTTCGCCGTACACCGTCAGCGCCTGGCTGGGCGCGGCGCTCACACTCAGGCACAGGCATGACAGCGCAGGCACCAGCAGTGAACGAAGCAGGGGCAGGAAGAGTGAAGACATGATGGGGTTTCCTTGTACCGCGTGTGAACCATCGACTGTGTTGAAAAGCCCCACAGCCTTGCGTGCAGCCAGGCTGTGGGAATCACTGTGGGAGCGGGCTTGCTCGCGATACAGGCGATAAGGTCCTGATCCAGAACCGGATCGATACCATCGCGGGCAAGCCCGGCTCCCACACCATCAACGTCGTGTACTAATCAGAAGTGGTAAGTCGCACGGGCGAAGAAGGTACGGCCCATTGGGTCACCGTAACGAGGGTCGTAACCGCTCTGGAAGTTGTAAGCCTGGTTGGAGAACGGCGGGTTGCGGTCAAACATGTTTTTGACGCCTACATCCAGGTCCACGGTTTTGTTGAAGGTGTAGCCACCCGAGATGTCCCACAGAGCGTAAGACGCTACGCGTGAGTGAGTGTCGGTGTCGTAGTCGTTGTAACCGCTGGTGAAGCGGTTAACCAGCGAGGCGCGGTATGGGCCCAGGTTCCAGGTACCGCTCAACACGTGTTTCCAGCGGGCGATCACGCCAGTCCCTTCAAACGCACCGACGTTGTCGGTGTAGTTGCCGCCAATGGTGGTCTGGTAGTCATAGCGCGACACGTAGGTGCCTTGCAGACCCAGGCCGAACTGGCCATACGGGGTGTTCGGGAACTTGTAGTCGAGGCTGACATCGACACCGCTGGTTTTCACTGCGCCCAGGTTGGCAAGGCCGGTCTGAACGTAGTTGAGCGAACCGTCGGCGTTGCGGATGTAGCGATCGGTGTAGGTGTTCGGATCGTCAAAGACGGTGGATTCCGGGAACTCGGCGATCTGGTTGGCGATGTGGATCCACCAGAAGTCCAGGCCCATCGACAGGTTGCGCACTGGCTGGTAGACAAAGCCCAGGGTCAGGTTGCGCGCCTTCTCGGGGGACAGGTCGGTGTTGCCGCCGGTGCGGTTATGGAACTGCTGGCCGCAGTCACGTGCAGCGTTGCCGCCCGGTTGCACCACGCCGCCGGTACACAGTTTAGGGTCGTTGTAGTAGCCCTGGGTGTAGGTGGTGTATTGCGGGTTGTACAACTCATACAGCGACGGCGCCCGGAAACCTTCGCTGTACGCGCCACGCACCACCAGTTCTTTGATCGGCTGGTAGCGGAACGAGTATTTCGGGTTGGTGGTGCTGCCAAAGTCGCTGTATTTGTCGTGACGCACGGCGGCCGACAGTTCGAGGCTGTCCAGTACCGGCACGTTCAACTCGGTGTACACCGCCTTGACGTTGCGATCGCCCTTGACGCTGCCGTCCGGGTCGACGCCGAGGCTGGAGATGTCCGCCGCGTATTGCTCGTAGCTCTGATGGAAGTTCTCCTGACGGAACTCGCCACCGATGGCCAGGCCAGAAGGGCCGGCACCGAACCAGTCGCCGATTTCACGGCTCATGCGTCCGTCCAGCCCGGTCACCCGGCCGACCGACGAGGAGTACTGGCCGTGGTACTGGTTGGCGTCAATCAACGCCTGGCCAGCGGCGGTTTGCGGGCCGAACGGGTTGATGATGCCGTCGGCGATGCCATTGATCATGGCCGCGTCGCTGACATAACCGCCGGTCACGCTGGAGATCACTTTGTTTTCGTTGTACGAGGCGCCGGCGTTGTAGTCCCAGCCCTGCACGGTGCCGTCAAAACTCAGGACCAGACGCTGGCTGGTGTTCTGGTCGCGGGACTGGCGTGCACCGGCGGCGGTTTCACGCCAGTTAAAATCGATCGGTTGGGTCGGATCGAAGTTAGGGTTGGTGGAGGCCGGGGTAATGCCTTTGCCAGGGTAGAACGGTGACGACGGGTCCATCGTCATGCCGGTCAGTGGCGCAGGGCCGACTTGGGTGGAGTTGTTGTTGCGGGCAAAGAAGTATTCGAGGTTGACGTTGTCATCATCGGTGAGCTTGCCGGTGGCCTTGCCGAAGAACGAAGTTTTTTCGGTGGCGGGTAGCAGGTCGATGTAGTTGCGGGTGTCGAAGCGGCACACGCCCTGGCGCGAGACCAGGTTAGGGCCATTGCAGTTACCCGACGACAGTGGGTTGGAGCTGACACCGTTCTGGCTGTAGTTGGCCGGGTATGAGGTGCCGGAGGTCTGGTCCAGGCCACGGCCCGGCGCATAGGTGGTGGCAAAGGTACGGTCTTTGGCGCGCAGATCGTCCTGTTTGTTGTAACCGAACACGCCCATGACGTTGAAGCGGTCTTTGTCGAGGTCGCCATAGCCCCAGCTGGCGCTGAGGTCTTTGGAGCCGCCGCCACCACTGGCGTCAGCGCCTTCGCCGCCCAGCGAGAGGGTGCCGTCGGTCAACGATTTTTTGGTGATGAAGTTGATGACCCCGCCGATGGCGTCAGTGCCGTACAGGGCAGATGCGCCGTCGCGCAGCACCTCGACACGGTCAATGGCGGCAAACGGAATGGTGTTCAGGTCGACGGCCGAGCCATCGATGGCGTTGTTGCCCAGGCGGCGGCCGTTGAGCAGCACCAGGGTTTTGTTGGCGCCGATACCGCGCATGTCGGCAAAGCTCGAACCGCCTGTGGCGGCGCCCACCGAACTGGCCGGGTTACGAATCGACTGGTTGCCCGAGACGCGCTGAAGGATCTGCTCGGTGGTGGTCACGCCTTCGTTGCGCAGTTGATCGGCGCGCAGAATGGTGATGGGCACGGCAGTTTCTGCGTCGACCCGGCGGATCGCCGAGCCGGTCACTTCAACACGATCCAGCTGCGTGGTTGGGGCGGGTGCCGCCGTTGCATCGGCGCTCACGGCGGCGCTGCTGACGGCACTGCCTGCGTCGTCGGACACGGTGGCTTCGGCTGCCTGCAACTGGCCTGCGCTCATCCCCAGAGCAACCAGATACAGCGGCACAAAACGATGCCGCTGCAAGCTTGCAACGAGCGGTTTGAGGGTGAAACCTGAACTCTTCATCTGCATGGTTATTTCCGACTTTTTCAGACGATTATTGGAATGGCCTTGTGAGCCCTCATGACTCCAGTTGGGTTGTGTCGACCCGTGGCAAAACACTTTTTTCAAGCAAGCCGCTCCCCAGCGCGGACTGACAGCGTTCGCGCGCGGCATGGTTACAGCGGGAAGTCGGTCTCTGTGGCCGCTGCCGCAGGCTGCGATGGGTTGCGAAGCGACCCGCTTGAAGGTCCCTCGGCCCTTATCGCAGCCTTCAGCAGCGGCTGCAGAGGTGAGCGTTACCGAGCAGTCATCACCGAAATCTTGGTGATGCCCGAGCGCTCAATCGAGGCCATGGCCTTGGCCACTTGCCCGTAATTGACGCCTTCGTCAGCCTGGAGCTGAACCCGTACTTCCGGGTCCTGGGCCTTGACGTCCTGCAGGCTTTTTTCCAGCAGCTCGGGGGCCACTTCGTTCTTGGCCAGGAAGAACTTGCCGTCCTGATCCACGCTGACCACCACCGGGTCTTTCTTTTTCTCGGTGGCCACGGCGTCGGTCTTGGGCAGGTTGATCTTGATGGCGTTGGTCATCATCGGCGTGGTCACGATGAACACCACCAGCAGTACCAGCATCACGTCCACCAGCGGGGTGACGTTCATTTCACTGAGCACTTCATCGCTGTCTTGAGTTGAGAAAGACATTAGCTTGCCTCCCGCACGGCGGTGCGCTTGGTGGAAATGGCCTGGCGGTCGATGGCGAAAGCGCTGCGCTGGGCGAGGGCGTCGAAGTCATGGGCAAAGTCATCCATGGTGGCCGAGGCCATTTTCAGGCGACGCAGGAAGAAGTTGTAAATCAGCACCGCTGGCACGGCCACGGCAATCCCCACGCCGGTGGCAATCAGGGCGTGGCCGATGGGCCCGGCCACGGTTTCCAGGCTGGCGGAACCGCTGGCGCCGATGCTTTGCAAGGCTTCCATGATCCCCCAGACGGTGCCGAACAGGCCGATGAAGGGCGCGGTGCTGCCGATACTGGCGAGAATCGCCTGGCCGCTTTCCAGGGCGCGGCGTTCTTTCTGGATTTGTTGGCGCAGGTTGCGCTCCAGGCGATCGGCGCGGTTGATGGTGTTGGCCAGTTGCTGGGTGGTTCGCGGCGTGTCATCAACAATCATGGCTTCAAAGCCGCTGTTGGCGATGCGCGCCAGGGCGCCGGGGTACTGGCTGGCGTGTTCGGCGGCGGTGAGCAGGTCGGGGGCGGCCCAGAAGGCCTTGGTGAACTGGTTGTTCTGGGATTTTTGACGCAGGTATTGCGATGACTTGATGAGCAGCAAGGCCCAACTCACCACCGAAAAAAGCACCAAGGCCCAAAGTACCCCAGGGACAATCATGGAAGACAGAGACTCGTTCATGGCTATACCTCGCACTGCGGTTAAATAACGCGCTAATTAATAAGTGTCGGAACCCGGCGGGGTTATTCCGGTAATTTGAAAGCAATGGTTTGGGTGGCGAATCCTTCTATGGGCGTGTCCCCGCGTTTGGCCGGGACAAACTTCCAGTTACGTACAGCGGCGACGGCGGCGTCATCCAGCGCTTGTTTGCCGCTGGACTTGATGACCTCCACCGAGCCTGCGCGGCCGTTAGGCAGCACCTTGATCCGCAGCCCTACCGAGCCTTCCCAGTTACGCCGCAAGGCGATGGAGGGGTATTCCGGTGGCGGGTTGCCGAGGCTGGCCAGCCCCGAAATGGCTGCTGTCTCCTTGGCCGGGCCTGGCGCTGCGGCCGGGGCGGCGGGTGCAGCAGGCGCCGCGGGTGCTGGTGGCGCTACCGGAGCCGGTGGCGCTGGCTTGACCGGTTGCGGCTTTTGCACCGGCTTGGGCTTGACCACCGGTTTGGGTTTCTCGATGGGCTTGGGCTTCTCCACGGGTTTGGGCGGTGGCTTGAGCGCATCTTCATCTTCTGGCGGCGCCACGGGCTCCGGTGGAGGCGGCTCTTCGACCGGCGGGGCCGGTGGCGCAGGGCTGCTTAGTTCTACGGTCATTTCCGGGATTTCGGGTGGCGTAATCACCGGCTCGGCCTTGGCGCGCTGGAAAAACCACCAGGCGCTGCCATGCAGCAGCACAACCACACCCACCAACAATAAAATGCGCGGCTTGCTCAGCCCGCCCGGCTGTGAGGTGTTGGGCACATGGGGGATATGTGTCCACTGTTGAACACGCTCAGCTGCCAATAGAGGGGCTGGCCGTTCTTTATGTTTTACCTCGTCACTCATTAAGAGTCCCTCGACAAAATGAAGGGCAATAAGGCTCCGTTCGCCCTTGCGTGCAGGGACGAGAACTGTCGTTCAACGGTTGTTTCAATGGCGCACTGACAGGTGAATGTTTGCCTGTCAAAAGGCCTTAATCACTGCGCGAATAAAGGGTCATGTTGAGCTCCTGTTGGTTAAGTCAACGGATCCGGATTTTTGTAAGAATTCGTTAAATTATGTATTGCAACGGCTATGCCAACAGTCAAAAAAAAGCCGCTTTGTCGGGTGGATATTTAAGCGCCAAGAGGCAGTTTTGTGCCTTAAGCCGCGTTAATAAGTGCTGAACTTAATTAACGCGGCTTAATAGCGGTTTTGAACTTGAGTTATAAACGTTGATAATCAATTTCTTTGTCTGACAATCTGACGAAAGTTAAGAGTTGTCAAAAAAAGTGCACCAAAGTAAGAGGGCGTGCCTATAAACAGTGCGCCCTATAAGGTCAGGGTTAAACGCTCTACCAGCGCGCCCGGCAGTACATGGCTGTTCAGGCTGCGCCGCTCATAAGTCCCCGAGTCGATGCACAGCGTTTGCTCGCGGGTCAGGGCCAGCAAGTTGCTGCCGAGCAGGTTGTACAGGCTGTCATCGAACCGCATGGTTTCGATGGGCGCGACGATGTGTCCGTTCTCCACCCAAAAGGTGGCAAAGCGGGTCATGCCGGTCAGGCTGGCAGAGCCTACATCCGAATAGTTCAGGTACCACAAGTTACTGATGTACAAGCCGGTTCCCAGTTCGCTCAGCACGTCGTTACTGGCCAGTTCGCCGGGCGCCATGACCAGCGAGTGGGGCATTTCCCTGCGGTCGGCACCATTGGCTTGCATGCCGTATTCAGCGGCCGAGCGTGAGCTGACCAGTTGCCCAACCAGCTTTCCGGTCTGGATCAGGTCGATGTCCTGACGCGCAGTGCCGTCCGGGCCGAAGCCGGGTTCAAAACCGGTGGACGGTTGTTCGCGCAGGCTGACCAAGGGTGATAACTGCTGTTTTCCGAGTTGCAACTGCTGCAATGCGCTCTGGCGGTTGGCAAAGGCCTTGGCTGAAAATGCGTCATAACTGAGCAAACCCAGCACTTCCTCCAGTGCCGCAGGGGCCAGATAAGCACGGTACTGCCCCGGTTTGAGGCTGATGCGCGGTGTGCTCAGGTGCTTGAGTTGCTCACGGGCCTGAACAAACACGTCACTTAACGCTTGAGCATCCCACGTGGCTGAACCATATGTGCTTTTAACTGCTTCACCACTGGCATCAAACAGGCTCCAGTCGAACAGCGCGTTGGCACATTGATGCCAACCGTAAGCCCCCCAGCTATTGGCGAAGCCGCGATACAGCGTGCCACCGGCATAAATGCCGACCATGTCCAGGCCCTGGCTCAAGTCGCAGATCGTGTCGATAACCTGTTGCAGCTCGGGAACCTGCCCCGGCACTTGCCGTTCTGTGCTCCATTCTTGCGTGTCGAGTAATAAATACGGGTCGGCAGGCAACACATCGAGCAGTGCGCGAAGCTCGGTCAGGGTGTGCCCGAGAGTGACGGCATCCTGTGCAAAATCGCCGCTCAGGTTAAGTTGCGCGCTGCTGTGGCGTTCGCCGCGGATCAGCCGCAACGTCAATTCAAGTTGTAGCACCGGGTAAGCCTGGCGCACTTTGCCGTGGTTGAAACGCACGAACTGGCTGTCTTCAGCTTCAAACCACAGGGTGAACTGTTCATCGGTGTGCAACTGGCCCTTGAGCCAGTGTTCCAGCGCCTTGAACGCGCTGGCGAATCGGCAATTGCTCATCAGGCCTGGCCTCCGAATACATCTATTTGACTGAACACACAGGCCGGAGAAGCGTGGCCCACGGTGACAACCTGATTGGGTTCGCCTTTGCCGCAATTGGGGGTGCCCATGATCTGGTGGGTCGAGGCGTCGCCCACGGCGCTCAAGTTGCGCCAGAACTGCGATGAAATGCCCCGATAATTCGGGTTTTTAACCACGGCCCCCAGCTCGCCATTTTCGATCAACTGGCCCCATTCGCAGCCGAACTGGAACTTGTTGCGCGCATCATCGATCGACCACGAACGGTTGCTGGCCATCAGGATGCCGTGCTCAATGCCGCCAATCAGTTGCTCCATCGACTGGTCGCCGGGTTCGATATTGAGGTTGGCCATGCGGTCAATCGGTGCCCGGTTCCAGTTGCAGGCGCGGCTGTTGGCGACGCCCGGCAAGTCACTGCGGGCCTGGGACAGTGCGCCGCCCATGGGCCGCTGCAAAATCCCCTGGCTGATCAGTAAGTGTTTTTCGGCCGGCAGGCCTTCGTCGTCGTGGCTGTAGCTCACCAGTTCGCCGGGCACGCCGGGGTCGAAGCTGACATTCAGCAGGTCAGAGCCATAACGGTAATGGCCAAACATGTCGGGGGTGACAAAGCTGGTGCCGGCGTAGTTGCGCTCATCACCGAGGATGCGGTCCAGCTCCAGCGGGTGGCCGATGGATTCATGGATCTGCAGGATCATTTGATCCGGCATCAGCAGCACGTCCCGCGGGCCTTGCGGGGTGTTCGGGGCCAGCAGCAGTTGCAGGGCCTCGTCGGCGACGCGACGGGCTTGCTCGCTCAGTGCCGATTGAGTGACCACATTGGCGCCGCCTTGTTGGGCAAGGCTGTAGGTGCGGCGCTGGCTTTGCTGGCCGTCAAAAGCATTGACGCCCACCTCGGGGTACAGCTGCTGCTGGCTGCGCAGAATGTCATTGCCCTGGTTATCCAGATACAGCTGTTGTTCTTGCACCACACGCAAACGAGCGGACCAGTGCACCAGTCGCGGGTCACCGGGGACGCTCTGCGAGGTTTCCATTAACAGGGCCAGCCAGTCGGCGGTGCCCGGCAACGGCAGGTCCAGATCGGGTGAGCGGTAATGCGCCTGTACATCCCGTGTTTGCGGGGCAGGGTAGTGCAGTAAACCCCGGCCCCGCAGTGATTGGGCCGTATGTTGGGCGCGCTCAAGTGCCTGTTGCAATCCCGACAGACTGATATCGCTGGTGGCTGCAAAGGCCTGTTGGCCGTCAATGTGGACGCAGACCATAACCCCGCAACTATGGCGCAGTGAAGGAGGTTCAATAACATTGCGCGATACGCCCAATGTTTGCGCTTGTTGTTCAACCAGGCGCAATGAAATAAAGCCGGGTATATCGGCACATGTTTGCATGAATCGTCTGAGTGACGATTGTGCGTGACTCATGATGAGTGTCCTTTCAAGTGCAAAGCACCGCGTGTTAATGGCGAGGGCTTTGGGTTAATAAGTTAATAAAAGGCGGCATTAAAAGTGCCGTGGTAGTTACGTGACCAATAATTCATCTTCGCGGGCATCTTTTTCACTTAACAAACCGTCGGACTGGTGTTGCCACAGTCGGTAATAGAGGCCTTTAAGTTCCAGTAAGTGTTGATGACTGCCGTCTTCAACAATCAAGCCTTTATCCAGCACCACAATCCGATCCAGATGCGCAATGGTCGACAGCCGGTGCGCAACAACCAACACGGTTTTGTCCGCCATGATGTCGTCCAGGCTGCTTTGAATCAGGCTTTCGGTTTCGGAGTCGAGGCTGGCGGTGGCTTCGTCGAGTACCAGAATCGGCGCGTTCTTGAGCAAGGCGCGGGCAATGGCGATGCGCTGGCGCTGACCGCCCGACAACTTGACCCCGCGCTCACCGATCAAGGCGTCATAGCCGTCTTGCATGTGCAGGATGAAGTCATGGGCGTGGGCACGTTTGGCCGCCAGCACAATGGCCGATTCGTCGGCATCAACGTCGCCATAACCGATGTTTTCCCGCAGGGAGCGATGAAACAGGCCCGGCTCTTGCGGGATCAAGCCGATGTGGCTGTGCAGCGATTGCTGGGTCATGCCCTGAATATCAACGCCGTCGATTTCGACCTGACCTTTTTGCGGGTCGTAGGCGCGCAGCAACAGGTTGAGCAACGTCGATTTGCCCGAGCCTGAAAGTCCGACAATCCCGACGCGCTGACCGGCTGCAATGTTCAGGTTGAAGTGTTTGAAGATCGGCTTGTCCGGGCTGTAGCCGAAGTTCACGTCACGAAAGCGGATAGCGCCTTTTTCGATGCGTGCGGGCAGGGCATCGGTGCTGTCCGGCATTTCGTGGGGCTTGAGCAGGGTGTCGATGCTGTTCTGGATGTTGCCGATCGATTCGAAAAACTGCATGAACTGCATGCTCAAATAACTGCACTGGGCCACGATCATCAAACCCAGAGTGGCCACCATCACCAATTGGCCGACGTCGATCTTGCCCAGGTGCCAGAGGTACAGCGCGACGGCTACCAGGCCGACGCGCAACACAATCGACAGGCTGTCTTGCAGCAGGCGGATTTTCTCCTGGTAGAAAAACGAGCGCTGCGCGGCCTGTTTTTCTTGGGTCTGGTAGCGGTTCAGGTAGTCAAGTTCAAAGTCCTGGCGGGCAAACAGGCGGATGCTGGCCAGGTTGCTGACCGCGTCGACAATTTTGCCGGTGGTCACGCTGCGCGCTTTGGCATGATCTGCTGCCAGTACTTGCGCTTTGCGTGACAGCACAAACGCCAGCAATGTGTAGGCCAGCACCCACACCAGCAGGCCCAGACCCAGCCAGGGCGAGGCCAGTGTCAGCAATACCAGGCTGGTGATCAGCACCACCAGAATCGGCAGCATGTCGACGATCAGGTTCCAGGTGATCTCTAGCAGGCCAATGCTGCCTTCGCCGATGCGATGGGCCAGGCTGCCGGCAAAATGCTCACCGAAATAGCGGGCCGAATGGCGCTGCAAATAGGCGAACAGGTCACGCACGATGCGTATTTTTTGCTGCGGCCGGACCATGATCATGCACAACGTGGCGCCTCGGGCGCAGAGCATTTGCGCCACGGCCAGGCCAAACAGCAGGCCCAGCGCGGGCAAGCTGGCCTGCCATAGGTCGGCGTGGTCCCACAGGCCGTCACTCACAGCGCCGGTGATGCGTCCGATGGCATAGGGCATGAGGGTGGCGGTCATTGCTGCGCCGATTTGCAGCGCCGCGATTGCCCAATACCAGCGCGGGTACAGGCGCACGTAATGCCACACATAGGCCCAAGGCCGTTTGGGAGGAACGGTAATAGCGTCAAATTCAGACATGTCTGACCTTTTTTCAAAGCAAAGCGGTCCGCGTTGGCTGCTCGCGAAGAGACGGCCAATGAGGGGGCGTGCAGGTGAAAAGCGTCTATCGGGTGATAGCGCAGCTCAGGCTATGTATCGATACCGGGCGGGGTACACGAAGCGAACGCGCAGGCGTAAAGGCGGGGGAGTATTTGCAGCGAGTGCACATCAGACATCGTTGTTATTCCTTTTGTACAGCTGATCAATGGCATGACTTTTGGTCTGCCGTTGCACTGAATGTGGACAGTTTTTACGTCCGCGTTCGCAATTGGTGCGGGTTACGCACCCCGGAAGCTGTGTTTTCAACCGGTGAATTGCTAACGCCCAATGACAAGGAAAATCTGTGCCAGTTTTGGTAAAACTTTGTAAAAAATTAAAGTGTGCCTCGCGATCTTTTCAACGATCAAAAGATCGCGAGGCAAGCTCGCTCCTACAGATTGGGTCAGGGGGTTACGCTGCTCGCTTGTAACAGCTCGCGGGTGTACGGGTGTTGCGGGTTGCCGAACAGGGTTTGCGCATCACCTTGTTCCACCACTTTGCCGTCCTTGATTACGATCATGTCGTGGGCCAGTGCATGCACCACCGCCAGGTCGTGGCTGATAAACAGGTAGGTCAGGCCGTGTTTGGCCTGTAAGTCACGCAGCAAGTCCACCACTTGTTTTTGCACGGTGCGGTCCAGCGCCGAGGTCGGTTCGTCGAGCAGGATCAACTCCGGTTCCATGATCAACGCCCGGGCGATGGAGATGCGCTGGCGTTGGCCGCCCGAAAATTCGTGCGGGTAGCGGTGGCGGCTTTCCGGGTCGAGCCCGACCTCTTGCAGCACGCGAATCACCGCGGCTTCACGTTCCTGCACGGTGCCGATGTTGTGGGCCAGCAACCCCTCGCTGATGATCTGCTGCACCGACATGCGCGGGCTCAAACTGCCAAACGGGTCTTGAAATACCACCTGCATATGGCGCCGCAACGGGCGCAGTTGGTCTTGGTTGAGGGCACCGAGTTGCTGGCCGTCGAGTCGGATAGACCCTTGCGATTCCACCAGCCGCAGCACCGCCTGGCCGAGGGTGGATTTGCCCGAGCCCGACTCGCCGACAATGCCCAGGGTGCGGCCTTTTTTCAGCTCAAAACTGACCCCGTCCACGGCCTTGACGTAATGCCGCTCGCGGCTGAACAACGACTTGGGCAAAGGGAACCAGACCTTGAGGTCGTCGACCTGGAGCAGGTTGCTTTGATTGTCAGCTGGCACCGGGCTGCCGCTGGGTTCGGCCTCGATCAGCATGCGGCTGTAGGGGTGTTGCGGGGCTTTGAACAGCTCCTCGCAGGTGGCTTGCTCGACAATTTCACCGCCGCGCATCACGCACACGCGCTGGGCGATTTTGCGCACCAGGTTGAGGTCGTGGCTGATAAGCAGCAACGACATGCCTAGACGCTGTTGCAGGTCGATCAGCAGCTCGAGGATTTTTTGCTGCACGGTGACGTCCAGCGCCGTGGTCGGTTCGTCAGCGATCAGCAACTCTGGCTCATTGGCCAGCGCCATGGCGATCATCACCCGCTGGCGTTGGCCGCCAGACAACTGATGGGGGTAGGCATTGAGGCGATGTTGCGGGTCGCGAATCCCAACCAGTTCCAGCAGTTCAAGGGTTCTGGCCCGTGCTTCGCGTTTTTTCAGGCCCTTGTGGGTGATCAATACTTCGCTGACTTGCTTTTCGACGGTATGCAGCGGGTTGAGCGAGGTCATCGGCTCCTGGAAAATCATCGCGATGCGGTTGCCGCGCAAACTGCGCAGTTGCGCAGGGCTGGCGCTCACTAGGTCGATGCCGTTGTAGCGGATGCTGCCTTGGGTTTCGACGTTTTTACCCGGCAACAGGCGCAGGATCGAGTGCGCCGTCACCGACTTGCCCGAACCCGACTCGCCCACCAGTGCCAGGCATTCGCCACGGCGGATATCCAGGTTGACCCCGTGCACCACTTCACGCCCGGCAAAGCCGACGCGCAGGTCACGTATTTCGATCAGTGTGTCGCTCATCTCAACTCCTTGGATCAAACGCGTCACGGCAGGCTTCGCCGATAAACACCAGTAGCGACAAAATCAGTGCCAGCACACAAAACGCGGTCAGGCCCAGCCATGGGGCTTGCAGGTTGCGTTTGGCCTGGCCAATCAGCTCACCCAGCGAGGCGGTGCCGGGCGGCATGCCGAAGCCGAGAAAATCCAGGGCGGTGAGGGTGGCAATTGCGCCGGTCAAAATGAACGGGATGTAGGTCAGGGTCGAGGTCATGGCGTTGGGCAGAATGTGCCGGCGCATCAGCGCACCATTGGTCAAGCCCAAGGCCCGGGCGGCTTTGACGTATTCCAGATTGCGCCCGCGCAGGAACTCGGCGCGCACTACGTCGACCAACGCCAGCCAGCTGAACAGCGCCATGATGCCCAGCAACCACCAAAAGCTCGGGGCGATAAAACCCGAGAGGATGATCAGCAGGTACAGCACCGGCAGCCCGGCCCAGACCTCTTGCAGCCGTTGGCCGATCAGGTCTACCAGGCCGCCGTAAAAGCCCTGCAAGGCGCCCGCCGTGATGCCTACCAGCGCACTGATGGCGGTGAGGATCAAGGCAAACAGGATCGAAATCCGCGCGCCAAAGATCACCCGCGCCAACACGTCACGGGCCTGCTCATCGGTGCCCAGCCAGTTACTGCTGCTGGGTGGGCTTGGGGAGGGCACCTTGAGGTCGTAGTTGACCGTGTCGGAACTGAACGGGATGGGCGCAAAGAGCATCCAGCCGCCTTGCCCGGTGATGAGTGTCTGCACGTATTCGCTGCGGTAATCCGGCTCGAAAGGCAGTTCGCCGCCGAAGTCGGTTTCAAGGTGGCTGGAGACAATCGGGAAATACCACTGGTCTTTGAAGTGAATGGCCAAGGGTTTGTCGTTGGCGATCAATTCGCCGCACAGGCAGACCACAAACAGGCCGATAAACAGCCACAGCGACCACCAGCCCCGGCGGTTGGCCTTGAAATGGGCGAAGCGCCGACGGCTCAGGGGAGAGAGGGTAAACATCAGGCATTCCTCGCCGAGAAGTCGATACGGGGGTCGAGCAGGGTGTAGCAAATGTCGCCGATCAACTTGATCAACAGCCCGAACAGGGTGAACAGAAACAGCGTGCCAAACACCACCGGGTAATCGCGGGATATCGCCGCCTCGTAGCTCATGCGGCCGATGCCATCGAGGTTGAAGATGGTTTCGATCAGCAAGGAACCGGCAAAGAACACTTCGATCAGCGCCTGCGGCACGCCGGCCACCACCAGCAACATGGCGTTGCGTAACACATGGCCGTAGAGCACGCGTTTTTCGGTCAGACCTTTGGCCCGCGCAGTGACCACGTACTGGCGACTGATTTCATTCAAGAAGCTGTTTTTGGTGAGGATGGTCAGGGTGGCAAAACCGCCGATCACCAGCGCGCTTACCGGCAAGACCATGTGCCACAGATAGTCGGCGATCTTGCCGAAAAAGCTCAGGCTGTCGAAGTCGTCCGAGACCATGCCCTGGATCGGAAACCAGCTCACATAACTGCCGCCCGCGAACACCACGATCAGCAAAATGGCAAACAGAAACGCGGGCATGGCGTAGCCAATGATGATCGCGGTGCTGGTCCACACATCAAACGTGCTGCCGTTGTGAATGGCCTTGCGAATCCCCAGCGGGATCGAGATCAGGTAGGTGATGAGGGTGGCCCACAAGCCTAGCGAGATCGACACCGGGAGCTTCTGCAAGATCAGGTCAGTGACCTTGGCCCCCCGGAAAAAGCTGTTGCCGAAATCCAGTTGCGCGTAGTTCTTGAGCATCAGCCACAAGCGCTCGTGCATGGGTTTGTCGAAGCCGTAATGCTTGGTGATTTCCTCGATCAGGGCCGGGTCCAGGCCCCGGCTGCTGCGGCTGGCACCCGAACCCCCTGCGGCGATTTCGCCACCACCCGCGCCAACCCCACCGCCGCTGAAGCCTTGCAAACGGGCTATGGCCTGTTCAACCGGACCGCCGGGTGCGGCCTGAACAATCAGGAAATTCACCACCAGAATGCACAGCAAGGTGGGGATGATGAGCAACAAACGTCGACTGATGTAATGCAGCATTTCAATGCTCCTTCAGCTGCGCGTTGGTTTGCGCGGTTTTGCTGACTTCCCACCAGGTGTCCAGGCCTTCATCGAACTTGGGTTCGGTGGCCGGACGGCCGAAGCGGTTCAGGTACACGGTCGGGGTGCCGATGGAGTAGTAGTTGGGAATCATGTAGTAGCCCCATTGCAGCACGCGATCGAGGGCGCGGGCGTAATGCACCATCTCCTCGCGGCTGTTGGCTTGCACCAGCCCGTCGAGCAGGGTGTCGACCGCCGGGTCGCGCAGCACAAATGAGTTGGAAGAGCCGACCTGGGTGGCGCTGCCTGAACCGAACATGTCGTACATCTCGCGGCCCGGCGAGACGATGGGCTGGCCGCTGCGCGGGAACGCCACCACGATCATGTCGTAGTCGCGCGCATTGAGGCGGTTGATGTACTGCGCGGAGTCGACCTTGCGAATCTCCATGTTGATACCGATTTGCGCCAGGGTGCGTTTGTACGGCATGACCATGCGGTCAAAACCGCCCTGACCATCGAGGAAGGTGAACGTGAACGGTTGCCCTTGAGCATTCACCAGTTGGTTGTTCTTGGGCGTCCAGCCCGCCTCCTTGAGCAGCGCCAGGGCTTGCAGCTGTTTGTCGCGGATGTAGCCGCTGCCGTCGGTTTTCGGCGCCTGATAGACCTGAGTGAAGGCTTCATCGGGGATCTTGCCGCGCAGCGGTTCAAGAATTTCCAGCTCGCGGGCGTCGGGCAGGGCGGTGGCGGCCATGTCGCTTTTCGGGAAGTAGCTCTGCAGGCGCACATAAAAGTTGCGCATCATTTGTTTGTTGGTCCACTCAAAGTCCCACAGCAGGCTCAGCGCCTGGCGCACCCGGCGATCCTGGAACGCCGGGTTTTGCAGATTGAAGGCAAAGCCCTGGGGCGCGCCCGGTTTGTCCTTGGCAAATACCCCGCGTTGCAGGCGCCCGTCGGTCAGGGCCGGGCTGTCGTAGCCGATGCTGAAGCCGGTGGCCGAGAATTCGCGGTTGTAATCAAACGCACCGGCCTTGAGCAGTTGCCGGGCGATGTCGGTGTCACTGTAGAAATTCACCGTCAGGCGGTCGAAGTTGTACAAGCCCTTGCTCACGGGCAAATCCTTGGCCCACCAATCGGGGTTGCGCTGAAAACTGATGCTGCGGCCCGGGTCAACGTTGGACACGGTGTACGGGCCGCTGCCCAGGGGCGGTTCGAAGCCGCCGCCATTGGCGAAGTCGCGGGTCTTCCACCAGTGCTCGGGGAGAACATGTAGACTGGCCAGGTCCAGCGCCAGGGTGCGGTTCTGGTTGCTTTTAAAGTCGAAGCGAATTTGCCTCGGGCCTTCGATGACCACGTCTTTGACCTCGCCGTAGAGCATGCGATAGCTCAGGCTGCCTTGGGTCATGAGGGTGTTGTAGGTAAAGGCGACGTCTTGCGCGGTGATGGGTGTGCCGTCGCTAAAACGAGCTTTAGGGTTGAGGTAAAAACGCACCCAAAGGCCGTCAGGGTCGCGCTCCATCTGTTGCGCTATCAGGCCGTAGACCGTGTAGGGCTCGTCCAGTGAGCGAAAGGCCAGGGGCTCATAGACCCACTGATCAACCTGCACGACGCCGGTGCCCTGGTCGACGTAGGGCACGATGTGGTTGAACTGGCCGATTTCCATCGCTGCACGGCTCAGTGAGCCGCCTTTGGGCGCGTTGGGGTTCACAAATTCAAAATGCTTGAAGTCGGCGGGGTATTTGGCCGCCTCGCCATAGACCGTCATGGCCGGGCCGGGCGCAGCGCTGACAGCCAGGCACACGCACGACAGCGCGGGCACCAGCAGCGAGCGGAGCAGGGGCATGAAAAATGAAGACATGATGGGGTTTCCTTGTGCCGCGTGTGGAGCCATCTACTGTGTTGAATAAACCCGCAGCCTTGCGCTTGGCAAGGCTGCGGGAGTCACTGTGGGAGCGGGCTTGCTCGCGATTCAGGCGATAAGGTCCTGATCCAGCACCAGGTCGATGCCATCGCGGGCAAGCCCGGCTCCCACACAATCAACGTCGTGAACGAATCAGAAGTGGTAAGTCGCACGGGCGAAGAAGGTACGGCCCAGTGGGTCGGTGTAGCGTGGATCGTAACCGCTCTGGAAGTTATAGGCCTGGTTGGTGAACGGCGGGTCGCGGTCAAACAGGTTTTTCACGCCCACGTCCAGATCGACGGTTTTGTCGAAGGTGTAACCGGCCGAAATATCCCACAAGGTGTACGACGCAACGCGGCTGTGGGTGCTTGGGTCGAAGTCGTTGTAGGCGCTGGTGAAGCGGTTGACCAGCGAGCCACGGTAAGGCCCAAGGTTCCAGGTGCCGCTCAACACGTGTTTCCAGCGCGCGACTACGCCGACACCCTGGAAGTCACCCACGTTGTCGGTGTAGTTGCCGCCAATGGTGGTCTGGTAGTCGTAGCGAGTGACGTAGGTCCCTTGCAGGCCCAGGCCAAATTGACCGTAAGGCGTGTTGGGGAATTTGTAGTCGGCGCTGACATCGACACCACTGGTTTTAACCGCACCCAGGTTGGCGTTGCCGGTTTGTACGTAGTTGATCGAGCCATCGGGGTTACGGATGTAACGGTCGGCATAGGCGTTTGGATCGTCAAATACTGTTGATTCCGGGAACTCGGCAATCTGGTTGGCGATGTGAATCCACCAGAAATCCAGGCCCACCGACAGGTCACGAACCGGTTGATAGACGAAACCAAGGGTCAGGTTGCGCGCGGTTTCTGGCGACAGGTTGGTGTTGCCGCCAGTGCGACGGTGAAACTGCTGACCGCAATCGCGGCCCGCATCGCCGCCCGGTTGCACGGTGCCGTTGGTGCACAGTTTAGGATCGTTATAGAAGCCCTGGGTGTAGGTCAGGTATTCGGGGTTGTACAGCTCATACAGCGAGGGTGCGCGGAAGCCTTCGCTGTACGCGCCGCGCACCACCAGCTCTTTGATCGGCTGGTAGCGGAACGAGTATTTCGGGTTGGTGGTGCTGCCAAAATCGCTGTATTTGTCGTGACGCACGGCGGCCGACAGTTCCAGGGTGTCCAGCACCGGTACGTTCAGTTCGGTGTACACCGCCTTCACGTTGCGGTCTGCCGAGACGCGGGCGTTAGGGTCGACGCCGAGGCTGGCCAGGTCGTCTGCGAAGGCTGCATAGCTCTGCTGGTAGGCCTCGTGACGGTATTCGCCACCGATGGCCAGCCCGGCCGGGCCTGCGCCGAACCAGTCGCCGACTTCGCGGCTGGCACGGCCATCGATACCCGACACGCGCCCTACCGAAGAGATGTACTGACCACGGTACTGGCTGGCGTCAATCAGGCGCTGGCCGGCTGCGCTTTGCGGGCCGAACGGGTTGATGATGCCATTGGCGATCCCGTCGAGCATGGCTGAGTCGCTGACAAACCCGCCCGTGAGGCTTTCGGTGACCTGGTTCTGGTTGTACGACGCGCCGAGGTTGTAGTCCCAGCCCTTGGCCACGCCGTCAAAGCTCAGCACCACGCGCTGACTGGTGTTCTGGTCTTTGGTTGAGCGCCCGCCCGCAGCGGTTTCGCGCCAGTTAAGGCCCACCGGTTGGCTGGGGTCAAAAGACGCGCTGGTGGAGCCGGGGGTGATGCCATTGCCCGGGAAGTACGGCGACGTCGGGTCCAGGGTGACGCCGACCAGGTTCGCCGGGGCAATGTTCACCGAGTTGTTGTTGCGCGCCCAGAAGTACTCCAGGTTGACGTTGTCGTCATCGGTGATCTTGCCGGTGGCGCGGCCGAAGAAGGAGGTCTTTTCGGTTTCAGGCAACAGGTCCAGGTAAGTGCGCGTGTTGTAGCGGCATACACCCTGGCGCGCGACCAGGTTGGGACCGTCGCAGTTGCTGGCGGACAGCGGGTTGGTGGTCACGCCATTCTGGCTGTAGTTGGCCGGGTAGGAGACGCCCGAGGTCTGGTCCAGGCCGCGGCCGGGGACGTAACTTTTCGAGAACGAACGATCTGTGGCTTTCAAGCTGTCCTGCTTGTTGTAGCCGATTACGCCGAACACGTTGAAGCGGTCTTGCTCCAGGTCGCCGTAACCCCAACTGGCATTCAGGTCGTGGCTGTTGCCGCCACCGCTGTGGCCGGGGGCTTCGCCGCCGAGGGTGAGGGTGCCGTCAGTCAGGGACTTTTTAGTGATGAAGTTGATCACCCCGCCGATGGCGTCGGTGCCGTACAACGCCGATGCACCGTCGCGCAGGATCTCTACGCGGTCAATGGCCGCGAAGGGAATGGTGTTGATGTCGACGGCCGAGCCATCGATGGCGTTGTTGCCCAGGCGGCGGCCGTTGAGCAGCACCAGGGTTTTGTTGGAGCCGATGCCGCGCATGTCGGCAAAGCTGGCACCGCCCGATGAGGAACCCACGGAACTGGCCGCGTTGATCGTCGACTGGTTGCCGGTGACCCGTTGCAGGATTTGCGCCGTGGTGGTGACCCCTTCATTGCGCAGTTGTTCGATGTTGAGAATGGTAATGGGCACTGCCGTTTCGGCATCTACCCGGCGAATGGCCGACCCGGTGACCTCGACGCGTTGCAGTTGTGTGGTGGGTGCAGCTGAATCATCTGTCGCAGGTGTTTCTGCCGCCTGAAGCTGGCCAGCGCTCATCCCCAGAGCGACCAGATACAACGGCACCCAACGATGCCGTTGCAGGCTTGCAACCAATGGCTTTACGTTAAAACCAGAACGCTTACTCTGCATGGTTCCATCCGACTTTTTTAGATGTTTATTGGAATGGCCTTGTGGGCCCTCATGACTCCGGTTGGGTTGTGTCGACCCTGGCAAATCACTTTTTTCAAGCAAGCCGCTCCCCCAGCGCGGACAAACAGCGTCCGCACGCGGCCTTGGTAGTGCATGGTTACAACGGGATCTATTAACTAAGGCATGACAGCTCAATGTTAAGTTTTGTTAACTTTGATAAAGCAACCGGTGTGCCAATACGTTTAATTGATGTGAGTCATGTGAACTTTTTTATATTTTTTATATAAATAAGCAGTGCGGGGTATGCAGAGGGTTTTGAGCGGGGTTTTAAACAGGAACGGGTAGCGTGTACATTGTCTGACAATCAGGCAGGCCGTGGCTTTGCTGTTAAAAATGGAACACCTTTGAAACACCTGTTTGACAGCTATGAGTACAGTGAAGTTATTGGGTTATAGCGTTAGTGTTTAAGGTTCTATGGCGGTAGGAGCGAGCTTGCCTCGCGATCTTTTGAATGTTTAAAAGATCGCGAGGCAAGCTCGCTCCTACAGAGGGGGTTAAAGTTCGGTAATGGTTTCGGGCTGGTCGATATCGCTTAATAAACCATCCGACTGGTGTTGCCATAAACGGTAATACAGACCTTGTTGTTCCAGCAGTTGTGCGTGGTTGCCATCTTCAACAATCGAGCCGTTATCCAATACGACAATACGGTCCAGGTGGGCGAGGGTGGACAGACGATGGGCAACGACCAATACAGTCTTGTCGGCCATGATGTCGTCGAGGCTGTTCTGGATCAGGCTTTCGGTTTCGGAATCGAGGCTGGCGGTGGCTTCGTCCAGCACCAGGATCGGCGCGTTTTTAAGCAACGCCCGGGCAATGGCGATGCGCTGGCGTTGCCCTCCCGACAGTTTGACCCCGCGTTCGCCAATCAAGGCGTCGTAGCCTTCGGGCATTTGCAGAATAAACTCGTGGGCATGGGCCCGTTGCGCGGCCTGGGCGATTTGCTCATCGCTGGCCTGCACGTCGCCATAACCAATGTTTTCGCGCAGTGAACGGTGGAACAGCCCCGGCTCTTGCGGGATCAGGGCGATGTGCGTGTGCAGCGATTGCTGGGTCATCCCCAGCACATTCAGGCCATCGACTTCGATGGTGCCGCCCTGCGGATCATAGGAGCGTAACAACAGGTTGAGCAGGGTGGATTTGCCCGAGCCCGACAGGCCGACAATCCCGACCCGTTGCCCGGCCGGGATGTCCAGATTGAAGTGGCGGAAAATCGGTTTGCCGGGGTTATAGCTGAAATCCACATTGCGAAAGTGGATCGAGCCTTTATCGATCAGCGCCGGTTGGGCGTCTTGGCGATCCGGCATTTCGTGGGGTTGCAGCAGGGTGTTGATGCTGTTTTCGATGTTGCCGACAAATTCGAAAAAGTGCATGAACTGCATGCTCAAGAAGCTGCACTGCGCCACGATCATCAGGCCCAGCGTGGCCACCATCACCAGTTGCCCTACATCAATCTTGCCCAGGTGCCACAGGTACAGCGCCAGTGCCACCAGGCCCACGCGCAGCACAATGGACAGGCTGTCTTGCAGCAGGCGGATTTTTTCCTGGTAGAAGAATGAGCGTTGCGCAGCCTTTTTTTCGGTGGACTGGTAGCGGCTCAAATAGCCCAGTTCGAAGTCCTGGCGAGCGAACAGGCGGATGCTGCTGAGGTTGCTCACCGCATCGACGATTTTGCCGGTGGTGACGCTGCGGGTCTTGGCGTGATCATTGGCCAGCACTTGGGCTTTGCGTGACAGCACGTATGCGAGCAATGAGTAACTCACAACCCACACCAGCAAGCCCAGACCGAGCCAGGGCGAGGCGAGGGTGAGCAGCACCAGGCTGGTGGTCAGCACCACCAGAATCGGCAGCATCTCGACGATCAACACCCACGTGGCATCCAGCAGGCCAATGCTGCCTTCGCTGATGCGCTGGGCCAGGCTGCCGGCAAAGTGTTCGCCGAAATAACGCGGTGAGTGCTGTTGCAGGTAGGCAAACAGGTCGCGGGTGATCTGCACCTTCTGTTGCGGGCGCACCATGATCATGCAGAAGGTCGCGCCGCGGGCAAACACCATCTGCGCCACGGCCAGGCCGAACAGCAGGCCGAGTGCCGGGAGGCTGGCCTGGAACAAATCGGTGTGGTCCCACAGCCCTTCACTGACGGCGCCGGTGATGCGGCCGATGGCATACGGCATGAGGGTGGCGGTCATTGCCGCGCCGACCTGAAGCAAGGCAATGGCCCAGTACCAACCGGGGTTCTGGCGGATGTAATGCCAGACGAAAGCCGCCGGCCGTTTAGGTGGAACAGTGATAGCACCAAACTCAGACATGACTTCCCTTTACGTAGTCGCAGAAATGCAAGCGCGCAAACGCAAGAAAGAAATGTGCCAAGTTGTTACGTTGCTAACAAAAACCACCCGTAGTCGCTGCCGAAGGCTGCGAAAGGAGTGGTTTTATGAGTGGTGTTCAACCGACGTTGATCAGGCTTTGCCGGCAGTGCAGGGTCAGTCTGGCGCCACCGCCTTTACGGCTGCCGACTTCAAGGTTAAAGCCGTGCAAATTGACAATGGCCGCCACGATGGACAAGCCCAGGCCAAAGCCACTGTGTTTGTCGTCACAGCGGTAGAAACGCTGAAATACCGCCTCACGCTCGGCCTCGGGAATACCGGGGCCGGTGTCGAGCACCTCAATCAGCGGGCTGCCGTCTTCGTTGGCTGCGCGCAAGATCACTTCGCCGCCCGGCGGGGTGAATTTGATCGAGTTGCTCAACAGGTTGGCCAGCGCCTCAAACAGCAAGGCGCGGTCACCGGTCGTGCCGGGAAGCGCGGGCGGGGTGTCCAGAGTCAACGTGACCTGGCCTTCTTCCGCCAGTGGCAGGTAAAAATCGTACAGCTCCTGCAGCAAGGCCAACGGGTCCAGCGGCAGGAAACCTGAGCGCCGTTGGTGGTCTTCCAGTTCGGAAATCCGCAGCAGCCCACGAAAACGCGCCATCAGGGTGTCGGTTTCACCAATCACTTCGTCCAGTTGCAGCGCCTCGGGCGAGCCTTCTGCCGCTTGCTGCTGGATCCGGTACAACTGCGCGCGCAGGCGGGTGAGCGGGGTGCGCAGGTCGTGGGCGATGTTGTCGCACACGCCTTTGACTTCGTGCATCAGCCGCTCAATGCGGTCGAGCATGGCGTTGACGATGGCGGCCAGCATGTCCAGTTCGTCACGCCGGTTGGACAGCGGCAAACGGTAGGTCAGGTCGCCCGAGACAATCGCCTCGGCACTGGCCTGAATGGCCCGAATGCGTTGCAACGGTCGTCGACGCAGCAGGTGCCAGCCCGCAATGCCGGGGATGATGGTCAGCGACAGACCCCAGAACAGCGCGTGCAAGATGATCCGCGTTACCGCGAACAACGAGCCGTTATCGCGCACCAGAACCAGCAGGCGGCCATCTTGGGTTTGGGTGGCTACCGCGTCGCAACTGTCGCGCGGCAGGTCAGGGTCGTCGGAGTTGATGCAGTTGGCCAGTTCGTGGATCTGGCCATCGAGTGGCAGGTCCGGCGGAATGGCCAGGATCGGCCCGCTGATGGGCCGGTGTTGCGCATCGAACAGCCCATAAGCATCTACTGTTCGAAGATCGAACGTCATGCTGGTGGCGAGCGCGTCATCCAGTTGCTCGCCTGTAAAGCGGGCAAACAGGTGTTGGCGCTGCATCAGCGAATGCTTGGCCAGGTTGCCCAGGTAGTCCGAGACCTCGTAATACAGCACCCCCATGAGGATGCAGCTCCAGGCCACGAACAAAAAACTGTACAGCGCCAGCAGTCGGCTGCTGGAGGAGCGCCAGCCCTTAGAGGGGTTCGGCAATGACATAACCCGAGCCTCGAACGGTACGAATCAGGGGCACCAGGCCCGGCGGGTCGATTTTTTTGCGCAGGCGACCAATGTGCACGTCGATGAGGTTGGTGCCAGGGTCAAAGTGATAGCCCCAGACTTCTTCGAAAATCATCATGCGCGAGAGGATTTGCCCGGTATTGCGCATCAAAAATTCCAGCAGCTTGTACTCGGTGGGCAGCAGGCTCAGTTGCTGCTCGGAGCGGCTGGCTTCACGGGTGATCAGGTTGAGCTCAAGGTCAGCGACCCGCAACGACGTTTCGTGCTTGTCGACCGGGCTTTTGCGGCGCAGCAAGACTTCAACCCGGGCGGCCATTTCGTCGCTGGCAAAGGGTTTGGTCAGGTAGTCATCGCCACCGGCGCGCAAGCCGCGTACCCGCTCGTCCACATCGGAGAGGGCGCTGATCATCAGAATCGGCGTGCTGACCCCAATGGTGCGCAGCGTGGTTACAATCGCCAGGCCGTCCAGCTCGGGGAGCATGCGGTCCAGGGTAATCAGGTCATAATCGCCACTCACGGCGCGAACCAGGCCTTCACGGCCATTGGCGACCCAGTCAACTTCCAGCCCGTGGCTACTCAATTCAGCCACGATCTCTTTCGCCGTTACGGCATCATCTTCGATGGTCAAAATGCGGGTCATACCGTCACCTGATAGGCCTTTGTCAGCAGTGAGCACATTTTGCCCACAAAAAGCTGAAACGTTTCTTAATAATTCTTCATGTTCAGCCCAGCGTCAGGATAGGGTAGCCGAGTGGTTGTTTGATGCCCGTACACTGTCGCGTTGAGGTATAAACCGTCAGCGCTTTTGATTTAGGACCCTGTGTTATGCAAACCCCCACGCAACGGCCGCTGTGGCAGATCTATCTGATCTTTCTGGCGCCGATGGTGCTGTCCAATTTTCTGCAAAGTTTTTCCGGCACCCTCAACGGGATTTACGTGGGTCAATTGCTCGGTACCCAGGCGCTGGCAGCGGTCTCGGGTATGTTTCCGATTGTGTTTTTCTTTATTGCGCTGGTTATCGGCCTGGGCGCCGGTGCCTCGGTGTTGATCGGTCAGGCCTGGGGGGCGCGTGAGACCTCGATGGTCAAACAGATCACCGGTGCCACGCTGACCTTGGGCGCGTTGGTCGGGTTGCTGGCGGCGGTGCTCGGCAGCCTCTTTGCGCGCCCGGCGATGCAGGCGCTGGGCACGCCGGTTGACGTGCTCGACGAGGCCGTTGGCTATGCGCGGGTGATGATGCTGATCATGCCGTTGCTGCTGGTGTTTATCCTGTTCACCCAGTTGCTGCGCGGGGTCAGTGACACTGTGTCGCCGTTGCTGGCGTTGATGGTTTCTACGGCCGTGGGCTTTCTGCTGACCCCCGCGCTGATCCTCGGTTGGGCCGGTTTGCCGCAGATGGGCATCCAGAGCGCGGCGGTGGCGGGGCTGTTTGGTAACGTGCTGGCGATGGTGTTTTTGGTGTTGCGTTTACGCCATAAAAACCACGTGATGGCGCCGGATCGCGAGTTGTGGCTGGCGTTGCGCCTGAACCGCGAAATCCTCGCCAAAGTGCTGCGCATCGGTTTGCCGACGGGCCTGCAAATGGTGGTGCTGTCGCTGTCGGAGCTGGTGATCCTGGCGCTGGTCAACAGCCATGGTTCGCAAGCCACAGCGGCGTATGGGGCGGTGACGCAAATCGTCAACTACGTGCAGTTTCCGGCCCTGTCGATTGCCATTACCGCGTCCATTCTTGGCGCTCAAGCGATCGGTGCCGGGCGCGTCGAACGTATCGGGCCGATCTTGCGCACCGGTTTGCTGATCAACCTGTGCCTGACCGGCACCTTGATCCTGCTGGGGTATGTGCTGTCCGACTGGTTGTTGGGGTTGTTCATCACTGATGCGCAAGCGCACATGCGTGCCGAGCACCTGCTGCACATCATGCTCTGGAGCATTCTGGTGTTCGGCTTTCAGTCGGCCATTGGCGGCATCATGCGTGCCAGCGGTGTGGTGCTGGTGCCGATGAGCATCACCGTGTTTTGCGTGCTGTGCATTGAACTGCCGGTGGCGTATGCGCTCAACGCACACTTCGGGCTGGAGGGCGTGTGGATGGCCTTTCCGGTGACGTACATCGCGATGCTGATCATGCAGACCGCTTATTACCGACTGGTTTGGCGGCATAAACCGATTCAGCGGTTGGTCTAGGGCTGGCTTTTTGACTGGCGCTGCTTAAGATGGCCGACACTTGACTGTCATCGGCCTGGGATCGGCGCCAATGTTGAACAAAGACACCATCTCTATCCAGTTGGTGAGTGAAGCGCTGTTGCAAAGCTGTGCAACCACTGGCGCCATGCACGAAGTGCTGCAAAAGGTCGGCATTGACCCGGCGCTGCTGGACGCGCCGCAAGCGCGTGTACCAGCCATTGCCTATGCACGCATGTGGCGGCTGTTGGCGCGGCGCCTTGATGACGAGTTTTTCGGCATGGACCCGCGCAAGCTGCGTGCGGGCAGCCTGGAGTTTATGTGCCGCTCGGCCATGGCCCAGCCCACCCTCGCGCAGGGCGTGGAGCTGGTGCTGGGTTTTTTGTCGCTGATGCTTGAGCGATTGCCGGCGCAGCTGGTCCGCCAGCAGAGCGTGGCCGAAATCGTCTTGCATGAGCCTGAAGGGCAGTCCAGCCGTGCCTTCACCTACTTTGCCTACTGGATGATCGTGCACGGCGTGACTTGCTGGCTGGCGGGGCGGCGGATTCCGATTCTGGCCATTGAGTTGCGCTGTGCCCAGCCTGATTACTGTGGCGACTATGAGGTGATGTTTTCCGAAAACCTGCGTTTTGATCGGCCGCGCACGCGGATGATCTTTGCGGCCGATTACCTGGATGCGCCGATCAAGCGCAGTAACGAAGAGTTGCAACGGTTTTTGGCCCAGGCCCCCGCCAATATCCTGGTCAAATACCGCGATCCACAAAGCCTGGCGAGCCAGATCAAACAAGACCTTCGACAGCTACCTGCCGAGCAGTGGCCTGAAACCCAAGGCATGGCGCAAAGCCTGTACCTGTCGGCTTCAACCTTGCGGCGACGTCTGGCCGAGGAGGGGCAAACCTTCCAGGGGCTCAAGGACGGCGTGCGTAAAGAGTTGGCGATTGGTTGGCTGGCTGAACCGGACCTCAGTTTTGCGGACATCGCCCTGCGTTTGGGCTTTGCCGATACCAGCTCGTTTTACAAAGCCTTTCGCAAATGGTCCGGTACCAACCCGGGGCACTACCGCAGTCTGATTTTGAGCGGTAGCTGAGGGATTACTTGTTCGCTTTGATGGTGGCTACATCTGCAGCTTTGACCTTGATGTGCTTGCCGGCGATATCCTCGAACTCATAAAAGCCGCTGGTACTTTTGGTGTTGGGCATGTCTTTGGTCAGGTACTGCGTGCCGTTTTGCAAGGTCACCACAGTGGGGGTTGCGCAACCAGCCAGTGCCAAAACCGCCACCATGACCACTGGCAAACCGATAATGCTGATCTTCATACGACGTGTACCTTGAACTGTCTGCGAATTAAGTGTTGAGCCCGCTGAACGCTACGTCTGGATCAGCGATGGAAAAAGGGCCGATTTTTTCAGCGCGCTTTATACCAACCCTACGTTGGGTATTGAAGCGCAATGATATACAAGGCCAAGCGTGTGGCTTGCCTGATTACCTGTCGGTTCCCTGTCAGTGCAGCTCGTGCCTCTGCTCCTTGAGAGTGGTGATTATTAGACGCCTTTTTCAGACTTGGTTCGCTTAGACCTACGATTAAAACGGAATTTTCGTGTGGGTAGCTTCCGTAAAGCGCTTTACTGCATATATTTAACCCGCACCTATTTCTAAAAGGACTGTAGTGGATGTCTCGTGGGCCATTGGAAACGTCTAAAACCTCCGCGTTTGTGCGCGTGCGTGCCTTGCGTAACCGTGTGGGTTTGACGTTTGTCGCCTGTTTATCGGTGCTGGCGGGGATGACCGATGCCATCGGTTTTCTGGCGGTCGGTGATTTCATTTCGTTTATGAGCGGTAACACCACGCGGCTGGCCGTGGGCATTGCCCAGGGCGATACACAGGTGATCTTGCGCCTCGGCTTTGCGGTACTGGCGTTTGTTGCCGGGAATGCGCTGGGAGTGGTTTTTGCACGCTGGGGCGGCCGCCGGGCTTTGCCCTTGATGCTGCTGATTTCGGCGTTGCTGTGCACGGCGGCTTTGTTGCCATTGCAGTCGCAAGTGACGGTATTGCTAACGGCAGTGCTGGCCATGGGCATGGTCAATGCGGCGGTCGAGCAGGTGAATGGCTTGCAGGTGGGGCTGACTTATGTGACGGGTGCGTTGTCGCGGTTTGGTCGCAGCTTGGGGCGCTGGATACTGGGTGAGCGGCGGCCCAACTGGCATTTGCAGGTAGTGCCGTGGACGGGCATGTTGGCCGGTGCCGTCGCGGGGGCGGCGCTGGAGTCGCAATTCGGCATCCGGGCCCTGTTGTTCAGTGCGGGGCTGGCGTCGTTCCTGGGGCTGGTATCGCTAAAAATCCCGCGTAGTTGGCAGCGCGATTACATGCCGCGGTAGCACGTTCTTGTAGCAGTTGACGAGCCTTGCGAGGCTACGTCCGGTTGCGCAGCAGCCGTAAAGCCTTCGGGGCCAAGATCAAAAGATCGCGAGGCAAGCTCGCTCCTACAGGCGGGAAGAGGGGCGTTCTTGTCTACACCTTGGATAATCCGGACTTAACTAAATAAAAGTACATCCCGTATATCTCGAAAAATTTTGGAACAATCTGCTGTCAGATCCTGGCTGTGGCTTTGTCAGTTAGCGTGTAGTTTGCCCGACGTTGTTATTAACGCATTGGCTTAAAACAAAATTAAAGGCCAATTGCTATTATTTTGTTCAAGGGGCTAAACATGCTGAGTATTGCGCCAGGAAAAACGTTTATCGCTGCATGCTTTGTTTGCGTTGTTTCAACCAGCAGTGTGGCCAGTACGGCACCTGCGGACCCTCTGCATATTGCCGGTCACTATAAGTGCACGGGTTTTGACAGCCATGACGGCCCTTTAAAGGGGGATCTTGTATTGACGCTTGATGAAGAGGCCAGTCAGTTTGAGAAAAGTTTTGGCACTTATCGATTAACGCTCAATGTTGGAACTGAGCAAGTACCCATTACTTACTCGGGGTATGCCGCTGCGCAAGGGCAGTTATTGTCGATCTACTTTGCCAATGACAGCGCTGAGGCGCCGACAGACCGTGGCTTGGGGCTTGGCGTCATCACCCACGATCAGGACAGTCAAGGCCATTACACGACGACTCTGCATAAATCCTATTATCTGCCCGACTATATGCGCGGTAGCCAAGAGGGTTATGGGCCTGGTGGTCGAGGCACTGAAACGTGTATTAAAACGCCGTCTATTTAATACCCATAAAAAACCCCGGAGGTTATCCGGGGTTTTATCGGGCGGACGTTATCAGCTGTAGCTGTTAACTTTAACCAGGGCTTGCTCGGTTTGAGCTTTTTCCCAAGTCAGTGTCAATGTTTGCAGCACGCGCGCAATAAACTCTTTATCGGCAGCGGCTTTTTTGCCCACGTAGCCTTGGCCACGGCGGTACATCTTGAGATGAGCTCGCATGTGTGGGCGCTCTTTCTCGAATTGGGTTTCTTCCTTGCACGCAACAACCGGTTCAATACGTACAGTGCCTTCATTGCACACCCACAGAATGTGGTCGTTCAGCGTGTCTTTCTGAGCAGCGAAGAGTCGAGCCAGCTCGTTAACAGTCGGTTGATTATTCAGGTTCATAGCTAACTCCTTGACCACTCGTTGATCTGTCTAATTGATTCGCGCAACTGCACATGCAGCGCTACGTAATATCCATCTAAAGCAGATCTGGCCTTGAGTCCGGCAGATGTAGTAGTGAAACAAAACACTACAACATGCTGCTTACAGCGAGGGAGAGCAACGTTAACCAGGATGCTTGAGCGACATGTCGCATCACCACAAGCCTCTTGAGGACGTTTCGCTAGCCTCTCACGCCTTAAACTCGGACGATCAAGCCAGGTCAGCTTCATCAATTCTGCCTTGTGGGCAGTACCTATCCCGGAACAGCCCGACAGCTCGTCGAGCATGCTTGCAACAACCCTTTCCAGCGCTTCCGGTGGGGAAGACGTCTGCATAATGCGATGGGAAATTCGTGTCGTCAACAAATATGTAGTGTTTATTTTTAGGCACTACATATGTGACTGACGGGTCGTTTTTCAGCAAGCCGGTCATCCCCGGCAAGCGCTTGCGCCCGCTGTTGCAGGCTTAAAGAGGGCACGGGTGTTTGATTGGCCAAAACAGTCAGCCAGCTTGAGCGGTTTGACTATTGTTGTAGAGCCTTGCCGAGGCGACTATCAGTGGGACTTTTCACGGTTCCCACTCCAACAATAAAGACCGAGGGATTCTGCTGATGCGCGACTATCTGACCGCGATGAATGACTTTGACTACCAACGGACGGTGGCTGGTGCACTGAACGGCCATTTGTCTGCACTCAATGCCTGCGTTGAGTGCTGCGACCGGCACGCTTTGCCAGGGCGTATTGCACTGTTCTGGGAAGGGCGCGACGCCAGTAGCGCCACGTATACCTTCACCGATTTGCAGGACAAGGCCGCGCGCTTTGCCAACTTCTTGCTGGCCCAGGGCGTGAAGCAGGGCGACAAGGTGGCGGGCTTGTTACCGCGCAATGTCGAGTTGCTGGTGGTGGTCTTTGCCACCTGGCGCATCGGCGCGATCTATCAACCGCTGTTCACTGCCTTCGGCCCCAAAGCCATTGAGCACCGTCTTAACAGTTCAGGTGCTGCGCTGGTGGTCACCGACGCGGTCAACCGGCCCAAACTCAATGAAGTCAACGACTGCCCGGCCATCGTCACGGTGGCTGGCGCCAAAGGCCAGGGACTGGTACGCGGCGATTTCAGTTTCTGGGCTGAACTGGACAATTATCCGGCCGTCTGTGAACCGGTGCTGCTGAGTGGGGAAGACCCGTTTCTGTTGATGTTTACGTCGGGCACTACCGGCCCGGCCAAGCCGCTGCTGGTGCCGCTCAAGGCCATCGTCGCATTCCAGAGTTACACCCGCGATGCGGTGGATCTGCGCCCTGAGGACTCGTTCTGGAACCTCGCTGACCCAGGCTGGGCCTACGGGATTTACTTCGGGATCACCGGGCCGTTGTCGATGGGCCACCCGATCACGCTTTACGACGGGCCGTTTACCGTCGAAAGCACCTGCCGGGTCATCAAGAAATACGGCATTACCAACCTCACGGGCTCCCCGACCGCCTACCGCATGCTGATTGCTGCCGGCGAGGCGTTTTCAAGCAAGATCAAAGGCCAGTTGCGGGCTGTCAGCAGCGCCGGTGAACCGCTTAACCCGGAAGTCATTCGCTGGTTCGGCGAAGAGCTCAACGTCACTATTCATGATCACTACGGTCAAACCGAGGTCGGCATGGTGCTGTGCAATCACCATGGCCTGGAGCACCCGGTGCATATGGGCGCAGCCGGCTTTGCTTCGCCTGGCCACCGGATTGTGGTGCTGGATGACAACCATCAGGAACTGCCGGTGGGGCAGCCGGGGATTCTGGCCGTTGATCGCAGCCAGTCGCCGATGTGCTGGTTTGGCGGCTATGAAGGTTTCACTACCAAAGCGTTTGTCGGCAATTACTACTTGAGCGGCGACACCGTGGAGTTGAACCCGGACGGCAGTATCAGCTTTGTCGGGCGCAGCGATGACGTGATCACCACCTCGGGCTATCGCGTCGGCCCGTTCGACGTAGAAAGCGCCTTGATCGAACACCCGGCAGTGGTCGAAGCCGCTGTCGTCGGCAAACCCTGCCCGGAGCGTACCGAAGTGGTCAAAGCGTTTGTGGTGCTGAGCCCTCAATACCTGGGCGATGCGCAACTGGCCGAAACCTTGCGCTTGCACGTGCGCCAGCGGCTGGCGGCGCATGCCTACCCCCGTGAAGTTGAATTTGTCAGTGAATTGCCGAAGACCCCGAGCGGCAAGTTGCAGCGCTTTATTTTGCGCAATCAAGAAATCGCCAAGGCTGAACAGGCGCTAAGCGCCAAAGTTACAGCCTGAAATCCAGTCGTCAGGAACCCTTATGCAAATTGAAAACAAGGTATTTATCGTCACCGGTGGTGCGTCCGGATTAGGCGCCGCAACGGCAGAAATGCTGATTAAAGCGGGCGCCAAAGTGATGCTGGTTGATCTGAATGCCGATGCCGTGGCCGCCCAGGCGCGCACGCTGGGCGCGCAGAGTACGGTCGCCGATATCAGCCAGGCGGATGCCGCTCAGGCGGCCGTGGAGGCCACCGTTGCGGCATTTGGCGGGGTCAATGGCCTGGTCAACTGCGCCGGGATTGTACGCGGTGAAAAAATCCTCGGTAAAAACGGCCCGCATGGGCTGGAGAGCTTCAGCCAGGTGATTAACGTTAACCTGATCGGCAGTTTCAACATGCTGCGTCTGGCGGCAGCAGCCATTGCCGAAACCGCTGCGGATGCTGACGGCGAACGCGGAGTGATCATCAACACCGCGTCGGTGGCGGCGTTTGACGGGCAGATTGGTCAGGCCGCTTATGCCGCTTCCAAGGGCGCCATTGCCAGCCTGACCTTGCCTGCCGCACGCGAGCTGGCCCGTTACGGGATCCGTGTGATGACCATCGCCCCCGGCATTTTTGAAACGCCGATGATGGCCGGCATGACCCCTGAAGTCCGTGATTCGCTGGCCGCCGGTGTGCCGTTTCCGCCGCGCTTGGGCAAGCCTGCCGAGTACGCGTCGCTGGTACGGCACATCATTGAAAACAGCATGCTCAATGGCGAGGTCATCCGTCTCGACGGTGCCTTGCGCATGGCCGCCAAATAAGAGGTGAGAAATGACTTTAGCCAATGATCCGATTGTCATTGTCAGCGCAGTACGAACGCCCATGGGCGGGTTTCAGGGCGACTTCAAAGGCTTGACCTCGCCGCAGCTTGGCGCCGTAGCCATCAGTGCGGCGGTTGAGCGCGCGGGCATTGCGCCGAGCAGCGTGGATGAAGTGCTGTTTGGCTGCGTGCTGTCTGCCGGTCTGGGCCAGGCGCCTGCACGTCAAGCCGCTTTGGGCGCCGGGCTGGACAAGGGCACGCGCTGCACCACGCTGAACAAAATGTGCGGCTCGGGCATGCAGGCAGCCATTCTGGCCCATGATCAACTGCTGGCCGGCAGTGCCGAGGTGATCGTTGCGGGCGGTATGGAGAGCATGTCCAACGCGCCGTATTTGCTGGACCGGGCACGCAGCGGGTATCGCATGGGCCACGGTCGGGTGCTCGATCACATGTTCCTCGATGGCCTCGAAGACGCTTACGACCGAGGCCGCTTGATGGGCACCTTTGCTGAAGATTGCGCACAGGCCCATGGCTTTAGCCGCGAGGCTCAGGATGATTTTGCGGTAGCGTCGCTGACCCGTGCCCAGCAAGCGATCAAGGACGGCAGCTTCGGCGCCGAGATCGTGCCGGTGCAGGTCACGGTGGGCAAAGAACAGCGTCTGATCAGCGATGACGAACAACCTCCCAAGGCCAATCTGGCGAAAATCCCGACGTTGAAACCGGCGTTCCGTGAGGGCGGTACGGTGACAGCGGCCAACTCCAGTTCGATCTCCGATGGTGCGGCGGCGTTGGTGCTGATGCGCCGCTCCGAGGCGCAGAAACGTGGCCTCAAGCCGCTGGCGGTGATCCATGGGCATGCAGCGTTTGCCGACGAGCCGGGGCTGTTCCCGACTGCGCCGATTGGCGCGATCAAGCGGTTGTTGAGCAAGACTGGCTGGGACCTGTCCGAGGTCGACCTGTTTGAAATCAATGAAGCGTTTGCGGTGGTGACTCTGGTGACCATGAGCGAGCTGGACATCCCCCATGACAAGGTCAACGTCTACGGCGGGGCTTGCGCGCTGGGGCATCCGATCGGCGCTTCGGGCGCACGGATTCTGGTGACATTGCTCTCGGCTTTGCGCAACAAACAGTTAAAGCACGGTATTGCAGCTGTCTGCATTGGCGGCGGCGAAGCCACGGCGATTGCCGTGGAATGCCTGTATTAAGGAGTTTTATGCTGCCTACATCTGAACACATACAAATTCGCGAAGCGGCCCGGCAGTTTGCCCAAGAGCGCTTGAAACCCTTTGCGGCAGAGTGGGACAAGCAACATCGCTTCCCCCGTGAAGCGGTCAACGAAATGGCCGAGCTGGGCTTTTTCGGCATGTTGGTGCCCGAAGAGTGGGGCGGTTGCGACACCGGCTATCAAGCCTACGCGATGGCCCTGGAAGAAATCGCCGCGGGTGATGGCGCCTGCTCGACGATCATGAGCGTGCACAACTCGGTGGGCTGCGTGCCGATTCTCAAATACGGCACCGAGCAGCAGAAGCGCGAGTTCCTCATACCCTTGGCCAGCGGTGCCATGCTCGGCGCGTTCGCCTTGACTGAACCGCAAGCCGGTTCTGATGCCAGCGACCTGAAAACCCGAGCGCGTCTTGAGGGCGATCATTACGTCCTTAATGGCTGCAAACAGTTCATCACTTCGGGGCAAAACGCCGGGGTGGTGATTGTGTTCGCGGTCACGGATCCGTCGGCGGGCAAGCGCGGTATCAGCGCGTTTATTGTGCCCACCGATTCACCCGGCTACAGCGTGGCGCGGGTAGAAGACAAGCTGGGGCAACATGCTTCGGACACCTGCCAGATCCTTTTTACCGACCTTAAAGTGCCCGTGGCTAATCGCTTGGGCGAGGAAGGGCAGGGCTACAAAATCGCCTTGAGCAACCTTGAAGGCGGGCGCATTGGTATTGCTTCGCAGGCGGTCGGCATGGCCCGCGCAGCCTTTGAAGCGGCGCGTGATTATGCCCGTGAGCGGGTGACCTTCGGCCAGCCGCTGGTTGAGCATCAGGCGGTAGCGTTTCGTCTGGCAGACATGTCGACAGAAATCGCCGTCGCCCGGCAAATGGTCCAGTACGCGGCGGCTCTGCGCGACAGCGGCCAGTCGGCGCTGGTCGAAGCGTCGCAGGCCAAGCTGTTCGCCTCGGAGATGGCAGAGCGGGTGTGTTCCAAGGCGTTGCAAACCTTGGGAGGTTATGGCTATTTGAACGACTTCCCGCTGGAGCGGATCTATCGCGATGTGCGGGTGTGCCAGATCTACGAAGGCACCAGCGATATTCAGCGCATGGTCATTTCGCGCAATCTTTGAATTGAGGACGTTATCGATGAGCTACGAAACCATTTTGTTGGACATTCACGGGCAAGTAGGCCTGATCACGCTGAACCGGCCGCAGGCGTTGAATGCGCTCAACGCGCAGTTGGTAAGCGAAGTGAATCACGCCCTGGACGGCCTGGAAGCGGATAACAACATTGGCTGCATCGTGATCACCGGCTCGAAAAAAGCTTTCGCTGCCGGGGCCGATATCAAGGAAATGGCGGAGCTGACATACCCGCAGATCTACCTTGAAGACCTGTTCTCGGACAGCGATCGGGTATCGACCCGACGCAAGCCGATCATTGCAGCGGTGGCCGGTTTTGCCTTGGGCGGCGGCTGTGAGTTGGCGATGATGTGCGATTTTATTCTGGCCGGTGACAATGCCAAATTTGGTCAGCCGGAAATCAACCTCGGCGTATTGCCGGGCATGGGCGGCACCCAGCGCCTGACCCGCGCCGTGGGCAAGGCCAAGGCAATGGAAATGTGCCTGAGCGGGCGTTTGATGGATGCAAACGAGGCTGAGCGTTCGGGCCTGGTGGCGCGGGTAATCCCGGTGGACGAGTTGCTGGAAGAAGCGCTGAAAGTGGCCGCTACCATTGCCAAAAAATCCCTGCCGGTGCTGATGCTGACCAAGGAAAGCGTCAACCGTGCGTTTGAAGTTAACCTGACCGAAGGCGTGCGTTTTGAGCGCCGGGTTTTCCACTCGCTGTTCGCCACCCATGACCAGAAAGAAGGCATGGCGGCGTTCGTCGGCAAGCGCGAAGCGCAGTTCAAGAACAGCTAAGCGTCTGCGCAACCCACTGTAGGAGCGAGCTTGTCTCGCGATCTTTTGATCTTGATCTGGCCTTTGATCTGAGAGGCCCCGTCAACCATGTGTCCGGTCTCTACAACTTTTTAAAGTGACGCGGCGTAAGGCCGGAACCCTAAGTGGCCGTTGCCGCAGCAATGGATATGCACTCAAATCAAGAGCAACCCTCACCCTAGCCCTCTCCCGAAGGAGAGGGAACCGATTGGGGGATGCTGAAGATACCCGCTGGCCTGTTTGCTGTGCGACAGCACGGCGTCGCAGACGGGGCATTGCGGGGTCAGATCAGGTAGTTCTTCAGCTCGCGGGCAATCACCATGCGTTGGATCTCGCTCGAGCCTTCGTAGATCTGGGTGATCCGCGCGTCTCGGTAGTAACGCTCCACCGGGTAGTCTTCCAGGTAGCCATAACCACCATGAATCTGGATGGCTTTGGAGCAGACAAACTCGGCTATTTCCGAAGCGAACAGTTTGGCCTGCGAGGCTTCTGACAAGCACGGTTTGCCGGCACTGCGCAGGCGCGCTGCATGCAGGATCAACAGGCGGGCGGCGTTCAGGCGGGTTTGCATATCGGCCAGCATGTTGGCCACGCTTTGGTGCTCGATAATCGCTTTATCGAACTGCACGCGATCACGGGCGTAGCCCAGCGCTGCTTCAAAAGCGGCCCGTGCAATGCCCAGCGCCTGGGCGGCAATACCGATGCGTCCGCCTTCCAGGTTGGACAGGGCGATGGCCAGCCCTTTGCCGCGCTCGCCCAGCAGATTGGCTTCGGGCACGCTGCAGTTGTTGAGGGTGACGGCGCAGGTGTCTGACGCGCGAATGCCCATTTTGTGTTCAGTACGATCGACGATAAAGCCGGGTGTTTCGGTGGGCACAAGAAAGGCCGAGATGCCTTTTTTGCCCAGCTCCGGATCAGTCACGGCAAACACAATGGCCAGTTTGGCGCGCTTGCCGTTGCTGACAAATTGCTTGGCCCCGTTGATGACCCATTGGCCGTCGCGCAGTTCGGCGCGGGTACGCAAGTTGTGCGCCTCGGAGCCCGCTTGTGGTTCTGTCAGGCAGAAACAGCCGATGGCCTGGCCGCTCGCCAAGTCGGCCAGCCAGGTTTGTTTTTGCGCTTCGCTGCCGTATTTGAGAATCGGCCCGCAGCCTACCGAGTTGTGGATGCTCATCAGCGCACCCGTCGCACCATCCCCGGCCGAAATTTCTTCGACGGCCAGCGCGTAGGCGACGTAATCGACATAGGTGCCGCCCCACTCCTCGGGGACGACCATGCCGAGCAGGCCCAACTCGCCCATTTTTGATACCAGCGCGTCGTCGATCCAGCCTGCTTTTTCCCAGGCTTGTGCGTGAGGGGCAATTTCACCACGGGCAAAATCACGCGCCATGTCACGGATCATCACTTGTTCTTCAGTCAGTTCGAGGTCTTGCATGGCTTACACCTCGCTCTTTTTAAAGTCGGTGAAGAAGCTGGCGACGTGCTTGGGGTCCAGTTCGCTCAAGGTCGGCGGGTTCCAGTGCGGGGTTTTGTCCTTGTCGATAATCAGTGCGCGCACGCCTTCGATCAGGTCGCCGCGATCAAACCACTGGCGGTCCAGGTGTAATTCCAGCTCGAAGCATTGCTCAAGGGTCAGTTGACGGCCGTGGCGGAGCATTTCGAGGGTGACGGCCATGCCCAGCGGTGAGCGGGTTTCCAGCAGGTTGGCGGTCTCGGTGGCCCATTCGCGGTGTTGCGGTGCAGTCACGGCGCGAAGGTGAGCGACGATCTCGGGCACGCTGTTGTGGGCAAACACTTCATCAATCAAGGGCCGCAAGTTAGCCAGCGGCGCGTCAGGCAAGGTTTGCACGGCAAAGGTGGCCAGCAGCGCCTTGAGATCTTCAAGGGGCGATTGGCGCCACTGGAGGTGGTCGAGGCTTTGATCCAGTTCAGGCAGTTTGCTGCTGTCGGTGTACCAGTCGGCCAGCCCGCAATACAACGCATCGCTGGCGCGGATTTGCACGCCGCTGACGCCCAGGTAGGTGCCGATCTGGCCGGGGGTGCGGGTCAGGAAGTAGCTGCCACCGACGTCAGGGAAGTAACCAATGGCCACTTCCGGCATGGCCAGACGGCTGCGTTCGGTGATCAGGCGCAGATCGCAGCCTTGTGCCAGGCCCATACCGCCGCCCAAAACGTAGCCATCGAGCAACGCGAGCAGCGGTTTTGGATAGTGGTGCAGCGTGCGGTCAAGGGCGTATTCCTCTTCGAAGAACACGGTGTGCAGGGTGTCTTTGCTTTTGTAGCTGTCGTACAGCGAGCGAATGTCGCCGCCCGCACAAAAGGCTTTTTCGCCAGCGCCGCGCAATACCACGGCCTTGATGTTGGCATCGTCGACCCAGGCATCGAGCTGCTGTTGCAGGCTGCGGACCATAGGCAGGTCGAGGGCGTTGAGGCCGCTGGGGCGGTTGAGGGTCAGGTGGCCAATATGGTTGCGGACCTCGGCCAGTACCGTGCTTTGGGTCGGCTCGACATCCTGTGTCGGCGAGGATGAAACCTGAGCAGTCATCACTAACTCCCTGCTGTGCTTTATTTTTAGAATGTGTTCGCGGGCGAACGATGGTCGATGCTAACAGTGCAAATTTGCTGATGACAACCCGGATGCGTGCAGGCTTGGCATGCATTTTTGCATGGCTAACAAGCAGGTTTGCCCGCCTGCTATTGCGCCAACCAACCGCCATCGACGTTCCAGGCTGCGCCGCGCACTTGGCTGCCGGCTTCACTGCACAAAAACAGCACCAACTCGCCGAGTTGCGGTGGGGTGACGAACTCAAGTGACGGTTGTTTCTCGGCCAGCAGGTCATGCTGGGCCTGGTACGGGTCGATGCCCTGGCTGATGCGCTGGTCGATTTGCTTTTGCACCAGCGGCGTGAGTACCCAGCCGGGGCAGATGGCGTTGCAGGTGATATTGCTGGTGGCGGTTTCAAGGCCGACCACTTTGGTCAGGCCGATGACCCCGTGCTTGGCAGCCACATAGGCGGCTTTGCCGACCGAGCCGACCAGGCCATGAACCGAGGCGATATTGACGATGCGGCCCCAGCCGCGCTTGCGCATGCCGGGCAGGGTGAGGCGGGTACTGTGGAACACCGAGGACAGGTTGATCGCGATGATGGAATCCCACCGCTCGACCGGGAACTCTTCGACGCTGGACACGTGCTGAATGCCCGCGTTGTTGACCAGAATGTCGATGCCGCCGAATTCGCGTTCGGCGTAGTGGATCATGTCGGCGATTTGCGCCGGGTCGCTGACATCGGCCGGGTGATGTCCCACCTTGCCGCCAAACTGTTGCAGTTCGGCAATGACTTTGCTGGCGTCGCCAAAACCGTTGAGTATCAGGTCGGCGCCAGCCTTGGCCAGGCTTTGCGCGATACCCAGACCAATACCGCTGGTGGAACCGGTAACCAAGGCGGTTTTACCTTTCAGGCTCATGATCAATTCCTCAGGTGAGACACGGTGATTTCATCGATGAGGAAACTTAGCACGCGTTTCGCGACTGCGGATACGAAACGGCCCACCAAAAGGTGGGCCGTTTTCACGCAGAGCCTGGGGGATTAGTCCTGGCGGCTGGTGACTTCCAGCAGGTGGTAACCGAACTGGGTTTTAACCGGGCCTTGCACCACGTTGATTGGCGCGCTGAAGACCACGGTGTCGAATTCTTTAACCATCTGGCCTGGACCGAACGAACCCAGGTCGCCGCCCTGACGGCTGGACGGGCAAGAGGAGTTGGCCTTTGCAACTTCGGCGAAATCAGCGCCGCCTTCGATTTGTGCTTTCAGTTCGTTGCACTTGGCTTCGCTGGAAACCAGGATGTGACGGGCAGTGGCTTTGGCCATGGGGAGTTACTCCTTTCAAGAAAGTGGTGAGCCTACCGGATTCAGTGGCTTTTTTCTCGGCAAAGTTCCCATGGGCTGATGATCCGGCCTTCAGCCTCAAAGGCCTTGGTTCTTCAAGCGTTGCGCATGTTCGATATACAGCGCCACGGGGTTGGCTTTGCGGCGAGTCATGCCGGCCATTTGATTGATGGTGTCCAGGTGGTCCATCTCATAATCCGATTGAATGACCGTGCCCAGGTGCGAGCTGAAGCGGCCTACCAGGCCGTCATTGGCTTTGCTTTCACGGGTAAAGAAGCTGGAAAACACGCGGCAGGCGTTGTGCATGGGATCAAACAGGTTCATTGATTCGGAGAGCAACGAGCCTTTGATGATGCCGCTCCAGGAGTAATAGAACACGTCGTTGACCTGCGCCGCGCCCATACCGCCCCACGTTGCTGGCAGGCCTTGCGGGTATTTTTTGTTGAAGTCGGCAACACCCTTTGAGGTCAGGGCATTGAGGGCTTCAAGTGAATGCTGGGGCAGTTTGGGTTTGCCGCTGAGTATCGACATGAAGGTGCTGAAGGCGGTGATCAGGGCTGCCGCCGCAGTCTCTGGCAATTGACCGGGGGTGAAGGCCAGGCGCAGGCGGTCGGCAAGCTCGGAGCCGTGATTCGGGCCGCTGACGGAGGTCACCGAGGCCACCGATTCAGGGTCGACAGCAGCGGCATAGCGTGCGGTCAGGGCGCCTTGGCTGTGCCCGATCAAATTGACCCGCTTGGCGCCCGTTTGCTGGCGTAGGTCATGGATGTGCGCGAGCAATTGTTCGCCACGGGTTTCGTTGTTGTGGGCGGCAGACACGGAGGCCGTGTACACGTGGGCGCCAGAATCGTGCAGCGCTTCCTTGATACAGTTGAAGTAATGCAATGGCCCGATCCGTTCAAAGCCGAACAGTCCATGGACCAATAAAAGGGGGTAGCGAGTGCTGGGGGTGCGGTGCATGTTGTTTCTCCAGAGAGTGTTTTGAGGTCATAAAAACACCTTAGTCGACAACATGAAGCGGGCAGATTGGGTTGCAGGGTATTACCGTCGGCCGCGCCAGGCTGTGGGCCTTCAAGCAGAGCGGGCGCTGGATGATTCCAGGTGCGTGAGGGCGGTAATCTTTTAGAGCGGGGAGTGTTTCAGACGGCACCTGTCGGCTTGCCTGTCAGACGGGATCGACTTCGCGCAACCGTGGGCAGGGCCCAGCGGTGCGCATTCAGTCAGGCAGGACGATTTTTAGCTGGCGGCCAGCAGCGCACGGCGTTGCTGTTGCAGTTGGCTTGCCGCATCGCGCAGTAACTGCTCGGTGGCTTCCCATCCCAGGCAGCCGTCAGTGACGGAGACGCCGTAGCGCAGGTCGTTGCCCAGCGCTTGGCAACCCTCGAAAAGATGGCTTTCGAGCATCACGCCAATCAGCGAGTGATCACCTTCCAGGCGTTGCGCCAATACGTCTTTGAACACGTGCGGCTGGCGCAGAGGGTCTTTGCCGCTGTTGGCGTGGCTGCAGTCAACCATCAGGCGCGCAGGGATGGCGTTTTTTTCTAGACCGGCGCGGGCCTTGGCCACGCTGCTGCGGTCGTAGTTCGGGCCGCTGTGGCCGCCGCGCAAGACCAGATGGGTGTCCGGGTTGCCGGAGGTCATGATGATGGCCGGATGCCCTTGGCTGTCGACACCGAAGTGGCGGTGGCCGCGGGCGGATGAACGCATGGCGTCGCACGCGATGCCCACGCCGCCGTCAGTACCGTTTTTGAAGCCGACGGGCAGGTCCAGGCCGCTGGCCATTTCGCGGTGGATCTGGGATTCGGTGGTGCGCGCACCAATCGCCGCCCAACCCAGCACGTCGTCGAAGTAGCCGGCCGCCATGGGTTGCAGCAGTTCGGTAGACACGGGCAAGCCCATACGCAGCATTTCAATCATCAGCTCGCGCGACAGCGTCAGGCCGTGGGCCATGTCGTCGCTGCCGTCCAGATGCGGGTCGTAGGCCAGGCCTTTCCAGCCGATGGTGGTGCGGGGTTTTTCGACGTAGGCACGCATTACCAGCAACAGGTCATCGCTCAGGTCGCGAGACAGGGCGGCCAGTTGGCTGGCGTATTCCAGTGCCGAGACCGGATCGTGAAGGGAGCAAGGGCCAACGACTACTAACAGGCGGGAGTCTTCGCCATTGAGGATGGCGCGGATGGCTTGGCGCTGCTGACTCACCAACTGGCTGAGTTCTGCGCCCAGTGGCAACTGCTGTTTGAGCTGTGAGGCGCTGGGCAGGCGCTGGGTCAGGGCAGCTTTGGTGTCGGTGTGAGCGGTGTTTGGCAGAGCAGATACAGATGCGTTCATGGTGTGTGCTTCCTGGGCAGGCGGCGGGCTTTCCCGCGCGCTCAGCCCTACTGGGGTGTTCGACAATTGGCCAGACTGGCTGTGAGTTCATGCGTGCCACCGATGTGGGTCCGTTCGGAGGCGGCAGGCTGTCCCGAACGGCGGCTGATAAATCGCCAGGCAGTGCAAAGGTCGAAGCGGTAATAAGTGGTGTAGTTCATGTGTGCATTCCTCAAATAAGTCATTTTTTCAGGGGCTAAAAAAACAAAACCCCCGGTCGGGTAGCCGACCGGGGGTGAGAATTCTCTGGTAGGCGACCCCTTGAAAGTGGCCGCCGGATGGGTATCAGGCGCGCCAGTGGCTAAACCAATACCCAAAATAAAATCGTGCAGTCGAGTGTGCATTGTGCGTGCGCACAGCAGCAGCTTGGCGCTGGGTAGCGATCTGCTTGCTAATAGCTGTGTGTACGTTATGCAACATGTGTGTTCTCCACTGAATGGTCAGGAGCTTACTCGAGAGCGGTAGCGCGATTCAATTAAAAATTGCTATCACCTTCATGTGGAAAATGTAGCTGCCATGAGCGGTGGTCAGGATGCAATGCTTAGCTTATAGCCGTTTTGTCGGTTTATGTGCTTGCATCGCCAGAGGCAGCTAATCTCTTTATGTCGCTCAATCAAATTGGGCGCAGACTCACATCAGGCCGTCGCTTTTGTCTTCAGTTGAGTCGCCAGGAGAAGGGAGAATTATGCCGTCTTTCATTCCCAGCAATACCGCAACTTTATGGGCTTCTCCGCGTTTTCCTTTTTTACGCCCTGCAAGCACTTGATAGGTTGTCGCCGGGTCAACGCCATTTTCACGCGCGAACTGTTGAACAGACTTCCCTTGATGTTCAAGCCAAGCCTTGGCTTGTGCCGCAGTACGAATTCCGGCCATAGTTCAAAACCGTTCAATATTGTTCAATTATTGCAGACTATACCATCCTAATGGATGTTAAAAGTGGAGTCGCATATTCAGATGAATGGAATTGGTTCGCGTTTACGGCAAGAAAGAGAGCGTCTGGGCCTTTCGCAAAAAATATTTGGCGAAATCGGCGGGGTAGAAGCGAACGCCCAAGGCAAATATGAAAATGGCGACCGTGCGCCAAAAGCTGATTACTTGTCGCGTGTTGCAGCACGTGGCGTTGATGTTCTGTATGTGTTGACGGGCGCCCGTACGCCGACACTGGTCGATAACCTTACCCAAGTTGAAGAGCGGGTGTTGGTCACGTATCGCGGACTGCATAAAGACGATCAGGATGCCATTCGCCAACTAACCTCAAGCCTGGCGAAAATGTCGGTGGCGCAGCCGTTGCGCAAGCGTCAAGAGTCCAGCGATTGATCAGTGGCCCTGTGCGCTGGCGTATTGATTCATGAATGCATGGATAGGTAGGTCGGCTGACTGTTTTTTGTTAAGGTAGGCGGCACCAACTTAGACGCAATTTGCGAGGTGTCGACTTGATTCGGGTTCTGGTGGTCGATGATCACGATCTTGTGCGTACGGGCATTACACGAATGCTGTCGGATATCGATGGTCTGCAGGTCGTCGGTCAAGCCGAGTCTGGCGAAGAGGCACTCGCCAAGGCGCGTGAGTTGAAACCGGATGTCGTCCTGATGGATGTCAAGATGCCCGGCATTGGTGGCCTGGAAGCGACGCGCAAAATGATGCGCAGCCATCCGGACATCAAAGTCGTCGCGGTAACAGTGTGTGAAGAGGACCCGTTCCCGACGCGTTTGTTGCAGGCAGGCGCTGCGGGTTATATGACCAAAGGGGCTGGTTTGGCCGAAATGGTTCAGGCCATTCGCCTGGTGTTTGCCGGGCAGCGCTATATCAGCCCGCAAGTGGCTCAGCAGTTGGCGCTCAAGTCTTTCCAGCCTGCCAGCGATTCTCCTTTTGATGCCTTGTCTGAACGCGAGATCCAGATCGCGTTGATGATTGTCGGCTGCCAAAAGGTCCAGGTCATTTCCGATAAGCTTTGCCTGTCGCCTAAAACAGTCAACACCTACCGCTATCGCATTTATGAAAAACTCTCGGTTAAAAGTGATGTTGAACTGGCGTTGCTGGCCGTTCGTCATGGCATGGTTGATGCTGGCTGACGATGACTGACGTGTTTGATTCCAGTGCATTTCTGTCGACGTGTAGCGGCAGGCCCGGCGTGTATCGCATGTTCGACAGTGAGGCGCGCCTGCTTTATGTGGGCAAAGCCAAGAACCTGAAAAAACGCCTGGCCAGCTATTTCCGCAAAACCGGTCTGGCGCCTAAAACAGCGGCGCTGGTTAGCCGTATCGCGCAAATCGAAACCACGATCACCGCCAACGAAACCGAAGCGTTGCTGCTTGAGCAGACGCTGATCAAGGAATGGCGCCCGCCGTACAACATTCTCCTGCGCGACGATAAGTCTTATCCGTATGTGTTTCTGTCGGATGGTCAATACCCGCGCCTGAGCATTCATCGCGGTGCCAAGAAGCAGAAGGGCAAGTATTTCGGGCCTTACCCCAGCGCGGGGGCGATCCGTGAAAGTTTGAGCCTGTTGCAAAAAACCTTCATGGTCCGTCAATGCGAAGACAGCTATTTCAAGAACCGCACCCGGCCGTGCTTGCAGTACCAGATAAAGCGTTGCAAGGGACCGTGTGTCGGTCTGGTTGAGCCAGAGGTCTATGCCCAGGATGTGCGCCACTCGGTGATGTTCCTTGAGGGGCGCAGCAGTGCGTTGACGGAAGAACTCGGTAACGAGATGGAGCAGGCCGCCAGCACCCTCGATTTTGAGCGGGCAGCCGAAATTCGCGATCAGATCTCGTTATTGCGTCGGGTTCAGGACCAGCAAAGCATGGAAGGTGGCACCGGCGATGTGGATATCGTCGCGGCCTTCGTCAACCCGGGCGGTGCCTGCGTGCATTTGATCAATGTGCGCGGTGGTCGCGTGCTGGGCAGCAAAAACTTCTTCCCGCAGGTGGGGATCGAGGAGGAGGTGGCCGAAGTCATGGCCGCGTTCCTCGGGCAGTACTACATCAGCAGCCCCGAGCGCGATTTGCCGAGCGAGCTGATTGTTAACGTCGAACACGAGAGCTTTGCGGCTATCAGCGAAGCGATTGAAGCTCTGCGCGGGCGCGAGATGGCCATCAGTTATCGCGTGCGCGGTACCCGGGCGCGCTGGCAGCAATTGGCCGTGACCAACGCTGAGCAGGCGTTGAGCGCGCGTCTGGCCAACCGTTTGCATGTTGCCGCGCGCTTTGAAGCGCTGGCGCAAGTCTTGAAACTCGATGAAATCCCCCAGCGGCTGGAATGCTACGACATCAGCCACTCCAGCGGTGAAGCCACCGTTGCCTCTTGCGTGGTATTTGGCCCGGAAGGCCCAATCAAATCCGACTATCGGCGTTTTAATATCGAAGGTGTGACCCCGGGCGATGACTATGCCGCCATGCACCAGGCCTTGATGCGCCGTTTCAGTCGGCTCAAGGAAGGCGAGGGCAAGCTGCCCGATATCCTCCTGGTCGACGGGGGCAAGGGGCAGCTTTCGATGGCCCGTGACGTGCTCAATGAGCTGGCCGTACCGGACCTGATTTTGCTCGGCGTGGCCAAAGGCACGACGCGCAAGGCGGGCTTTGAAACCCTGTACCTGAACGATGCAGCCCATGAATTCACCTTGAAAGGTGATTCGCCGGCGCTACATTTGATCCAGCAGATCCGCGACGAGGCCCACCGTTTTGCCATTACCGGGCACCGTGCGCGCCGTGGTAAAACCCGTAACACCTCTACCCTGGAAGGGATTGCGGGGGTGGGGCCAACCCGTCGCCGTGACCTGCTGAAACATTTTGGTGGATTACAAGAGCTGTCTCGTGCCAGCATCGAAGAAATTGCCAAAGCACCCGGTATCAGTAAAAAGCTCGCTGAGTTGATTTATGCAAACCTGCACAGCGAGTAGAATGCTCCCTCACCTCGTAGCCAGTTGTGCCGATGAATATCCCTAATTTGATCACCGTTCTACGCGTTCTTCTGATTCCGTTCTTTATTCTGTTGTTTTACCTCCCGTACAGCTGGAGTTATGCCGCTGCAAGCTCTGTGTTCGCCTTTGCCGCGGCAACGGACTGGCTGGATGGTTATCTGGCCCGCCGACTGGAACAAAGCACACCGTTCGGCGCCTTTCTGGACCCGGTTGCCGACAAATTGATGGTGGCGGTCGCGCTGGTGTTGCTGGTGCAAGAACATCACAACTTCTGGCTGACCTTGCCGGCAGCGGTGATCATAGGCCGTGAAATTGTCATCTCGGCCTTGCGCGAGTGGATGGCAGAGCTGGGTGCGCGCGCCCAGGTTGCCGTGTCGAACATGGGTAAATGGAAAACAGCGGCGCAAATGCTGGCATTGGTCATCTTGCTGGCCAACCCGTCAGACTTCAGCTTCTGGGTCCTGATCGGTTATGGGTTACTGATGGTCGCGGCGGGGTTGACGCTGTGGTCGATGGTTCAATACTTGCGGGCTGCCTGGCCGCATTTGAAGACCACCTCGACAAAATAAATAAAACTTTTTGAATCAAGGGGTTGACGCATTCTTGGAAACCTATAGAATGCGCAACACCAAAACGCGGGAATAGCTCAGTTGGTAGAGCACGACCTTGCCAAGGTCGGGGTCGCGAGTTCGAGTCTCGTTTCCCGCTCCAAATTAAGATTTACAGAGTTCAGCAGAAGTCTGTAAATCGTTGAAAAAAGGACCTTCGGGTCCTTTTTTCGTTTCTTCGCACCTACTAAAACCATCGTTGTCGGGTGCGCTTACATCTCTCTTGGCCGTTGCGCCAGTGCTCTATTCCATCCTTCAATTCCATAATGTTTGGAATTAATCCCGCATTATCTTTCCCCTAATCCTGACTACAGTGACAGTTCTACTGATTGGGCGTTGGCATCCAACCTCCAGGCATGCATCTTTAAGAGGTCACTGGCATGGACATTAAACTCAAGGCACTGCTGGATCGCGAAGAGATTCGCGCACTCCGCACGCTTTACGCACACCATCTGGACAGCAACAATATCGCGGCGCTGGACCAGGTTTTTTCGGCAGACGCCGTGGTGGAGGTCACGGTCGGTAAGATGCAGGGCATCGACGCCATACGTGCTGGCCTGGCTGAGGCTTTCACGCTGTTCGATCGGGACAAGCAAGGGAGTTATCCCTTTATGCATGCCATTGTGAACCACTGGATCCAGTTGACCGGGCCTGATACGGCGCAAGGTCGCTGCAACTTGATCGATTTTGAAACGGCTTCGAAACCCGATCCAAACCCGTTGCTGTTGCTTGGTCTATATGCCGATCAGTACCAGCGAATCGACGGGGAGTGGCGCATCACCCATACCCGCCTTGAGGTGGTCTGGCCTGAGCGTAATGCCCGTGAATAAGCCACGATCAAGCTGGTAGGGGTGCGATCCCATTCTGAAAGCAACCCCAGGCCCTGGAGCCTCTAATGTCTGAAAACCCTTTTGACGGTATTCGCGAGTTTGTGTCTGCCGCTCAGTCACTAAGCTTCACGGCTGCCGCGCTTGAGTTGGGTGTGACCAGTTCGGCGGTGGGCAAAAGTGTCACGCGCCTTGAGGCGCGTTTAGGGGTGAAGCTGCTGCATCGCACCACCCGGCGCCTGGTGCTGACCGCTGAAGGCGAGGCGTATCTGGCCAGTTGCCTGCGGGTGATGGATGAGCTGGCCGAAACGCAGGGCTTTTTGACCACTGGCCAGCAAGCGCCTGTTGGCCGCCTGCGCATCGATCTTCCTGCAGCATTTGGCCGTCGACATATTTTGCCGACGCTGATCGACATGGCGGTGCGTTATCAGCAGCTTGATCTGTCCGTCAGCTTCAGTGAGCGGCTGGTAGATATCGTCAACGAGGGTGTCGACCTGGTGGTCAGAATCGGTGTGTTGAAAGATGACGCCGATATAGTTGCCCGCAAGTTGGGCAGCCAAAGCCTGCTGATTTGTGCGACCCCGGCCTATCTACAAGCGCATGGCACACCCCGGGCACCCGATGATTTGCTGCATCACGATTGCATTGTCGGCTGGCGTAATGGCACCCGCAAAACCTGGATGTTGAAGGACGAAAAGGGGCAAACCCATGAACATGAGGTGCGGGTCAAGCATGAGGTCGGTGATGGGGAGATGTTATTAAACCTGACCCTTGCCGGGGGCGGCCTGGCACAACTGCCCACTTGGCTGGTGCAAACGCCTGTTGAGCAGGGCCTGTTGGTCCCGGTGCTTGAGGCTTATGCTGGGGCTGAAATGCCGATAAACGTGATTTGGCCACGGACGCGTTATCTACAGCCCAAGGTCCGCATGGTCGTGGATGAACTGCTGGCGCTGGCACAACGTGATGCAGTGATTTTTCGACCGGACCTAAGCCTTGGGACCGTTTAAAGCAGTGACCTGAAGCGCCCCGGGCGGGCGCTTCAAGTGAGTACGGTTACTGGGCTGGCGTATAAAACGGGTAGTCGACGTAGCCTTTTTCGCCGCTGTTGCCGTAGAACGTTGAGCGATCAGGCAGCGCAATCGGCCAGTCGTTTTTCATCCGCTCGACCAGGTCCGGGTTGGCAATAAAGGGTCGGCCAAATGCGACCAGATCCAGCTCACCTGACGCCAGCGCCGCCTCGGCCGATTCGCGATCAAAGCCACCAGCAGCAATCAAGGTGCCTTGGTACGAATCGCGAAAGGTCTGGGCAAAACCTTCGGGCATGCGTTCGGCGCCAATGGTCAATTGATCGCTCAGGTGAACGTAGGCAATGCGCCGATTTTGGAGTTCGCGCGCGACAGCGACCCAGGTCTCGGCCTCATCATCAAAGGGTGCCATATCAAACAGCCGGCCAAAGGGAGAAACCCGCACCCCCACCTTGCTGCGACCGATTGCATCGGCGACCGCATCCAGGGTTTCCAGTAGCAGGCGAATGCGATTTTCAATGGAGCCGCCATAGCGGTCCGTACGGTCGTTGACCGTTGGATTGATGAACTGCTCAAACAGATAGCCATTGGCGCCATGGATCTCCACCCCGTCAAAACCCGCTTCAACCGCTCTGCGGGCAGCCAGGACAAAGTCGTGCTTGAGCGCTTCGACTTCTTCGGTCGACAACGCACGGGGAGGGCTGGCTTGAATCGGTCCGGGCTGACCGTCTTTGTCGTAGGCATAGGCCAGCGAATTGGCCGCCAACTTATTGCTGGAGGACACCGGGGCGCCGCCATCGGGTTGCAAGGTGGTGTGCGATACCCGGCCCACGTGCCAAAGTTGGGCGAAGATCTTGCCGCCGTCTTCATGCACGGCGCTGGTGACGTTTTTCCAGCCTTCTACTTGCTCTTGGGTGTACAGGCCGGGGTTGAACAGATAGCCGCGGCCCTGAAGGGAAACCGGAACCCCTTCGCTGATGATCAGCCCTGCACTTGCCCGCTGGCGGTAATAGAGCACCGTGAGCGCGTCAGGCACGGTGGTCAAGGCGCGTGCGCGAGTCATGGGCGCCATCACGACACGGTTCTTCAGTTCTATGCCCGACAGCGTGTAGGGAGAAAACAGAATGCTCATTAGGGGACCTCTGAAGTGGAGCGCTCCATGGCGCTGATCAGGGCCAATATACGGCGCCAAGCCCTTCAGATAATCGTCTGCACATTCCAAACATTCAGGCGCCCGGTTCCACAATCAACTGTGGCTGCGCGATTGTTACATACCGAAATAATTAAGAAGCTTAAGCTAATAATTAAATAGTATTTATTTTAGCTTTTTAAGATCGTTTAGCTTTATGCCTCTCTACAGCGTCGGGCTTTAAGTTCGGCGCTTTTTTGCATCAGGCTAACTGTTCTCAGGTCATGCGCTGACGCTCAACTTTTGCAGCCTGTGGGCGAACCAGATGCCCGTTTTCAAGCGGCGTTTGTCAGGAGCACCTGTGACAGTCATTCAACTTCCTTTGGCGGCGAGGTGATCAAAAGTCGCCTCGATGGCGATGTCTCGTACCTGGCCGGTGACGTCCCGGTACTGTTCAGCGCTGCCGCCAAAGGCGATGGCTCGGTGGACGTGCTGACGGATATCTGGCTGCCGAACCAGTCGGCGGCCTGGGCCAAATATGTCACGGGCGGCACTCGCTCACTGGTGCCGAACCTCAAGCCCTATGCGGGTGAGTAAGGCTTTTATATTCCGGGATATTTGCAGGACAAATACGGCGTTAAATCCGTCTATGACCTGAAAAAGCCTGAAATCGCCAAGCTCTTCGAACCGCTGGGTGGCGGCAAGGCTCAATTGTTGGTCGGGCCGGCGGGTTGGGAGTCGACCTACATTGGTGAAATCAAGGCCAAAGATTACGGCTTTGCAGACAAGTTCGAGTCTGTGTCCACCGAAGCCTCCGTCACTTACGCCAAGCTGGCTGCGGCTTACAAGGCGGGGCGCGGCGTGGTCTTTTACGCCTACACCCCGGACTGGATCTTCTCGGCTTTTGACCTGCGCCGCCTGCAAGAGCCTGCGTTCGATGGTTATGCCCAGGACAACAAAAAGGGTGACCCGCTGTACAAAGCTGACGGCTGCTGGAAGTTCATCAGCCCGACAGTTGACCCTGACTGGCTGAACAAGAGCCAGATCACCTGCGCTTATCCGGACGCTAAAGTGCATATCCTGGCATCAACTGCCTTGCAGAAACGCGCGCCAAAAATTGCCGAGTTCCTGCGCAACGTAGCCATTGACCCTGCGCAGTTGAATGACCTGATCCTGAAGATCGAAAAGCAAAAAGTACCGGCTGATATCGCGGCCAAAGAATGGATCAAGGCTAACCCTGCCACGGTTGATCAGTGGCTGTCAGCCCCGGCGCCTACCGTGAGTGCCAACTTATGAGTAGTGCCCGTACCCAATGCACCGTTGCATTCGAGTTTATTGCGGGAAAAAGAGGAGAGGGGTGTGACTGATTTTAATGAAGAGCCACTGGCTGAACAGGCGACCTTTGGCGCCGGTTGTTTTTGGGGGGCTGAGGCGTCGTTCCGGGTATTGCCCGGAGTGCTCGACAGCCGGGTGGGCTTTGCCCGCTTTGCCGAGGATGAGTCTGCGTTGATCGAGGTGGTACAGGTCGACTTCGATGCCCAGGTGATTACCTACGATCAACTGATTGCTCACTTCTGGACAGTCCACGATCCCGCTTCTGTGGACCGTCAAGGTCAGGATGTGGGCATCAAATACCGCTCAGCGCTGTTTTTCGGGTCTGAAGAACAGGCGAAGGTCGCATCTGTTGCAAAGCAAGCGTTGGAGGCGTCGGGAACGTTGAGCCGGCCTGTCGCGACGGTGATCGTGCCGTTAGTTGAGTTTGTGCTGGCCGATGAGGAGCATCAGCGATACCTCGAAAAACATGGCGGCAGCGCCTGTTCCATTTAATGGCTGTGCAGCGGCGTTGACGTATAAATCGCATTCTATGGCGGCTGATACAAAACCTGTGATATCGTCCCCGGCATCTTCCTGGAGCATGTCGGTCAATGGCGCGTCCACGTACATTTGATGAAGCAAAGGTTCTCAGCGCCGTTGTCGACGCATTCTGGGTGCGTGGCTATGAGGGCACGTCTACCCGGGATCTGGTCAGGTGTACGGGCCTCAACCAGCCCAGTCTCTATAACGCGTTTGGCGACAAACGCTGCCTGTATCGTCGTGCCCTCACGCACTATCTGGAATGCAGTGTGCGTGAGCGGATCCGGCGCCTTGAAGGGCTGCCGGATGCCGGAACGGCCATCACTCTATTCTTCACAGAAGTTCTGGATCGTTCGCTGAACGATCCGCTTCATCGTGGGTGCCTGCTGGTGAACTCTGCGCTTGAGGCGCATACAGATGACGCGGACTTGCGCCAGGCCATCGCAGAAGAGTTCGAGACCATTCGCAGTTTTTTCGAAAGCCGTTTGCAGGTCTTTAGCCTGCAAGGTGACGGTGTCAGGGAGATTGATGCGAAGCAGGGAGCTCACCATTTACTGAGTCTGTTACTGGGTGTTCGCGTTTTAGCGCGCCTCAACCCCGACCCCGCGTGCGTCACAGACGCGGTTGACCTTGCACTTGACAGCCTTGGGCTTACGCCTTTGGCGCTTGCGACGCTCACTAAAAGCCCCTGCACGGAGTCACCATGATCAAGTTCTACTATCACCCGTCTCCCAACCCTGCCAAGGTCGCGCTGTTCCTTGAGGAATCAGGCCTCGCGTATGAACTGGTGCCTGTTGATACCCGCAAGGGTGAGCAGCACGAGCCGGCGTTTCTCAAAATCAACCCCAACGCCAAGACGCCGGCATTGGTCGACGACGACAACATTGTGTTCGACAGCAACGCCATGCTGCTTTATCTGGCCGAGAAGACCGGGCAGTTCTTGCCTGCCGATAATCTTAAAGCCCGCGGTGAAATGTTGTCCTGGTTGATGTTCGTGGCCACCGGCATTGGCCCTTACTCGGGCCAGCATGTGCATTTCAAGCACTTCGCCCCGGAGCCCAAAGATTACGCGGTTACCCGCTACACCTACGAAGCCTGGCGCCACTGGCAGATTCTTAACGATCGCCTGGCCAACCAGCCTTATATGCTGGGCAATGAATACACTTTGGTGGACATGGCCGTATGGGGCTGGGCCCGCGCGGTACCTTTCATTCTGGGGGAGGATGCCTGGGGAAAACTGCCGCACGTCAAACGCCTGCTGGACGAGATCAATGCTCGCCCGGCCGCGCAACGTGCCGAAGCACTGAAGACCCAGCACACCTACAAAACTGAAATGGATGCTGCTGCTCGTAAAGCCATGTTTCCGCAGATTGCAGACTAGAAACGTCCGTTGAGACGGTGAATGCCGGGGAGGGAATGTGCGCTTTCTGCCAGTGCCTTTCCCTCACCTTTGTCGCTGCCCACGCACGAGGGCTGCGATTGATCGGCAAAGCAGATGGTACGGTTACGCCCGTGTGCTTTGGCTTCATAGACCGCTATATCGGCCTGCGCCAGTAGATGCTCAAGCAGTATTCCGGCCTCGTGTCCGTTCAACGCCATGCTTGAAACACCGATGCTGACGGTGATGCTCTCACCGGCCACCTGGATCCGGGAAATATGCTGATGTACCCGCTTGGCCGCGCGTGTTGCGCCTTCAAGGTCCGAGTTGGGCAGCCACAGGGCAAACTCTTCGCCGCCATGGCGAATGACGCTGTCCTGCGCGCGAGCACTGTCTAACAGTCGTTGGGCCACGTTGCGCAACACATTGTCGCCCTCGGCATGGCCAAACCGGTCATTGATCTGCTTGAAAAAGTCGATGTCTATCAGTAACAAACTGCTGACCGATTGACTGTTTGCGGTGAGCATCCACTGTTTGACATTGCGCGTCAGGGCGCGCCTGTTGCCCAAGTTGGTCAGTGGGTCCGTCAGGCTTAGATGGGCAAACTTGTCTGCTTTGATTCGGGCTTCTTGCGCATACTCGCTCAGTTGAGCATTGGCATACTGCAGTTCAGCGTTGACTTCAGTCAGTTGCAAGGCGGTCTCTTGGGCATGTTGGCGTGCCTTGAGCAACTCGGCTTCAAAGCGTTGTCGCTCTTTGGCGACGAAAAACACCCAGATCACCACCTGTTCGCTCTCGGTCTGACTGATCCGCGCGTTCGTCATCACCGGTAGCAGTTGCCCATTGGTGGTCAGCAATTGCAGGTACAGCTCGCTGAATTCACCATTTTTAAGCAGCATCGGCCAGGCATAGCTGTGCAGAAAAATACGCGAAGCGGGTGGGAAGTAACTGTCTAGATAATCGCAATTTTCAGGCGCCACGAGTTGCCTGAAGTCCCGATTGGTATGCAGTACGTGACCATTACAGTTTGTGACTACTACCGGGCAGGGCAGCCGCTCAAGGTAAAACACAACTGTCGCTCCCTGACAGATAGTGACGTATTGCCGAAGCCACCTGATCTGGGTGACTCATGTGGGCGCAATGCCCGGTGACGTCCAGAACTTGCAGGACGCTGTGTTTCAGATGTGTGTTCAGGTACTCCCCGACGGGCAGGGGCACCAGCGTATCGCGGCGATGTTGCAGAATGAGGCTGGGTGTTGTGCAACGGCCCAGCTCTTGGCGAATGTCGGAGAAGAAAGTGGCCTGGGCGAATTGCCGCGCCATGACCGGGTCTGTTGAGCAGAAACTGCCTGCCAACTGAGCCGTGATCGGCGAATCTGCCTGTGAACCTGTCACGACGGGGGCAAAGTACTCTGCCCATCCGATGTAGTTCTGATCCATGAGGGCCAGCAACCCTTCGAGGTCTGCTCGCTCGAAGCCGCCACTATACGCGGGTGGGTCGTTCAAGAAACAGGGCGAAGGCCCCACCAGGACCATTTGTGAGAAAAGGTCAGGGCGTTGGATCGACGCCAGGATGCCGATGCTGCAACTGACGGAGTGCCCGACGAAGATCACGTCTTTGGACAGGCACAAGGCGTCGCACACCTCGATCAGGTCTTGCGCATAGCCGGCCAGCGAGCTGTACCTGAGCGCATCAAATGCCCGCGCATCCGAGCGGCCGCTGCCCACATAGTCGAATAATATTTGCCGGTGGGTGGCGGCAAACTCCGGCGTGAGGAGGTGCCACATGTCCTGATTACAGCCAAATCCATGGGCGTAAATGGTGATCGGTGCATCGGGGTTCGCGTGGGGCAATTGCTTAACGTTGTTGCGCTGGATGATACCCACTTCTGCAACACCTCTGTTAAGGGGGCGGTGATCAGAGGCCACAACACAGTCCAAGGTTTGTGTCGACAATATGGCGTCAGTAGCGCGTCAGTATAACGAGGGTGATGGCAAAACGGCATCCTTGGCTGGGATGCCCACGAAATCAACAGATCGCAGCCTGCAACTTTGCTTGCAGGCTGCGTGGGGGTTCGCTCTATAAAGCGGCTGTGCGCAAGGCGTGTTTATTCTCCGGGCCCGGCACGTCATGCAGGGATATGCGCGATGTTTCTGGCAGTGCCAAGCCGCCTGCCAGGGCGAGTACCGCAACGGCCATCAGGTAAAACGCTGGCGACAGGTTACTGCCAGTGGTGCTGATGAGCCAGGTGGCTACCAGCGGTGCGGTACCGCCAAACAAGGTGTAGGCCATGTTGTAGGTGATGGCCGAGGCGGTGTAGCGGGTGCGGGTCGGGAAGGTTTCCGAGAGCAGGGCGGCGGTCACCACGCCACACAGCACCGCGCCAATCGCCAGCAACATGACGCCGATGACAGACGCCGCGAACCCGCCGGAGCTGGCCATCAGGAACGACGGGTACACGGCGACGATCAGCAGTGCGCAGGCGGTCATGACCGTGGCCCGACGCCCCACCCGGTCGGAATACAGCCCGGCCAGCGGGCAGATGGCGGCGGCGAAGATCAGGGCAATCAACGACACCAGCAAGGCCATGGCACGGCTCAAGCCGCCAGCCACTTGCAGGTAGGTGGCGAAGTAGGTGGTGAACATATAGAACGACAGCGCCGTCAGCGACACAAAGGCGCCCAGGCAGCAGATGGCAGCGCCATGATTGCGCAAGGTTTCTTTGAGTGGCGAATGGGCGACGTCGTGTTCTTCGGTGACCGCCTGGAACGCCGGGGTTTCATCCAGTTTGTTACGCATGTACAGACCGACCAGGCCCAGTGGCGCGGCAATCAGAAACGGCACGCGCCAGCCCCAACTGCTCATGGCTTCTGCCGACAACGAAGCCTCAAGGGCATAAGCCGCAACGGCCGCTGCGGCGAAGGCGGAGAACGTCGATACCGGTACAAAGCTGCCGTACCAGGCCCGCTTATGGTCTGGCGCGTGCTCCATCAGGTAGGCGCACGCGCCTGCGTATTCGCCGCCCGCTGAAAAGCCCTGGGCGCAACGGATCAGCGTCAACAGAATCGGCGCCATCACCCCGATAGCCGCATAGGTGGGCAGCACGCCGATCAGGGTGGTCGCCGCGGCCATCAGCAAAATGGTCATGGCCAGGGTTCGCTTGCGGCCGATGCGGTCGCCGAGCATGCCGAAAATCACCCCGCCCAGGGGGCGAAAGGCAAAGGCAACCGCGAACACGGCAAAGGTCTTGAGCAGCGCCGCGCTGGCGTCTTCACTGGGGAAGAACTGCTGGGCGATGGTGGTTGCGAGAAAGCCATACACCGCGAAATCAAACCACTCGACAAAGTTGCCGATCGAGGCCGCGACAATCACTTTTCTCAGCGTTTTAGGGCTGACGTGCCCGGGTGTGGTGCTGGTCATATGAGCCTCGATAATGGATCCGTGATCGATCGATTATCGGGGCAGCTCTGAGGTGGGAGCGCTTCAAAAGTGCCCTCGACGTATTCATGAACGACGCTGGGTCTTGTCAGTTTGTGTCAAAAAAATAGTGATCAAGGCGCGGATCACGGCGGGCAACGCTTCCAGGTCGCGGACCAGAATGCTGCGCTCACGAACGCGCCAGGGTTCATCGAGTTCGACGATGTGCAAGCCCATGGTCTGTTGATGACGCCGGGCCGAGGATTCCGGCAGGATCGCCAGGCCGACTCCGGCTTCAACCATGCGGCACATGGCCTCGAAGCTGTAGACCTTGATGCGCATATTCAACGTCTGGCCGCTCAGGGCGACTTGTTCATTCAAAAAGCGCAGCAGTGTGGTGCCTTCATGCAAGCCGATGTGGGGATAGGCCAGGGTCTCGGTCAATTTGACCTTTTTGCGTGCTGCCAGTGGATGGTCGAGCGGGGTGACCAGAATCAACTGATCGGTGCTGAAATGGATGACCTGCAAGCCATCTGCCTTGATCGGCCCGGCGATGATGCCCAGGTCGGTGGAGCCGTCCATCACGCCGCGCACGATGTCACGACTGAGTCGCTCCTGAAGGTCGACGGTAACGCCCGGTCGTTCAGCGAGAAACCCGGCAAGGATTTCCGGCAAGAATTCGGTCGCGGCCGTGGTATTGGCGAAGATCTTGATATGCCCGCTGGCTTCGGCTCCGTACTCGGTGAACTCGTTTTTCATGTAGTCCACCTGGCGCATGATCACCCGCGCATGGTGCAAAAACAGCTTGCCTGCGGGTGTCAGTTCTACACCCCGGCTGTCACGGTATAACAGGCGGCTGGCCAGGCTTTCTTCCAGGCTTTTGATGCGCGCACTGGCCGCAGCAGGGGACATGAACGCCTTGCGCGCGCCTTGGGTCATGCTGGGGGATTCGGCGATTTGAATAAACAGGCGCAGGTCGACTAAATCGAAGTGCATGGCAGAATTCCGCTGGGTGTGAGTGCTGGCCTACAACATTGGCGTTAAGCAAATCCGAACGCCCCCTTACGAAAACGCAGATTCACAGATCGCCGGGCTTTTAGCAATCTTGGCTAAAACAACAAGCCACGGGACATTACCGATGAGCGATAACGCACTGTCCACCTGGATCGGTCGCACTGAAGAGATCCACGATCACCTCAGCCTCAACCTGGTCACCCGCATCGCTGCGACATTGGGCGAGCGCGTGCCACACGCTGGCGAGCCATTACCTGCGCTGTGGCAATGGTGCTTCTTCCAGCCGGCCGTTGAGGCGAGCGGCCTGGGCGGCGACGGGCATCCGGCCCGGGGTGGTTTTTTGCCCCCGGCGCACAACCGCAATCGCATGTGGGCGGGTGGGCGTTTTGAGTTTTACGCACCACTAAAAGTGGGTGCCGACGCAACGCGGGTTTCCACCATCACCAACGTTCAGGAAAAACACGGCAAGACCGGTTCGCTGCTGTTTGTCACGGTCCAGCATGACTACCTGCAAGACGGCCAACTGGCGATCCGTGAAGAGCAGGACATCGTCTACCGCGAACCGACGCCGCCTAAATTGAGCAGCGGCGAGCCGTTGCCTGCTGGCACTTGGCAGGAGTCGGTCGACCCTGATCCAACCCTGCTGTTCCGCTATTCCGCCGTCACCTTCAATGGTCACCGCATTCACTATGACTGGCCTTACGCGACGCAAACTGAGGGCTATCCGGGGTTGGTGGTGCACGGGCCGTTAATCGCCACGCTGGCACTGCGGGCATTTTGCCGCGCCAATCCGGATGCGCGTTTACGCGGTTTTACGTATCGCGGCCTGCGCCCATTGATTGCCCCGCAGCCCTTTGTCGTGGGCGGGCGTGTCAGCGCTCAGGGCAAGGCGCAAGTGTGGGCAGGCAATGCACAGGGCATCGCCCAGCAAGGCGAAGTGACCTTCGACTGACCGTGGCATTCAGCACAATAAATACAACAAGGACCTGAGATGAATCCGTATCTGAACGACGATTACAACGCCATTCGCGAGGGCGTGCGCGCCTTGTGCGCCGAGTTCCCGGCCGAGTACTGGCGCAAGATCGACGAAGAAAAGGGCTTTCCTGAAGCGTTTGTGGCCGCCATGACCGAGGCGGGCTGGTTGTCGGCAATGATCCCCGAAGCCTACGGCGGCTCGGGTTTGGGCCTGGCCGAAGCGTCGATCATTCTCGAAGAAGTGAACCACTGTGGCGGCAACTCCGGCAGCGTGCATGGCCAGATGTACAACATGTTTACCTTGCTGCGCCATGGTAGCGAAGAGCAAAAAAGTCATTACCTGCCCAAGCTGGCCAGCGGCGAGTTGCGCTTGCAGTCCATGGGCGTGACTGAGCCCACCACCGGCACCGACACCACCAAGATCAAGACCACCGCCGTGCGCCGTGGCGATAAATATGTGATCAACGGGCAGAAGGTCTGGATCTCGCGGATTCAGCACTCCGACCTGATGATCTTGCTGGCGCGCACTACGCCGCTGGCTGAGGTCGAGAGAAAGGCCGATGGCATGTCGATTTTCCTTGTCGACTTGCGCGAAGCCATCGGCAACGGCCTGACCGTGCAGCCGATTGCCAACATGGTCAATCACGAAACCAACGAGCTGTTTTTCGACAACCTGGAAATCCCTGCCAGCAGTCTGATTGGCGAAGAGGGCAAGGGCTTTCGCTACATTCTTGACGGCCTCAATGCCGAACGTACGCTGATCGCCGCCGAGTGCATCGGTGATGGCCGTTGGTTCAACGAAAAGTCTGCGCAGTACGCCCGTGATCGCGTGGTGTTCGGTCGCCCAATTGGCCAGAACCAGGGTGTGCAGTTCCCGATTGCCGAAGCCCATATCGAGCTGGAAGCCGCGGACCTGATGCGCTGGCGTGCCTGTGACGAGTACGACAACGGGCGCAATGCCGGGGCGGCAGCGAACATGGCCAAGTACCTCGCGGCCAAGGCCAGTTGGGAGGCGGCCAACGCGTGCCTGCAAACCCATGGCGGCTTCGGTTTTGCCAATGAATACGACGTTGAACGCAAGTTTCGCGAGACCCGCCTGTACCAAGTGGCGCCTATTTCGACCAACCTGATTTTGTCTTACGTGGCTGAGCATTTGCTCGAACTGCCGCGTTCTTTCTGACCACGGTCTTTCGTCTTTCATGGGGAACGCTGCATGAGTCAGCACACGCAAGCGCTTACAGAATTTTTGGCCAATTTGCATCACACGCAGTTGCCTGAAGCGGTCATTGATCGCACCGAAGAATTGTTTCTCGACTGGCTGGGCTCGGCGCTGGCCAGCCAGGGCATGCACCCGATTCCGCTGTTCGAGCGCTATGCCGCGATGATGGGCCCGGCCAGCGGGCCGTCCGGTATTTTGGTCAACGGCAAGACCACTTCTGCGTATTTCGCCGCATTGGTCAATGGCGCCAGCTCGCATTTGGTTGAGCAGGATGACCTGCACAACAGTTCGGTGCTGCACCCGGCGACCGTGGTCTTCCCGGCAGTGCTGGCGGCGGCTCAGGCACTGGGTAAAACCGGGCGCGAATTGATCGTTGCGGCAGTGGCCGGGTATGAAGCGGGCATTCGTATCGGTGAGTTCCTCGGGCGCTCGCACTACCGCATCTTCCACACCACTGCCACGGTGGGCACGTTGGCGGCCGCTGTGGGGGTCGGCAAATTGATGGACTTTAACCAGGAACAATTCATCCACGTACTCGGTACGGCCGGTACTCAGGCGGCAGGCTTGTGGGAGTTCTTGCGTGACGCCGCAGACTCCAAGCAATTGCACACCGCCAAAGCCGCTGCCGATGGCCTGCTGGCTGCCTACCTGACGGCTGAAGGGCTGAGCGGCGCACAGAACATTCTGGAAGGCGAGCAGGGCATGGCCGCCGGTATGTCCAGCGATGCGCAGCCAGGCAAGTTGTCAGACGGTTTGGGCACACGCTGGGCGCTGGTAGAAACCTCGTTCAAGTTTCACGCCTCGTGCCGACATACGCACCCGGCCGCCGATGCGCTGCTGGCGCTGATGCAGCGCGAGCAACTGAGCGCTGAGGACATCGCAGGGGTCACCACGCGCGTGCATCAGGGCGCCATCGATGTTCTGGGCCGCGTGCAGGTGCCGCAGACCGTGCATCAGGCCAAGTTTTCCATGGGCACGGTGCTGGGTTTGATCGCTGTGTATGGCAAGGCCGGATTGCCGGAGTTTCATCAATACGCGCTGACCGATTCGCGGGTGAGCGATGTGCGCGACAAGGTGCGCATGGTGCTGGACGAGGAAGTCGACGGGGCGTATCCGCAACGCTGGCTGGGCCGGGTCGAGGTCACCACGCTGGCCGGTCAGACCTTGCACGGGCGCATCGACGAGCCCAAGGGCGATCCGGGCAATACCCTGAGCCGCGCTGAACTGGAAGACAAATTTCGCCGCCTGCTGGCGTTCTCCGGGGCACGCACTGACGAACAGGCGACGGGCCTGATCGGGCTGGTCTGGAACCTGCGCGAACTCGATGACTTGAGCGCGCTGACGCGAACCACAACCTTTGCCGGGAGCGCAGCATGAACGACAACACCGCCAAACCCCGCCCGCTGGACGGTATTACCGTGGTCAGCCTCGAGCATGCCATCGCTGCGCCGTTCTGTACCCGGCAGTTGGCCGATCTGGGCGCACGGGTGATCAAGGTTGAACGCCCTGGCTCCGGTGACTTTGCCCGCGACTATGACGAGCGCGTCAATGGCCTGGCCTCACACTTTGTCTGGACCAATCGCTCCAAAGAGAGCCTGACCCTTAACGTCAAGCAGGACGAGGCCGGGCAGGTGCTCGACAAGCTGCTGAGCACTGCTGATGTGCTGGTGCAGAACCTTGCACCAGGCGCCGCGCAACGCATGGGGCTGTCGTTTGCTGACCTGCATGAGCGCTTCCCGAGGTTGATCGTCTGCGATATTTCCGGTTACGGCGAAGGCGGGCCTTACGAGCAAAAAAAAGCCTACGACCTGCTGATCCAGAGCGAGGGCGGATTTTTGTCGGTGACCGGCGGGCCGGGTGAAAACGAGATGGCCAAGGCCGGCTGTTCGATTGCCGATATTGCCGCAGGCATGTATGCCTACACCGGCGTGCTCTCGGCATTGTTGCTGCGCGACAAGACCGGCGAGGGCAGCCGTGTCGATGTGTCGATGCTGGAAAGCCTGGTGGAGTGGATGGGTTACCCGCTGTATTACGCCTACGAAGGCGCGCCACCACCGCCCAGAGCGGGCGCCGCCCACGCGACGATTTACCCCTACGGACCGTTCCCCACAGGGGATGGCGGTACGGTGATGCTCGGCTTGCAGAACGAGCGTGAATGGCAGCAGTTTTGCGACAAGGTGTTGCTGAGACCTGACCTTGCGCGCGACTCGCGCTTTAATGCCAATGCGCGTCGTTCAGAGAACCGTGCCGAGTTGCGGGCCCTCATCGTTGAGACGTTTGCCCACATGACGGCTGAACAGGTAATTGCACGGCTGGACTCGGCGTTGATTGCCAACGCCCATGTCAACGACATGGCCGGGGTCTGGGCGCATCCACAACTGCAGGCGCGTGATCGCTGGCGTGAAGTGGACAGCCCGTCCGGCAAGTTGGCGGCGCTGCTGCCGCCGGGTCGTAACACGGCATTTGAGCCGCGTATGGATCCGGTGCCGGGTTTGGGCGAACACACCGACAGCGTGCTGGCGGAGTTGGGTTACAAGGCGCATGACATTCAGCGCCTACACGAACAAGGAGCGGTGTGAGGCTGGCGCCTCACACCTCCTGCATGGAGCAGTTCATGGACAGAAGTACTATCCGCTCGGCACTGTTTGTGCCGGCCACCCGGCCAGAGCGCATCGACAAAGCGCTGGGCAGTGGCGCCGATGCGGTCATCGTTGACCTTGAGGACGCCGTGGCGGAACACCTCAAGGTTGAAGCGCGCAGGAATCTGCAGGCGTATCTGGAGGCCAACCCACAGGCGCGCATTCTGGTACGTATCAATGCGCCAGCGCATGAGCAGCAGGCCGCTGATCTGGCCTTGTGTGCTCGCTACTCCGGCGTGATCGCCGTGCTGCTGCCCAAGGCAGAAAGCGCCGAGCAGGTGGAGCGGGTGGCAGCGTGCGCCAAACCGGTGTGGCCCATCATCGAGAGCGCCAAAGGCCTGCTTGAGTTACCGGCCATTGCCCGTTCCAACGGGGTCGAGCGCTTGAGTTTTGGGGCGCTGGATCTGGGCCTCGACCTGGGCTTGATGAGTGGCACTACTGGCGCCCAGCGCATGCTCGATCAGGCGCGCTACGCCATCGTCTTGCACAGCACCCTGGCGCATTTGTCGCCGCCCCTGGACAGCGTTTTCCCCGACATCAAAAACACTGAAGGCATGACTTGCATGGCTGCCGATGCCCGGGACATGGGCTTTGGCGGCTTGCTGTGCATCCACCCCAGCCAGGTGGCACTGATTCACGCGGCCTTTATGCCCGGCCCTGAAGAGCTGGACTGGGCGCGCCGGGTGCTGGATGCGGTGGCGGCTGGCGGCGGGGTCTATGTGGTCGATGGGCAGATGGTTGATGCGCCCGTCATCGGGCATGCCCGCCAAGTATTACATCGGGCCGGCGTGACGCCTGCCTGAGTCAAAAGCATCACCACGAAAAACTAAGCACGACCAAACAATAACAACAAGAGGTACATGCCCCATGTTTAAACACACCCTCAAGGCTTTGGCCTGCGCCCTGCCACTGTATGCCGGTCTGGTAAGTGCGGCAGATCCCATCAGTATCAAATTCGCCCACGTGGTTGCCGAACACACGCCCAAGGGGCAGGGCGCCCTGATGTTCAAAAAGCTGGCTGAAGAGCGTCTGCCAGGCCAGGTCAAGGTCGAGGTATACCCGAACTCGTCGTTGTTTGGTGACGGTAAGGAGATGGAAGCGCTGTTGCTCGGCGACGTGCAGTTGCTGGCGCCATCGCTGGCCAAGTTTGAGCATTACTCCAAGCCGATCCAGATCTTCGACCTGCCATTTCTGTTCAACGACATCAATGCACTCGACCGCTTCCAGCAGAGCCCTGAAGGCCAGGGGCTGCTCAAGTCCATGGAAAGCAAGGGCATTACCGGCCTTGGTTATTGGCATAACGGCATGAAGCAATTGTCGGCCAACAAGGCGCTGTACGAGCCCAAGGATGCACGCGGCCTGAAATTCCGGGTGCAGGCATCGGCGGTGCTGGATGAGCAGTTCAAGGCGTTGCGTGCGGCACCACGCAAGATGAGTTTTGCCGAGGTGTATCAAGGGCTGCAAACCGGGGTGGTCAACGGTACCGAGAACACCTGGTCGAACTATGAGAGCCAGAAGGTCAACGAGGTGCAGAAGTACTTCACTGAGTCTGACCATGGCGCCATCGACTACATGGTGATCACCAACACCAAGTTCTGGAACAGCTTGCCTGAAGATGTGCGCACGTCACTGGATCAGATCATGACTGAGGTCACGGTCGAGGTGAACAAACAGGCCGAGGAACTGAACCAGGCCTCCAGAAAAACCATCGTCGATTCTGGCACCAGCGAAGTCATCACCCTCACACCTGAACAGCGCGAAGAGTGGCGTGAAGCCATGCGCCCGGTCTGGAAAAAATTCGAAAAAGACATCGGTGTCGACCTGATCAAGGCCGCGGAGCAATCCAACCAAAGCAGTTAAGACCTGAAGTGCCGCCGGTAATCGCACAAGCGCTTGCCGGCGGCAGCGTCAATGGCGAAAGCGACAGCCTGCAAGGTCTGTCGCGCCTTGGCTTCATTGGTTTTAGTAGTCGCTTTGCGACCGCTCTTTCAAGGGGAGATTACCCATGCAGGCATTTTTTCGTGTCTGGAATCGTGTGGAAGAAGTACTGGTGGCATTCCTGCTTGCAGGCATGACCCTGGTGACGTTCTCCTACGTGGTCTTCAACAACCTTTACGGTGTTTTTTATTCTTTGGGCGATTCTCTGCCCTTCGCCAACGACGCCATGCTCAGCATCGGCGACGGCATTTTGTATATCGCCCAGGAGATGACCTGGAGCGTGGCGCTGACCAAGGCCATGTTCGGTTGGCTGATCTTTGTCGGGCTGGCCTGGGGCGTGCGCATTGGCGCGCACATTGGTATCGACTTGCTGGTGCGCCAGTTCAGCCCTGAGAACCAGCGGCGCGTGGCGTTGCTTGCTTTGGTGATCTGCCTTGGCTATTGCGCACTCATGGCTTACTCCAGCGAACAGTGGGTTGCCACCCTGTACGCCGTCGGCACCAGCGCTGAAGACCTCGACCGTTTCGGGATTCGCCAATGGCAGATCGTAATGATCGTGCCAATCGGCTTTGCTTTGATGTTCCTGCGCTTTCTGCAGGTGTTCATTCGCGTCGTGCAGGGCAAGCAGCAAGGGCTGGGCTTGCACAGTGAAGTGGATGAGGCCGTGAAACTGGCTGAAAACGACATCTCGGAGAACGCCAAATGACTATCAGCTTTCTATTTGTCGCTCTGTTCGTGCTGATGTTTATCGGCATTCCGGTGGCGATTTCCCTGGGCTTGTCCGGGGCCATGACCATCCTGTTCTTCAGTAACGACTCGGTTCGTTCCCTGGCGATCAAGCTGTTCGAAACCAGTGAGCACTACACGCTGCTGGCCATTCCGTTCTTCTTGCTGTCTGGCGCCTTCATGACCAGCGGCGGTGTGGCCCGTCGCTTGATCGACTTCGCCAACGCCTGCGTGGGGCATATCAAGGGTGGCCTGGCGATTGCGGCGATCATGGCCTGCATGTTGTTTGCGGCGCTCAGCGGGTCTTCACCGGCAACCGTGGCCGCTGTGGGTTCTATCGTGATTGCCGGGATGGTGCGCTCCGGTTACAAACAGGAGTTTGCCGCCGGTATCGTGTGTAACGCCGGTACGTTGGGCATTCTGATTCCGCCGTCAATTGTCATGGTGGTCTACGCCACCGCGACCGAGACCTCGGTGGGCAAGCTGTTTATGGCGGGTGTGATTCCGGGGCTGTTGCTGGGTGTGGTCTTGATGATCACCATCTACATCCTTGCACGGGTTAAAAACATGCCCGCGCTGCCGCGAGCGTCGTTCAAGGAAATCGTCACCGCAGGCCGCAAAGCGGGCTGGGGCTTGATGCTGATCGTGATCATTCTGGGCGGTATTTATTCCGGCATGTTCACCCCGACCGAAGCCGCGGCTGTAGCAGCGGTGTATGCGGCGTTTGTGGCGATCTTTATCTACAAGGACATGACCTTTCGCGAATGCCCGAAGGTGATTGTCGAGGCGGGCAAACTCAGCGTGGTGCTGATGTTTATCATCGCCAACGCCATGCTGTTTGCGCACGTGCTGACCACCGAGCAGATCCCGCAATCGATCACCGCCTGGGTGGTTGAGCAGGGCTTTACACCGATTGAGTTCTTGTTGGTGGTCAACGTCGTGTTGCTGGTGGCGGGCACCTTTATGGAGCCGTCCGCGATCATCCTGATCTTGGCGCCGATCCTGTTCCCGATTGCCATGCAACTGGGCATCGACCCGATCCACCTGGGCATCATCATGGTGGTGAACATGGAGATCGGATTGATCACACCGCCAACCGGGCTCAACCTGTTTGTGACCTCGGCGGTCACGGGCATGCCACTGACCCGTGTGGTGCGTGCGGTGTCGCCGTGGCTGCTGGTGATGCTGGCGTTCTTGATACTGGTGACGTACGTGCCGTTTGTGTCGCTGGCACTGCCGAACTGGCTCGGCATGTAAACGCTGATGTAAAGCTAAAGGGCCTGCACGCGATAAGCGTGCAGGCCCTTTTTTGTGGCTGCTGACGGGGTGTATCGACTACCAGAGTGGAACCACGTAGCTGACATACAGACGGTTTTCGTCTTGCACGGTCGCGCCAGTAATGTCCGGGCTGGCGTGAGCATTTCGCCAGGTCACACCCAGCCCTTTGAAGGTACCGGTCGGGATCTGGTAGGCGAGGGTGACGTTGCGTTCCCACTCGCTGGTAGTGCCTTGCGCGGTGCGGATGTCATCACCGTGGGCATACGACGTGGCGAAGGTCAGGCCGTTGACGCCCAGCTTGCTGAAGTCATATTTGTACTGCGCCAGCCAGGTGCGTTCGCCCGCATGCTGGAACTTGTTCAGTTGCATGTTGGTGAGGGCCGGAGTGTCGGCGCCCGAGCCTGGACCTTGACGGTTGTCGCCGCTGTTCAAGCCGGAGTCCAGGTACGGGAAGTCGCTGTCGCCGCTGTTTTTCTGGATGCCCAGACCCACGGTGTGACCATCCAGGGTGTAGCTTTCGAGCAGGCTGACGGTGGACTGGTTGATACGGCCTTTGGAGGCGCCATTGTCATACAGGCCGGCAGCGGCATAGTCTTTGTCGCCATCGGCGTTGCCGCCCACACCCAGGCTGCGGTACAGACGGATGTCGGTGTCAAAGGCACCTACAGCCACCGCGTCATGGCGCTTGGCGCCGAGGAAGAACTGCTGGTAGTAATCCTCAAGGTTGGAATACCACAGGCTTACGGTGGTGCCCGGCAAGCCGGTGTAGTCGGCGCCACCAAACAGGAAGCGATCGCTTTCTTTGGTACCGCCAGCGGTGATCATGCCCTGATCGCCGGTTTCGTTACGGATCTTGGTCTTGAGAATGTCACCCGCAGTGAAGGTGAAATCCGTCAGGTCCTTGGACACCAGTTGCACACCGGTGTTGGTCTGCTGATACAGGCGCCCGTCAGTGTTGGCCAGGACCGGGTTGTTGCCGTACAGCGTACCCACACGCAACTCATCTTTAGCGAAGCGCATTTTGAAGGTAGGGCTCAGAACGCCGAACTGATCGGCAGATTTGCCATCATCCAGCGGGAACATACTGCCCGGATAACGACCCTGATGAGACTTGTCATTGAGGTCACCACCGGAGTCCAGCTTCAGACCATAAAACCCCTGCAAGTCCAGACCAAAACCAACCGGACCTTCGGTGTAGCCAGACTTGAAGTTGAATTCAAAGCCCTGTCCCCAATCGCGAATGCTGTGGGCCTTCGCGTTGCTGTTAACTACATCGCGACCCTGTTGATTGAGGTAACGGTTAAGCAGGGTTAGATCGGCGTGACTGTCATCGATAAAGTCGGCGTGTGCTGACAGCATAAAGCTCGCCATGGCGACCCCCACCATAGGGCTTACTAACTTCTTCATTGATCCCGGTCTCCGTCATTATTCTGAAATTAAAGCGTCAAACGCTTCACATAATTAGGCGATTCCTATGTGACAGTTCGGAGTCAAAAGCGGGGTTTGGCAGATGAAATTAAATTTAAGAAAGCCCGTGGATACAGGGGTTTTGCAGGTGTTTTTGAGGTTTTTGGCGAGTGCTGTGACTGCCATCTGGAGGTCGCGCGCGAGGTTGGAATTCGCCATAAACTGCGCGCCCGACACGCCCCTGAAATTCAACAATAAAGGAGTCATTGCATGACAGCAGACAAAGCGTGCCCGGTGGTCTTACGACGTGCTCAAACGCTGGAAATCCTTGCGTTTGAGCACCCTTTGGCAGGCTTACAACTGGTCAAAGGCAGCGTCGAACCGGGAGAGCCGACCGACGTGGCAGCTGTACGAGAATTGTTCGAAGAAGCGGGGATTACCGCCACTGCAAAACACGCTCTGGGCGAGTGGCGATCGACGCTAACGGGGCACACTTGGGCGTTTCATGAATGTCATGTTGACCAGGAACTCCCCGAGACGTGGGCACATTTTGCTGACGATGACGGAGGGCATGAATTCCGGTTTTTTTGGCACCCGTTGATGAGTGAACCGTCAGACAACTGGCATCAGATCTTCAAAGATGCTTTGAGTTTTCTCAGGCAGACCCTCGCCGATACGTAAATTTACACTCAACTATCGGCGTGCCATCGAGTCCAAGTAACTTCGTCTGCTGACAGTTTTACAGCCAACGTCGAAACGGAGGGAGAGAATGAAAAAAATCATAGGCCTGGCAGCACTGACCATCCTGGTCGGATGCTCGGCGAATCAGCCAAAACAGCCCGAACTTAACGACACCCAAGCGTGCATGACCTACCGATCAATGATGACCGCCCCCATGGCCCCGGATGCGATGCAGCGTCTGAGAGAGGCGTGTGAACAGTCGAGGGAACGCCCTGCAGAGATCTTGTAGGAGCTGCCGAAGGCTGCGATCTTTTGATGTTCAAGATCTACAGATCGCAGCCTTCGGCAGTTCCTGCACCACTCATGTTTCGTCAGCCATGATTTGATTCATCTTTCAGCACGGCGCTCGAGCGCAAATATCCAGCGCCGAAGTGGGCCCCAATACGCCAAATCAATCACATCAAAAGTAACCCATACCCGAGTCCTCACTGAAAACGCCTGAATGGCTGGGCTGGGTGAAATTGCAAGCGGATTACTGATCGATACGAGCGATTGATGCGCGCTCCCGATGTAGGGCGAATTTCTGGCGTCCAGAAGGCCGACCTGTAACGTTCCGTTAACGTCCGGAAGCCTCAAGGACAAGGTCTCGCCAGTTGCCAATCGGCCTACACAAGCGCTCTCAAAAAAGACGGCAAGTGGCGCGCTCCGGCCAAAGGCATTGTTTAGAAACCCCTTCTTTCGATGAATGGTGATGTCCATGTGCCGCCCTTCATTGACCGAGTGCACTGAGTATTGGTCAGTCTGACGATAATGGCGAGTCGCTCTTCAACTTAGGGTCGGATTAGTACAGGTGTGCTAATTGAAGAAGAGGGTTTTGATGTTATCGTTTTTCTTGTATTGGTAATGTTCGAAATATTACGTGCTTTGATTAAAAGCAAAAATATTTAACGTCTGCTCATTATTCTGGAAGGTTCGGTAAGTGTATGTCAGGGATATTCAGGTTGGGTGGTGTGCTAATAGTGTTGGCGTCGTTATTGACGGGGTTTAATTCAGTACTGGCCGACAGTAAAGACCCTGTTGGCGACTGGTGGCTTGTTTACAGCGTCGGCACGGGGAAAAACAACATTGTGTTTGTCGCCGACCTCACTTCCATGACACCACCCGTCAAAAAAGGCGGTACACAGTTTGTCGAGGTTAGCCAGATCTTCGCTGATCCATCAAAACCGCTGGTGGACGTCTATACAGTTGAAGTTCAATGCGCCAAACACAGGGCTCGTTTTGTTAAAGGCACATCTACTGATCGAGCCAGCAACGTACGTCGGGATCTGGAAGTGTCCAATGAGTGGCTCACGCTGGACGATAATGCACTGTTATACACGTTTGGATTTGTATGTAATCCGCGGGATCGAGTCTTCAACGGCATGTTGTCGTTGGGGAAGTTCACTCATAAAAAGCTGCTGGAAACTATCGCGGAGTTACAAGCACCGCCGAAAACGCCGATGCAAGAGTTGGAGCAGATGTTGGGTAATGATAAGCCGCACGGTCCTGGTGAGATGAAATGAAAGTTTATAAATGGCTTAAAACGGTTTTTTTGATAATGCTAGTGCCCGCTTTTATGTTGGCCAGCGGCTGTTCGTTGATTGCTCAGAATCGCTGGGAAGGTCGCGATGCCCAGGAGGCACTGAATTTATTCGGCAGGCCCGATACGATGAAAGCAACGCAAGATGCTGCTGGAGAGAAACTCGTTGTGATGACGTGGTACAAAACCTCTCAGTGGACGACTACCGAAGCGGCCGGTACATCCATGACCCATGGAGCTAATGGCATGACTCATACGGAATATTATGAGCAAGTGGGTCATGGCTCGGACTGCAAACTGGAAGCGACGGTCAATCAGGCCAAGAAAATAGTCCTGTTTAAAATTCAGGACGGGAAAATACTGCATGGCAAGTGCCAGAATATTCCTTACGTTCCCGGTTATATTCCGCCTGGTTTTTAGGGTGAACGACCAAAACTAACGCCTTGAACAGTGCATGAACGAGGCTAACGAAGCCATCGCTGCGTGAAATTTCGCTAGGGGCAGTCGGGGCGGTCAGACAGCCACTCCAACACGGGCCGCTGCGCTGGCAAGACACCGGAGGGGCGCCAATCAAGAATTCGGAACATCCCATCTTTTTGCGGAACAAAAAACAAAGGGCCTGCACGCCGAAAGCGTGCAAGCCCTTGATTTGTTTGGTGCCCGAAGCCGGAATCGAACCGGCACGTCCTTTCGAACGGGGGATTTTAAGTCCCATGCGTCTACCAATTTCGCCATTCGGGCGGTAGCGCTGTAAAGCGGGTCATGCAGGAGGTGCTTTGACGTGCAAAGTACTCAGTAGCCTGCGTGACAGGTGGACGAATATATAGATCCTGCGACGTTGAGGCAAGTTGGTTAGTGCTTTTTAAGGAAGTTTTTTTGAAATCCCCTCGATTAAAATCGTCGAAAAATCAGAGAGCTAGGGAACTAGCGGAAAGGTTTGGTCGGATTTATCGCGATTGTGTGTAAGACAGAGCGGCTGCTCGGGCTAGCGATTGCTGCGGGTTTGTTTAAAAGCGCATTGGCAGTCGAGGTTTATGGGCCAGGCACAGCCAGCATCCCCTCACAAAAAATATGGCCTGACGGCGAATACCAGCGGCATCGAGGACTAACCTTGAAGCGGATGGTTCTCCAGGTTCGGTGAAGGGTAGAGCGTGAGCACTAGGGCATCTTGCTTTTAAAAAGTGCTGGACTACCCTGATTTCCTTGGCGTTCTTCAGTTTTGCCATTTAAAGCGAGTCGCCTCTTCGGTAAGCGCTAATGCAGTGCAAGGTTAATCAAAGGGAGTTGATGCCACCATGATGTTTGTCGTTTTTGCCGTACTTGCATTGGCGCTGGTTGTGGGGTGGTTTGGTCGCAGGAAGTGGGCGCTGATACTGCTGTTTGTGTTTTTTGTTTTGGCCATCAAGGTATTTCTCTGGGAAATTTATAGCCCGGAATATGGCTACAGAATGCCCTGGATTCAGGTGAATAATGCGGGTGATGAGTTCCCGGCCAGTACACGTGCGTGATCAAGTTTTCTCGAAAACCAGCGATGGAGCGCGGGATGCCATGAATCGTTTTTCTAATAAAGTAGCATCGGGGTGGGATGAGTACGCGTCGCCGCTGCTCTATGTCTACTTGCTGGGGATGATGGCGGTGCTTGCGGGGATATTGACCACTGCCATGACCCTGCAATATGTCGACGGTGAGTTGCCTTGCCCGCTGTGCCTGTTGCAGCGCGCGGCCATGCTGGGTGTTTGTTTCGGGATCATGCAGCAATTGCGGCATGGGTACTCCTGGTTCAATACCGGCATTTGCCTGGCGTTTTCGGTGTTGCTGCTGATTATCTCGGTTCGGCAAACCTTGCTGGATATCTACCCGCGCCCAGGGCATGCCTATGTGGGCAGTGCGGTGTTTGGCCTGCATATGCCGGTCTGGTCAGTGATTATTGCGCTCTGTCTGATTACCGCGATCGCTTTGGAACTGATCATCTGGGGCGCCAATAAGCAGGTCGCCGATAAAAGCATTGGGCTTTATCCGGGCCTGAAGACTATTGCGTGGGCGCTCAGTTTTTATGTGATTGCAATCGGGGTGGTCAATTTTGTCTCGGTTGGGGTTCAGTGCAAGTTCAATCAATGTCACACCTTTAGTTATCAATTACTGGATTGAACAGTGTTGAGTGTGTCGAAAAGGAGTAAATCAGTGAAAACAGCTATTACGTTGGCTTTTGTGGGAGCCTCTTTACTGTCAGGTGTTGCCAATGCACAGACGCCACAATACTTGTTTGATGTGACGGGCAAGAGCCCGTACAAACAGGCCTATCAGGACATGCTGGCATTCCCTGAATGGGTCCGCACCGGCCAAGGCACTTCGACGCCGCTGCAAGAAGTGGTCATCGATGGGCAGAAATACACCCTGGGCCAAATGTGCAAGCCCCATGACTGTGCGGATAATCAGCTGATTGTTATTTTCAGCCCCGACAAGAAAAAAGCCTGGGGCTTGTTGGCCACGCGATCGGCTGATGGTCAGTCGTTCAATACACAGCTCCTGGGTGCGCCTGAGGCGGCCATCAAGGAGTATTTGAATAAAACCCTGGCCGAGAATAATCCAGAAGACTAAGCGGTTTGCCACGCAAAGCCGGGCCTGGTTCTGTTTCATTGCGCGCTCAATGAAGCAGGAACAGGCCCGTTTTGTTAGTAGGTTGTAGTGTTGTCCAATAAAAGGGTGAGCAGTTGCTCGCCTGTCATAGGAGGGTGGAAGAAATTACCCTGTGCTGCATCAACGCCTAAATGTTGAAGCTGCGCGAATTGTTTCTCTGTCTCAACTTCGTTGGCGATGACTTTTAAATGGAGTGATTTCGCCATGGAGATTATCGAACTGATGATTTGATTTTTTTTGATGGAGCTGTTTGTTAAAGCGAAGTTGGTATTGAGCTTTATTTGTGTGAAGGGCATGTCGGCGAGGATATCGAAAGGTGAGTCACTTGCGCCGAAATTTCCCAGTGATAATCCAACTTGGCAGTTCATGAGTGTTGTGATGTTATCGATGTATTCGAGACTCATGGGTGTGTCAAATTTACCTGAAATTTCGAGCGCGATGGTGTGCAGTGGAATGTCGAATATTTTTAATACTTCCAATACGTTGCTGGCGAAATGCCTGGATTTCAACAAGGAAGCATCAATGATGTACGTATAAAGAATAGTGGGGTCAATATTCAGGGTGTGGCGGTGCAGTTGAATGGCATTGGACAGCGCGCAGGAGAACAATGCCCAGTGAACGATGTGTTCAGGAGTGTCGTGCTTGAAATGGTTGGTACTTAGCCTGTCATAAGCCGGGTGGCTCCAGTGCGCGATAACTTCGATGCCGGTAATCGTTTTCGTCAATGCGCAGTATTGAGGCTGGAAGTAGGCGGTTACACGGTCGGCCTGTACGTCCTGAAAAGGGGGCTGAAAGTCCATGTCCTTATGAAGTATCTGTTTCAGTGTTTCTTGCTCGACACCTGATTTGAATACGTTGTTTTTAGCGATGTCTTTTAAAGTAAGCGCTTTTTTCAGCAGGCTGTGTATTTTGACTTTGCTGATGTCGTCTTCGTAGCGCCCCAAATGATGTTTCTTATAGTGTGTCACCAGGTTGCTTGCGCCCCATTTCATCGGTTTTTCAAGTTTTTCTGATTCGATGACTGAAAAAAATGAAAAGTATTCGCACAGATCCCTCAAGTAGCTGAGTTCTTTGAGTGAATTAAATGAATCGCAGATAACGACATCCAGTTCGACAAACGGAGGCGTGAATGAAGTCGGTTCACTATCGTTCTCGGGTGCATGAATATTAATAATGCCGATCGCCTTCAGTAAACCAGTCAGGGCTTTGGTTTTTACAGGGCTTGCACAAAAAATTACAACGTTCAGGGTATTCATGACCAAACTCTCCTTGTCTATTTTTAATGTAAATAGACAAGGCTCGGGCGTCATTCAGACAATTCCTGTTTTTGTGAGTGCGTACCCGGCTCTGTAGTCCTGTTGTAAAGCGGGAGCAACCTTGGGTTTTGTGAGTGATCCCGCCATAAGTCATAACCAGTGTTAGCTGTCGTTCAGGGCTGCATGGGTAGGCTAGGATGCACTCAGGTCCTGAACGGGTTGGCATCATGAATACCAGCGTGATTTATGCATTGGCTGCGGCCGCACTGTTCGGCGCCAGCACGCCGCTGGCCAAGGTGTTAGGGGCTGAGGTGCCGCCTGTGCTGTTGGCCGGTTTGTTGTATTTAGGCAGCGGAGTGGGCCTGGTGCTGGTGCGTTGTCTACGCGATCGTGGCTGGAAACCTTCGGGGCTGCCTGCTGGCGAATGGCCGTGGCTGGTCGGGGCGATTCTGTTCGGCGGGGTGTTGGGGCCGGTTGCCCTGATGTTTGGCTTGACCCGCACCAGTGGCGCCACCGCGTCGCTGATGCTCAACCTCGAACCGGTGCTGACTGCACTGTTGGCGTGGGTAGTGTTCAAGGAAAATGCTGACCGCCGAATTGTTCTGGGCATGTTGGCGATTATCGCCGGTGGCCTTGTGTTGTCCTGGCCAGCCGAGCACACCCCGGATGTTTCGCAGTCGTGGCTGGGGCCCATTGCGGTGGCGTTCGCTTGTTTATGCTGGGCGGTAGACAACAACCTCACGCGCAAAGTATCGGCTTCTGATTCGTTGTATATCGCCGGTTCCAAAGGCTTGTTCGCAGGTTTGGTGAATTGCACGGTCGCGTTCACATTGGGCGCGCAATGGGTGCCGGTGCAGGTGTTGACGCCAACCCTGCTGATTGGTTTTTTAGGCTATGGCGTGAGTCTGGTGCTGTTTGTGCTGGCACTGCGTGGCCTGGGTGCGGCACGCACCGGGGCTTATTTTTCGACGGCGCCTTTTTTGGGCGCGGCCATTTCGATTCTGGTGTTGGGCGAGTCGGTTTCGCTGCTGTTTTGGCTGGCTGCGGCTTTTATGCTGTTCGGGGTGTGGCTGCACCTGACCGAATCCCATGCTCACCTGCATCAGCATCTACCGCTGGAGCATACGCACCGGCACACCCATGACGAGCACCATCAGCATGAACATGATGGGGATGAACCTGCGGGCATCGCGCACAGTCATACGCATCAACATGCACCGATTCAGCACAGTCACCCGCATTTTCCGGATATTCATCACCGGCACACGCACTGAACAGAGCGCCTCTTGCAGGAAGCAGTAACACTTTTTATTGGAATGGAGCGCCAGAGCGCACATGTTTGAACACATCGATCTAAACCACTTGCTGGCCACTTATGGCTATCTGGCCATTTTTATTGGTTGCCTGCTTGAAGGTGAGACCATCCTGATTTTGGGAGGGATGGCAGCGCACCAACATGTGCTCAAACTGTTGCCGGTGATCGGTTATGCCAGCGTGGCCGGGATGCTCGGCGATCAGTTGTTGTTCTGGGTCGGGCGCTATTTTGGCGAGCGATTGCTGCCCCGATTGCACAAGCAGAAAGCCGCCATCGATCGGGTATCGCAGCTAATCAACCAGTACCCGACGGTGTCGATTTTTTCCGTGCGTTTTCTCTACGGCATGCGCCTGGTCGGGCCGATGGTAATCGGTGCGAGCAAGGTGTCACCGTTGAAATTCACCTTTATCAACCTGTTGGGCGCAGTGGTGTGGGCAACGCTGTTCGTCAATGCGGGGTATTGGGCCGGGGAGTTTCTGCAAGGCGTTTTTGGCGACCTTAAGCCATACCGTTTGCCGATTGCGCTGTGTGTCATCGGAGTGATGGTGGGTATTGGCCTGATTCGCCATTACCGGGCCAAGCGTCGCTCTGCGGCTAAAACCAACTGATGACTCAGGTATTTCAAGATATTTAGGCGTGGTTGCAATAACTAAACGTGAAAGGCAAAGTCCAAAAGCCCGGTTGCGCCTATGCTTCCTACAACAGGCTCAGCGCCGAGGGTTTCAGGCCCTTGGCGGTACATTCGCGGACCCGGTCCGATAAGAAAAGGAGATCTGGATGTTTATCCGTTTATTGATCCTCGCCAGTGTGCTGGCCACCAGCACGGTCCAGGCCATTGAGGTTCCCAGCCCACTTGAACAGGATCGCGGCAAGTCCCGCCCGTTAATCATTGTTGCCCGTACACCGGCTGACCCGACACTGGCCGCACTCAAGAAGGAACTGGAGGATCCGGCGATTCAGCAGGGCTTCAAGGACCGCAGTCTGGTGCTGTATGAGGTTGTCGGTATTGCCGGCAAACGGGATGGCAAAGACCTAGAAACGCAGTCCACGATGTCCCTGATACGCAGTCTCAAGCCAGGGATGATTATTAAGGATGCCAAGGTGTTCCTGATCGGCAAGGACGGAGAGAGAAAATTTGAAGGCGAGGGCGATGCCGACCTGCCTAAATTGTTCGCCACCATCGATGCTTTGCCGGCCAGCGAGAAAGAAATCCAGGCGCCGCCAGAGGCTGTCCCTCCAGAAAAACCGGGTAAAGGCACCAAGCCTGCAAAGCCCGTAAAACCTGCCAAACCCGTTAAGGCACTGGAAGATTAAAAGCGTTATTCGCGCGCAAAAAAAAGCCCGCTGGGGGGAGCGGGCTGAACGGGATTCACTAAAGGAGTAGGTTCAAATTAGCCCTGACGATGTGAAAGTGGTGTGAAAACCATGTCGTCAAAACGCTAACCTTCATGACCTCTCTGTTTGCGCCTCAAAATCCTGCTCCCCCACGTCCTGTTCGTTGAGCCATTCAAGGTTCAAGGTCGGCGTATCGCCCAAATACTCCAGCAGCCAGCTCATCGCGGGAGACTGATGTGTCTGGTTCCAGGCGATGCACGAAGGGCTGGAGGGGAAGGGCCGTTGCAACGGCAGGGCGACCAGGCGACCGTGCGCAATCAAGGGCTGCGCCAAGTGTGCAGGCACCATGCCAACGCACAATCCGTCACACAGGCACGCCAGGCCCGTGGCCCAGTCGGGCACCATCATTCGCCGCTGGTTATCCAGTGTCCAGGTATCGCGCTTGGGCAGGCTGCGCGAGGTGTCATCCATACACAATGACGGGTAGGGGCGCAGTTGCTCGTCATTCAACGGGCCCTGAAGTGACGTCAAAGGATGTGCCGGGCTGGCCACACACAGCCAGTGCAGCGAACCCATATCACGGAAGGCAAAGCTGGCCGTGACGGGGATTGCCCGGGTCGCGCCGATGACGATGTCCGTGCGCCCGTCGACCAGGGCATCCCACACGCCGTTGTACACCTCGTAATGCACGAGCAATTCCACGTCGGGAAAGTGTCGGTAGAAATCCAGCAGCATCTGCTGGCAGCGGGGTTGTTTGACGATGGCGTCCACGCCGACCCGCAACTGGCCGCTCCAGCCATTGGCCACCTGCTGGCAAAGACGCCGCGTGCCGAGCATTTTTTTCATCACATCGCGGGCTTCTTTGACGAACACGCGCCCGGCGGGTGTCAGCTCTACATCCCGATGACGACGGACAAACAACGGCACAGCGAGCCATTGCTCCAGCTGGCGCACGGTGTAACTGACGGCGGAGGGCACCCGATGCAGCTCTTGTGCGGCGCCACTGAAGCTCCCGTGGCGGGCGACTGCGTCAATGACATCCAGAGAGTATTCAGACCACATAGCTTGCCTTCGAAATATTTGATGCCATCAGGCAATAATTCTCGCTTCACAAGGCAATCCTCAGCCGGATAATGCGCGTCAGTCAACAAATTGTTTGATGGCAAGTTTTGGGTGCACATGAAGAATTCTTTTGGTTTTACCTGTTATCTCGCCGGGCTGAGCATGCTCGGCTATCTGGCGATGGATATGTACCTGCCAGCATTCGGCACATTGCGCAGCGAATTGGGCCTGTCTGCCGGGGCTGTAGGCGCGAGCCTGAGTATCTTTCTGGCCGGTTTCGCCTTTGGGCAATTGCTCTGGGGGCCGCTGTCTGACCGCCTGGGGCGCAAGCCGGTGCTTTTGGCGGGCCTGTCCATGTTTGCCCTGGGCTGCGTGGGGATGTTGTTTGTCGACAATGCCGCGCTGTTGCTGAGCCTGCGGTTTATTCAGGCCATCGGTATTTGCGCGGCAGCGGTCACCTGGCAAGCGCTGGTGATCGATCGCTATCCGTCTGACAAAGCCAACCGGATGTTTGCCGGGATCATGCCGCTGATGGGCTTGTCACCTGCATTGGCCCCGCTGTTGGGTGCCGTGGTGCTCAACCATTTAGGCTGGCAGGCGATTTTTGCGGTGTTGCTGGGGTTGGCGTTGCTGCTGATCGTGCCGACGCTGCTACTCCAAGAAAAAGCCCGCAGCGTGGTCCGTACCCCGCAAGCAACTCAGGTCAGCTACTGGAAGTTACTGTGCTCGGCGAGTTTTAGCGGCAACGTGATGATGTTTGCGGCGTGCTCGGCGAGTTTCTTCGCATGGCTGACCGCGTCGCCGTTCATTCTGGGGGACATGGGTTACAGCCCGAGTGATATCGGCTTGAGCTACGCCTTGCCGACGCTGGCATTTATGGCCGGTGGTTATGGCTGCCGCAGTGCCTTGCAGCGCATCAAAGGCCGCACCCTGTTGCCGTGGCTACTGGTGGCGTACTGCGCGAGTATGGTGGGGTTGTATTGGGTGACGACGCAAACCGAGCCAACGCTGGCGACCTTGCTGATACCGTTTTGCCTGATGGCGCTGGTTAACGGCGCGAGCTATCCGATTGTAGTGGCCAATGCGCTGATGCCCTTTGCCGGGAACTCGGGCAAAGCGGCCGGGCTGCAAAACACCTTACAGCTTGGCTTGTGTTTTCTGAGCAGCTTGCTGGTGTCGACCTACATCAGTCAGCCACTGCAAATCACCGTCGAAGTGATGCTGGCGACGGCACCGCTGGCGGTGTTGGGGTATGTCATCCAGCGGCGCAAGGCCAATACCGAGGCGCTCGCAACGTCCTGACCCCCTCTATCGCCTTGTAGGAGCGAGCTTGCCTCGCGATCTTTTGATTTTCGATAAGATCGCGAAGCAAATGTGAGTCGGTGATATCAGGCGACATCCACCAGCACGATTTCGCTGTCTTCTATCGCTGTCACCCGCAATACGCTTTCGTCGACGATGGCCACGCCATCTCGGGCGTGTGCGCGCAGGCCATTGACTTCAATCACGCCGGTCGCCGGCACCAAGTAAGCACGGCGGCCACTGTCCAGGCGGTATTCGGCGCTTTCCCCGGCCTTGAGGTTGGCGGCTACCACGCGGGCGTCAGCGCGGATGCTCAGGCTTTCGTGGTCGCCCGCTTTGCCGCTGGCCAAGGTTACAAAGCCTTCTTGCTGACCCTTCGGGAACGGTTTGGCGCCCCATGACGGTGCCTGGCCGGCTTGGTCTGGAATGATCCAGATCTGGAAGATCTTGGTCGGCGTCGACTCCAGGTTGTACTCGCTGTGGGCAATCCCGGTGCCAGCGCTCATCACCTGCACGTCCCCGGCCTCGGTGCGGCCTTTGTTGCCCAGGTTGTCTTCATGGCTGATTGCACCTTCACGCACGTAGGTGATGATCTCCATGTCGCGGTGCGGGTGCTGCGGGAAGCCGGTGCCGGGGGCGATGATGTCGTCGTTCCAGACGCGCAGGTTGCCCCAGTTCATCCGTTTTGGGTCGTGATAACTGGCGAACGAAAAATGGTGATGGGCATCCAGCCAACCGTGGTGTACGCCGCCCAGGGTGTTGAAGGGTCTGAGTTCAAGCATGATTCTTCTCCTGTTCAGGTCGCCGGAATGGTTAAACGGTTACCCGATTGATGATGGAACTGATTCTCCTGCATGAACATATCGATAAAAAGCGCAAAAAATGCTTAAAAGCTATCAGTTAATTTGATGTTTCAGGTTGTTTACCTGGTGGGGTTTACCTGCACAACAACCCCTAAGCAGCTGATGCTCAAGCAATTAGCTAGAAATCTGCGCGTAATGCGGCGACCATAGCCTTTGTGCCCAGACAGCCTCACCCCATGGAGTCAGCGTGACGCAACAGCCCCCCGAAGTGCCCGAGCAACTTGTCCCCCAAGCCCAGCTACCCTGGCTAAAACGCATGGCTGCTCGCCTGTTTGGTAACGGATTAAGCCGTTTGCGTGCCCAACATGCGGCGTCGTGGTTACAAGGCCAGGCTGACGGATTTCGCAGCGGGCACACTTCAGGCTTCGATTACGGCTTCAAGGAAGGGCATACCGAAGGGCTGGAAGAAGGGCGGCAAGTGCTGTTTATCAGCGACACGCGCCCGCAGGTACTGCGTGCGCCGGGGATTGATGACAATCTGTTCGACGATTGGCGCCTGCCCTTGAGCCCTGAGCTGAGAAAGCAGATCAAGGCCGATGTTGCAGCGTTGTTGCCCGCGCACGCACAGCCCAGCGCGGCGCAGTGGAAGATGATCTTCAGTGACACCCCGTCGACCTCCGTGGTTGCTGGCGCCGGGGCGGGCAAGTCGACGTCGCTGGTGCTGCGCATCCTGTTACTGACCCACTACCTGGGCTTTGAACTTGACTCCATGACCGTGGTGACCTTCACCCGCGAGTCGCGCAAAGACTTCATCAGCAAGCTGCAAGAGATTTTCGCCTTGTGGGGCCGCACCCTGAGCCTTAAAGAGGCCCGCGATGTGGTGCGGACCTTCCACTCACGGATCTTGCCGATGGTGCGCAGCTTGCCCGGCTATGGTCAGTTGCAGGCCTTCGAAACCCTGAACTCGCGCAGCCTGCTGAGTGAAGACGACGCCGACAGCAACCCGTTTGATCTACGCATCAACGACGCTCAGCGTCAGCAGCTCAATGCCTGTTACCACGGGCTGTACACCTGCGATGCGCGTTTTCGCGAAACACTGGCGCCGTTGTGTCGGCATGCCTTGCAGCTCAAGGAGCTGGAGCGTGATCACCCGGATGTGCAAAAACGTATGGCGGTCACCGAACTGGCAGCCAAGCGCGATGAAGAGCTGTGCGACACCCTTGAAGACTTATGGTTTGCCGCCGGGGCCTGGCCGATCAAAGGGATCGAGCCGAACCGGGAAACTCTGGAGATCAACGGCTCGCAGTTCCATTGCCACGGGTATATCCCGCAATTGGATGCCTGGGTCGTGCTGGGCTTTGATCCGCGTGAAAACCCGCAAATCTCTCGCCCCGGGGCCAAACTGACGGTTCGCGCAGAATGGGCAGTCAAGCGCACACTGTTTCGAGCTTTTTGCAGTAAGCCGCTGATTTGGTTGGAAAGTTATGCAGATGCCAAGCGAGTCATTGCTTCGCTGGCAGGGGATGCCAGTGCCGGGCCTGGTTTTGATTACAAGCTCAAGGGCGAACTGACTTCAGCACCGTTGCTCGACTGTTTTGTTGCGGCCGCCAGTTTTATCGAGAACCTGGGGCTCGACGTGGCAGCGGCGGTGGGCGAGATGCGCTTTGCCAAGGATGACCCGGACCGTTTCTTCTTTGAGGCCTTGAGCCTTTACTGGCGGGCGCTGGAAGACCACCTGTTGGCGCAAACGCCGCCGGTGATGACCTACAACCGCATGTTCTCGTTGTTTGGTGAGAACACGCCGCAGAACTTCAAGCTGCTGAGCCACGAGCAACTGCGGCCGTTGTCGCATTTGATGATCGATGAGTTCCAGGACGTATCACCGCAGATCGTCTCGTGGCTGCGCGCCAGCTTGCGTGAAATCCGTAGCCGTGGCCCTGCAATGCACGTCGGGCGGGGCGCTCAGCGTTCCTCGCTGCTGTGTGTAGGCGATGACTGGCAGTCGATCTATGGCTGGCGCGGCAGTTCGCCCAAGTACTTTATGGAGTTCAACAAAGAATTCCCGTCGCCTGCCACCACGCGCGTGATGCTCAGCGATAACTTCCGCAGCCATCAACACATCATCGACGCGGCTGAGCACATCGTGCGCGCGGCGCCGTCGATTGCCGGTAAGCGCGCCAAGGCCAGCGGCGAGCCCAAGCAGCCCGTGCCGGTGAATGTCCTCAATCGGGACGATCAGGATTTGGCCGCCCGATTGACCGAGCATTACAACGCGGGCGATCGGATCTTAATGTTGTATCGAAAAAGCAGCGATAAGTTGCTGATTGAAAAGGATATACAGTCTGTAGTTAATGTGGATTCGAGGTTGGCGCCAGAAGATCGCAGGCTTAAACAACTGACCTATCACAGCTCCAAGGGCCTGCAGGCTGACGCTGTTTTCCTGCTGGGCGATTGCCAGCATCTGACCTCGTCACCGTACAAAAATCAGGTCTACCGCATGGCGGGCCTTGGCAAAGACGGCGAGCCGGACCCTTACGATGCGGCGCAGAAGGACGAAATCCTGCGACTGGCTTATGTCGGTATCACCCGGGCCGTGACGCATTGCTATTGGTATCTGGAAAGCCAGGACGCCCAAGGGCCAAACATGCCCAAGGCCTCTGACCGGATCCCCAAGGGCAAGGCGTTTTTTGAGGACCTACGCGGTTCAAAGGTGACTGCTGGTTAACGTGAACGTGTAGGAGCGAGCTTGTCTCGCGATCTTTTGATCTTTAAAAGATCGCGAGGCAAGCTCGCTCCTACAGAGGGCGTTTTTACGCCTGCCACGCCAAAGGGGGGATGAAGCTTTCGAGTTCGTCCTCCACGGCCTGGATGATGCGTGCCACTTCCCCGGTGCTCATGCTGGTGGCGCAGGGGATGCCGGCAATGGCAATCATGGTTTCCCCGGTGGCGCGGTCAAACAACCGGGCAACCATGCTATTGGGCGCGTCCATGGTCGCCTCGAAGCCAATGGGGTGAAAGTGCCAGCGCATGAGTTGGCAGGCGTTGGGGAAGCTGAACTTATCAATGGAACTGACGGGTTTCATGAAGAGCGATTCCTTTTGCTCTGACGTGATGGTGAGGCGCTAACCTCTCCTTGAGTGTTTGCGAGTCTTTCGTGTTTAACCTAGCACTCATCAGTGATGGCGATAAGCCTTTTTTTGCATTTCGTCGGTTTTATGGCGCCAGTTTTGATGTGTGTCATGCGCTGCGGCAAATTTGGCTCCGTCCAACTGTTATTGAAGCGTGTGGGTAAACTCGGCATTCTGTGTTTTTTGCCATTTGAGCGTTCTATGTCACTCCCCGACGACGGCCCTGAACAGACCCAGGCGACTGGCGAAACGGTCATGCGCTACCACCTGTGCTGGAAGTACCGCGACCTGGACGGCGTGATGGCGCTTTATCATCCTGACGTGCGCTATCACGACTTCTTCCAGAACCGCGTCATGGTCCTCGCTGATTTGCGCGAGTACGTGCAAAAGTCCATGCCCAGAGCGGCGGATGAGGCGCTGGAACACAGCGACCGGATTCGTCTGGACGGTAATACCGCGTTCATTCAATACCGCATGACCTTGCGCGGCAGTCAGGGGCTGGTGTCATTTCGCGCCAGTGAAGCCATTACCGTGCGCGACGGCCTGATCTGGCGCGTCAATGAATACGCATCGCTGGTGCATGAGGCTGCCCATGACACCGCACAACAACCGCCGTTGCGCCCGGCGGTCAGTCGCCTCGGGCTCTCAGCCCGGCAATTGAGCTTTATGGCGCAAGACCTGCAAACCTACTTCGAACGTCAGCAGCCCTATCTCGACCCAGAACTGGACCTGCAACAGGTGGCCAAGGCCTGCGGCTACACGCGCAACCAGATGTCGTATTTGCTGAACAAGGTGCTGGGCCAAAGCTTTTATCGCTATGTGAATCAGGCGCGGTTGCGGCATGTGTTGGCGGCGATGGATGCGGCGGTTGCACCCATCAAGGTGGATGAGGTGGCGTTTTCGGCAGGGTTTAATTCGATATCGGCCTTTTACACCTGTTTTCGTCAACACACCGGTCAGTCGCCCAAGGCCTACGCCAGGCAAATTTCTTTGCGGGCACGCACGCAAGACGCTGGCTGAGCACTGACGCTAGGATCGACCCATTCTTGAACCCAAGGTGGAGTCGGTAATGCCAGCATGGCGCGCGATCAGTTTATGGATGGACCAGCTTGAGGAAACCCTGACGCCTCGGCCCTCGCTTGAGCACGACCTGGAGGTCGACGTGCTGATCATTGGCGCTGGCTACACCGGGTTGTGGACCGCGTACTACCTCAAACGCCATGCCCCCGAGTTGAGCGTCGCCATTGTCGAGGCGCAGACCGCAGGTTTTGGTGCGTCGGGCCGCAATGGCGGCTGGCTGATGGGTAACCTGCTGGGCGAAGACCGCTTGCTTGCCGGGCTCTCGACCGAACAACGACGCGCCTCATTCGACCTGCTGCACGGCATCCCGGACGAAGTCAAAAGCGTGATTGATCGCGAGGGCATCGACTGCGACTACCGCAAAGGCGGCGCCTTGTACTGTGCGGCGCGTTATCCGGAGCAAGAAGCCAGCATGCGCCGATACTTGGGCAAGCTGCATGCCCAAGGCTTGAATGACGCCGACTACCGCTGGCTAAGCCCTAATGAGCTGGCGCAGCAGATCCGTGTCGCCAAACCTTACGGCGGTATCTTCACCCCGCACGTGGCAACCATTCACCCGGCCAAGTTGGTGCGCGGGCTGGCCCGCGCTGTCGAGCGCATGGGCGTGCAAATTTTTGAGCAAAGCCCGGTGACTGATTGGCAGCCCGGCAAAGCCCGCACGGCCAAGGCCCAGGTTCGCAGCCGCTGGGTGGTGCCGGCGGTGGAAGGCTATGCCAACACCCTGGCGCCTCTGGGGCGTTATCAGTTGCCGGTGCAGAGCTTGATTGTCGCCACCGAGCCGTTGTCCGAGGGGCTATGGGACAGCATCGGCCTGTCGCAGGGGCAAGCTTTTAGCGAGAGCAGTCGCCAGGTGACCTACGGCCAGCGCACGGCGGATAACCGCCTGGTGTTCGGCGCGCGCGGGGGCTACCAGTTTGGCGGGCGCCTGCGCGAAAACTTCGACCTGACTGCCAGCGAAATCGAGCTGCGCCGCTACCTGTTCGGTGAACTGTTCCCGCAATTAAAAAACGTCGAGATCAGCCATGCGTGGGGCGGAAATCTGGGCATGTCACGGCGCTTCCAGCCGCACATGCTCTGTGACCGCCAACAGGGTGTTGCGCTGGCCGGGGGCTACGGCGGTGAAGGCGTGGGCGCCAGTCATTTGGGCGGCCGAACCTTGGCCGACCTGATTCTGCAACGGGACACGGCAGAGGTTAAACAGCCTTGGGTGTTAACCGAAGGCGGCTTGAAAGCGCTCAAGGCCTGGGAGCCCGAACCGTGCCGCTGGTTGGGTTACAACGCGATCATTCGCAGCTTTGTGTACGAAGACAAAACCCTGGCGAATCTCAATAGCCCGCCGTGGCGTAGGCAATTTGCCAGCCGTATGGCGGATTTTATGGAAGGTTTCATGCAGTAACCCTTGTTGTCTTGATCAGGAAGTTTTTCATGAGCATCACGCACTTTAAAAACACCGCCCATGCTGTGCTGCAAGAGTCCTTCCCGGTGGCTGTGCCGCTGGGAACGCCAGTGTCGGTCACCTCGGTTACCTGTGTTGAACGCACCGATGGCGTCGAAACCGGAATCTGGGAGTGCACGCCGGGGCGCTGGCGTCGGCAAATCGTCCAGCAGGAGTTTTGTCACTTTATTCAAGGCCGCTGCACCTTCACCCCCGATGGCGGTGAACCTCTGACTATAGAAGCGGGCGATGCACTGATGTTGCCTGCCAACAGCACCGGTATCTGGGACATCCAGGAAACCGTGCGCAAGACGTATGTATTGATCTTTTGATCGCTTAACACTGCCGATACCTGCCTATAAAAAAGCTGCCCAAAACATGCTAGGAATCGAATCATGAAGCGTATGACTACCCTGTTGCCCCTAATGCTGGTTGGTACCTTGTGTCAGGCCGCCGAGACGGTGAAGGTCTACAACTGGTCGGATTACATTGCGCCCGACACGATGAAGAATTTTCAACGCGACACCGGCATCGGATTTACCTATGACCTGTTCGACAGCAACGAGACGCTGGACGGCAAGTTGATGACCGGTAACTCCGGGTATGACGTGGTGTTCCCGTCCAACCACTTCATGGCCCGGCAGATTGAAGGCGGGGCGTTGAAGAAGCTCGACAAGAGCCAATTGCCCAACTGGAAAAACCTCAACCCGGTGCTGCTCAAGGCGCTGGAAGTCAACGACCCGGGCAATGAGCATGGCTTCCCTTACTTGTGGGGCAGCACCGGGATTGGCTACAACGTGGCCAAGGTCAAAGCGGTTTTGGGTGATAACGCGCCGGTCGATTCCTGGGACTTGATCTTCAAGCCCGAGAACATGGCCAAGCTCAGCAAGTGCGGCGTTGCGATTCTCGACAACGGCCCGGAAATCCTCCCGGCTGCCCTCAATTATCTGGGCTTGCCGCCCCACAGCAAAAACCCGGATGACTACAAAAAAGCCGAAGATTTGCTGATGAAAGTCCGGCCTTACATCAGTTACTTCCATTCCTCGAAATACACCAGCGACCTAGCTAACGGCAATATTTGCGTTGCGGTAGGCTTTTCGGGGGACATTTTGCAGGCGGAGACCCGGGCCAAAGAAGCGAAAAACGGCATCGAGATTGGTTACTCGATTCCCAAGGAAGGGGCGGCGATCTGGTTTGACATGGTTGCCATGCCCGCCGATGCGCCAGACGAAAAAGCCGCGTACAGCTTTATGAACTACTTGCTGCGCCCGGATGTGATGGCGGGCATTAGCAACTACGTACATTACGCCAACGGCAACCAGCAGGCGGACGCGTTGGTCAGCCCTGAGATCAAGGCCGACACCAAGGTTTACCCGACGCCAGAAATGATGGGCAAGTTGTTCGCACTCGAAGCCATGCCGCTGAAAATTGACCGGGTCCGCACCCGCGTGTGGACCAAAATCAAGGCGGGCGAGTAACTCTGTAGGAGCGAGCTTGTCTCGCGATCTTTTCAAAAAATCAAAAGATCGCGAGGCGAGCTCGCTCCTACAGTTTTAGCTCAATTCACCCGATTGGCCGGGCGTTCGCCAGCCAGGGCGGCCAGCAGGTTATCGACGGCACAGCGTGCCATCGCTTCGCGGGTTTCGACGGTGGCCGAGCCGATATGCGGTGTGGCCACCACGTTGTCCAGTTGCAGCAACGGCGAGTCCACTTCCAGCGGCTCGCGTACAAACACATCCAGCCCGGCGGCGCGGATCTGGCCCTGTTGCAAGGCCTCAATCAGCGCCGCTTCATCCACCACTTTGCCCCGCGAGATATTGATAAAGATGCTCTCGGGGCGCATCAGGGCGAACTGTTCAGCACCGATCAAACCTTCGGTTTGCGCCGTCAGCGGTAAGGTCAGGCACACAAAGTCGGCTTCTTGCAGCAGATCGTTAAGGCTGCGGTAGCGCGCATTGAATCGCGCCTCAACCGCAGGCTTTGGCGAATTGCTGTGGTAGATCACCGGCATGCCGAAACCAAAGTGACCGCGCTGGGCCAGGGCTTCACCAATGCGGCCCATGCCGATAATGCCCAGGGTTTTGCCATGCACGTCGGTGCCAAAAGATTCGGGCCCGATGTTTTTCTGCCACTGGCCATTGCGCACCTTAATTGCCAGTTCCACCACGCGCCGGGCGCTAGCCAATATCAACGCAAAACCGGTGTCCGCCGTCGTCTCGGTCAAGACATCCGGGGTATTGGTGAGCACGATGTTGCGCCGGGTCAGGTAGTCAATATCGTAGTTATCAACGCCCACCGATACGCTGGCCACGGCTTCAAGCTTGGGGGCCAGGTCGAGCAATTGCGCGTCGAGTTTAAGGCTGGCGCCGAGCAAACCGTGGGCGTGGGGCAGGGCGGCGCGCAGTTGCTCCAGCCCTTGGGCGTCGAGGCGCTTGATCAGCGTGACGTCTGTTTCGGCTTGCAGTCGCTGCATCAGCGGTTCGGACAGTTCTTTGTACAACACGACGTGCTTTTTCAAGGGGTTCACCGACATTCAAATCAAGAGTGGGCCAGGCGCTGCGGGGCGCGGCGTTTAGGGGCAACCGGATCTTTGTGTGTTGGGGTGAGCATCAGGGTCAACAGCACCGAAATCAGCAGAGCGCCGCTCATCAGCAGGTAGGACGCGCCCGGCGAACCGGTTTCGCTGTTCAGGTAACCCACCAGATAAGAGCCGCCAAATGAGCCCAGGGCGCCCATGCTGTTGATCAATGCCATGGCGCCGCCTGCCACGTTAGCCGGGAGGATTTCCGGGATGATGGCGAAGAAGGGGCCATACGGCGCGTACATGCAGGCCCCGGCAATCACCAGCAATGTGTAAGACCACCAGAAGTGCTCGGCGCCCAATGCGTAGGAACCGTAGAAAGCGATAGAGGCAATCAGCAACGGTGGCCAGACAAAACGTTTGCGCTTTTGCAGTTTGTCGGAGCCCCACGACACCGCGAGCATGCCGATCACGGCTGCCAGATAGGGCAGGGCCGAGAGCCAGCCGGCTTCGATCATGTCCATGTGCGCGCCCTGTTTAAGGATCGACGGCAGCCACAGCACAAAGCCGTACACGCCGATGCTCCAGCAAAAGAACTGCAAGGCCAGCAGGATGACTTTTGGCGAGCGGAAGGCCGCTGCGTAGTTTTTCACCGGGGTCATGCCCACTTGCTCGGCATCCAGCGCGCTTTGCAAGTCTTGCTTCTCTTGCTGGCTGAGCCATTTGGCATCGCTTGGGCGGTCATCCGCCAGGCGCCACCAGATAAACGCCCAGAGCACGGCAGGCAAGCCTTCAACAATAAACATCCAGCGCCAGCTGTAATGCTCCACCAGATAGCCCGACACCACCGACATCCAGAGCATGGTCACCGGGTTGCCCAAGATCAGGAAGGTGTTGGCGCGCGAGCGTTCGGCACGGGTAAACCAGTGACACAAATACACCAGCATGGCGGGCATTACCGCGGCTTCAACCACGCCGAGCATGAAGCGGATGGCGATCAGGCTGTAGGCGTTGGACACCACGCCGGTCAAGGTGGCGAGCCCGCCCCAGAGAATCAGGCTGACAAAAATCAGCTTTTTAACGCTGTTGCGTTGCGCGTAGACCGCTCCGGGGACCTGGAAAAAGAAGTACCCCAGAAAGAACAGTGCTCCCAGCAATGACGACAGGCCGGGGGTGATGTTGAGGTCGGCGGCCATGCCCGAAGCGGCGGCAAAGCCATAGTTGGCGCGGTCCAGATAGGCCAGGCTATAGGTGATGAAGACGATCGGCATGATGTACCACCACCGGCGGGTGGCGAGTTTCAGTGAGTGCATGGTGATGCTCCTGAGCTTGTTGTTTTTGTCGCAGCAGGTAACGGGTCGAGCAATAAATCAGGCGGCGGTTGAGAACTGGTTGAGTTCAGCGCGGGTCGGCAGGCCCTCCATGTCGCCACGGCTTTGCACGGCGCGACTGCCGATCCAGTTGCCGCGTTGCACCGCTTGGGCAAGGCCGAGGTTTTCCAGCAGGGCGCTGATCACCCCCACGGCAAAGCCATCGCCCGCGCCCACGGTGTCGACCACGTGGGTGACAGGCACGGCGGGCACGAAGTGCTCGGTGGTGGCGGTGCGCAAGAACGCGCCTTTGGCGCCGAGTTTGATGATCACCGCCTCGGCGCCTTGGTCCAGATAAAACGCGGCAATGTCCGCAGGGGCGTCGTAGCCGGTGAGCAGGCGGCCCTCTGCAAGGCCTGGCAGCACCCAGTGCGCGTGGGCAGCGAGGGCGTTGATGTCGCGAATCATCTGCTGTTCGCTGGCCCATAACGACGGGCGCAGGTTCGGGTCGAATGACACGCTTTTGCCTGCGGCGCGCATCGCCCGCATCAGTTCAAAAGACAACTCATTGCAACTGGCGGAAAGCGCAGGCGGGATGCCGGTGGCATGCAAGTGTCGGGCGCTGAGCAACGCGTCGCTGATCACTGAGCGGTTCAGGTGGCTGGCGGCGGAGCCCCGGCGAAAGTACTCCACGTGCGGGTCGCTGCCGTCATCGACGCGCGATTTAAGCTGAAAACCGGTGGGGTGCTGCGGGTCAATCGCCACATGCTGGCAGTCCAGCCCTTCGCCTTGCAGGGTGTTGAGCACAAAGCGCCCGAGGGAGTCAGCCCCTACGCGGCTCAACCAGTTCACATTGAATCCCAGGCGGGCCAGGCCAATGGCCACGTTGCTGTCCGCCCCGGCGATGCGTTTGTGAAACGTCTCTACCTGGGCCAGGTCGCCGGTTTGCTCGGCCACCCACATGGCCATGGTTTCGCCAAATGACAACACATCGACGTTAGACATAGCTCGGCTCCTGTTGGGTGTGACTGAGTCGGGACAGAACCTGCACGTGTTGGCGGGTCAGCCAGGTCAAGTCGTTGCCTTGCAGCGGGTATTCGACGGCGCGGGGCAGGCCGTGCGGCATGTGGCCCATGAGCTGTTGCCAGGCTTGCAGGTCGGTGGCCGTCGGCGGGGTGGCAATCAACTTGCCATCCGGGCGTCTTGCCACGCCTTTGCAATGCACATAGGTCACGTGGCGGCCCAGCAGGCGCGCGGCGGTGCTGGCCGACTGGTCTTGCCACTGCCAGTTACCAATGTCGAAGGTCATGCTGACAGGCGCTTGCAGTTGCTCGACGCTGTCGAAAAAGCGCTGCATGGGCTCGATGCGCCCGCCTTGGGAGGTTTGGTCGTTTTCCACCAGCAAGCGTACGGATTGCTGCTCAAGGCAGGCGGCCAGTTGGCGCATGTCGCAATGCTCGGTGAAGTACCCCAGCGAGACTTTCAGCCACTTGGCGCCGAAGGCCTGGGCCCGTTGCAGGGTTGGCAGCAGTTGCGGGTTGGGGCGTGACTGGCCGGCGTCCCACAATTCCATCGGCGATGAGTACAGGCATTCAAGATCGTGCTGTTGAACCGCCTGGCTAAAGCTGGCCGGGTCTTCGCCGGTGAGCAACTCTTCGCGCAGCTCGATACGTGTGGCGCCGGCTTTGGCCAGCAGTTCGATGAAGCTGGCTTGGCCGCGTTCGCGAACAAGGTCTGCGCCGTAGCTCGACAGGCTGATGGAAACGGGAAATGTGTTCATTGTTATTGCTCTCTGAAACCGGTTTCATTTTTGTACAGCGTTAAGGGCTGACGACCAGATAACGGTTGTCAGCCCCTCAAGCGTCAGGGGCTAGCGTGTTGAGTTGAGCCGCGAACGATCAGGCGGGCGGCGAAGTCCAGGTTGTGCGCGGGGCCGGTGTCACCCTTGAGGCGCCTGAGCAGGCAGTCGAACGCGCTGGCGCCGATCTGTTGCGTCGGTTGGGCGAGGGCAGTGATGCCGCTGCCCACCAGCGCAAACCAGTCCAGGTCATCCAGGGCGATCAGGCCAACGTCTTCGAACAGGCGGCAGTTCAACTCGCGCAAAACCTGGGTGCACGCCAGGGCGGCCACGCCGTTGGAACAAAAGATGGCCTTGGGGCCGGGGCCAGCCGCTTGCAGAAATGCCTGGATATCGGAGTTGAGTTGCGGGCCGGTTTGCACCGCTGCGCCGCTGAGCGACGGGTGCTGGGCCAAGTGCTGATTGAAGCTCTCGATACGCTCGCTGCGTGAGCTGGTGCCGTCAATCGGCTCGCTGACCAGCAACAGGTCGCGATAACCCTGTTGTTGCAAGTGTTCAAGGGCCATGCGCACGGCACCGGCGTTGTCGAGGCCGACCATGTCGCTGTGCAGTTGCTCGACTTTTCGGTCGATAAGGACAATGGGCATCTCTTGGTGCAGCGCTTGCAGCGCGTCAGGATGATGGCCAAGGGTGTTCAGAATCAGGCCTTCGATGTTGTAAGAACGTAACGCCGCAAGGTGCTGATGCTCTTGCTCATCGTTGCGGTCGGTGTTGCACACCACCAGGTTGTAGCCGTGCTGGCGACAGGCGGTTTCAACGCCATGCATCACCGCAATCGAATAGGGGTTGCGAATATCAGCCACCAGCATGCCGATCAGCCGGGTACGGCCGCGCTTAAGGCCTCGGGCCATTTGATTGGGGCGATAGCCCAGCTCGTTGATGGCGTGCTCGATACGTTCAGCGATGGCTGCGGACAACAGAGCCCGGTCTTCACCGATAAAGCGCGACACACTGGCCTTGGAGACGCCAGCGCGCCGGGCAACATCAAGCATGGTCACGCGGGTGCGCTGGGCTGCAGAAAAACTGTTCATGGCCTGAAACCTTTTATTGGTGTTATCGCAGGCGGTTTCGATCAGAGGGCGATGAAACCGGTTTCAGGAAAACTCAAATTACCCGGTGTCGTCAAGTTTTGCGTGCACTCGATTTCAATAAACCGCTGAATGACCTTGTAGTCGCTGACGAGGCACGAGGCTGCGATGCGAGCCGCAGGATCGCCAATTAGGGTCGCTTCGCAACCCATCGCAGCCTCATGCTTCGTCAGCGACTACAGGTTTTGCAGGGGTTACACCTTGAACTGGCCCAATAATCCGTTGAGCTGCACGCTCAGTTCCTTGAGGTGAGCGCTGTCGGCACTCGATTGTTCGGCAGCCTTGGCGGTGTTTTGCGAGAGGCTGGCGGCCTGGGTGACGTTTTGGTTGATGTCTTCCACAACGTGCGCTTGTTGCAACGTGGCGCTGGCGATCGATGCGTTGAGCTCGTTCAGGTTGCTGAGCGCCTGGCCAATGGTGGTCAGGCTGTTGCCGGCCTGGGTGGCTTGTTCGATGGTCGCTTGCGACGCCTGGCTGCTGCTGGCAATGACATTCACGGCTGCGTCGGAGTGTTGCTGCAACGCTTCAATCATAGTCTGGATTTCAGCCGTGGATTTTTGCGTGCGCTGGGCCAGCAAGCGCACCTCATCGGCGACCACGGCAAAGCCGCGACCCTGTTCACCGGCACGCGCCGCTTCAATAGCCGCGTTCAGGGCCAGCAAGTTGGTCTGTTCGGCAATCGAGCGGATCACTTCAAGCACACTGCCGATACCGCTGCTTTGCGTGGCCAGCGTGCGGATCACCTCGACCGCCTGATCAATGGTGATCGACAGTTGGTCGATCTGCTTCAGGCTGCTGTCGATGTTCTGCTGGCCCAACTCGGCCTGGGTCTGCGCACCGCGCATTTCGCCTGCGGCGTGTTCGGCGTTTTTGGCCACCTCTTGCACGGCGTAGGTGACTTCGTTGATCGCCGTGGCCACTTGATCCATCTGCGAGGCTTGCTGCTGGCAACGTTGCTGGGCTTGCGTCGCGTCGTTGCCAATCTGCGTCGAAGACTGTTCAAGCGCCGTGGCGGTGGACTGCAAGTGGCGAATGACCGTGCGCAGCTTGCTGGTGAAGGTGTTGAAGTGCCGGGCAAGCTCGGTGACCTCATCGCGCCCGTGGGTGTCGAGACTGCGGGTCAGGTCACTTTCGCCGCTGGCGATATTGCTCATGGCCTGCACCGCCTCTTTTAACGGGCGGGCGATGCTGCGGGCGATCAGCCTGACCAGCACGACCATGAACAACGCAATCGTCAGTCCGGCCGCACTGGCTTTCCAGACTTGCGCCTGAAACTCGGCCTGTATGTCGTCGATGTACACCCCGGAGCCAATCACCCAGCCCCATGGCTCGAACACTTGCACATAAGAGGTTTTTGCCACCGGCTCGTCAGCGCCAGGTTTTGGCCAGCGGTAGGCCAGGTTGCCTGAACCCTGGGTCTTGGCCAGCGCGACCATTTCATTGAAGATCGCCACACCGTCCGGGTCCTTGATCGCAGACAGGTCTTTGCCGTCGAGTTTGGGGTTAGTCGGGTGCATGACCATAAAAGGGCGCAGGTCATTGATCCAGAAGTAATCGCCCTGGTCATAGCGCATCTTGCTGATGACCTGCAGCGCTTGTTGTTGCGCAGCATCCCGGCTTAACGTTCCGGCAGTTTCGAGGCCATGGTAGTAGTCCAGAACGCCACTGGCGGCTTGCACCACGTGCCGGGTTTTCTGCGCTTTGTCTTCATTCAAATCGTCATGTATCTGCTTTAGCATCAGCAAACCCAACGCCAGCAGCATGGTCATTGCCACGATCAAGATCAGCCACAGACGCTGGCTGATGGACAACGTGCGCAGGGTATTCATACAGCGGTCACTCCTTTGTTGTTCTTGTTGTCAACGCTCGCACTCAGAGCAGCGAAAGTGGAACGTGTCTGATAGGATCTCGGCCGAAATTCAGAAAGCTGAATCTTTATTGTTTTCTGGCAGTTATTTCACATCACGTCAGTGAACATGCAACACCCGCAACCACGGGTCGGCACCGGTTGCACACACTTATTTTTTGGCTAATCAGCGCGGCATGACGCCGGGCTTTAATGGGGGAATGATGGATCTTTGGACTGCCGCACAGGCGTTGATACTCGGTGTCGTTGAGGGTCTTACGGAATTCTTGCCGGTCTCAAGTACTGGCCACCAGATTATTGTGGCGGACTTGCTGAACTTCGGCGGCGAACGCGCCATGGCGTTCAACATCATTATCCAGCTGGGCGCCATTTTGGCGGTTGTCTGGGAGTTTCGCCGCAAGATCCTCGACGTTGTCGTGGGTTTGCCGACGCAACCCAGTGCGCGCCGTTTTACCGTCAACCTGATCATCGCGGTATTGCCGGCGGTGGTGTTGGGGGTGATCTTCGCTGACATGATTCACGAGTACCTGTTCAACCCGATTACCGTGGCCTCTGCATTGGTCATTGGCGGTGTGATCATGCTCTGGGCTGAGCGCCGTACCCACGTCATTCGCGCTGAAACCGTTGACGACATGACCTGGAAAGACGCGGTCAAGATCGGTTTTGCACAATGCCTGGCGATGATTCCGGGGACTTCGCGTTCGGGCTCGACCATCATCGGCGGCCTGTTGTTCGGCCTGTCGCGTAAAGCGGCCACCGAGTTTTCGTTCTTCCTGGCGATGCCTACCATGGTCGGCGCGGCGGTGTACTCGGGTTACAAGTACCGTGAACTGTTCCAGCCCGACGACTTGCCAGTCTTCGCCATCGGTTTTGTGACGGCATTCATCTTCGCCATGATCGCGGTCCGTGCGTTGCTCAAGTTCATTTCCAACCACAGCTATGCCGCGTTCGCCTGGTACCGCATTGCCTTTGGCATGCTGATTCTGGCGACCTGGAAGTTCGGCTGGATTGACTGGTCGGCGGCAGGTTGAAGACCTCAGCCAACTACCGTCGCGGCTCGCCTGGGGTGCCTGAGCAGCCAACTGGGCCCATGCGTGGCGTGAAGCTCAAGCTGCTGGCGTTACTGCTGCTGTGCGCGATGCCGCTGGGGGGCTCGCTGAGCCTGTTGCTCACCGGCATCACGCGGGTGCCTCTGCTTGTTTATGGCGTGGCCAGTGTCGTGGCCTTCATCCTTTATGGCTATGACAAGCAGCAAGCCCGGCATGGCCGCTGGCGCACCCCGGAAAAGCTCCTGCACGGAGTTGAATTGCTGGGCGGCTGGCCGGGTGCGCTGGTGGCTCAGCAAGTGTTTCGCCACAAGACCCGCAAGGTGTCTTTTCAGGTCTGGTTCTGGTTGATCGTGGCCGTGCATCAAGCGATCTGGATTGATGTGCTGTTTTTGAAAATCACCTTTCTGAACCTGTAGGCGGCTGCCATGAGCGTCAGATCAATAAGCCGATCTGACGCTTTTTCGGCAGTTTACCGACCACCAACTGGTGGGAACGGCGTAGCAAGTCTTGCAGTTCTTCGGCGCCCATCGGGTAGGGTGCCTGCATGTTGATCCAGTGGGCCCGCGCCAGATACGGCGAAGGGCGTATCCCCGGGCGATCGATATAGCCCAGAAACAGTTCTTTCTCGACCTTGAACGACAACCCGTTGCTGTTGAGGTTGAACAGGGCAAACATTTTGCTCTGATCGACATAGAACACTTCAACCCCGCCCCATTTCACATCCTCCTTGACCCCCGGCAGGCTGCGACAGAACTCGGCTACCTGTTCCTTGGACATGATTTTTTGGGTGTTGGACGTGCGCGTCATAGGGTTTTTTCTCCGCAGCGTTCGAAGGTATCAGCCAAATGTTCGATCCAGGCCCGCACCGCTGGCATGACGCCGCGTCGGTGCGGGTACACGGCTTGCAGCCAGCCGCCGGGCAGTGACCATTGAGGCAGTAGCTGCACCAGTTCACCGGTTTCAAGCTCGTGCTCGCAATACATCAAGGGCAACACGGTGAAGCCCAGACCTTGCAGGGTGCAGGCTTTACGCACGTTAAAGTCATCAATGCCCAAGCGTGCTTCCAGCACCATGTCTGAAGCTTTGCCGTGCTCGTCGAGCATGCGCAAATGCACCATGCGATCGGCCTCAAGCGCCCCCAGCACCGGGGCATTTTTGAGATCGTCCGGGGTCTTGATTGCCCACTGTTCAGCGAAGGCCGGGCTGGCGACCATAACGGTCACCGCCTTGCGCAAACGCCGCGTCACCAGCAGCGGGTCTTCATCGCCCAGTTCGCGGACGCGCATAGCCACGTCAATGCCTTCGGTGATCAAGTCTACGCGGCGGTTGAGCAGGCTGACTTCCAGTTGCACATGGGGGTAGGCGCGCAGAAAAGAGCTGACGACCTCAGGCATAAACTGATGAGCCAGACCCACCGGGCACGAGACCCGCAGGCGCCCACGGGGCTCGCTGGACATACTGGCCACGGCCTCGTCGGCCATTTCGGCTTGCAACAGCATGGCCTGGCAATGGCTCAAGTAGCGCTCGCCAACGGCGGTGAGCTTTAGCTGGCGCGTGGTGCGCTGCAACAGACGCGCACCCAGGCGCTCTTCAAGTTCGGCCACACGCCGCGACAGGCGTGACTTGGGGATGCCCAGCACACGGCCCGCCGCCGCAAAACCACCGGCTTCGACCACTTTGGCGAAGTAGTAGAGATGACCTGTTTTCCTAGAGAAACCATTGATCAAAACCAACATTTCCTTTATCGATCAACGGGCTAGAAAGGTTTTGCTTTTGACGAATGATCAAAATCATGACTTTGATCAGGCTCATTGATTGAAACTAGGATAGCCTACGAGGAGAGCCTGGAGCTCTCCATATGCTGAAATCAACGCATTGGCTACGGACGCAACATCACCTTTTACAGGGGCCGGTCACCACAGCGGTCGAACGCATGTGCCAGGTGATCCAACCAAGCCCTGACAGCCGGCAACACTCCACGCCTGTGCGGGTAAACCGCCTGGAGCCACGCAGGGGCGCAATGCCAATCAGGAAGCATGCGAACAAGCTCTCCGCTGGCTAGCTCGCTCTCACAGTGCATTAACGGCAAAACCGTGAAGCCCAGGCCACCCAGCGCCGCTTCCTTACGCATGATGAAGTCTTCGACACCCAAACGGGCAGGCATGGCTATCTCGAAACGCTCGCCGGCCTGATTGAATAAGCGCATTCTGGCCAGGCGATCAGAGTCTAGAGCCCCCAGGAAGGGTAGAGCCATGAGTCCTTTGGGGTGAGAAACAGGGTGGGCGGCCAGGAAGTCCGGAGAAGCCACAACTTCCGTACGAGCCTCTCGCAAGCGCTTGGTGACGAGATTTGGCTCCTCATCTTCGGCTTCGCGAACGCGCAGCGCGACATCGATACCTTCATTGATCAAATCGACTCGGCGATTGACCAACAGCAGATCGAGCTGGACTTGTGGGTGCCGGGTGAGGAAATCACGAACCAGTGGATTTAAGAATTGATTCGCCAAACCGACCGGGCTACTCACCCGTAGAGGGCCCCGTGGCTCACTGGTTGCGCTGGCAACCACTTCATCGGCTTGCTCTGCTTCCAAGAGCATTGCCTGGCAGTGGCGCAGGTACCGTTCACCTAAAGCAGTGAGCTGCAATTTACGTGTTG
>Ga0302347_1000104_pt1 | contig 161614 bp, 142 predicted proteins | sample PhyWR1_FD_202178 | JGI IMG/M metagenome (GOLD analysis project Ga0302347, IMG submission 202178) | Leaf surface microbial communities from wheat plants in UC Gill Tract Community Farm, Albany, California, United States - DLSL W.R1 (v2)... | ecosystem: Host-associated > Plants > Phyllosphere >... | reverse complement strand
CGCAAGCAACTCGCCATCGGGGGCTATGACAGCAGCCACTTCGCAGTGACTGCTCTAGTCGAGAAGTACGACCTGAACCTGTCGACCAATGATGCCAAGGCGCTGCTGCTCGACTGACCAATCCCCTAAAGCCAACCCGCCATCGAGCGGGATTTTTTCGCCTGGAGAAAACCCATGCCCATCACATCGCAGCAACTGCTACAGATCCTCCCTAACGCCGGCCAAGTTGCCGGCTTTTTTACGTCCGGAGTTTGACCATGCCAAGAATTACAGAACAGCCGGGTATCGGCCGAAACCTGCTCGCATTCCTCGACATGATCGCCTGGTCTGAACTGGGCAGCGATTATCTGAAGCGATCGGACGATGGCTACAACGTCATCGTGACCGGAATTGATGGCAAGCTTGAATTATTCACTGACTACAAAGCGCATCCGTTCTCGGGTGGACGGAAGTCCAAACAGATTAACAGCCGCGGGCTCACCTCCAATGCTTCTGGTCGTTATCAGCAAATGTTGAGGGATTGGCCACACTATCGCGATCTTTTGAAACTCCCGGACTTTGGCCCCGTCAGCCAGGACAGGCTCGCGATTCAGCACATCAGAGAGTGCAGGGCGCTACCTGACGTGATCGCGGGGCGAATCGAACCTGCCATCGATAAATGCCGGAACATCTGGGCCAGCCTTCCAGGTGCGGGGTATGGCCAGCGCGAACATCGCCTGCAAGACCTTCTTGCTGTTTACGCCCGGGCGCTGAAGGTGCTGGCATGAGCCCGGCGCGCTGGCTGGGCCTTGCGCTGCTGGTGGCCATTGCTTGTTTTTCCACATGGAAAGTGGACGCCTGGCGTTACGGCAAGCAACTGGCTGACATGCGCAAGGAGTTCGCCGACTACAAAACTGGCATAGCCGCTGCCTCGACCAAAGCCAGCGAGGAAGCCCGCGTGCTTGAGCAGCAACGCCAACGTGACATTGAAAAGGTGCGAGCCGATGCCGCTGAACAGAAACAGAAAGATGATGCTCTTGTTGATTTGCAGCGTGCTGACGGTCACTGGTTGCGCGAACAAATCGGACAACTACTTGCCGGCAAAGCCACCCTCAATACCCGCCTTACCGAGCGAGGCAAGACAATCGAAGATCTTGTCGATCTGCTCGCCGAGTTGCGATCAGAAGCTGATGGATATGCGGGAGAGTTGGCGGCAGCGCTTACAGAAAGTCGTCGGGCCGGATTTGCTTGCGAGGCCAGCTATGACTCCATAGCTGGAAAGCGTTGAAGGGCTGTAGAAGAATGCGCGGGAGGCATGCCTGTGCAAATGACAAGGGCATGAACCCGGCGCTACGCGCGTGTTAATTGCCTTCGTCTTTGGGTGGATCCTTACGCTCAACCCCAATGACTACAGCCTGCTTGATATCGTCATCAAGCACCTTCGCATTTATATGAAGGTAAACAGTGGTCCGCTCCCACTCTGCATACTGAAGGACATCCTTTTTCTCAGAGTCTAGAGTTGAGTCCTCTACGACAGCCTCAAACTCGACGCCAGACCGATGACTCCGAACTTTTACCTTGAACTCCTCAGGGTTTGACGAATCCACACGGACAATTCTATAGTAGCCATCCATTCGCTTTTCAGTTGCTTTTCGTCTTGCGCTTGTGACCAGCTCCTGGGCTACGTCTTGGGTGATCGTAATTTCGCTTACTGTCGCTTGCTCGGCAGTAGAGAAGCCTTTGAGCATTTCAGTCCTAGCATCATATGCTTGACGGCTAACAGCCTCTAAAGCGGGCTGACGAACTAGAAGCTGAGTGAGTAAGCGAGTTCGCTCCGTTTCTTCTTTGGAGTTCTCTTTTATTGTCGACAGCATTTCACGCTGTTCTTCACTCTTCACCTCGGCCATCCGAACGTCTTTACGATAATTCAGATAGTTAGAGAACGAAGATTTGCCCGCCCATAGGACGCCTAGACCCAGAACGGTTACGGCAATTAATTCTGGCGACATGGTTTCAGCTGCCTTTTCGGCGAATTTGAGCAGAACTGCTTGAAAGTCGACTTCAAAAATCGATGATCCTTCTTCGACTTTGACCTCAATTTCAAGCTCATCGCGCTCCTCCTTAGAAAGCTTGCGTGTGTCGTCGGTATTGTATTGAGCAATTGCATAAGATTTATAGACGAGATTTTGCAGCTCGATGAAAGACTTCATCACGCTAGGCGTAATGCTGGATTCAAATTTTTCACCAACCAAGCGCACCTTGAGCTTCGGCCAACCTTCTAGCTCGATTCCGCCTGGAAATTTTGCTCCCTTCAGAAACAGCTCGATTACCTCGAACGCGTCAGCTTCATTTTTTATTGAGATACCTTCAACCATTTTGCGTTTCCCTACGAGTGTTTTTGGTTGGTTTGGCAAGAGCTGTTGGTTCGCTCGATCCTACGTCTGATTGAACAACTTGTAGCGTCGTATGCACTGGATTGCCGCACGGTGCCTTTCTTCAAGTGCGCTGGATGTGGCGCGGCAATATAAGGCAAAAAGCCATCTTCGGGTAGTCATGCAGGGAATGCGGCAGGGCGCAGCTTGCTGAGCGCCGTCAGCGGATGGGGTACGAACGGGAGCTGGTTGCTGCGGTTGGTGCGCGTCGGGGACCTACATTCGTGGTCGGAAAAATTAACATGCCTCTTTGGCACGCATGAAAAGTACGATTTGGAGCGAATCCCGTTATATGGATTTTCAGCGGAGTCTCTCCGTTAATGGCGAAATCAGGGCTTTGCCAGCCTAGCTCCGTGGCGTCCTGGCCAATCGGCCAGCTTGTGCAAAACCGCAAGGCGGCTCGCCTACGACGAAGTCGGGGCAGGGCATTCCGGAAATTTTTCGCTTAAAAGCTGTGTTTTGTAGTAGCTTTATGCCTTCATAGGTACTTATAGACAGAGAAGATTATGACAGTTGATGATGATGTAGCCCTAGTAACGGGCGGCTGTGTTATGGCAGGGGCTGGAGCAGGTGTGGCCGTGGGCGCTGGGTCAGCGGCTGCCGCGGCTGCAAGCTTGGCAGCTTCAACAGTAGCTGCCGGATCGAGTGCGGCTGCGGCGACTGCTGCTTTAGCAACCGCTGGCGGTGGAACCATCGCGGCCGGGGGAGCCGGTGTGGCCGGAGGAGTTGCGACAATCGCATCAACAGCGGCTGCTTCAGCAGTTGTTCCAGTTGTCGGATGGGCGGTAGGTGGTGCGCTTGCTGTAGGCGTTGGAGGCTATCTCGCCTACACCAAATTAATCAAGCCTCGCTTTGGACGGTAAAGTGCTCGAAATTGGTCTAAGCATTTTAAATAATTGTCCGAGTTCATGACGGTAAAGCGTGTCCTGAGTCAGCAGAGAGTAATAGGGGGATTGAATCCCCCCCCAAGTCCGATCGTATTCTGTGTCCTTACCCTGAGCTGCAGACGTTGTTCAAATAGTTTTTTTATAATTGGTTTATGCGGAAAATATGGATTAAAAATTCCTTTTGGCGGGCATGAACTACCTTGGCTTTGTTTTCGTTCGGCAGGACGCTGTGAGAGGTCAGGCAGTAAAGTTATTTCTTTGCTGAAAGTTTGTACCAGTAGAAGTATTTTGTATAGGTGAGATGATGGTGATATCTGACTTATCTTACTGATTTTATTAAGATGCCCTGTTTTTTCTTAATGCGCAATTAATCAGAGTGTAATTTACTTAGTAGCTTAAGGCCTTATAGGTATAAGGTTGTGCTTTAACCAAGGATGAGTGGGCCTAATGAAATATGTAAAGCTGACAATCAACGTTACTACCCTTTTGGTTTTGACTGGATGTATGTCGGCGCAGATGGTATCTGCACCGAATTCTGAATCTGCTTATGCGCCTGTTAACGAAAGCTCTAGGCCGGGGATTGTTAAGTATTTAAATGATGGTGCTGGTTATGTGCGCAAGCAGCGCCGCGATGATGCATACAAACAGATGCATGAAGCTTGCAGTGGTCCATATAGGATTGATGCTGAAGGCTCCAATGTAGAAGGAGGGATAGTAATGAGCTCTGGGTCAGGAACTTTTTGGGCGCAATCTAATTACTGGTACATCCAATTTTCATGTATCTAGTATATGTGAAGAAAACCTGAAGGTTCACCGTTTTAGGGCTCATGTTCTCGCTTCCACCCCTTAATTTCTGGCGAACGTGGTGTCTAGGCTACAAGTGATATGCTTGCTATTCACTGATAAGGTCGCAAGCAACTCAAGGACTGCGTGACTCTCTCACGCACCTATAGGCATCTATGGCTATTCGATTGCAGCGAGCGCCAGAGACAACAGCCATAATCCAAGGGTTTACCATGCTCCTGCGGGCATGGGGTGCTAGGCGGGTAGGGGCATGCCGTTAGATTTCAGATTGTGGACTGGGCTCAAAAATATCGTTAGAGAAGTCTAATACCCAGTCGCCTTTTTACTTGTGCTCAACTGTCGGGATATGCTTGCGGTGTATTGGCGTTCCAATAATCGTAGACCTGTTTTGCGAGATCGGTGACTTTGACGCTGCTTTTACCGAAGGAACCCTGTTCCGTTTCAGTGAGGTGGACGATGAGGTGATCTTCTACATAGTCTTTTTCGACATAATCGGGCATTACATATCCGGTAAATTCGACTGTTTGGACAGAATCATGTTGTTTCCATTTGGCTTCAAAGTGCTTCACTCCGTTTGCAATGTGCGAGGTGATTCTAAGTATTGGGGTGCTTGAGCGGATTTCTGTTCTCCTTTTTTTGTCTTTATAGTAGTCAGGATGAATCCAATCTACGATATGTTCTGCAGTGACAAAAAAGTCAAACGCTGCATACTGGTCTTGTGGGGACTTTAGAACTCGCGCAAGGTCGTACTCCAGCTTCTTCACGAGATCTCGAGGGGCTCGTAGTTCGGCAAATCCTTTGAAATTACTCACTGTAGGTCCTTTGCAAGATTTGGTGGAAGGGCGAGCTGTAGCCAGCCCCAGCGGGGCTTTACTCCTAGCTTGTGCGACGACTCATTCTGGCCTGAAGGCAAAGTGTAATGGTCAATTAGTTCCTGACAATCTTTCCAGCCTTCACTTCGTCCGCCAACATCGTTAACTGATCAACATGCTCATGAAGCTTTGCGATTTTTGCCATAGCCATCAGGAACTCGGGTTCAGCGTAGCCTTTAGCTTCCCGGAACAGATCTTGCGCGGCGTAATCGAGAGCGAAGGCTGCTGCTTTCAGGTGCCTGCGTAGCTCTTCGTTGGGCTTGGTGAGAGGCATGGTGTGCGGTTCCCGTATGTCGCAATCAATCCAGTATCACTAAAAACCATAAGTGAACTCAAGGTGCGGCATGCAGCTGCGAGTGTCGGGTACGAGGTGTTTGGCAGTGGTATGAGCTTTGGGTTTTGTGCTTTGGCAGGACGCCTGGGGAGGGTCGAAAAAGGAGAATTGCGGAACAGCTTTCAGAATTGCGGAACAAAAAACAAAGGGCCTGCACGCGAATCGCGTGCAAGCCCTTGATTTGTTTGGTGCCCGAAGCCGGAATCGAACCGGCACGTCCTTTCGAACGGGGGATTTTAAGTCCCTTGAATAGCGTTAAATACTTATGGCGCTTTTTACCCTGCGGAACGCCTGGATACGTGAGAAAAGCCTCAGTGACTTTTCGAGTGACATCGCTACTCGGTATCCAGCAGCGTTGGGCGTCGTTGCAGCGAGCGCCTGTTGCTGGAGTCCCGTATTTACTGGCGCTAAGTAAGTCCAGCTTGAATGGGGTACTAGGAGGCGATGTGTAAGAGCGTTAGAGCCTGAGTCGAGAATGAGTCTTGTTAGTACTGCTTTAAATTCCGATAGCAAAATAAAAATTTCTTCTCTATTGATTGCGATCCATGTGCCCTATTAAATATCACGCTTATCTAGCGCAATGAAATCTGTGAATAATATGTCAAAAGGATCCATAGTTACGCTAAATGATATTCCTTTTCTTAACCTGTCTCAGGCAGGAGGGAAATTTTGCCGTACGTTAACCTTCTTTGTTGGCGGCGAATGGCGGCTGTGGATTCCCTTAGGGGATGGGCGAGTTGTCGAGAGCCATGGCTGGCCTGCAGAAGGATATTACTTCGGGGAGGCTGCCGAGCGGGAGTCAGACATATATCTGCATTTTGTCGACTTTATAGCGCAAAAGGCAAGTTATACCGAAATCAGCAAGCCATTTATTGGGTTGACTGATGATTTCTGCGATCTTGCGGCTAGCTTGGCAAAGATCTCAAATATACATAAAACAAGAGATCTACTTGCTTCTGGTGATACGCGTATGGTCGTAACTGAAGTAGAGTATTTTTTTTCAATTTGTCGAAGTTTAATTGATTTGTTTCAGGAAATTGCTTGTAAGCTTTGGGATAAGTTGACTCTGTATTCAAGTTGCTTGCCAGTAAAGAAAGCTTTACGTAAATCATTTCGTGAGATGGTTTTGTATGAAGGGCGATTAGTAGAAAAAGAAGAGCTGCAAGCTAGATTTGGGCTGCCTGGGCCATGGGCGGATTTTTACCTTAGGCATGCTGAGTTCTTTCTGCAAATCAGGAAGTTCCGCGATAATATCGTCCACAGCGGCTCGCAAGTTCAAACAATTTTTTTCAATGAAAACGGCTATCTTGTTAATTTAAATTTCAAGCCATTTGAAGATATGAAGGTTTGGAGAGAAGCCGATAAGGGAAATAATGACTTGGTTCCGCTTATGCCGGCGCTTGGTATGGTTGCATTTAAAACTCTTCTAGTGTGTGAAGATTTTTCAACCATGATGGAAGGCTCCTTTGAGTTTTCCGAACCGCTCGCTCCGGGGATGAGGCTGTACTCGCGGGGGTATTTTGATGAGCATTTTGTCGCGGTGATGAAAGATGCACGACAGCGATATATTGAGTTTTATCAAGATGGGGTTAGCGGGTGAGCTATTTTGGGTTTGTGTTCGATCGGCAGAACGCAGTGGGAGGAGGCTAAAGCCTCAGTGACTTTTCGAGTGACATCGTTACTCGTTGCCCAGCAGCGTTAGGCGTCGTTGCAGCGAGCGCCGGTTGCTGGAGTCCCGATTTACTGGCGCTGAGTAAGTCCAGCTTGAATGGGGTGCCAGGCGGTAGTTTGAGGTCGGCAGGAAATCAGGGAGGGGAAAACCAGTTGCCCGTTCTGGCTGTGATTGGACGGACTGAGTGACACCCTATTTGCTGAATTTGCTTAGAATCCTGATGGCTGCTGAAGTTTTGCTTAAGCAATGCGATGGTTTGATCTAACTATTTGAAATATATAGGGTTTTAAGGTTGATCGACACGATCCATCATGGGTGCCACGCTGAAGCGCCGGGACAGCTCTGAGCCAGTGTTTACGCGGGATGTAGCTGTTTTTTCTACCATTTTGCTCTACGTGTTTAAGGCGTGTATTAGGGTGTTTCAGGGCGTTTTTGGGGCTCGGTGGTACGATGTACCACTCAAAACTGTCGCGTACCACTCTCGATAGGGCGACCATCAGGGCAAGAAAACTGGCAGATGGGACGGTGAGCTATACGGCTCAAATCCGCATCAAGCGCGACGGAGTGCAAGTCTACCAAGAGAGCCAGACTTTCGCCCGTAAACAGGCCACCCAAGTGTGGGCGCGTAAGCGCGAGACGCCGTTGGATGAGCCCGGCGCGATCGAACAGGCCGCCGCAAGAAATGGAGTGGGATATGCCGCGTGTGGCGAGTGTCTCCGGGCACCTGTGCGGTAAGGGCGTCCGCTATTTTTTTGGGGGGGGGAATGGCACGAAAAGATATTGAAAGCGCCCGTTCAACTGGGCGCTCTGAGAGGGTCGATACGGCAAACCCATAATGGTCAGCCGAAGATTTCGTCAAGGCCAAGCCAGCTAGCGATGTGTTGGCGGGGTTGTTCGGCAACGCCCAGGTAAAGGAAATGCTCAAACCGAAGCGCGGACGGCCAAAGTCGGCGACCACCAAAAAGCACGTCAATGTTCGCCTTGATTCGGACGTACTGGCTCAATTCAAGGCATCTGGTCCTGGTTGGCAAACCCGGATGAACGCAGCCTTGGCTGACTGGCTCAAAACACATACACCTGATGAACTGAAGGCCTAAGCCCGGGAAAAGGACGCACCAGTGCCTCCGATCTGCCTACGTTGTCGCACTACTGAGCCGCCCATGAGGCGGCTTTTTGTTATCCACCAGAAAGAAGGTGGACACTTTCACAACATGCTGGTAGAGACTCCCTTGCTAAGCGCCCCGTATTTAAACCTCAATAGACATTCTCGTAAGGAAGCCCGACGTAGTTTTCCGCCAGACTTTTTCTGCCGACTTCTGATGAAACGAAGTAGTCCAATTCTGTCTGCTGTATTCGCTGACTAAAATCGTCCATGCCTGGTAATTTATGGAGCATAGACGTCATCCACCAAGAAAAACGCTCTGCTTTCCAGACGCGTTTGAGGCAGATTTGTGAGTAGCGCTCGATGAGGTCTGTGCGGTCTTCTTTATAAACTTTTAGAAGGATTCGATAGAGTGTACTAACATCACTGGCCGCTAAATTTAATCCTTTCGCGCCAGTGGGGGGAACGATATGTGCAGCATCTCCTAACAAGAACAGTCTGCCATACTGCATGGGCTCAACGACAAAGCTTCGGAGGGGCGCAATACTTTTCTCAATCGACGGGCCAGTTTGCAAGCGCGCTGCCACCTCTTCGGGCAGGCGACTTTTAAGCTCTGCCCAGAATCGCTCATCAGGCCAGTCTTCAACCTTTTCATTGGCATCCACTTGCACATAATAACGTGTCCGGCTGGGCGAGCGCATGCTGCATAGAGCGAACCCACGTTCGTGTCGGGCATAGATGAGTTCTTCATCCACTGGCAGAGTATCCGCCAGTACGCCTAGCCAGCCAAATGGATAAATGCGCTCATAAATCTTTAATTTATCTGCGGGTATCGACTGGCGAGATATACCGTGGAACCCATCACAGCCGGCGATATAGTCACAGTCAATTCTTACCGTCTCTCCATTCTTTATAAAAGTGACATAGGGGTTGTCAGTGTCCATGTCGTGCGGCGTGACTGCATCAGCATCGTAAATAGTTATTCCGTCTGTTTGACTGCGGGCATCCATAAGGTCACGCGTGACTTCAGTTTGTCCATAAACCATGACCGTTTTCCCGCCGGTCAGTGATTTGAGATTGATGTGCTCACTACGACCATCGAACGCGATTTTAAAGCCGTCGTGAACTAACCCTTCCTTCTCCAGGCGATCGCTCACTCCCGCCTCACGCAGTAAATCCACGGTGCCTTGCTCCAACACTCCGGCGCGTATGCGGGACAGGATGTATTCGGGGTTCTTGCGTTCAATAATGATGTTATCGATGCCCGCTCGCTGGAGTAGATGACCGAGAAGAAGGCCGGATGGCCCTGAGCCGATAATTGCGACTTGAGTTTTCATTGTGATTTTCCGTCGTCAGCTCCCTGGAACCGTGTGGGGTATGGGAGTGTGATTGTTTTTATCTCCTGTATTTTCAGTGACAAAGTCGCGGATAAGAAGGTAATATCCATTCAATTACTTGGACTTTTGAATGATTTGCTGTGGCGATCCCAATGGTGAAAAAATCTGATGCCGGGGTACCGGCGTTCAAGCTGTATGGTGAGACGGCGTCCTGGCCCACCCCGGATTTAATGCATTGTGAGTCCATACCAGAGCGCAGCAAACTTCACGATTGGGAAATCAAGGCGCATCGACATGTCGATTTGATGCAGTTGCTCTATGTACAGAGAGGTCATGCAGTACTTAAAGTTGAGGAAACTATTGTCCACGTCGATCGGCCTATGCTGCAGGTAGTTCCCGCGATGAACATTCATACCTTTAAGTTTTCCCAAGACATTCAGGGGCATATCCTGACATTTGCGCAACCGTTGTTGCAGGAATTGTCCTCGGCACTTGAGGGGGGCTATCTGTATAAAAACGGCTGTTACGACGTTGGGGAGGATGCTGCGCACCTCGATATGCTGTTCAACGCAATCAGTATCGAATATCGGCAAAAACGACCAGGGCGGCAACTGACATTGCACTCATTGATCAATTTGCTGATGGTTTGGATTCTCCGTAAAAACTCCGAAGAAGCGCAGAGTTACCTAAATACGACTGAGCGCAGCCTGATACATCTCCAGGGTTTTGTGTCCATGCTTGAGCATCGCTACCAGGAACATTGGCCCATCTCGCGATATGCCTCGGCGCTGGGAATAAGTGCTAACCATTTAAATGCCTTGTGTCGGCGCCTAGGCGGGCAGTCGGCCTTACAGATGATCAACGAAAGACTTTCGCTCGAAGCGAAACGGTGCCTCATATACACTGAAATGACTATAAATCAAATTTCTGACAGCCTTGGTTTTTCTGATCCCGCTTATTTCTCTCGATTTTTCAAACGCTCTTGCGGTGTTTCACCAAAAGCATTTCGCTCCGCGCGGTGAACTGATTCGTTTGATATTGATGACACGGATAGCCGACGTCATGACGCCGGTAACCTTCCCTGAAAAAAGTACGCATCACATAGGCCGGCCCTCTCAGGTCATCAGTATTACGAAGTGCTATACAAACACTTTATGGGGCTGTTTGTTAAAAACAAATCAGCAGAAAGCTCCACTGCATCACTTAAGCCTCCAACGGACTTTTTGCACCCGCACGCGGCAGGGTGAATAAGTTATCTTGCCGGGCTGTCAATCTGCTCGATCACGCAGGGACGTCAATGCTGAGCGTATACGTATCACAAGGTCAGCCACTTACGTGCGACCCATCGGAGCCGGTGGTGCCGTGGTGGAGCTTTACCAAAACTGTCCTGGCCGCTACCGCCTTGGCTTTGGTGCGCGATGGGCGGGTCGGTTTGGACGCTTCGGTGGGTGATCAGCCCTTCACATTGCGCCAATTGCTTCGACATGAGGCAGGGCTCGCCGATTACGGTGAGCTTGCCGATTATCACGCTGCGGTGGCTAACCATGAGGCCGCATGGTCAGCAGACGAAATGATGCAGCGTCTTGAGGGGGCCCGGCTTCGTTATGCCCCCGGCACCGGATGGCGCTATTCGAATGTGGGTTACTTGCTCATCGGCAGGCTTATTGAGCAGGTGACTGATTTGTCGCTTGCAGAGGCCGTGAATCGATACGCATTAACGCCTTTGGGCCTCGAGCATGTTCGCTTCGCCAAAACGCCCGCGGACTTGCGCGATACCCACCTTGGCAACCCATCCCATTATGACCCTGGCTGGGTTTATCACGGCTTGCTGATCGGCCCCCTCTCGCAGGCAGTGCTTTTTCTCGACCGGCTTTTCGCGGGGCATCTACTGGCTCCAGGCTTGCTCCAGGACATGCAGTCAGCCAAAGCATTGGGTGGCCCGATTCCAGGCCGTCCATGGGTATCACCGGGTTACGGCCTGGGGGTGATGCGGGGCTCGATTGAAGGTGGCTTTACCCTCTGCGGCCACTCAGGTGGCGGGCCTGGTAGCGTGATTGCCGTTTACCGCCTCTGCGCCGGCGACGCATCGGCCTGTTGCGCTGTTTTTGACGCGGGTACCCGCGAGGGGGCCGTCGAATCCCTCGTTGTCGGGCGACTAACAGCCGCTTTGCACTAGTCGGATAAGGTCGCCAGAGCCGCGCAATCGACAACGGGACGAGATCATGCGCGCGGCTTGACAGCGATCTGGCCGGTGCCTAGGATGCGCATCTTTCAACCTACCTATCGGTAGGTAGGTGATTGGTTTTCCACTGGAGAATGTGTGTATGGGTCGTTTAGACACGGTGCCAGTCAAACTGGCAATTAGCCTCGGGATGATTGGTGCGCTGGGTCCGTCTGCTGTTGATATGTATCTGGCAAGCCTTCCGGAGATTGCCCGAGAGTTTTCTGCAAGTTTCACCCGTGTTCAGCTCACGCTGACCTTTTTCCTGTTGGCCATGGGCGCGGGCCAGTTGATCTTCGGGCCGATTGTGGATGCCTATGGCAGACGCCGCCCACTCTTGGCAGGGCTGGTGATCTTCACCCTGTGTTCGTTAGGGGCGGCCTGGGCACCGACCTTGCAAGCGCTTATTGCGTTCCGTTTTGTTCAAGGGTTGGGCAGTGCACTCACGCTTGTGGTGATTATGAGTATGGTGCGGGACGTCAGTCAGGGGGTTACGGCAACGAAGCTGTTTGCGTTGCTGATGACCATTGAAGGAGTCGCGCCGATTCTGGCCCCTGCCTTGGGCGGCGTGATCGATACACATTACGGCTGGCGCGCCGTCATGCTGGTGCTGGCGGGCCTTGGTCTGATCGTGACCTGCAATAGCTTTCTGAGCCTGCCCGAAACCCTCGCGCCGGCAAACCGTGAACCCCTGCGGTTTGGTTCTGCCTGGCAGAGTTACCTGGCCATTCTTCGCGACGGGAAATTCTTGCGGCCTACTCTGGCGGTAGCGGCGGTGTTTTTCTTTCTGTTTGCCTACATTGGCGGTGCCACCTTTATCTATCAGGAAACCTACGGCCTCGACGCCAGCGCCTTCGGCCTGCTGTTTGGCCTCACCGGCATTGCCGTGCTGGTCGGGGCTACGGCGGCGGGCAAGTGGGTTGAACGATTCGGCTTGGCTACCCTTTCTCGGGCCGGTGTCGCCTGCATGGCCATGGGGGCGGCCGTCACGCTGCTGGCGGTGGTGGCGTCACTGGGCTTGGTGGGCGTGGCGTCAGGTGTGGCCCTTTCTTTGTTCGGCCTGGGTATTGCTGAATCGACGCTGATGTCATTGGTGATGTCTTCGCAAAAACGCGCACTGGGCTCCACCGCCGCGTTGCTCGGTGCGATACAACTGTCGGTATCATCATCGGCCACCCCTATTTCCGCGTTGGTGTTGGCTTACGGCCCGTTTGGCTGGGCAATGTTATTGATGATCAGCGCGTTGCTGGTCTGCCTGCTGACCCACATCAGCTTGCGTGACCGCTCCGATGAAATTATTGAGACAGCAGGGCATAACTAAGTGAAAACGATGACCACACATGAGCTTTCTTCCAGTGCCGAACGCATCGCTGACATTGCGATGCGCCAATTCGCCGACAATGGGTATGACGCCGCTTCGCTGAACGATATCGCCACCGAGGCCGGTATTCGCAAGGCATCTTTATATGCGCACTTTTCCAGTAAGGACGCGCTGTACTCCGTTGTTCTCGGGCTCGCGCTGCGGGCCGAACATACGTACGTGGAGGCTGATTTTACCCGGGCCAAACGGGTCAGTGCGGTACCCGGTGAACGCTATCTGGTCAACTTGCACCCTCGCTTTGTCGAAGCGGCGTCGTTGCGTTTCCTGTTACGTGCTGCCTTTTACCCACCGGCAACCGTAAGGCCAGCCGTCACGGCAGGGTTCAATGAATACTTGAACACGTTACGCGCTCATTTTCTCAGCACCCTTGAGCAGGCTTACCCGCATAGCCTGTCGGAGGCATTGGCGCTTACGGCTGAAACGTATATGGCCTTTATCGACAGCCTTCATGTTGACCTTATTTATGGGCATCAGGACAACTACCTGCGTCGGCTCGACGCGGTGTTGCGGGTGCTCAACAACACGTACGCAACCACGATGAGGCCGCGCGTCGATGAGTGAGGTGGCCGTCGGATTCGTGATAACGGGAACACTCATCGTGTTCGGGATCATCTACCACTGCGTTGATTGGCGAAGCCGTCAGCAGGGTGAACTCGAACTGAAGACTCACTGTCAGGGCAAAGAACGTGCATCAACCAAACAGCTTGATTGAAGATTTGCAGGCGCGTGGTTTTATCCATCAAGCCACTGACCTGTCGGGGCTGGCCAGCCATTTGGACCAGACCCCACGGACTATTTACCTGGGGTTTGACGCGACCGCCGACAGTTTGCACGTGGGGCACCTGCAGGGCTTGATGCTGATGCGTCGGTTGCAGCAAGCCGGGCATCGTCCCATTCTGTTGATCGGTGGGGCCACCACCCGTATTGGTGACCCCAGCTTTCGGGATGAAAGTCGTCCGATCCTCACGCAGGCCCAAATTGATACCAACATCGCCAGCATCACGCGTACGTTTGCACGCTACCTCACCCTTGGCGAGAACCACGGCGTGGTCGTGGATAACGCCGCCTGGCTTGATGATATTGGCTACCTTGAGTTTCTGAATGACGTAGGCCGTTACTTTTCCATCAACCGGTTACTGACATTTGACGCCGTGCGGCAGCGGTTGGACCGCGAGAATTCGTTGTCTTTTCTGGAGTTCAGCTACACGTTGCTGCAAGCCCATGACTTCACTGAACTGGCCAAGCGTTTTGACTGCACCGTTCAACTGGGCGGCGCTGATCAGTGGGCCAATATCATTAACGGCGTAGAACTGGGTCGTCGCCGTGACGGGCGCGAACTCTTTGGCCTGACCATGCCGTTGCTGGCGACCGCTGACGGCAAGAAAATGGGCAAGAGCTTGAGCGGTGCCGTTTGGTTGGATGGCAACCGATTGTCGCCGTTTGATTTTTGGCAGTTCTGGCGTAATTGCGATGATCGCGACGTGCGTCGGTTTCTCGCGCTGTTTACTGAGCTGCCGCTGGACGAAATTGATCGATTGTCGAGCGTCGAAGGGGCAGCGCTCAACGCGGCCAAAACAGTTCTGGCCAACCATGTCACCGCATTGGCTCATGGTGACGAGGCCGCCGCGCTGGCCTGTTCCGCGGCTCAGGCCGTATTTGGCGAGGGCGGGCACGTCAATGACTTGCCTGTGTTTCCCCTGGAAAGAGCGCAATTGGTACAAGGCCTGACGGTGGCATGCGCGCTGGTCGGCAGTGGTCTACAACCGTCGCTGGGCGCTGTGCGGCGCTTGGCCAAAGGGGGCGGTTTAAAACTTGACGGAACCACCCTGCACTCAGGGGACGAACTGTTGGACCCCGCGCAGTCCCAGTGGCTGGTCAGCCTTGGAAAAAAGCGCCATCTACGCTTTGAAGCCCCAGGCTGATAACGACCCGCGAGGGTCGATGGGGCGGCACCGGCGTTGATGTGGCCGACGAGGCTCACCGGTGGTGTCAGCCCTGTCGGTCAGGCGGGTTCTGACAGGCTGCGACGCTTGGGTAAGGGCGGCACACCCGCATCATTTTATGTTTGGGTTCAAAGCCGTGAGCCAGCATGCAGCGTTGCGCTTTGGCGGTGTCGCCAATGCTGGCGACAGCCTGGTTCGACCCGAGCGGTTTTGGATAGCCGCAGGCGTACATCACCGGCAGCGCCTCGCGGTTATTGGCCACTTGGAACGAGAAGTGAAGGGGCGCGCCTGCCTTTCGCCAAGTGACTTGCATGTCTTCATACCGGCCAGAATCGGGATTGATCGGGTAGAAGCCTTCATCGGCCTCAAAGGGCAATGCTTCGAGTTCGGCCACCGTCAGCGGTCGTCCCAGGCGTTCTTCGACGCAGGCCGGTACGTGCTTCATGACCTGGCAAAATTCGAAGCCGTCTTTGCGCGTAAAGCCCAAGCGTTGCATGCACTGAAATTGCAGTACCCGTTCGTTGGTCGGGTAATGGTTCATGGAGTACCCAACCGGTTCGCCACAGTCGGCCATCGCCGTTTTAACCGCCTCGACTGACGTGGACGTGCGTTGCCACTGGGTGAACTCGGCTGAGGGCGGGCAACCGGTGAGCAAAAACAATGATCCGATCAGAGCGGGGAAGGTCATGAACTGACGTTTGCGCAACATGGCGATCCTTAAGGGCGGTCGGGGTACTTTGTAAGGTAAACCGCTTGGCTGACGGGTGTGAGTTGCCCACTCGCAAGAGCACGCCGATCACATCGCGGGGCTCATGGGTCAACCGGCAGGTGATGGGTAGCCAGCACTGCCAGCGGGCCTTTTATGACAGCAGAACAATTTATGACAGCAGAACAAGGGTGGCCGTTTCGAGCAGCACGGGGCGCACCAGAATCTTGTAGCTGTCGGCATCGAAAGCTTGCCCCGTCAGTCGTGGGGCTTGTCTGGCGTCGGCCTCGCAGGCGTAGCTGCCAATATAGCGCCAGCTGTCCACGACGTGATACGCCTCCAGCTCGGCATGCCGTTCGTACAAGGCGATTGCGCCCGGGTACGGCCAGTGATGCACGGCCCAGCCCTCCAGTGCGCTGAGCAGCCGTGCGGTGTGTGCCTCATGGCTTTCTGCGCCTTTGCAGGCTCCGGCACATTTGCCAATTTGAGCCCTGAAACAGCCCCGTCCCGCCGATTTATCAAGGCCCAGCAGGGCATGGCAGAGGCGGTGTTCATCGGCAATCAGCATTAGCGCTTCAGTGGCCATGCGCCGGTTACGGAACAGGCCGTAGAGCTGAAGGCCTTCACCCATAGCGGTGGTGTCGATGATCTCCAGCACACCGTCGCGCAGGTGCAGTGAGCACAGCCGTTGCTGGCGCCGCAGTCGCTTGTTCTTCAAGGGTTGCAGTTCTTTGATTAACCGGGACTCAAGCAGCAGGGCACCGATTTCCCCGGCGGTTTGCTGATACTCAATGCGGTGGGCCTGGCGCAGCAGCCTGGCTTCTTCGGGCGCGCGCAGGTGGGCCAGCAAGCGGCTGCGAATATCGATGCTTTTGCCGATGTAGAGCGGGATCGAGTCGCCTTCTGCGTAAAAGAAATACACCCCCGGCGCGCGCGGGGCGGCCTCGACCTGAGCGCGCAGGTGCGCCGGGTATTCATACGTCAGCTCAGGACGAGCAGTGGGAGCGGGCATGCGGCGAACCTTATGGCTGAATCGGCAGGTCACGAAGTTGTGCGCCTGCCATTTTACGGCCAGGCACTGCAGTTGACACCACAGCGCCTGACAGGGTTCCAGGCCATTCAGCGTACCGGGACCAGGGCTATGCCAGGCCATGGCCCCCGTGTTTCGAGCCGAGGCGCGTCACGCGCAGGGCGGTAAAAAAGCCCAGCAACGACGCGCATGCAAACACGCCAAACAACCAGCCTGCCGCGTTGGCAGTCCCGGTGATGCCTGCGGGGTCCGTCAGGCCGGCAATGTTCGCCACCATGCCGGCCAGCGCCGCCCCCAACGCAGTGGCAAACAACTGCACGGTGGTAATGGACGCCGCGGCCAGTTCTTGCTCGCCCGCTGAGGCGACCCGAAGCACACGCGTCAGCAAATGCGGCCAGGCCAGCCCCACCCCCAAGCCGATGGCCACCAGGGCCACGCAAAGGGGGGCAATCGCCCACCCGCCGCCGTCGCTTTGGGCGGGCATTAACACCGCCAGCGCCACCATGCCGCCCACCCCAAGGACCGGGCCGGCAAGTATCGCAAGGTTGATGGCTTTACCGCGCGCCCCGGCGCTGGCGATTGACCCTAATGTCCAGCCGGCTGCCATGAGCGCGGCCAGGTAACCGGCGGCAAGCGGCGATTGCTGGTGCAGAACCTGAAGGAACAGCGGCACGAAAATTTCGCTGCTGGTCACGGTGATCGCCAGCAGTGACAGGGTCGCATACAGCGCGCCCAGGGCGGTCGTCATGCGCAATGCGCCTTCAGGCAGCAGCCTGTAGCGGGCGCGGTTTTCAGTGGTAATCAGCAACGCCGTGAGCACGGCAGCCCCCACAAGCCCCCCGATACCCCATGACAGGCTTGTGGACACGCTGGCGGCCGAGATGACCAGCACCGCAGCGATCAGCAGCGCAAGTTGAGTGACTGGCAGCGGCGAGCGTTCATTCTTGCCCGCGTGGCTTTTGGGCAACACGACCACCGCCAGCAAGACAAAGAGCGCCGCCACGGGGATCAGTGACCAGAACGCCGCTCGCCACAGACCCAGTTGCGCAAAGATGCCGCCCACAGCAGGCCCGATCAGCGTCGCCACCCCCCACATACCGGAGATCAAGGCCATTGCACGTGGCCATAGGGCTTCGCTGAAGACCAGGCGGATCATGGCATACGACAGCGCGAACAGAAAACCGCCCCCCAGCCCCTGAACAATACGCCCGGCCAGCATCACCGGCATTGAAGGGGCGAAGGCGCACAGGCACGTGCCCAGCGCAAACAGCAGCGTCGCCAACACGTAGGCACCCCTTGGGCCCGCACGCATCAGCAGCCTCGACGACAGCGCCGAGCCGAGGATGGAAGCGGTGACAAACAGCGTGGTGTTCCAGGCGTAATAGTCGATGCCGCCGATGTCCCTGACGACCGAGGGCAGAATGGTCGTGGCGATATAGACATTGATCGCATGGAGCACGACGCCGCCGGCCAGGGCGAGCGAGCGCACTCCGTTGCGGCCAGACAGCAGGGCGGCCCAGCCCGGTGGTGTGTCGGTGTGCAAAGAGGGGTCAGAAGGCGTGTGACACTTATCCATGTTGGCTCCGGTTGTGGTGTTCACCCGCAGCCGCGAGTGAAGGCTTGCAAAGGCTAGCCGACCCACCTTATAAGACCTCATGTATAGCTGAGGTCAAGAGCGAGTAAAGCCCCATGATTGATGTGCGCGTGCCACTGTCGGTGGGTGAGTTAGCCCGCCGAGGCGGTATCACCATTGCCACCGTCCACTTTTACGATGCCAAAGGCCTTATTCATGGGCAGCGCAGCGCTGGCAATCAGCGTCGTTATGCCCGGGACACGCTGCGGCGTATCGCAATTATCAAGATCGCCAAACGTGCGGGTATCCCGTTGGCTGCCATCAAGGCGGCACTGGATGCGCTGCCGTCCGGGCGGCCTCTGACGGCAAAAGACTGGGCCCGTCTCTCAACACACTGGAGGGACCTGCTGAGCGAGCGGATTCACCGCCTCACCCAGCTTCGTGATGAACTCGACGGGTGCATCGGCTGCGGTTGCCTGTCCCTGGAGGACTGCCCGCTGCGCAACCCGGGTGACCAGTTAAGTGGGCTTGGAGCCGGTGCGGTCCTGCTCGAAAAAGACAGTGCACCCGCAGGGTGAATGGCGATGAGGCACTCTGCTTTCAGATCAGCAGCGCGGATTGCGCCTCAGGTACCTGACCGCTCACGCCCGGGCGTTTGCCCTGGGCCTTACCTTAACGGCCGGCTTTTAATGTTTCCAACATCGCCTGCGCGGCCAGGGCGTGGACTGTGCGGGTGGGGTGCCATTCATCCCAATAATAATGCGTGTCTGGCTGCTCACACACGGGCATGACCTGCGGGTAGGTGGCTTGGCAGGGGGTGTCCAGGTCCTTCAGCCCGGCAGCAGCGGGTGCCGCGCGAAGCGCGTTGCTAAAGGCCAGGTGGTCAAAGTAACTCAGGTTGACGTGATGTTTGTTCGCCAGAGTCTTTAGCATACCGGGCAATTTTTCTTCGAGTGCCTGTTGGTATTCGCTGGCGTTGCCGATCTGATTGCCCTGTACCACCGCCGGTACATGGCTCAAATCGGTAGTCCCCACGACCATCATGTGCCTGGCACCTGCGGCAATCAGCGTTTCCACGGCCTGTTGGATGTTTGCCACACTGTTCTGGCTGAGTACGGCAATCGGTTCGGGGTGCGAGAAGTCGGCCCATTCAAAAAAGTCGTTGGCCGAGATGAAAATGAAGTAGAGCGCATTCGGATCTGCCTTGTGTGTGCTGGCGGCATTCAGGTGATCTGCAATCTGGCCCGACACGCCGGTGTCGCGTGCGGGCGACATCCAGGCGTAGTAGTTGCCGTTACCGCTTTTGGCACCGCCTATGGCGTAGTCGGTCAACGGGGTGTTCAAAGCATCGGCCAGGCTTTCGACAGCGGTGGGGCCATTGCTCCAGCGTCCTTTCCAATACAACGGGCCAGGCAGTACCTGCGCCTCTTTGACTTTCTGTGTGGCCAGTGACTGCGTAAAAACCTGCCCCGCGCCATTGTCTGAGTAGCTGTCGCCAAACGCATACAGGTGGTCGTAGCCGAGGGCGGCAAATGGGGTGGATGCGGTCAGTGTCAACAGTGCGGCCAAGCAAGCGCGTCGAGTCATTGAATGTCTCCCGGGTGTTCGCTTAGCGTACCGAAGGCGAGGTTTTCACCTTGCTACCGTTGCGACGTGTGTTTAGCCGGGCGCGCAACAATTGTCCTGTTCGCGACAACACGGCGGCCGGAGGCTGACCGTCGGGCCGCTGCCCGGCCTGAGCTTAAAGTGGAGCGTATCCACTCCACGCGGCAATGTGAGTGGAGTGAGTGCGATCCATTTAATGTGGAAATGGCACATTGCTATCGGTACGATTTGTCCATCGCAATCGGAACGATCGCCATGCAAAACAGACAATCAGAGGCACCGGCCAAGCGCCTGGGGCGACACTTCAGTGAAAACCTGAGCGCAGTGCTGGCCGTCGCCGGCAAGCAGCGCGACAACGGTGCGCCGGGTCCGATGACGGCCACCTGGCTGCAGCAGCAGACGGGCGTTGCCCGCAGCACGCTGCGGGCGCTCAAGTCACCGACCGGCGATGCCGTGGCCAACCCTGACCTCGACACGCTCGACCGCATTGCCCAGGTGTTGGGCGTGCCGCCTGCCTTTCTGCTGATGCGCCCACAAGACTGGGTGATGCTAGGCAATGCCCTGGACGATATCCCGGAGTACCTGGCGGGCGCTACGAAACTGCAGCGTGAGGGGCAGCTTGACAGCCGAAGCCCGATAGAACGGGTGCTGCGCGAATGCAAGCTACACCCCGATGCTCGTCCGCCGGGCGTCGGGGCCTCTGCTGAAGTCAGGGTGGCCAATGCGCGGGACGAATGGCGTCGGCGCAGTTGCCTGAAACTCAATGCCTTGATGCTTCGTCAGGTGCGCCGGGCGAAATCGCGGGTGGCGCTGGCCGCCATCGCCGGTGCCTGGGTCGGCCGTAGCACCCCCCATGATCCGATTGATGAACACTCACCCCAGCCTCTCCAAGAAGGAAGCGAACTATGTCAATGATTCACGATGACAGCCTGGCAGACGTGCTGATGGGCGCGAGCGCCGACGATGTGCGCTTGCTGATTGACGTCATCACCGACAGCGGCAAGGGCCGGGTGTCGTTGTCCGCATCGGTGTGCGGCACCCTGAGTGCGGCGAAGGAGGGCGAGGTCAGCGAATTTGTGCGTGCGTTGGTGGCCGAGGAACTCTCGCGCTTTGGTGGCAACTCGCTGATGAACATGCTGCGCGGCGGCAGCGGCGTGCCGTACAAGGAAATGCTCACGGATGTGGCCAGCCATGTGGGTGTACCCAAGTGCGCCACGGCCAGTTGCGCGGACCTGGAAATGGCGATCATTGGCAAAGTCGTCGAACAGTCGCTTGAGCGCATGAGCGAGGAAGACAAGGCCACCTTTTTCGAGTCAGTGGGCGGGAGTTATCGGTCGGGCATGGGGACGGTTGCCCTTGCCGCGTTGGTCAGCACCCTGAGCCTGTCGGCGTTGACGTCCTATCGGCTCGCGGCTCTGGTGGCGAGCGCCACGATGAGCAATCTGGTGGGCCGGGGCATTGTGGTCGCGGGCGGCTCCACACTGGCCAGAGGTCTGGGCGTGCTCGCCGGGCCGCTGGGGTGGGCCATCACCGGTATCTGGACCGCTTTCGACCTGGCCAGCCCGGCTTATCGGGTGACCGTTCCGTGTGTTATCCAGATCGGCTATATGCGCCAGAAAATGCTGCTCAAACCCACGTGTTCCCAGTGCGGTCAACTGATTGGCTCCGACAGTAAATTCTGTGGCCACTGCGGCACTCGGGTAATTGACTGCTAAGCGCCACGTTCCTTTTTTGTCTCCGGAGTTTTGACGAATGAACCCAACGATTTCACCGCTGGAATTTCTGTTGACCAATGCGCTGTGCCTGGCAGCAGGCGCTGTGGCTGTGGTGGTGTTGCAGGTAGCTGGCCGGGCTGTCTACCACGCGGGCAAGCGCAACGCAGACAACGCTTCCCAGCCGTTACCCCAAGGGCCAATGACCCCCAGCAAACACTAAGGGACTGATTATGTACAGCAACCCCCATGCCGCCCGGCTGGTGAGCCTGCAGATGCAGCTCGATCAAACCTACCTGGATATTCACCGCCGCAAAATTGATCACGAATGGTTCGTTGAATTTGCAGCCGAATCCGCCCACAGCGAGCTGTCTGAGGTCAAGCGGCAGGTGTTGGCCGCAGGGCAACGTCTGGATGAACTCAAGGCCACCATTGACTTGAACCAGGAACGCCTGACGCAATGCCAGCGCGCTGCGAGCGGCTGGTTGTCCAGGCTGTGGCGGTCTGCCGAGCAAAGCGTGGCACAGCGCCAACTGCCCGAGCTGGAAACGCGCCTGAACATGCTCGATCAATCGGCCAAAAAAGCCCAGGCTACCTTGACCTGGTACACGCAGGAAGAGCAGCGCCTGAATGCGGATTTGCAGCGTTACCGTGCGTTTGACCCGCTCGAAGCCCAAGCGTTGATGACCCAATTGAGCGAAGCGTTGCCGGGGCTGCACAGCGGCCTTGAAGCCACGTCCCAGGCCAGCGAGCAATGGGATGCCCGCGCGGGCGGCCTGTTGCGCCAATGGCATGCGGCGCAGTACCAGCTGGATGAGCTGGCCGGTGACATGGCGGAGGCTGAACGCTTCCAGTACAGCCTTTCCAATGCGGTAACGGCCAGGGACCGAGCCCTGGTCCACCAGCGTTGTCAGGCGCGTTTCGGCACGGGCAACCCCGGCAGCATTCTGAGCGACCTCGACAAGGAAAAGCGCAAGCGCCAGCGAGACCTGGATAAGCTCGAAGGGCGCCTGCACGATGTCGTGGGCTTGATGGCGCATCAGATTGAAACGCTGATTATCGATGGCAATAACTTGTGTTATGCACCCACGGAAAACGCCCGAAACCGTTTTATCGGCCTGATGGCGTTAAAGGCACTGGTTCCCCACCTGAGCAGTACATACAAAGTGACGCTGATGTTTGACCCGGGCATTCGCGGGCAACTGGGGCTGGACGATGCCGCATTGCGGGCGGCCTTCCCGCAAGCCACTGTGGTGGTCATGCAGAGCAACGCCAAGGCAGACGACGGCGTCCTGGCCGCGGCTGAATTCGATCCCCATGCTTATGTCATCAGCAACGACAAGTTTGCCGATTACCCCGAGCACCCGGCCGTGCGCGAAGGCAAGTTGCTGACCCACCTCATTCACCCGCAATCGGTGCAGATTCAGCAGTTGCAGATTAATGTGCCGTTCAGCGCCTGAACCGCAGGCCCGGGCTCACTTCTTCTGTGTCGGGGTAATCGCGCGGCGAGCCTCGGCTATCAACACCCACTGCCGGCACTGAGTTTGCCAACCGCTTTTGGCCCTGCGGTAAACCCCAAAACCCGACACGTCTTGACTGACCTGTCGGGTTTTTGAGTTTTGCGCCCCAGGCCGCAAGCGTTGTGTATCACCGTGTATAGAGCCCCTCGCCAGATACAGCGCACTACGTTTCTCCAGGTTCAGGACACAGACGCGATACACGGCTGGGTTCAACTGTGCGCACTCCAAAAGGCCGGGGGAAACGGGCAAGGCTAATGATCGACGCCCGATACTCACCGGCAGGGAGCACTCAATCCTTGTTCAGTAAGTCGGGAGATCAAGATGAATAACAAAAACGCTTTAATGGCGGCGACACTCGCGCTGTCACTCAGTGGCCTGGCTGTCGATGCCCATGCGAACGACCGCGGCCCTACCGAGAAATGCTACGGGGTCGCCCTCGCAGGCCAGAACGACTGCGCAGCGGGTGCCGGTACCTCCTGCGCCGGCACCTCGAAAGTGGATTATCAGGGCAACGCCTGGGTGCTCGTCGACAAGGGCAGCTGTACCCAGATCCAGACGCCCAAAGGCCATGGCACCTTGCAGGTTCAGCCATGAGTGACGCCGGGTGCCCGGCAGTATTGAAGCGTGCGCTGCCCGACGCTTTGCTGCTGCTGATTGCCCGTCTTGGCATCGCCTCGGTGTTCTTTCTGTCGGCGCGGACCAAGGTGGAAGGGCTTTTGACACTCAAGCCCTCGACCTTCGTGTTGTTTCGCAGCGAGTACGCGTTGCCGCTGATCAACCCTGAATGGGCAGCCTACCTGGCCACTTACGCTGAGCACGTGTGTGCGCTGCTGCTGGTGCTGGGTTTGCTCACCCGCCCGGCGGCGCTTGCGCTGCTGGTCATGACTGCGGTTATCGAGATTTTTGTCTATCCCGATGCCTGGTCGACGCACTTGAGTTGGGCCGGGCTGTTACTGCCCTTGTTGGTTTATGGCGGGGGGCATTGGTCATTGGACCACCTTGTGCGCCGCCGGTACCTGCCCGTGCGCTAAGCCTGTCTGCACCTTTTTTCACCCATTGGAGATACACCATGAACACCACCTTGAAAGCCCGTTTTAGCTCCGCCACGGTCGCTGCTTTGATGGCATTGGCTTCTGCCTCGTTTGCCGGGTCTGCCACGGCGGGCGAGAAAGAACAGCCGGCCCATTGCTACGGCATCAACACCTGCAAAGGCACCAGCCAGTGCGCCACCGCCAAGAACACCTGCAAGGGCATGAACAGTTGCAAGGGCGAAGGCATGGTGGTCAAAGCCCCGTCCGAATGCTTGAGCGCAGGTGGCACCCTGACTGAGGCCAAGTAATCGTCTGGCCGGCCCGGTCATGGGGGGACGGGCCGGTCCTTTTTTCTCTGCAGCCCCGGAGGCCTTGCAATGTCTGTCTCTGATTCCACCTTTTCAGGCTACGGTCTGGGCTTGCGCAAAGCGCACTACCGGGACTTTCTGGAGACGCGCGTGCCGGTCGACTTCGTTGAAGTGATCTCTGAAAATTTCATGGTCGAAGGCGGCCAGCCGCGCCATATCCTGCGGCAAATCCGCGAGCGCTACCCCGTTGCCCTGCATGGCGTGTCCCTGTCCATCGGCTCGGCTGACGGCCTGGATCCGGATTACCTGCGTCGTCTTAAATCGCTGGTCGATGAGGTTGAACCCGTGTTGGTTTCAGACCACCTGAGTTGGTCGCGTTTCGCGGGCTTCAGTGCTCACGATCTGTTGCCTGTGCCCTACACCGAAGACGCGTTAAACACCGTCTGCGACAATATCGACCGTGCGCAGAATGTGCTCGGGCGGGCGATGTTGTTTGAAAACCCGTCGAGTTATCTGGCGGTTGATGGCGCGTCGATGACCGAATGGGCGTTTATCAGCGCCATGGCCCAACGCACCGGCTGCCACCTGCTGCTCGACGTGAACAACGTCTATGTCAGCGCCCGCAATCAGGGTTTCGATGCGCTGGCGTTTCTGCACGGGATACCCGCAGAGCGCGTGCGCCAGATTCACCTCGCCGGTCACAGCCAAGGGGAGCCGTTGCTCATTGATACCCACGACAGCCCGGTGTGTGCAGACGTGTGGGCGTTGTACGCCAAAGCCCTGTCATTGCTTGGCCCGGTCGCGAGCATGATCGAGCGCGATGACGATATTCCACCGCTGGCGGATTTGCTGGCTGAGCTGTCCAAGGCCCGCCGTATCGGCGCGGCTGACACACGGGCCCGTGCGAGGGTAGCGTCATGAACCTGGCTCAATGGCAGCGCGACTTCAGCACCTGGCTGAAAACGGCGTCGGACACCAGCGCCAGCCGCTTGACGGGCGGGTCCATGGCCGGGCTCAACGTCTATCAGAACAATTACCGTGCCCAGTTGGTGGGCTGTCTGGAGCAGGCGTATCCACGTGTGCGGGTGTGGCTCGGTGCCACGTTGTTCCATAACGCGGTCATTACCCATATCCATACGCATCCTCCCCAGGCCTGGACACTCGACGCTTACCCCCGTGATTTTGGCGACACGCTGGTGGCACTGTTTCCAGACAACCCCGACCTGCATGAGCTGGCCTGGATTGAAAACGCCTTGTCCCTGGCTTTTGTCGCCGCGGATGCTGCGCCGTTGTCGCTGCACGCGTTGTCCGCCGTAGACTGGGACACTGCGCGCCTGCGCTTGACGCCCTCATTGATGACCCGCGAGCTCACCACCAATGCCAGCTGCATCTGGTCAGCCCTATGGGAAGAAACCCCTGTTCCGGTCAGCGCCCTGTTGCCGGAACCCGGCGGGCTGATCGTTTGGCGCCGGCAGTTCACTTCGCGCCTCAAGCAGGTCGATGCTCTGGAACTCGACGCCCTGGTGTACCTGCAGGCACACGGCTGTTTTGCTTCGCTGTGCGACAGGCTGGTAGCGCGGCTGGGTGAAGAACCGGGCATCGCCAGGGCGGGCGAGCTGCTTGCAGGCTGGCTCGCCAGCGAATTGATCACGGGTGTCGAGGCGGGTTGACGGGGGCAGACCTGGCCCTCGTCATGGCGCACAGCGCCTCAAGGCCCCTTTGTATTGCACTGTATCCCACGGCCCTTTCGACACGTTCTGATGTGATAGTGGTGGTTTTCGACACAGGCCAGATACCTCAAGGGCTTCAAATAGGTTCCAACAGAGGCCACGAGCGTCGCCTCGCACAGGGTGAACCCACCCTGATGGAACCCTTGGAGAACTGACCATGAACGTTAAATGCCTGTCTATCGCTTGCGTGTTTGCAGCCCTGAGCAGTGTGGTGATCTCGGCACAGGCCGACACGTCGCCGCCGTTGGCTGGCCGTGCGGATATTCAGAAAGTGCTGTCAATGACCCAGGATGCATCGCCTACCTGCGGCATCGTCAACGCGCAGATGACGTACCTCAATGCCCAGGGCCAGACACAGACCCTTCATTATCGTCGCTTTGCCGACAGCTGCGACACGACCAACTGACAGGCAGCGGACCAAAAAACGCGGCGTGTATCACGCCGCTTTGCCGTACCTGATGGCCGGTCAGGTCGCCCCTTTCAACGCACGGTGAAGGCAGGGATACTGAGCGTCTTTTTTTGAAGCCTGCCAGGGATTGCGCCATGCAAAAAACAATCAGACTCGCCACTGCGGCCGACATCGCGGCCATTTTTGATATCCGCACCAGTGTGGTTGAAAACCACCTCTCCCTCGAGCAACTGACGGCCATGGGGATCACTCCCGAGGCCATCCACGAAGCGATGACGCGCTACCCCTGCCTCTGGGTCGCAGAGGTCGATGGCGTGCCGGTCGGGTTTTCGATGGCTGACGTTGAAGATGGCTGCGTATTTGCCGCTTTCGTGCGGCCTCAATTCGAGGGGCTCGGAATCGGCCGCCGGTTGATGGCGCAAGCCGAGGCTTTGTTGTTTCAGCACCACTCAACCCTTTGGCTGGAAACCGCTGACGGCAGCCGCGCCAGCGGCTTCTACCGCGCCCTGGGCTGGCAGGCGGTGGCGAGCGTGGGGCAGGGTGATAGTCGCTTTGAGAAAACCCGGCCGGCGTGAGCCCGCCGGTCACTGCCAGGCATGCAACCTTGGCCCCTGAACGGCAAAAAGCCTGCACCACCGGTGGCGCAGGCTAAAGGGAAAGCGTGAACTCAACGGGACGGGGTGGCTGCCAGTGTGGCCTGAACGGCCAGGCGGCTTGTGGCGCGCGGGGTGTGCTCGGCGGAGTCGGCGGTGGCCAGGTTAAGGTCATCGCGGGCTCGCTCATCGGCGTCGGCTTGTTCCGCGGTCGACAGTTGCGAGGCGTTGTGCCCGATGCGTTTGAGCAGCAACAGCATGCACACCAGTGAGACCAGCGCATAACACGCCGACGCAATCGCCACACCGATGATGCTGCCGGTCGAGTTAAGCAGCCCTTGCGCCAATACCGGCGTGGCACCGCCCACCAACAGTGAACACAGTTGATAGGAAATTGACAGGCCGCTGTAGCGCACTTTGGTCGGGAAGGCGCGGGCGAGAATCCCACCCACCGCCCCGTAAAACATCGAGTGCGGAATGGTTGCCAGGCACATGCCGAGCACCGCGATCCAATAGATTTTGGTTTCTACCGCAAAGAACATCGCGGGCATTAAAATCAGCTCCGGGATGATCATGAACGCCACGGCCTTGCGCATATCGATCTTCGAGACCAGCACCGCGCCGAACGGCTGGGTAATAAACTGCACGACCAGGGAAATAATGATCACGCTCAGAAAGGTACTTTGCGCGTAGCCCAGCTCCTTGGTGGCCCATGACAGGGCAAAGGTGCTCTTGAAGTACGTGACATGAATGATCGGCAACACGCCCGCGCCCAGCAGCACGATCTGCCAGTGGTTGCGCAGCACTTCCATGATCGGCAGCTTGACGGTTTTCTTCTGCTTCATCAGGCGCTGCATGTCGTCCGACTCTTCCAGCCGCAGGCGAATCACCATACCAATGATCACCAACACCGCCGACAGCAGAAACGGAATACGCCAGCCCCACAGCATAAAGTCCGAGACGGGCAGGGCGCTCAGGGCAAAGAACACCAGCGTGGCCAGCAAGTTACCGGCCGGCGAGCCTTGCTGGGCAAATGCGGCATACAGAATGCCTTTGCCCTTGGGCGCGTTTTCACTGGCGATCAAAATGGCCCCGCCCCATTCACCGCCCACGGCAATGCCCTGAATGACCCGCAACAGCACCAGCGCAATCGGTGCCCACACGCCGATTTGGGCATAAGCCGGCAGCAGGCCGATGCACGTGGTGGCGATGCCCATCATGATCAGCGTGATCACCAGCGTGGTTTTGCGGCCGATTTTGTCGCCCAGGTGGCCGAAGATGATCCCGCCCACCGGCCGCGCGATAAACCCGGCCCACAGCGTCAGAAACGACAACAACGTGGCCGTGCCGGGTGCCAGGTCGGCGGGGAAGAACACTTTGCCGAACACCAGGGCGGCGGCGATGCCGTAGGCATAAAAGTCGTACCACTCAATGGTGGTCCCGATAAAAGACGCCACTCCCGCCTTGCGGGCTCTTTTGTGGGCGGCAACGTGCTGCGCGGCATTCATGGTCAATTCCTGCTCGTTATTATTGTAAATAGCCCCGACGTTCTGGCGCAGGGCTGTTGTTATTCGGCTTGGCCAACGTCCGATGAGAAGGAGCCTATACGGGCAGAAATTAAAAAAATAATGATTAAAACTTATTGTTTGATACGTGTTTTCGTATGGTCGCGCCCAGCAGCCGACCCCTCTTGGCCCTTACACAACCGCTGTTTGGCGGGCCTGGAACAGCGCCAGAAAACTCTGCGCGGCGGCGGAGGCGGGCTGCACCGCCAGTCGAATCGCGTGGATCTCGGAAGGCTCGCCGCCGCCATTGATGTCGCAGTAGTGCACGCCTTCTTTGGCAATCAGCGACAGGGTCTGGGGCACCAGCGCGATGCCCATTTCGTACGCCACCATTGCCACCACGGTTTGCCACAGCCGCGTCTCATGGCGAATGCGCGGGCTGAACCCTGCCGCCACACAGCGCGCCACAATGCGGTCGTGGTAGTGCGGCGACACGTTGCGTGGAAACAGAATGAAGTCATCTTGCGCCAATTCGGCCAGGTCGATCCGGGCCTGGCCGGCCAGCCGGTGGGAGGCGGGCAGGCAGCAGACAAAAGGCTCACTGAGCACGCGCTCACATAGAATGCTCTCGGGGAATTTGCTCCAGTGCACAAAACCGATATCGATCTGCCCGCGCTGCAAGGCCTGAGCCTGTTCGGCGCTGTTCATCTCCATCAGCACGATCTCGGTGTCGGGGTGCGCCGCCTCGAATGTCTTGACCGCCTGTGGCAACCCGCGATGCAAGATGGAATTGACGAACCCGACACTCAACCGCCCGGCAAACCCTTGCGCCGAGCGCAACGTCAGGTGCCTGGCCTGCTCGGCCCGCAGCAGCAGGTAACGGGCCTCGTTGAGCAGCACCTGACCGGCGTTGGTCAGGCTCACGGACTTGTTGTTGCGGTTCAGCAACTGGATGTCCAACTGACTTTCGAGCTTCTTGATGTCGAAGCTTAAGGCCGGTTGCGAGATGAATAGGCGTGCCGCCGCCCGGCCAAAATGCAGCTCTTCCGCGACAGCGACAAAGTAACGAAGTTGCTTGAGATCCATACCGTTCCGCCTGGCTCAACGATAATTTTTACTTATCGTAGTTGATTTACTTTGTATTAGATAGTTATCGAAGGCCCCCCTACTCTTGGCCCACAAGAATCAGGAGAGTCACCATGAATGCCCTTTCAGACCGCGCCCACGACCCCCTCAATATCCCCGACAGCCGGGGCCTGAACCTGTTTGAATGCGACGCTGGCCTGGCCGCCTTGCTCAAGGTTTACCTGCCCGGTGACCTGTATGCGCGGTGGCTGCCGGCCTGGCAGCAACTCGGTGCCAGGGCCGGTGGCGAGCTGGACGTGCTGGCGCTGTCGGCGGACAAGAACCCGCCGACCCTGCTGCCGCGCACCCGCCGTGGCGAAGACATTCAAAGCATTCGCAAACACCCTGATTTCGTCGAGCTGGAGCGGGTGGCCTACGCTGAACTCGGCCTGGCTGCCATGAGCCACCGCGACGACGGCACCTTGCCGCTGCTCAAGTACGCCTTGACCTTTCTGTTTGTCCAGGCTGAGTTCGGCCTGTGCTGCCCGGTGAGCATGACCGACTCGCTGACCCGTACCCTGCGCAAATTTGGCTCCCCGGAACTGGTGGCGCGCTACGTGCCGTCGTTGGTGTCGCAAGACTTCGACACGCTGTTCCAGGGGGCCATGTTCATGACCGAGCAAGCGGCGGGCTCGGACGTTTCGCGCACCCAAACCCGGGCGCGGTTGACCGACGGCGAATGGCAATTGTTTGGCGAAAAATGGTTCTGTTCCAACCCGGATGCCGACCTGGCCATGGTGCTGGCCCGCCCCGAAGACGCACCGCCTGGCATGCCGGGTGTCAGCCTGTTCCTGCTGCCCAAGCTGCGCCCCGACGGCTCGCGTAACGCCTACCGCATCCAGCGCCTGAAAGACAAACTCGGCACGCGTTCGATGGCCAGCGGCGAGATCACCCTGGAAGGGGCCACGGCCTACCTGATTGGTGATGTCGGTCGCGGGTTCCAGCAAATGGCCGATATGGTCAACATGTCGCGCCTGTCCAATGGCGTGCGGGCAGCCGGGCTGATGCGCCGGGCCGTCAACGAAGCGTTGTACATCGCGCGCAACCGCCTTGCCTTTGGCCGTCACTTGATCGAGATGCCGCTGATGCAGCGTCAATTGCTCAAGATGATGCTGCCCACCGAGCAGGCGCGTTCGATGTTTATGCACATTGCCACGCTGCTGCCCAAGGCCGACGGCGGTGACGAAGCCGCGCGCAAATGCGTGCGCCTGCTGACGCCACTGATCAAGTTCCGCGCCTGCCGCGATGCCCGTCGGGTCACCGGCGATGCCATGGAAGTGCGCGGCGGGCTGGGCTATATCGAAGAATGGAGCGACGCCCGCTTGGTGCGCGACGCCCACCTGGGTTCGATCTGGGAAGGCACCAGCAATATTGTGGCGCTGGACATTGGCCGCGCCATCACCCGCGAACAGGCCCTTGAGCCGTTGCATCAGCACCTCATCCACCTGCTGGCCGAAGCCGACCTGCCTGCCGCCAGCCACCGTTTGTTCGCCTCTGTGCTGCAACGCACGGTCGAGCGCGTGGCCGAAGTGGCCCTTGAGCGCCAGGACGAACAGGTGCGGCAGGCCGGCAGTGCGCTTTATCACATAACCTCGGCGGTATTTATGGCCTGGGAGGCCAGCCGCCAACCGGACGATGCCCGCCGCCTGGCGCTGGCGCATCTGGTGCTGCAACACAAATTACTGCCCCGCGACCCGCTCACCCCCGAACCCGCGATTGAGGCCGCCTTGCTGGCCCGCCTGGCCAATGAAACGCCGCTCTCGTCCGCCGAGGCCCTGCGCCTGTTGCCGGTTTAAACGGCCGCCCCTTTTATCGAATCGAGTGACCTTATGAACCTGTGCAAAGGGGCCCTTGAAGGGCTCAAAGTGATTGACCTCAGCCGCGTGCTGGGCGGGCCTTACTGTTCCCAGGCGCTGGCCGACCACGGTGCCGAGGTGATCAAGCTCGAACCCCTGAGCGGTGATGAAACCCGTGGCTGGGGCCCGCCCTTCGAAGGGGCGGACGCCTCCTATTATCGCGGGGTCAACCGCAACAAACAGGGGATCGCGGTCGACCTCTCGCGGCCTGAAGGCATTGAGCTGCTGATGAGCTTGCTGGAAGGCGCGGACGTACTGATCGAGAACTTCAAGCCCGGCACCCTCAAGCGCTGGGGCATCGACTACGCCGAGGTGCTCAGCCAGCGTTTTCCGGGGCTGATTCACTGCGCCATATCCGGCTTTGGCGGTGACGGCCCGCTGGGTGGCCTGCCAGGTTACGACGCGGTGATCCAGGCGATGGCCGGGCTAATGAGCGTCAACGGCGAGGCCGACGGCGAAGCGCTGCGCATCGGCTTGCCGATTGTTGACATGGTCACGGGGCTCAACGCGCTGGCCGGCGTACTGCTGGCTCTTAATGAACGGCATCGCAGCGGCTTGGGCCAGTCGCTGGACATCACCCTGTACGACTGCGGCGTGTCGCTGTTGCACCCACACGTCCCCAACTACCTGGCGGCTGGCAAAACCCCGGGCCGTACCGGCAATGCCCATCCCAACATCGCCCCTTATGACAGTTATTGCACCGGCACCGAGCCGATCTTCCTGGCCGTGGGCAACGATCGTCAGTTCGCCAAGCTGTGCGAGCAATTGGGTGCGAGCGACCTGTTACACGACCCGCGTTTCGTCAATAACGGCGCACGCTCGGGTAACCGCAAGGCGCTGAAACAGGCGCTGGAACAGCACATGGCAACCCATGATGGCGCGGTATTGGCACCCCAACTGATTCGCGTCGGCGTGCCGTGCGGGGCTATCGCAACGGTCGACACCGTCGTCGCCCATCCCCACACCGCGCACCGTGGCCTGTTGGTCGATATCGGTGACTACCGGGGCATCGGCTCGCCGGTGAAGCTGTCACGTACCCCGGCGACCTACCGCACCGCGCCGCCGACCCTGGGGCAGGACACCCGTGCGGTGCTTGAAGGCCTGGGCCTGCACGCCGAGGTGATTGAGCAACTGTATGCGGCCGGTGTCGTTCGTGGTTAACGCCATTCCCCCTGATGCCTATTGGCAGGAGAGCCCATGAGCCTTGAGCCTGATTGTTCTGAACCGATGGTAGTGCTGACGCAGCCCGCGCCGGGCGTGGCGTTGCTGCGGATCAACCGCCCGGCGGCGCGTAACGCGCTGAACATGGCCGTGCGTGAAACCCTGGCTGACTACGTTCGGCGCCTGGATGACAGCCCTGACGTTCGCGTGATTGTCCTCACCGGCAGTGACACGGTGTTTGCCGCGGGTGCAGACCTGAGTGAACTCGTGGATGCCAGCGCCCTGCAACTTTACGCGCGGCATGCCGAGCGTCATTGGCAGGCCCTTTCAGCCTGCCGTAAACCGCTGATCGCGGCCGTCAACGGTTTCGCCCTGGGCGGTGGCTGCGAGCTGGCCATGCAGTGCGACCTGATTATTGCTGGTGAATCGGCGCGCTTTGCTCAGCCGGAAATCCGCGTCGGGATCATGCCGGGCGCGGGCGGCACCCAGCGTTTGCTGCGGGCGGTGGGCAAGTTTCAGGCCTTTCGCCTGCTGCTCACCGGCTGCCAGGTGAGCGCCGATGAAGCACTGCGCATGGGGCTGGTCAGCGAAGTGGTGGCCGACGCCGACACCCTGATCACCGCGCTAGCCATGGCCAGCACCATCGCGGCCATGCCACCGATGGCCGTGGCGCAAATCAAGGAAGTCGTGCTCGCCGGCCAGGACCTGCCGCTCGAACAGGCCCTGACCCTGGAGCGCAAGGCGTTCCAGTTGCTCTTTGGTTCTCACGACCAAAAGGAAGGCATGCAGGCCTTTTTGCAGAAACGTAAACCGGAGTACCTGGGCCGATGAACCGTCATTCTTTTCAATGCATCGGCATCGTGGGCACTGGCGCGATGGGGCAGGGCATCGCCCAGGTGATGGCCTGTGCCGGGCTGAGCGTGCGCCTGTTCGATGCCCGGCCGGGGGCGGCGAGCACCGCCTGCGAACACCTGGCGGCGCGGTTTGGCCGCTTGCAGGAAAAAGGCCGGCTGACGCCACAGGCCGCCGCCGCGGCGTTGGCTCAGGTGCAGGTGGTTGATGGCCTGGCCGCCCTGGCGGGCTGCCAACTGGTGATCGAAGCCATCGTTGAAGACCTCGACGCCAAGCAGGGTCTGTTTCGGCAACTGGATGAGCAGCTGCCGGAAACCACCGTGCTGGCGAGCAACACCTCCTCGCTGTCGATCACTGCCCTCGCCTCGGTGTGTCAGCACCCCGGGCGTGTGGCCGGGCTGCATTTCTTTAATCCGGTGCCGTTGATGCGGCTGGTCGAGGTGATCGGCGGGCTCGCGACGCAGCCGCAGGTCATCGACGACCTGCACGCGTTGGTGCACCAGATCGGGCATTACCCCGCCGTGTCCAAGGACTCGCCGGGCTTTATCGTCAACCATGCGGGCCGGGCATTTGGCACCGAGGCCCTGCGCATGCTCAGCGAAGGCGTGGCTACGCCGGGGCAGATCGATGCGGTGCTGCGTGACGGCGTGGGGTTTCCCATGGGGCCGTTTGAGTTGCTGGACCTGATTGGCCTGGACGTCAGCCTGCCGGTGATGGAGTCGGTGTATCAGCAGTTTTATCAGGAACCGCGCTATAAGCCGCACCCGCTGCTGCGCCTGATGCACGCCGGTGGCCGTCTGGGGCGTAAAAGCGGGCAGGGCTTCTATGCCTACGCGGGCAAGCAGGGCGCACCCCGGCACGTGCAGCCCGTGCCGCACTGCCCGGTGCGGCCGCCGGTGTGGGTGGCGGGCGATGACGAACTGGGCACCTCCCGCGTGCTGGCCCTGCTTGAACAGTTGGGTGCACAAATCGAACGCACCGCACACCCTTCGGCCCACGCGTTGTGTGTGCTGGCTCCGCTGGGCGATGACGCCACTGAGTCGGCCTTGCGCCACGGGGCCGACCCTGCCCGCACCGTCGCCATCGACACCCTGTTGGGGCTCGATCGCCTGCGCTGCCTGATGCTCACGCCCGCCACCCGCGCCGACATGCAGCAGGCTGCCCATGCGCTATTCAGTGGCGATGGCGGCACGGTGGTGATGATGCGCGACAGTTGCGGCTTTATTGCCCAGCGCACCTTGGCCTCTGTCATCAACCTGGCCTGCGATATTGCTCAACAAGGCATTGCTTCGGTGGCGGATATCGACATGGCCGTGACGCTGGGCCTGGGCTACCCGCACGGGCCGTTGGCCTGGGGCGATCAACTGGGCGCGGCGCGCGTGCTGCACATTCTGGAGCGCATCCACGCGCTGACCGGTGACCCGCGTTACCGCCCCAGTGCCTGGCTGCGTCGGCGTGCGCGGCTGGGCCTGGCGTTGAACCAGCCTGAAAACACGGTACCGGCCTGAACGGCTCCCGCTTATCTATTGGAAGTGTTGTCATGCTTGATGCTTATATCTATAGCGGTTTGCGCACCCCCTTTGGTCGCCATGCCGGGAGTTTGTCCGGGGTTCGCCCGGACGACCTGATCGGCGCGTTGCTGGCGCGCGTGATGGACACCTCGGGCTTGCCGGCCCTGGCCCTGGAAGAGGTGATCGTGGGCTGCACCAATCAGGCCGGAGAAGACAGCCGCAACGTTGCCCGCAATGCGTTGCTCAGTGCCGGCCTGCCCCTGCACGTGGCGGGGCAAACGGTGAACCGCCTGTGCGGCAGCGGCCTGTCGGCGGTGATCGACGCGGCCCGTGCCATCACCTGCGGCGAAGGCCAGTTGTACCTGGCCGGTGGGGTAGAAAGCATGTCCCGGGCACCGCTGGTGATCGCCAAAGCCCAGAGCCCGTTCAGCCGCACCCAGGAAATGGCCGACAGCACGATTGGTGCACGCTTCAGCAACCCGACACTGGTGCAGCGCTATGGCAACGACAGCATGCCCGAAACCGGCGACAACGTAGCCCGGCAGTACGGCATCAGCCGCGAAGACGCCGACCGCTTTGCGGCGGCGTCTCAGGCGCGTTATGCCACGGCGCTGGCTAACGGCGTGTTGGACGGTGAAATCCTGGCCGTCGATGTCCCCACCGGGCGCAAGGGCCAGACCCACACGGTGGCCCACGACGAACACCCGCGCCCCCAGTCCGACCTGGCGGCCTTATCGCGTTTGCAGCCGTTGTTTGCCGAGGGCGTGGTCACGGCAGGCAACGCCTCGGGCATCAACGACGGTGCTGCCGTCCTGTTGCTGGGCAGCCGCGCCATGGGCACACAACATGGCGTCGTGCCGATGGCGCGGGTGTTGTCCTCGGCGGTGGTCGGGGTTGAGCCGCGCCTTATGGGCATTGGCCCGCACCGGGCCATTGAGGTGGCCTTGGAGCGTGCCGGGATCAGCCTGGCGGATGTTGACCTGATCGAGATCAACGAGGCGTTCGCTTCTCAGGTGCTGTCGTGCCTCAAAGCGCTGGGCGTGAGCTTCGACGACCCGCGCGTCAACCCCCACGGCGGAGCCATCGCCATCGGCCACCCGCTGGGGGCCTCGGGCGCGCGTCTGGTACTGAGCGCGTGTCGCACCCTGCAACGGCACCGCCTGCGCTACGCCGTGGTCAGCCTCTGTGTGGGGGTTGGCCAAGGCGTGGCGGTCGTCATCGAACGTGTTTGAACGGGGCACCGCAGCGCCTGGTCTCGCGACGACTTTGTCGGAGTGCCGCATCACGCCGGACGTAGCCTCGCGGTGCTCGTCAACTGCTACGGGTTTGCGTGAACCGGGGGCGCGTTGGCTCAGCCTTTGAAGTAGATCTGCGCCGCGTTGCCCCCCAACCCTTCAGCCCCGACGTAGAAGTCGGTGACGCGTTTGTCGTAGACGATGGGGCTAACCTGGGTCGAGATACCGAGGTCGGGCAGGTCTTCGATGATGGTTTTCTGGAATTCGGCAAACAGGTCGTAGCGCTTCTGTACGTCGGTTTCGATCGCGGCCGTTTCCAGCAAGGCATCGACTTTCGGGTTGCTGTAGTGCGAGCCGTTGGAGAAAGGTACCCCAGGCTGGAAGTTCTTCGACCAGTACAGGCGCTGCACACCCACGGTGGGGTCGAACAGGTTGCTCATGCCGTTCAGGGTGAAGTCGAAATCGCGGTCGGTGTAGACGCGTTTGACGTAGGTGGCGAAGTCCTGGGAGCGCAGGGTGACGTGGATACCAATCTTCGCCAGTGCCTGTTTAAGGTAGTCGGCCGTGCGGCGGTAAGTCTCCGGGCCCGGCAGTGGGTCGAGGGTCAGTGTGAACCGTACGCCCTTGGCGTCACGGGGTAAGCCGGCGTCGTCGAGCAGTTGGTTGGCTTTGGCCACGTCGAAGGCATGACGCGGCAGGTCCTGGGCGTAGAAGTTTTTCATCGCTGGGCTGATCGGCCCGTACAGCGGTTGGCCGTAGCCCAGGAAGATGGTCTTGCGGATAAAGTCGAGGTTGATGGCGTGGGCAATGGCCTGGCGTACCGGGTGCTGCTTGAGGATCGGGTGGTCCAGGTTGAATTCCACTCGGGTGATGCTGTTGATGTACGGGTCGTCGCGGTTCTCGATGCGCAGGCGCGGGTTGGTTTTGATGCGTTCAATGTCGCTCAGGGGGACCCCACCGGTTGAGAGGTCAAGTTCGCCCGCTTCAAGGGCCGCCACCGTGGCCGCCGAGTCGGCAATAAAGCGCACGATGATGCGGTCCAGGTACGGTTTGGGCGCGTCCCAGTAATGCGGGTTGCGCTCCAGTATCACATGGCTGCCACGTACCCATTCCTTGAACACAAACGGCCCGGTGCCCATCGGCGCGGTGGCGTTGGGGTGGGTTTCGGGGCGGGCGTCTTGGTACACGTGCCGGGCCACGATGGGCGACTCGCAGGCCGCCAGTGCCGTCAGCAGGTAGGGCGCGGGTTTGCTCAGCGTGAGTTGCACCTGCAACGGGTTGACCGCGCGAATGTCCGACACGTTGGCAAAGGTCGCCCGGCCACGGGGGTTGGCGGTTTTCAGGGTGTTCAGGGAGAACACCACATCGTCGGCGGTGAAGGGCTGGCCGTCGTGCCACTTCACGCCTTCGCGCAGGTTGAAGGTGTAGGTCAAACCGTCGTCGCTCACGGCCCAGGCGGTGGCCAGTTGCGGTAGGGGCTTGAGGTCCAGGTCGTAGGTCAGCAAGCCTTCGGTGACTTTGCCAGTGATGTACACCGCCGCCCCCGCCGTGTGCGTGAGGTTGACCAGAATCGGCGGTTCGATGGCAATGTGCATGTTGAGCGTGCCGCCGCGCACGGGTGTATCAGCGGCGTAGGAAAATGTGGGCGTCAGTTGCAGCAGGGCGGCGGTGGCGCTGGAATAGGCCAGTAGCTGGCGGCGGGTCAGGGGCATGATGGCATCCGGTGCGGGCGGGCCCGTTTAACGGGCCCGGCTTAGTCAGTTAAAGGGGGTACGGCCTTCTACCGGATGACCTGGGTCGGTAAAGCCCAAGGTCGAGGTGTGGCCCGGGCTCACCAGTTGGTCGACGAAGGCTTCGTCGGCGGCGCTGATCTTCACTTGCAACGCACGCTGGTAGTCGTCCCACTGCGCTTCGGTGCGGGGCCCGGCGATGGCCGAGGTGACCTGGCGGTTGTTCAGCACCCAGGCCAAGGCAAAATCCGCCGGGGTGATGTCGCGACCGCTCAGGTGTTCCTGAATGCGTTGTGCCACGGCCAAAGATTCCGGCCGCCATTCGGTTTCCAGCACGCGTTTGTCACTGCGGCCCACGCGCGAATCCGCGGCCGGTTGTACGTCGGGGCGGTATTTGCCGGTCAGCACGCCACGGGCCAGCGGGCTGTACGTGACCACGCCCAGGCCAAAATGATTGGCCGCCGGGATCTGCTCGGCCTCGGCGGTACGGTTGACGATGTTGTACAGCGGCTGGCTGGCCACCGGGCGGTCGATGCCCAGTTCGTCGGCCAGTTGCACCACCTCGGCAATGCGCCAGCCACGGAAGTTCGACACGCCAAAGTGGCGCAGTTTGCCTTGCTTGATCAGGTCGGCAATGGCGCGTACGCCTTCCCCCAGCGGAGCGTCGAAGGTGGCGTGGTGGAAGTACAGAATGTCGATGTAGTCAGTGCCCAGGCGGCGCAGGCTGTCTTCCACCGACTGGATGATCCACTTGCGCGATTGGCCGCCCACGTTCGGGCGCCCGGCCCGGGAGTAGCCAAATTTGGTGGCCAGTACCCAATGGTCGCGCTGGTGAGCAATGGCGCGGCCCACCACGGTTTCAGATTGGCCGTCGTGGTACACATCGGCGGTGTCGATAAAGTTGACGCCCTGTTCGTAAGCCTTGGCGATGATGCGCCGCGCCGTGGCCTCATCGGTGGGGCCGCCAAACATCATGCTGCCCAGTGTCAGCGGTGAAACCTTGAGGGCGCTGCGGCCCAGGTAGCGGTAATCCATACATATCACTCCAGCGTTAACGTCGGCCTTGGGCCTGTGTGGGGTTGAAGGCGTCGGTCAGGCCGTCGCCGATCAGGTTGAAGGCCAATACGGTGAAAAAAATCGCCAGGCCAGGAATGGCGGTCAAATACCAGGCCGTGCGGATCTGTTCGCGGCCGCTGCCGATCAGGCTGCCCCAGCTCACCTGGTTGGGGTCGCCCAGGCCCATAAAGGACAGCGCCGACTCCATCAACACCGCCGATGCCACCATGATCGACGCGGTGACAATCAGTGTTGGCAGAATATTGGGCAGCACTTCGCGCACGATAATGCGCAGGTGTGAGTAGCCGACGCTGCGGGCCGCGAGGATGTATTCGCGCTCCCGGATCGAGCGCACTTCGGCGCGCACCAGCCGGGCCACGGTGGGCCACGAAATGATCGCGATGGCGAAGATCAGCGTGGGCACCGACGGTTGCGCAATCGCCACCAGCGCCACCAGCAGTACAAAGCTGGGCATGGTCTGGAAGATTTCGATCAGCCGTTGCAAGGCATAGTCGATGCGCCCACCGAAGTAGCCGGCCAGCGCGCCGATGCTCAGGCCCAGCAACACGCCGAACAGGCTGGCCAGCACCCCCACCTGCAACGACACGCGCCCGCCGTGCACAATGCCCGCCATCAGGTCGCGGCCCAGGGCGTCGGTGCCCAGCGGGTACTGCCAGTCCTGGCCGGGCCACAGCAGCGGCTCGGCCTCCATGGCCAGCGGGTCACCGGGGTAGAGCAGGGGCGCGATCAGCGCGAGGGTGGCAACGGCCAGCAAAAACAGTAGCCCGGCCATGGCCGTCGGGTTGCGTTTGAAACGCTGCAAGGCCGCATGGCGTGGCGTGCTCATCGGTGGCTCCTGATACGCGGGTCAAGCCAGCTTTGCAGCAGGTCCACCAGTACATTGGTGACAATCACCAGCAGCGAGGACACCAGCAAAATACCCAGCAGCACGTTGTAGTCGCGCGCCATGACCGCGTCATAGGCCAAACGGCCCAGGCCCGGCAGGCTGAACACGGTTTCGATCACCACCGCCCCGCCCAGCATGCCGCCCAGGTGCAGGCCGGCCATGGTGGTGATGGGCAGCAGCGCGTTGCGCAGCACATGTTTAAAGGTGATGACCCACGGCGACAGGCCCTTGGCTGTGGCGGTGCGCACGTAGTCCTGGGCACCGGCTTCGAGCATCGAGGCGCGCGTCAGGCGGGCGTAGATGGCGATATAGATCAGCGCCAGTGAGCAGGCCGGCAGTGCCATATAACGCAAGGTGTCGAGCAGTGCGGGCCAGCCCTTGAGGTCGGCACCGATGGTGCCCGCGCCGCCGGTGGGCAACCAGCCGAGCTTGACCGAGAACACCACGATCAGCATCAGGCCGATCCAGAACCCGGGCACTGAATAAAAGAATTGTGAGCACACCGACAGCACGCGGTCTGGCCAGCGGCCTTGCCAGTGCGCCATCAGCATGCCCAGGGCGATGCCCACCGCCAGTGAAACCACCAGCGCCAGCAGCATCAGCGTCAGGGTGGTGCCCAGGCGCTGTGAAATCAGGGACTCCACCGTTGCGCCGTAGCGTGGCGAATGGCCGAGGTTAAAGTGCGCCAGGTTGCTCAAGTACTGCCACAACTGAACCAGCATCGGCTGGTCCAGGCCAAATTGACTGCGCAAGGCCGCCAGGCTTTCCTGGGTGGCCGAACCGGATTCCCCGGCCATCACATCGGCCGCATCACCGGGAGCCAATTGCAATAAGAGAAAGTTGATTAACAAAATACCGAGCATGGTCGGCAGGGTATGCAAAAGCGCACGCCAAATGGCGTGACTGAACGTCAGCAGGATTTTCATGGGTTAATTCCATCAAGTGCGCTGCTATATAACGGGTTGCTTATAACCATTGTCAATAAATTAAAAAGTTCTATGGTTATACAATTCCACGTATCTAAGCATAGATAAAAACGATATACGCGCGCCGATAGCCAATGATTGACGGGGTCTAAGTGGACTATTACTGTCGGCCTCCAGTCATACCCGCAATACGTGAAAAGTTAAACTCAACACAAAAAGTTATAAGGTCTGCCAATAACGGGCAGGGCACTTTAATTGGCTCGTTAGATGAGGCAAGTGTGACGCTTAATCAAACTCAAGAAGTTCGCTCAATCCCGCCTGTGCCCTCAACGGTCGACGGGTTAACCGGGTTGTTGGCGCGTATTCCGGCGCTGGTCAATGAGATCGCCCAAGGGGCTTCTCGGCGTGACCTGGAGCGCGAATTACCGTTCGCCGCCTTTGCCCTGATTCGCCAGGCCGGGCTCGGTGCGCTGCGCATTCCCCAGGCATTGGGCGGGCCGGGGGGCAGTGTCAGTGACTACATCGAGGTGATCGCGGCTCTGGCCAGTGCCGACCCGAATGTGGCCCATGCCTTGCGTTCGCATTTCAACTTTACAGAAGCGGTCGTCCATAGCCCGGACAGCGCCGAAAAACGCGATTATGTGGCTAAAATCCTGAATGGCCAGTTGTTTGCCGGGGCGCACACCGAAGTCGGCGCGCCGCTGGGCACCCTGGCGACGCGCCTGACCCGCGACGGTGAAGGCTACCGCCTGAACGGCAAAAAATGGTACGCCACCGGCTCGGCCTACGCCGATTATCTGTCCTTCTCGGCCATCGACGACCAAGGCCAACTGATTTCCGTGCTGCTGCCCGCTGACCGGGAAGGGATCCAGGTGCTGGACGACTGGGACGGCATGGGCCAGCGCCTGACGGCCAGCGGCGGGGTGCTGCTGGACAATGTGCAGGTGTTTGCCGATGAGCTGAAAAGCCGTGGCCACAACGCCGACGTGGGCCGCCATTGCTCGACCTTGCGCCAGTTGCACCTGGCCGCGTGCGCGGGCGGGGTGGTGCGTAATATTCATCAAGATGCCCTCGGTTATGTGCGCAAACAGGCCCGCGCGGCCATGCACAGCCCGGCGGCTGTGGCCCGCGACGACCACTTTGTGCAGCAAGTGGTGGGCGAAATTGCGGCGAACACCTATGCGGTGGATGCGTTGATTGCCCACACCGCCCGTATTCTGGAGCGCAGTTCCCAGGCGTTACTGGCCAATGACCCGGTGCTGGACCAACAGTTAATTGAAGCGTCGGTCAGTAATGCCCAACTGCAAGTCGTGGTTGCCAAACTGGCCCTGCGTTCGGCCGAGGTCATGTTTGAAGTCGGGGGCGGCTCTGCCACTTCGCGCACTTACAACTTTGACCGCCACTGGCGAAATATTCGCACGGTGTTAAACCATAACCCGTTATTGCATAAAGCCCGTGTGGTGGGTGACTTTTATATTAATGAAACCACCACGCACTTGCGCGAAGGTCTGGTTTTTTAACAGGCCATAAACACCTTTCTTGTCATACCCCGCAGTCAATAGCGCACGCCCCCACCAGGTACCGCCTCTTATAACCCTTGTTACATGGCCAGGAATGTCCACCACGCCAGCAATGAATTGATTTTTTGCAGGTAGTTCATGACGGTTCAATTAAATACCCCGCGCACGGCCCTTGGTTTAAGTGTATCCATCGGCATTATCACGCTGTGCACAGGTGCCGTGGCATTCGCGGATCAAACCGCTGCGCCCCAGGCGAAACCAGACCAGGCGCTGGAAACCGTGGTGGTCACCGGCTCGCGGGCCGAGTCGCGCACCGTGGCACAAAGCCTGGTGCCCATTGATGTGATCAGCGCCGACGACCTGGCGCGCTCCGGCAAACAGAACCTGCGTGATGCCTTGGCAGCGCAAGTGCCGTCTTACACCAATGACGCGGGTTTTTCCGGTGCCACCGGTATCGCGGTTAAATCGGCCACCCTGCGCGGCCTGGGCGGCAACGCCGTGTTGGTGCTGGTCAACGGCAAGCGTCGGCACAACACCGCGCAGATCTTTCACCAGTCGGCGTCAACGTCCAACGGCCAGTCGCCCGTGGACCTTGACCTGATCCCGGTGAGCGCCGTCGACCATATTGAAGTGCTGCGTGACGGCGCGGCGGCGCAGTACGGTTCCGATGCCATTGCGGGGGTGATCAATATCATCCTCAAAAGCAACAACACCGGCGGCCAGGCCACCGCGCTCTACGGCCAGTACGGCCAGCGCGTCGGCCACAAGGGCAATTATGGCGCTACCGGCGAAACCCTGTTCAACCAGGGGTTCGAGCTGCCCAATGACGGTTTTTTCAACCTCAGCGGTGATATCAAGCTTCAGGAAACCAGCAACGTCGCGGGGGCCGTACCCGACCGCACCAAAATGTACGCGGGCAATGACCCTCGTGAATACAGCGAAAGCCGCTACCGCCAGATCATGGGCCAGCCCCGTGCACAAACCTACAGCTTTGCCTACAACGCCGAACTGCCGCTCAACGATGCGCTTGATTTCTACTCGTTCAGCACCTTCAGCCACCGCGATTCAACCGGCTTTGGCACCTACCGCACGGCCAACTCGGCGCAGAACATCCCCGAGATCTACCCCGACGGTTTCCTGCCCAAATTCCGCCCCGTAGAGAATGACTACCAAAGCGTCTTCGGCCTTAAAGGCAACGACGTACTGGGTTGGGACTGGGACCTGTCCACCAGCTATGGCCGCAACGCGGTGAGTTACCACAATGATGACTCATTGAACGCGTCTTTCGGGCCCGCCAGCCCCACCGACATCGACAACGGCGAAGCCATTGTCAGCCAATGGACCAACAACCTGGACCTGACGCGCTCGTTCGACACCGGCCTGTTTGAAAGCCCGTTGCGCGTGGCCACCGGCCTGGAATACCGGGTCGATCGCTATCAGATCCGCAAGGGTGAATTCGCCTCGTATGCCGACGGCGGCTATGTGTACCCGGTGGGTTCGCCCAATGCCGGCAAACGCCCGAGTTCCGGCTCGGCCGGCTGGGGCGGTTTCAGCCCCGAGGCGGCGGGCAGTTGGGACCGCAGCAACATCGCCGGTTACGTCGACTTCACCCAGAAGCTGACCTCGGACTGGGAGTTGAGCGCGGCGGGCCGTTTCGAGCATTACAGCGACGTGGGAGACACCGCCAGCGGCAAGCTTGCGACCCGCTACCAACTGACCCCGACCCTTGCCGTACGCGCCGCCGTCAACAATGGCTTTCGGGCCCCGTCGCTGCAACAGCAGCACTTCTCGTCGAGCACGTCAGCCTGGAGCGCCAACCCGGTGACCGGCGTGCTCAGCCAGAACATCACCACCTATGCGCCCCCTGGCTCGGCGGCGGCTGTCGCCTTGGGTTCCAAGGCGCTCAAACCTGAGAAATCACGTAACTACAGCATCGGTGTGGTCTCGACGCCGGCCAAAAACCTGGACGTCACGGTCGACCTGTACCAGATCGATATTCAGGACCGCATCCTCCAGACCAGCGCCCTGAGCGGTGTCAACGACCCGAATATTGCCGCGCTGTTGGCCAACGCCGGGTTGAGCACGCAGCAGAGCGTGGCTTACTACGGCAACCTGGCCGACACCCGCACCCGTGGCATCGACCTGGTGGCCGACTACCGCGCCGACTACGGCTCCCACGGGCGCGGCAAGTGGACGCTGACCAGCACCCAGAGCCTGCAGGACATTCGCAAAATCCACGAACCGGAGTCGCTGGCCAGCACCGGCGTGGAGGTCTTGGGCCGCGACAAACGCGGCAACCTCACCAGCGCGTTCCCGAAAAACAAAACCTCGCTGTCCCACACCTGGTTCATCGACGACTTTGAAATAGCGATCAAGGAAACCCGCTATTCCGCCGTCACCGGCCAGAGCTACTACAACCCCAACCGTGACGAAAAGGTCAAACCGGCGTTTCTCACCGACCTGGACGTGGCCTACAACCTCAGCGACCAACTCAAGGTGTCGGTGGGCGGGCAGAACATCTTCAACAAACGCCCTGAGCAGCTCAGCGATCAAGCCAAGCTCTACTACTTCATGCCTGTCGATAACCCGGCGTACAGCTGGTTCTCACCCTACGGCGTGGACGGTGGCTACTACTACGCGCGCCTCGACTATTTCTGGTAACCGCGGGGGTGCGCCGGCCTCGTCGTCGTTGCACCCCGGCCTTTGATTCGCCTCAACAAGGACATCGACATGGCTCACTCTCACGCCCATGACACCTTTCAGCGTGCAGCTTTCCCGACGCCGCTGGACTTCCCCGACAGCCCCTTGAGCAAAGCCTTCCAGCAGCCGCTGCTGCTGGGGGTGTTTTTGAACATGCAAGACATTCGCCTCAGCAACCACCCGACGTCCAACACCTGGACGTTCGACTACAACACCCGCATCGTGCAACAGGCCGAAGCGCTGGGTTTTGAGATTGCGTTCAGCCGCACCCAATGGCTGCCCAAAGGCGGCTACGACGGCGAAGCCTCGCTGGACTCGTTTATCGCCCTGGGCGCAATGGCGGCCGTGACCCGCAGCATTCTGCTGGTGTCCACCATCCACGTGCTGTATGGCCCGTTGCACCCGCTGCACATCGCCAAGTATGCGGCCACCCTGGATCACATCGCCAAGGGCCGTTGGGGCATCAACATCGTCACCGGCCACCGGCCCATCGAGCATGAAATGTTCGGTCGCCCGCAGATCGAACATGACGAGCGCTACCAGTTGGCGGGCGAACTGTTCGACGTACTCAACACCTTGTGGAGCAGCACCGATAACTTCAGCTACGAAGGCCGCCACGGCTGGAAAATCAAGGACGGCTACATCACCCCCAAACCGCTGTTCGGCCGCCCGGTGCTGGTCACGGCGACCGGCTCCGAGGCGGGCATCGACTTTGCGGCCAGCCAGTCCGACCTGGTGTTTATCACCAACGCCTCCGGTGCCGGTATTCGCGAAACCCTCGAAGACATTCCCGCCCACGTCCAGCGCATCAAGGCCCGTGCCCGCCAGTTTGGCCGCGAAGTACGCACCCTGATCAACCCGATCATTGTCAGCCGCGACACCGAACAGGAAACCCGCGACTACCTCGAAGCCATCGTCGGCAACAAAGTGGCGGGCTCATTCGGCAACCCCAGCGCCTACGCCAGCGACGCCCATGCCTGGCGTGGCCGCGCAGAGGGTTCGCGCAACACCGGGCTGGGCCTGGGCGGCAATATCGAAATCATCGGCACCCCGGAGCAAGTGGTCGAGCAACTGGTGGCGCTCAAGGCCGCCGGCATCGACGGCGTGCAACTGAACTTCCACGACTTCGCCGTCGACCTGACGCACTTCGGTGAACGCATTCTGCCGCTGCTCAAACAGGCTGGCTTACGCCTGTGACCCGCTCGCCAACGCTCATCAGGAGCCCTTTATGAGTCTCGAATTTATCGGCCACACCAGTACCCGCCGCGGCGCGGAAGTGATCGAAGCCAGCGGCCCGATCATCGACAAGGCCTACATCAAACACCTGGCCACGGTGGCTGAAGACAACGGATTTGACCGCCTGCTGATCGGCAGCTTTTCCACCTGGCCCGACAACCAGCAGGTCGCCGCCTACGTGCTGCACAACACCGAACGGCTGGGCGTGATGCTGGCCCACCGTCCCGGTTTTGTTGCGCCCACCGTGGCCGCGCGGCAACTGGCGACCCTGGACCAGTTCAGCGAAGGCCGCCTGGCCGTGCACATCATCAGTGGCGGCACCGACGAAGACCAACAGCGCGACGGCGACTTCCTGGCCCACGACGAACGCTACGCCCGTACCGCCGAGTACTTGAACGTGGTGAAGAAGGTCTGGCACAGCGATGAACCGTTTGATCACCAGGGCGACTACTACCGGGTCAAGGGCGCGCAATCGGCGGTCAAGCCCTGGCGCAAAAACGGCGTGCCGATTTTCTTTGGTGGCTCCTCGGCGGCGGCGTTTGACGTGGCGGGGCAACATGCCGAGGTGTATGCGCTGTGGGGTGAGTCACTGGCGCAGACCGCCGAAACCATCGCCAACGTACGCACAGCGGCCGCCAAGTATGGCCGTGAAGAGCAGATTCAATTCCTGTTGGCCTTTCGGCCATTGGTGGCCGACACCGAAGAGGCTGCATGGGCTCGCAGCCGTGAACTGCTGGCGGCGGCGAAAGCCAAATACCCGGCGGCCCCGGTGTTGCATCAGAACGAAGGCTCCCGCCGCCTGCGCGCGGCGGCGGCCCAGGGCGCGGTGCTGGACGAGCGCCTGTGGACCGAATTTGCTGCTGCCACGGGCGCGCACGGTAACTCCACGGCACTGGTGGGCACCGCGCAACAGGTGGCCGATGCCTTGCTGAAGTACCACGCGCTGGGCGTGAGCAAATTCCTGATCCGGGGTTTTGACCCGGTACCGGACACCTTGACCTTTGGTCGTGACGTCATCCCCTTGGTACGCGCGGCCGTCGCACAGCGCGCCTGACACCCCCATCCTTCAACCCGACCGCAGCCTGCGTCAGCGACTACCTGTAGTCGTTGACGCGCTGCGCAAGGCTACGTCCGATCGTAAATGGGAGAGCCGTTTGGTGGGCGGGTTACCAGTCGTAGCTCAGGCGTGCGTAGTAGAACGCGCCGCCAATACCGTAGGGGGTGTTGCGGTTGGCGTATGGGTCTTCGTGGTTGATGGTAGACGCCAGCGCTTCAGGCTGGTTCGGCGGGCGTTTGTTGAACACGTTGTTGGCCCCCAGCGTGGCTTTGAGGTTGTCGGTGACCAGGTAACCCAGCGCCGCATCGGTGATAAACGCGTCGTGCGTGGTGGAGTCTTGCGCCGGGTTGAGTACGTTGTTCACCACTCGGGTTTTGGAGTAGTAGTGCTCGGTCAGTTGTACCGAGAATTTGCCCAGTTGCCAGTCCAGGGAGGCGCGGGCAATGTTCTGTGGCAAGGCTTCTTCCAGCAGGGTAATGCGCTCCCGGTCGAGCAGGCTGAGCCCGGCGTTTTGCAGCACGGCGGGGTCGTTGACCTTTTTCACCTCGGTCTTGTTGCGCGCGTAGCTCAGGCCCCAGTGCGCCTTGCCGTAGCGGTTGTAGTCGATGTCGTAGTCCAGGCGCAATTCAACGCCGCGTGTCTGGGTTTCGCCAAAGTTGGTGAAGTAGCGCACCTGTTGCTGGCTGGTCAGCCCGGCATCGGTCAGCGCCTTGGCCACCGCCGCGTTGTTGAAGCCGTTAAAAGCCCCCGTAAGGAAAATGCGGTCACGAATGTCGATCTGGTACACGTCCACCGAGGCCGACAGGTGCTCGGTGGGGGTGAACACCAGGCCGAAACTGATGTTGGTGGACTTTTCCGGCTTGAGCGGCTTAGCGCCAAGGGCCCGCGCGGCGGGTGAGTCGGGGCGCAAGGTGTCGTAGTAGTAAGACAAGTACGAGGTGTTGGTGATCGGGTCGTTGACCGGTTGTACCGTGGCGCTCTGGTAGTTTTGCTCGGCCAGTGACGGTGCACGAAAGCCGTTGCTCAAGGTGCCGCGTGCCGCGATCACGTCGTTGAACTGGTAGCGGTTGGAAAACTTGCCCGCCACTGCCGAGCCAAAGTCCGAGTAGTTCTCGTACCGGATGGCCAGGCCGCTGTCCCATTTCTCGGTGATTTTTTGTGCGAAATCGACAAAGTACGCGGTGTTGTGCCGAGCCTCGTCAAATTCGAACTCGGGGTTGAACCCCGTGAGGAACGCCGTGCCGGCCCCCGCCAGTTTGCCGCGCAGGTTCACGGCCGGGTAATCGTTGGGGTAGCGGTAACCGCCCCCGGCATAGGAGTAGTACTCGCCCGCGCCCAGCGACAGGGTGTTGTAGCGGTACTCGGTGCCCACCGTGACATTGAGCGGGCGCTCCAACAGGCCTGTTTCGAAGGCGCGCTGGCCGGTCAGTGAGGCGATACTTTCGGTAAATTTGAGGTCACCGGCATGCAGGTTTTGCAGCGGGATCAGGGCCCCGAACGAGGGGTTGGTGGTGTTGAGGATGTTGATGTCGGCACGGTTCTGGCCATAACTGAGGCCCGCGTCCCAGCTCCAGCCCAGAATGTCTTCGGCCTTGAGCCCCAGGTTGACCTGCATGTCCTCTTCTTTGGTCTGCAGCCGCGAGCTGTAGCCGCCGGGGGTGGTGATCACGTTGGCGGTGGCGTTGGTCTCGGAGCGGAACGAGCCTTTTGCCTCGGACCGGCGCGGGCTGTAGGTGGCGAAAGAATACACTTCAAGGTTGTCGTTCAGGGGCACGGCGAGGTTGTAGGCCGCGCTGGTGCTTTCCTGGATGGGCACCACCTCGTAGTTTTCCGGCACGTTGCGGTTGACCGTGGCTTCACGGGGGTCGCCTTCGGCGGCGTAGATTTGCCAGATGGCTTTGGACGGGTCTTTCCACGGCCCCACGGTGTGGCTGTCGCCGGTGTTCAGGTACGACAGGCTGAGGTTAAGGAAACCGCCGTTTTCACCCAGGGCAAAACCCGAATTGAGGCCACCGGTCCAGGTGGCCCCGGCATCGCCAATGCCGCCGACCTTGGCCACGTCATGGTTGTACTCGCCATAGGACACATCGGCCGAACCGCCGGACGCCGCCGATTTGAGGATCACGTTGATCACCCCGGCGATGGCATCCGAGCCATATTGGGCGGCGGCGCCGTCGGTCAGCACTTCGACCCGTTCCACCGCCGACAGCGGAATCAAGCCCAGGTCGGCGGCGGAAGAACCCAGGGTCGCTCCGCCACTGTTGTTGATCAGCGAGGAACCGTGGCGGCGCTTGCCATTGACCAAGACCAGCACCTGGTTGCCAGACAGCCCGCGCAGTGACGAACCGCCGACGTTCTTGGCCAGTGCGCCCCCGTTGCTGTTGATATTGATGTACGACGGCGTAACCAGGGACAGTGCCCGGCGCAGGTCGCTGGAACCGGTTTCGCGCAGGGTCTGGCCCTGAATCATCTGCACGGGGGACAGGGCTTTGAGGGCCGTGGTTTCGACCCGAGAGCCGGTCACCACCACGGTGCCCAGGCGGTTTTTATCCGCCTCGGTTTCGGCGCGGGCCGTCTCCAGTGGCGCGAGGGACGCAGCCCCCACGGAAAGGACGACACCCAGGGTGTGACGACGTGTGTGAAGTGTAGACATGTGTATGGATCCGGTATTGCCTCTGCATTTATTGAGTGTGTGCAGGAATGGTTCGACGCTGGCTGGTTTAAGCCTGGCAAGGGGTCAGCAGTGTGGGGCGGCGGATGCCGCGTTTTCTAAACGTGGGGGTGGGTCTTGGCCCTCCTGTGTTGGGGATCTGGGCGCTCAGCCGAGCAGGTGATACTTGCCGATCAGGTTGAATTTCCACGCCACCGGGTCGTGCACCGTGTGGGTGCGGGCGTTGCGCCAGTGCCGGTCGAAACCGAATTCAAGGCGCGTCGAACTGGCCCCGCCGAGCTGGAACAGGGTGTTGCTGGCCAGCAGGGCGGCTTCGGTGGTGAGAATCTTGGCTGCGGCCAGGGCCGACGACACGGCGTCCGAAGGGCCTGGCCCCTGTTGCGCGGTGACCTCGTCAAACAGCAGGGCGGCCCGTTCCAGCACGGCTTCACCGGCATGGATGCGGGTGTGCAGGTCACCGATGATGGCCAGTACATAGGGGTCTTGCTCAACGGCCTGGACCCCGGTGCGGGCGTAGGGGCGGGCGTGGTTACGCACGTAATCGAGGGTGTCCTTGAACGCGGCGCGGGCAATACCCAGGTCGAGCGCGCTGTGGAACAGGTCCGGGATGCCGTAGGTGTTGGCGGTGGTTTTGCCCTGTTCGGAGTCCAGCACATGGCTGTGCTCCACGCGCACGTTGTCCAGCAGCAGGGTGCCGCTGGCGGTGGTGCGTTGGCCGAAACCGTCCCAGTCATCAAGGATGGTCAGGCCCGGTGCATAGCGGTCCAGCACGGCGGTTTTCGACAGGCCGTCTTCGTCCACGCAACCGATGGAAATCAACTGTGAAAACAGCGCGCCGGTGGCATAGGCTTTGGCCCCGTTGACGCGGTAATGGTCGCCTTCGCGGGTGATGCGGGTGCGGGTGGTGCCGGCGGGCAGGCTGCCGCCTTCGGCGTGGCCATTGCCCCAGCGATAACCCTGCAGGATCTTGCCGAAAAACAGGCGTTTTTGATCTTCACGGCCGACGGCTTCGATCACGCTGGATGCCAGCACAATACTGAGCAGCAATTGGCCGATGGACGCGTCGGCCTCGCCAATGGCCGCCACCACGCGGGTGAGGGTGAGGTAGGACACATCGGCACCGCCGTATTCGCGGGGTACGCGCAGGGCCAACAGACCGTAGCGGGCGCAGTCTTCCAGTTCTTGCCAGGGCAACAACCGTTCCACGTCCCGTTGTTGGGCATTGTGTTTGAAGCGGGCCGCCAGTTGCTCGGCAATCTGCACCGCCTCTGCATCGCTGCGGATGATATGGGCCGGGGTGTCAGGTGGGGCGATGGTCAGTGCTGAAGTCATGGGCAATGCTGTTCCTTGATAAAAACATCCCTGGGTACGCTCTTGTTAAAAGATCGTGAGCAAGCTCGTTTCTACAGGGGGTGGGTGTCAGGCCGGGTTGTAGGAGCGAGCTTGCTCGCGATCTCTACGGGGGGTGTCAGGCCAGGTAGTGGGCATCCGCGAAGTTGCCGTACAGCGCTTCTGATGAGTTGAAAAAGTCCTGCAGGTGTTTTTGCGTCACCACCACGACGGTAGGGGAGACGATGGGGATTTTGGGCAGGTCGGTCAGGGCGATAAGCTGGAATTCGTCGTACCAGGCCTTGCGTTTCACCGGGTCGAGCTCGGTCTGGCCCAGCTCCAGCAGTTCATCCACCCGTTTATTGGCATAGCGTGAACCGTTGGAGAAGGCGATGCCGGGCTTGAAGTTGGTCGAGGCATAGAAACGCTGTGTGCCCATGACCGGGTCCGGCCCGGCGGTGGCGGTGATCAAGGTGGTGTCGAAATCGCGGCGGGTGTACACGCGGTTGACGTACTCGGGGAAGTCCTGGGCGCGAATCACCAGTTTGACGCCGATTTTCGCCAGGTTGCTGCGCAGGTAATGGGCGATCTGCAGGGTTTCGCTGGTGGGGTTGGGGTCGTTGAACACGGTAAGGCGTACACCCTTGGCGTCCCTTTTCAGGCCGGCTTCTTCCAACAGGGCTTCGGCCTTGGCCAGGTCAAAGGGGTAGCGCGGCACGGCGTCGTTGTAAAAGTCGCTCATGGCCGCTGGAAGCGTGCTGTACGCCGGTTGGGCAAAGCCGAAGTAGATGTTTTTCACCACAAAGTCGCGGTCAATGGCATGGGCGAAGGCCTGGCGCACGCGCACATCCTGGAACACCGGTTTTTCCAGGTTGAATTCAAACCCCACCAGCCCGGGCGAATAGGGCGCGCTGATTTCACTGACCTGCAACTGGCGAATGCCACGCAAGCGCTGGACGTTGCTCAGGGCCACGCTGGCCAATTGCACCGCTTGGGTTTCGAGGGCGGCCGAGGCGGCGCTCAGGTCGGGAATAATACGAAAGATCAACGCGTCCAGGTGCGGTTTGCCGGTGTCCCAGTACTGTTCATTGCGCACCAGGTTAATGGACACGCCCCGGTCCCAGCGCTCGAACTTGAACGGGCCGGTGCCAATCGGTTTGAGGTTGTACGGGTTGGTCAGCGGGTTGCCGTTTTCATAGACATGCTTGGGCAACACTTGTGCATCGGTGGACGACAAGGCACTGAGCAGGTAAGGCGCGGGGCTCGACAGGGTCAGCACCACCTGCAACGGCGTCGGCGTTTGAACCTTGATCACCGGGGCAAAGGTGATGATCCCCCGGGAATTGAACGTGCGCCAAATGTGTTCCAGGGTGAACGCCACGTCCTGGGAGCCGAACGGCTGTCCGTCATGCCAGGTCACCCCGGGGCGCAAATTGAAGGTGTAGACCAGGCCGTCGGGGCTCACCTGCCAATCGGTGGCCAGGCGCGGCACGGGCTGGCGCTGGGCGTTATACGACAACAAACCGTCGAACACCTTGCTGGTCATGGTGTAGATCGTGCCGTCGGTGGTCAGTGCGTTGGTCAGGATTGAAGGTTCGGGAAACTGCGACACCACCAGCGTCTGCTTGCCGTCCACGCGGGCGAACACGCTGGATGCCTGCGTCAGCACGCCGGCTCCGGCGGCCAGAATGAGAGCGTCTTTAAGAAACAGCCTTCTTGTGATCGACATGCGGCACCTGCTCGAAACAACTAAATAAAAGAATGCAACTTCAGGTCTAAGGTTAGAACCTGAAGTGTATTTAAAGAGGCGTGATCAAGAGGCTGTTCGGTTGGGCGTCAAAACAGTGATGCGAGCCTAACGGATACTTTCAAACGTGTTCAAGTGCACGGGTTAGATCGTTAAGTTCAGTTGCCATGCCGAGGCGGATAATAAGTTTAGAACTTTTTCGCCGGTGTGAGTTTGAAGTAATTGAGGTATTAGTGTTCGCCGTTAATGCCATTTCCTTTTAATTGATTGCCTTTGCAGAGTATTCAATGCCGGCCAGTACTCTTTATCAGCGTTTTACGCGACGGTTTCGCTCTGGGTTTAGCGGCCCGCTGGTTCGCGCCTTGCCAACGGCGGCCGGGGTGATTGTGCTCAACTTTGTGCTGTTGCAGATGGTGCCCGGCGATGCGGTCGATGCGCTGGTGGCCGAGGCCGGGTCGGCCACGGCCCAAACCACTGAGTTGCTGCGCCAGCAATACGGTCTGGACAAGTCGCCGCTGGCCCAGTTTGGCGACTACCTGGTGCAGTTGGGGCACCTGAGCCTGGGCGACTCGCCGCGTTACGGCATGCCGGTGATGGATGTCATCAGCCAGCGCTTGCCCAATACGTTGATACTGATGGGGCTGGCCTTGGCGATCTCACTGGGCGCAGGCATCGCCCTGGGCACGGTGATGGCACTGTGGGCGGGCCAATGGCCGGACCGGGTGCTGTCATCGGCCGTCTTTGTGCTGTATTCAACGCCCGGGTTCTGGATCGGCCTGATGGCCATTGTGCTGTTTGCGGTCAAGCTCGACTGGTTGCCCGCCGGCGGCGACAGCACCATTGGCGCGGGGCTGGCGGGCCTCGATGCGTTCGTCGACAAGCTCAAGTACGCGATTCTGCCGGCGTTGACCCTGGCCAGTTTCTTTGTGGCGATCTATGCCCGCCTGACCCGCGCCTCGGTGCTTGATGTGCTGAGCCAGGATTACGTGCGCACCGCTCGGGCCAAGGGGCTGTCGCCGTGGCGCATCACCCTGCGGCATGTGCTGCGCAATGCGCTGCTGCCCCTGACCACGGTGGCCGGGGCGCATTTGGGCGGTTTGCTGGGCGGCGCGGCGGTGGTTGAAACCGTGTTTGGCTGGCCGGGTATTGGCCGCCTAACCCTGGAAGCGGTGCAGGCCCGTGAATACAAAGTGCTGTTGGGCATTTTGTTGATGTCGTCGTTTATTGTGATCCTCGCCAATGTGCTGGTGGACGGGCTGCATACGCGGCTGGACCCGCGCATCGCGGCCCGTTTGAAGGGGGGCTGAGGCATGCGCCTGCAAACCCCGAGTTCCGCGCCGGTGCTCACTCACCCGGCCCGCAGTGGCTGGCGTCAACACGTGGGCAGCCTGATGCTGGGCCGCTGGGCACCGGGCATTCAGCGCCTGACCGAACCGCCGCACGCGTTGCCGCAGGCTCCCCGCAGCGGCTGGCCCGTGGCCTGTGCACTGCTGCGCTCGCCCGCTGCGGTGGTGGGTCTGACGGTGCTGCTGTTGATCGGCCTGATGGCCTTGAGCGCCCAGTTTTGGTACCCCGGCGACCCGCTGGACATGGTGGCCCAGCCGTTGCTGACCCCGGGCGAGGACTGGCAGTTTCCGTTGGGCACCGATGCCTTGGGCCGTGACCTGGCGGCCGGCATTGTGCATGGCGCGCGGGTGTCGCTGCTGGTGGGGCTCACAGCCGCGACGGTGAGTGTGGTGCTCGGCAGCCTGGTGGGGGCGTTGGCCGGTTACTACGGCGGTCGCGCTGATCGGGTGTTGACCTGGCTGATCGAAATTTTCCAGACCACACCGTCGTTTTTGCTGGTGGTTGTGGTGGTGTCCATCACTCAGTCCACCGTGGGCATTATCGCGGTGGTGATCGGGCTGACCTCATGGGACACCGTCGCCCGGCTGGTGCGCGCCGAATTTCGCGCCCTGCTCAGCGCCGACTTCGTACTGGCAGCGCGCAGTGTGGGCTACAACACACCCTGGATCATCTTTCGCGAAGTGCTGCCCAATACCGTGGCCCCGATCATCATCACCGCCTCGGTGATCGTGGCCTCGGCCATTCTGACCGAGTCGTCCCTGGCCTTTCTGGGCGTGGGCGACCCCAACACCATTAGCTGGGGCAGCATGATCGGCAGCGGCCGTGACCTGTTGCGCAGTGCGCTCTACCTTACGGCGATTCCGGGCCTGGCCTTGGTGATCACTGTCTTTAGCCTGAACCTGCTGGGCGACGCCCTGATCAGTGCCCTGAACCCACGATTGCGCGGGAGAACCGCATGAATGCTGTAGCCAACGTCGATGATCATCGTCACACCTTGTTGAGCGTGTCAGACCTGCGGGTGAATTACGGCGACTACTGCGCCGTGAAAGGCGTGAGTTTCCAAGTGGCGCGGGGAGAAACCCTGGCGCTGGTGGGCGAGTCGGGGTGCGGCAAGTCCACCACCGCGATGGCGCTGATGCGCCTGTTGAGCGGGCGTGCCGAACTCACGGGTACGGTTGATTTCGAGGGCCTGGACCTGTCTGGCGTGAGCGATGCGGTGATGCGCAACCTGCGCGGCAATGATATTTCCATGGTGTTTCAAGACCCCATGACCTCGCTGAACCCGGTGTTGAGCATCGGTGAGCAAATTGGCGAAGTGCTGCGCCGCCATCGCGGCCTGTCGCGCCAGGCGGCCCGCGCCGAATCCCTGGCCCTGCTCAAGAAGGTACGCATTCCCAACCCCGAGGCGCGCCTCGATGACTTTGCCCACAACCTGTCCGGCGGCCAGCGTCAGCGGGTGATGATCGCCATTGCCGTGGCGTGCAAGCCGCGCCTGCTGATCGCCGACGAACCCACCACTGCGCTGGACGTGACCGTGCAAGCGCACATTCTGCAATTGCTCAAGGACTTGAGCGAAGAGTACGCCATGGGCCTGCTGCTGATTACCCATGACCTGGGCGTGGTGGGCCAGTGGGCCGACCGCGTGGCGGTGATGTATGACGGGCTGATCGTCGAGACGGGCAGCACCGAAGCGATCTTCACCACCCCGCAGCACCCCTACACCCAGGGGTTGTTGGGGGCTTCGCTGCGGCTGGACAGCGACACGCACTATGCCCGTGCGTCACTGCCGGAAATCAATGTGCAGCGGGGGGCGGGCGGGCAGATCCACTTCGACCTGCACAGCTACCCGCGTGCGGCCAAGGCGCTGGAGCCCGATCGCGACGCCTTGCCGCCGATTCTGGACGTGCGCCACCTGCGCACCGAATACAAAACCCGCCAAGGCCCGGTGGCCGCCGTGGACGATGTGTCGTTTACGATTCGGCCGGGGGAAACCCTGGGGTTGGTGGGGGAGTCCGGGTGCGGCAAGTCGACCCTGAGTAAAACCATTTTGGGGCTGATCCGTGCCAGTCACGGGGAAATTCTGCTCAATGGCACCAATATCGCGGCATTACCTGAAAAACAACTGCGCGCTTACCGGCCCTTTGTGCAGATGGTATTTCAAGACCCTTATGGCTCACTCAACCCCAAGCACAGCGTGTACCGCATTCTGGACGGTGTGCTGAAAAACCACGGCATCAAAGAGGCGCAACAGCGCAGCCAGCGCATCCTCGACATCATTGCGCGGGTGGGCCTGCCCCCCACGGCGGTGTGGAAGTACCCTCACGAGTTTTCCGGCGGTCAGCGCCAGCGTATTGGCATTGCCCGTGCGCTGATCTTGCGGCCATCGTTGGTGATCCTCGACGAAGCGGTGTCTTCATTGGACGTGTCGGTGCGCGCCCAGATCCTCAACTTGCTGGCCGACCTCAAGGACGAGTTCGGCTTGGCCTACCTGTTTATTTCCCACGACTTGTCAGTGGTCAAGTACATGGCCGACCGGGTGCTGGTGATGCACGACGGCAAGATCGTGGAAGAGGGTGCCCACGACGGCATCTGGAAAAACGCCCGCCACGCCTACACCCAAAAACTGATCGGCTCCGTGCCGGTGCCGCGTTACCCGGTGGCCGACGACGAGTCGGTGCCCTACACGGATTCGGCCTGGCAAGACCTGCCGGTGGCCATGCTGTTGTCGCGTTTTGCGATCTAGCTTCACCTTTGAATCAACCATCAACCCCCTTTTGGGAGAGCGTATGAGCACCATCGAGTACCGCAACCTGGGCCGTAACGGCATCAAAGTGTCACCGATCACCCTGGGCACCATGATGTTTGGCGGCCAGACCGAAGAGGACGTGGCCAAGCGCATTGCTGATCGCGCCTATGAGCAGGGCATCAACGTTATCGACACGGCCAATGGCTACAACGGTGGCGCTTCGGAAGAAGTGGTCGGCCGCCTGATTGCCGACCGCCGTTCGCAATGGGTGTTGTCGACCAAGTTCGTCAACCCCAACCCGGGGGCGCAGGGCCCGAACGACCGCGGGGCTTCGCGGCACAACGTGATCCAGTCGGTGGACGCCAGCCTCAAGCGCTTGAACACCGACTACATCGACCTGTTCTACCTGCACCGCGAGGACCACACCACACCGGTGGAAGAAACCTTGCGTGCGCTGTCGGACCTGATCCGGGCGGGCAAAATCCGGTCTTACGGGTTGTCTAACCACCGTGGCTGGAAACTGGCTGAATTCAGCCGCACGGCCGATTTGCTGGGCATCGAACGCCCGGCGGCCAGCCAGCCGCTGTACAACCTGGCCAACCGCCAGATTGAAAACGAACACCTGCCGGCGGCGCAGTACTACGGCATTGGCGTGGTGTCTTACAGCCCGTTGGCCCGTGGCGTGCTCACGGCCAAATACGACCCGAACCAGCCGCCGTCCGAAGGCACCCGCGCCGGGCGTAACGACAAACGCCTGCACCAGACCGAATGGCGGGCCGAGTCGTTGAACCTGGCCCAACGGGTCAAAGACCATGCGCAGGCGCGCGGCATCACCCCGGGGCAGTTTGCCCTGGCGTGGGTGCTGAACAACGCATTGATCACCTCGGCCATCGCCGGGCCGCGCACCGAAGCGCAATGGAACGACTACGTGCCGGCGTTGAACTACGCCTTTACCGCCGAAGATGAAGCGTTTATCGACGACCTTGTCATCACCGGTCATGCCTCCACCCCCGGCTACAACGACCCGAGCCATCCGTTTGCAGGGCGCAAATCGCGGGTTTGATGCAAACAGGCGGGGGGAATCTCCTCCGCCTTCTGTACCGGGCTGGTCGCTGGCGCAACCATCGTTAGCGCTGAATGGCGCAGTGATGGGTTTTACGGTGCTTTCAGCTTTTCTCCAGGTACCAATGTCGCCATTGCGGTTGAGCCAGCAGCAGGCCTGCAATGCCGGCCGCCACTACCCCCCATAAGGCGATGGTGCTGGCCACGCCCAAGCGGTCGGCGATGTAGCCGGCAACCACCGTCGCCAGAGGCTGCAAGCCAAACCCGATGATGCTGAACAACCCCATCAAGCGCCCGCGCATGGCAGGCGGCGAGAGGATTTGCACCAGGCTGGTACAGGTCACCATGGCTTGTGAGGTGGCCAGCCCGAACATGAACAGCGCCAGCAATTGCACGGCCAGCACGTCAGTCAGGGCCGAGACCACCAGCCAACTGCCCATCCAGATCAGTGTCATCGACAAGGTCAGCCCCATGCGCCGGATATGGCTGATCACCGGTGACAAGAAAAACGCATAAATCAATGACCCACTCGCTGCCGCGCCCAGCAGCAGGCCGGTACGCTGCGGGTCGCCGTGGGCCACGGCCGGAAGCAGGGCCAGGGTGCCCAGGCCAAACATCGTCAGCGCCGCACAGCACAGGTAGGTGTTGCGCAACGTCAACGTGCGGCGAATATGGCTGATAGCCTCACCCAGCGCCACCTGATTGCCCGCATCGGGCCGTCGCTGCTGCACCTGGCTTAGCGACAACAGCGAGGCAATCACCACCCAGTACGACAGGCCGTTGGCCCAGAACGCTGCGGACATGCCGACCTGGGCCACCAGATAACCCGCCAGGGTTGGCCCCAGTACGCGGCAGACGTTGAGGATCATGGAGTTGATGCTGATGAGTTTGCGGATGTTGTTCAGGCCTGCCAGGTCAAACAAAAACGCCTGTTGCGTCGGGAAATACACCGAGTTGACGCAGCCCATTAAAAAGGCGAACACGAAGATATGCGTCAGGTGGGCCTGATCGGCCTGAATCATGGCCGCGATAAGGCACGTCAGCGCGATTTCAATCAAATGGCAGCCAATCAGCAGTTTACGGCGGTCGTAGCGGTCGGCCAGCGCGCCGGTAAACAGGCTGAACAGCAGAATTGGCAGGCTGGAACACAGTGCGCTGACCCCCAGGGCAAATGCCTGGCCGCCCGACAGTTGATACACCAGTAGCGCCATGGCGGTTTGTTGCAGCCAGATGCCGATCATCGACACCGCTTGGCCCCCCAGGTAAATGCGGGTATGGGCCGACTTCAATGGCGTAAAGTTATTCAGCCACAGTGAAAGCGCAGACATAGTGAGGTTATATCCATAGAACAAACTTAATAAAAGGGGGGCTGAAATCGCGCTGTAATCTGCGTAATGAAGTCAGGGCTGTCAATGGCTGTGCAGTCATAAACTCAGAACGCAATAATCTATAGGCCGCCACCGGGTTTGTTTTACACTCGCTGCACCTCGCACGGGGCGTTAGTTAATTATCTTTAAAACAACGCGAACTCAATGCCGTGCGACAACGTCCGTCATTATTGTGGTTTGTAAGTTGCCGCGCCGTGATTAAGTTGCGGTGTGCACTTATCTTGACAAGAGCGGATGGCATGACGGATTTAAAACTTTGGTATACCCGTTGCCCGACACCGACGCCCTTGGGGCTGGCGGTGAAGTTGGGGTTTCTTGAGGCGGCACTGGCGCAACAGTCGGTGCGCGTACAGTCGCTGCAAAGCGCGGCCGACGAAAAAGTGCGCGCCAGCCATTTTGATCATTCCCAGCCTTGGTCGTTTCGCCAGGGCGGCAATATCCCGCCGATTCATGCCCGTGCCAGTGGCCGCGATACGCGCCTGATCGGGATCAACTGGATCGACGAATTCCAGGCGGTCATCACCTTGCCGTCGACCGGCATTACCCAGGTCTCGGCGTTGGTGGGCAAGCGCCTGGGCTTGCCGCGTCAGCCGCCAGGCCTTATCGATTTTCAGCGCGCCACCGCCCTCAAGGGGTTGTTGTCGACATTGAGCGTTGCCGGCATTGCCCGCGAGGCGGTGCGTTTCGTGGATGTCGCCACCTGCACGCCACTGTTGGGCAGTGCGGCACCGGGCTATGCCCAAGGGGTTCGTCGCTTGCCCTATGCGGCTGAAATCACCCAGTTGATCCGGGGTGAGATCGACGGGTTTTTCGTCAAGGGTGCAGAGGGCTTGAGCGTTGCCCGCCAGTTTGATGCGGTGTTGCTCAGTGAAACCGGCCGCCATCCCGACCCGGCGATCCGCATTAATAACGGCACGCCCCGGTTGCTGACAGTGGACGGCACCCTGGCCCGTGAGCGGCCCGACCTGGTGCAGACCTTGCTCAGTGCTGTGCAACAGGCGGCCGAGTGGGCGGCGCAACACCCGGATGAAACCCGGCGTTTTGTGGCGCAGGAAATTGGCGTTAGCGAAGAGGCGGTGAGCGCCGCCTTCGGCCCCGAGTTGCACCTTAAATTCAGCACCGCCATTGATGCACCGGGCCTCGAGGCCATTGGCTCGTTCAAGGATTTCCTGCGGGTCGAAGGCTTTATCGACGCGGACTTTGACGTCCAGACGTGGGCGTATGGCGAAGCCCGCACCCCCTTAACAACCACCTGACTGCGTGTCGGGCTTGCCCTTTCAGTTCATTGCCAAGCGAACCCTTTCAGGAGTTGAACCATGTCAGAAGCCTTGCTTAACAACCGGCCCGAGACCCGCGCCCCCGCACAGCCGACCGCCATCTGGTATACCCGCTGCCCCGTGCCGACCACCTCGGGCATCGCCCAGCACAAACGTTGGTTGCACAACGAATTTGCCCGTCACGGCATTCAACTGGACTCCATTCGCGCGTCTGCCGACCGCGCCGTGCGCGAGTCGCATTTCCGCCACAGCCTGGCCGGCAGTTTCCGTGAAGGCGGCAACGTGCCGCCGATCTGGGCCCGTGCGCAGGGGCAAGACACCGTGGTCGTGGGCATCACCTGGGTGGACGAAGAGCAGTTTGTGTTTGTGCGCGGTGACAGCGATATCCACACCGCGGCCGATTTGCGCGGGCGCAAACTGGGGGTTGTGCGCAAGGCGGCCAGCGATCTGGTGGATGTGGGCCGCGCCGAGGGTTTGCGCGGCTTGTTGACCGCCTTGCACCTGGGCGGCGTGCCCCATGACAGCGTTGAATTCGTCGATTTGGCCACGGCCGAGTGGGACCTCAAAGAGGTGGCCCAGCACCGTGAAGACCACCACGCCATCCCCACCCGAGCCTTGCTAGACGGCGTCGTCGACGCGATTTTTATCAAAGGGGCGGGCAGCGCCCGGGCGTTGGCACAAGGGTTGCGCCCCATCGTCAACCTCAACGAACAGCAAGACCCGTTCTTGCGGCTGAGCGCGGGCTCGCCCCGGCCCATCACGGTCGACCGGCAGACCTTGATCGACTCGCCGCAGATCGTGGCGCGGTACCTGGCCGTACTGCTCAAGACGGCTGAGTGGGCGCGCGAGCATCCGCAAGACGTGCTGAGCACCCTCGCGGCCGAAACGGGCGTCAGCGAAGACGATGTAGCGCGTGCCTTTGGCCCCAAGTTGCACCTGTCGTTCGAGCCGAAGTTGAGCGAGGTGTATGTTGAAGGCTTGCGCCGTCAGAAGGACTTTTTGCTGGCGCAGGGGTTTATCGACCACGACTTTGACGTCAACGCCTGGGTTGACCCGTTACCGCTTAAACAGGCCCGGGCACTCAAGGACGAGATTGAGCTGGGCTGATCAGAGGTGCACTGAAACGCCGGGCCGGGAGGTCCGGCGTTTTGCGTTTCAGGCCACCGGGGCCGATGGCGCTGAGCATTGCCTGAAACCGCGCGCACTCGGCATGGCGTGGGGCAGGGCAGGCGGCTGCACGGCGCAGGGCATCGCGCAGGGTGCACAAGTGTTGAATGGTGCGGTCCAGTTCATCGGCCTTGTGCGCGAGTCGTTGGTGGTCAATATCAGGTTGGCCGTTTGCGTCCAGCATGGTCGCGATGTCATCCAGAGAAAACATCGCAGCCTGCCCGAGGGCAATCAAGGCCAACTGTTCCAGCACACTGGCCGCAAACACCCGGCTCAGGCCGCGACGGCCGATGGAGCGGATCAGGCCTTTTTCTTCGTAGTAGCGCAAGGTCGAAGCGGGCAAGCCAGAACGCCGCGCCACCTCCCCGATGTCCATCTCTTTCATGCTTGACCTCAAGTCGACTTGAACCTGCAGACTCCCAATCAAAGCGCCAAAACCGGCGCAAGGCAAGGAGAAGGCAGATGCAAACAGCTGAAGCAGTGGTGCGGCTGGTGTGGCTTGGCGTGGGGGCCACGATGTTTATGGACGCCTCGGCGTGGTTGCAAAAACGCCTGTGGGGCATGGCCTCGGCGGACTACGGGTTGGTGGGGCGCTGGTTGGGCCATATGTGCCACGGCCAGTTTTGCCATGAATCGATAGTGAAGGCACCGCGTAGGCGCCATGAACGGCGGGTGGGTTGGCTGTTTCACTACATCACGGGGTGTGTGTTTGCGGGGGTGTTGGTGGCGGTAGAGGGGCTGGGGTGGTTGCAGCAGCCGACGTTGTTGCCTGCCTTATTGACGGGGTTGATGAGCGTGGTGGCCCCGTTTTTTGTGATGCAGCCGGCGTTCGGTTTTGGCCTGGCGGCATCTAAAACCCCAAGCCCATGGGCCGCTCGGCGGCGGAGCCTGATGGCGCATTTGCTGTTTGGGGTGGGGTTGTTTTTGGCGGGGTGGGTGGGGGCGCTTGGGTAAACAGTGGGGGGCCGACCCACTGCCTATGTCACGTCCAGGGGGGCGGATAGGGTGCGGGTGTATTGCGCCGCCGCGTGCCCCGTCAGGACTGGCAGAAGCGCAGGCGGTTGCCGAACGGGTCCGGCACTTCCATGATGATTCCCCAGCCGTGGTCCACGATCTGCGGGCGCGAATAGCCGTACTGCCGGGCGTTCAGTTCATCGTGCAATTGCTGGAGGTTATTGACCGGCACAAACACCGTTGAGCCGGGGCACGCATCGCCGTGATGCCCCGACAGGTGCAACTGCAAGCCGTTGCGGCGGATACCCAGATACAGGGGCAACCCGGGTTCGAAACGATGTTCGAACTCAACGCCGAACCCCAGAAAATCCAGGTAGAACTCCCGCGCCTTGGCTTCATCAAACATGCGCAGGATCGGAATGGGGCTGGCAAACGTGATATCGGGCTCGGTTGCGGGGTGCGGGTGTTCGTTGGGGAGCATGGCGGGGCCTTCAGGTGCGTTGTGTTTACGGGTGGGCCAAGCGGTACAGGGCTTGGGCATGGGACACGATCAGGCCGGCGCGTTGCAGGTTGCGCCGGCTTTGGGCGTTGGCCAGTGTGGTGGCGGCCACCCGCTGACAGCCCATGGCGCGGGCTTGCTCGATGCGATGGGTGATCAGCGCCTGGTGCAGCCCCTGGCCCCGGGCGTGTTTACAGGTAGCGGCGGTGCCCAGGTAGGCGATGCCATTGCTGGCGCTATACAGTGCGGCCCCTGCCACCCGCTCACCATAGGGGTTGTCCGCCCGTTGCAGCAGGTTTTCGACCCGTGCGCACAGGTATTCGCGTTCTGCGGTTTCCAGTGCTTGGGCCAACGTTAAGTCCATGTGTGCCGTCCTTGCTCGGGGCGTGGCGGGTGTCAGGCGGTGGTGCTAACCGTCGAGCCCGAGGTACTGGCACCTTGCGCCGCCAGTGCCTGAAGCAGCGCCGCCGTAGCAGTTTGCAGGGCGGCGGTGGTGCTGGCTATCTGAGCCTGGAGTGCGCCCAGGGACGCAGCCTTGATCTCGGGTGGCTGGTCGCTGGCCTGAATGCTCTGCAGGGTTTGCAACTGCTGTTCAAGCTGTTTTCGCAGTTGGGCGATCTGCTTCAGCAGTATTTTCACAATGTCAGTGCTTTTGTCGTCGCTGTCTTCCACCGGGGCATTGGCGTTGCCGCGCGCCTCCCGGGGCTTGACCGGGGCCGCTTCAGAGAGCTCGCCGGCCGTTTGCGCGGTGGTCGTCGCCGGGGCGGAGGCACCGGCAATGATCAGGCTGGAGGCCAGGTTGTTTACGCTGCCGAGCATGGTTTTTATCCTTGTGGGCAAGGTTCGTTACATCGGTATCGGCGGTATTGCTCAAGGCTTTAGCGTGCCGCCCGGCGACGGCCTTACTCGGCCACGTCGAGGGCTTCGCCAGTGGCGTAGTAATGCCCCCCGGCAACGTAGTGCAGGCTGCGCCACTGAGGATCGGCGGTTTCGAACTGCCAGTGGCCATCGCGAAAGGCTCGGGTGTCCGCCCAGGCACCGACCACTTCACCGATAAACAGGTCGTAGGCCGACTGGTTATGTGGCTCGGGAATCAGGGTGCAGGCCAACCAGGCCGAGCAGCCCGCCACGAACGGTTGATCATGCCCCGGCAGATCGAACAGTTCGACACCACAGTGGTGCAGCTTGTCGGGGTCATCATTAAGGCTGATCGCGCCGACCTGGCTGGTGAGTACGAGTTGCTTCACCGTCGGCACCTGAATCACAAACCGGCCACTGTGCTCGACCAGTTCGCGGGTTTTAACCGATTTATCCAGCACCACGGTCAGTTTGGGGGGGGCGAAATCCAGGGCGCAGGCCCATGAGGCGGCCATGACGTTCTGCACGCCCTGGTGGCGGGCCGAGACCAGAATCGTCGGGCCGTGATTGATCAGTCGATAGGCTTTTTCCAGCGGGACGGCGGCAATGTGCGCGTTCATGGGGGGCTCCTGAGGGGTATACGAGCGTCGCAGTGAATAGCGCGGCAGTTTGCCCCAGAGCCCCGGTATCGAGCAATGCGTGCCAGCCGGGCGTTTGATAGGCATTTACTCGCAGGAGCGCGCTTGCACACGATCTTTTGCTCTTGTACAGACCGGACACATGGTTGACGCCTGTGCGGGGGGCCTTTAGATCAAAAACCAGATCAAAAGATCACGAGCCAGCTCGTTCCTACAAACTCTGCCATCCGTAGGAGCCGGGATTCAGGTTTTACGATCGCTGCGCAATCGGACGTTTCGCCAACGGTTACTAAACACTCGGCCCCTCGGGCGGGCAGGCGGGTCTCAGGGGGGCTCGTACGGTTTCGGCGTGTGAACCCCTAAAGCCGTGTGTGCTCAGACGCCGGAGTGTTTGACCAGCAGTGCGAGCAGTTCGCGGGCTGGCAGCGCCGTGGCACGCGCCGCTTGCTGGCCTGCCCAGAACGGCGAGAACTCGGCACTGCCGGCCTTGGTTGCCGCCTCGGCCAGGTGTTTGCCCGCGTTGTAGGCAATGCCGAAAGGCGGCACGGGCGGATGGCCCGCAGCGCCGGCTTCGCGCATGAACCGATTGACCATGCCACGGGCCGGTCGCCCTGAAATGACGTCAGTGAGGGCGGTGGTTGCGGCGCGTTCGCTGCTCAGCATGTGGCGGTAGGCCGGGCTTGCCGATGACTCCGGGCACAGGATGAACGCGGTGCCCAACTGTGCCGCCAGCACGCCCAGTTCCAGTACCTGGCGAATGTCGTGGCCATCCATCAGGCCGCCGGTGGCGATCACCGGGATGTCCAGGCAGGCGAGCAAGCGTTTGAGCAGTTCCAGGGTAGGCAGTTGCTCATCCGGGGCGTGGGGGTCGAACATGCCGCGATGGCCTCCCGCTTCGATGCCTTGCGCCACCACTACATCGACCCCGGCGGCCTGCACCGCCAGGGCTTCCGCTTCGTGGGTGGCACTGGCAAACAGCACAATCCCGGCCGCCTTGAGGGCATCGATATGCCCTTGTGGCGGCAGCCCGAGGTGAAAGCTGACGACCGCCGGGCGCTCTTCAAGCAGCAGGTTCAGTTGTTCATCCGAGGCGCAGAAGCTGGTGTAAATCTGGTGGATGTCGGCGGGGACCGGGGCGTTGAACTCGGCAAAAAACGGGGCCAGGTGCGCAAGCCAGGCCTGTTCCATTACCGGGTCGGCGCAGGAGGGGGCGTTGCAGAAGACGTTCACATTGAACGGTTTGTCGGTGCGTGCCCGCAGGTCGCGGATCATCGTGCGCCCGGCCTCGATACTGACCGCCGCGATGGAGATAGAGCCCAGCCCCCCAGCCTCACTGACGGCCGCCGCCAGTGCCGGAGTGGCCGTGCCGGCCATGGGGGCCTGGATGATGGGGTATTGAATGCCGAGGGAGGAAAAAAGGCTGCTCATGAAGACTCCTTGCCAGGTTGGGTGGAGCGCTCCGGGCGGCGGGCCAGAGCGTAGGGTCTCTGGAGTCTAAGGGGTAATGACGCGGTTAGAAACATCGTATGATTGAATCCGTACCTACGTATTGAACGGTCGATTCACCCTGTAAATATTCGTAAATCATCTGCGCTTACAGACCTTTCGATAGGTCTGACGGTACAAATCCCACATTTTTTAACCTCAACCCAGAGAGAGTTATGACCCATCACGACATTACCTTCACCCCCGACCCAGATGCGGATTCGATTTCTTCTGATGTGGCCGGTTTCGGCGGGCTATTGGTGTCCACGCAGATCCCGACCCGGGCTGATGGCAGCCTGGAACTGGGCGGCATTACCCAACAAAGCGAGTGCACCTTGCAGGCGCTCAAGGTGGCCTTGGAGCGGGCCGGCAGTTCGATGGACCGTGTACTGCATTTAACGATCTACCTCACCGACATGGCCGACCGGGCTGCCTTCAATGAGGTGTACAAACGCTTTTTCGCCAAGCCGTGGCCAGTGCGTGCTGCTGTGGGCGTGGCCGCCTTGGCGGTAGACGGCATGCGTGTCGAAGTGACCGCAATGGCGGCCAAGGGCTAAGCGGTTCACGCGGCCTGTTGCTGGGCGGGGATAATCGCGGTGCCCGCACGGCGATCTATCCTCTACACTCTCGCTGGGCCATTAAGCCCTTGCCAATGAAGGCTAGACATAAGAGGGGTTTCAATGATGGTACGTATGGTAGTGGGCGTTGCGATGCTGGCTTTGTTGTCAGGTTGCGCCCTGAATCGGTCACAGGTTGAAGTGGACGGCAATGCGGGCGCGGTGCCGACTACGGCCTCGGTCAATGGCAAAAAGGTTTACATCACCGCGGTCGATGAGCGCGTGTTCCAGTCCAAACCCACTACGCCGGACAACCCGTCGGTCATGTTCCAGCAGATGGAAGACAAAGCCATCACTGAACGGGTGATTGCCCGCAAGCGCAACACCTACGGCATGCACATCGGGGATGTGTTGCTGAAGCCGGGCCACACCGTGCCGGGCATTGTCAGTGATGCGGTCGCCGCTGCGTACCGGCAGGCCGGCTACCAAGTGGTCAGCGAACCGGGCGTTCAGGGTGCCACGGGTGTGCAAGTCAACATTGCGCAGTTCTGGTCATGGACCGTGTTGCGGGGCGTGCTGGATTCCGTCACCTACAACCGCGCCGTTTTGAATATCAAACCTGCCGACGGGCCTGAGTACCAGGTCAAAACGGAGGTGAATAAAGAGTTCGCTATCGGCAGCACCGACCGTTGGAAAGTCATCACCGAAGATGGGCTTAAAGCGGTGACCCAGCAAACCCTCAAGCACCTTCAGCAGCCTTGATCGCAGCATTACCGCCGGTAGGCACTGCCGGCGGTAATGTGCCTAACCGAAGACCTGTCGCAGGTTCGTTCGGTAGAAGTCGAACGCTGCAATCGCCCCGTTGATGGCTTGCTGCTCGTGTTCCTCGCTCAGCACCTGGCTGTCGAGCAGGGCGATAAATTGCCGCCAGTGCAGGCCGCGCCCGTCCGGGTGGGCGGCCAGGTGGCTGGCTCCCCGCTGTTGGTCCAGGCCCAGTTGCTGGGTTTCCTTGTACAGGTACGCGGCCCCCAGGTTTGACCCTTCGCTGCAATACAACCAGCCCAAGGCTTCAAAAGGGCCGTTGACCGGTGCCCGTGGCGGTGCGTCGGGCACGCTCAGGCCGAGGTCGGCCAGGTCGCGTTTCACCGCTTCAAATCGCGGCAGTTGCGCCAGCCCCGGCAGGTGCCGGTTCAGTTCCGGGTCGTGATACAGCGCGTCGATTGCGCCGTGAAACGCATGTTGCAGGCGCAGGAACTGGCCGTAGCGCTCAAGGTTTGCGAACGGCCGGGCGGCCATTACCAGGCTGTCGACACTGTCGTGCTCGCGGTGTGTGGCGGCTTTCAGGCGTTTGGCCCGCGACAGGGGCAGGGCCTCAAGGGTGGGTGCGGTCATGGTGAGGTCCTTGGTGAGGGGGGGCAAAGCATAAAGCGTAGCAGGGGGCCGCCAGCGCCGGAGGCGACAGCGGCCACACGGCGTTCACCGGGCAGTCAACGCCGGTGTCCGTGGCGGAATGCTGCGTTTGCAACCCAGGGATTCAAACGCCGAAGCCAGCCGCAGCAAGTTCGAGTCGTCATAGGCGCGGCCGGCGAAGGTCAGGCCCACGGGCATGCCGATGTCGGCCATGACGCCCATGGGCACGGTGACGGTCGGCACGCCCAGGTGACGGATGGCCAGGTTGCCGTTGGCGACCCATACGCCGTTGCTCCAGGCGATGTCGGCCGAGGCCGGGTTGACGTCGGCGTCGGCCGGGCCGACGTCGGCCACGGTGGGGAACAGCACCGCGTCAAGGCCCAGGCGGTCCATCCAGTCTTCCAGGTCGATGCGCCGGGTTTCTTCAAGGCCACGCAAACCGTCCGGCAGGCTGGCGATCTCGTTCCACGGGGTAATCCCGCGCTGGGCCATGCGCACGTATTCGTCCATGCCGGCGGCCAGGTCGTCTTCACGGTTGGGCAGGGTGCCGGGGTCGTGGGGGAAGATCAGCGCGCCGTCGACATCGGCCAGGCGATTGAGCGCCGGGTCGTTGTTGGCCCGCAGGAAGTCGTCGAATGCCCACGCTGACAGTGCCCACAGTTCGTCGTGCATAAACGCTTTGGACACCAGGCCTCGGGTCATTACCGTGGGCGCGCCGGGGCGGTCGCCTTCGCAGTTGGAGACCAGCGGGAAGTCCACCTCGATCACTTCGGCCCCTTGGGCTTCGAGGGCCTGACGCGCGGCGTGCCACAGGTCCATCACCGAGTCGCGGGTGATGATGCGCTGCCCGGTCGGGCCGCCAATGCCGGGCTTTTCTGAGGTGCCTGCTGCCGGATCGGCATTGATAAACAGGCGCGGCACGCCAAAGCGCTTGCCCGCGAGCGCTTCGCGGCCCGCGGCCAGTGCCGGGTAGGAAGCCGGGCGCACGCTGTCCACGGGTGGAATCGGCACCCAGGGTTGCAGGCGCCACAGGTCGCCACGGGTGTCGGGGTCGGGGGCGACCACCACGTCGAGCACGGCCAGCAGGTCGTCCATGGTACGGGCATAGGGCACGACCACGTCCATGGTCGGGGTCAGGGGCCAGTTGCCGCGCACCGAAATCACCCCGCGTGAGGGCGTGTAGGCGCACAAGCCGTTGTTGGAGGCGGGGCCACGCCCGCTTGACCAGGTTTCTTCAGCCACCCCGAAGGCGGCAAAACTGGCAGCGGTGGCGGTGCCGGCACCGTTGGAGGAGCCGGACGCAAAAGGGGCGGTGAGGTAGTCGGCGTTGTACGGGCTTTCCGCGCGGCCATACACCCCGCGCTGCATGCCGCCGTTGGCCATGGGCGGCATATTGGTCTTGCCCAGGCAAATGGCCCCGGCCCCGCGCAACCGCTCGATGGTGAAGGCATCGCGGTGGGCAATCAGGGCCTTGAAAGCCGGGCTGCCGGAAGCGGCGGTCAAGCCTTTGACCAGGTAGCTGTCTTTGGCGGTGTAGGGGATGCCGTCCAGCGGGCCGAGGCTTTCGCCCCGGGCGCGACGTGCATCCGAGGCGTGGGCGTCCTTCAATGCGTCCGGGTTGGGCACCACCAGCGCATTGAGCGCGGTTGCGGTGTGGGGGCCGTCATAAGCCGCGATGCGGTCGAGATAGGCCTGCACCAGTTCCACTGCTGTGGCCTGGCCGGATTCAAGGGCTGCACGCAGCTGGGCAATGGAGGCCTCAGTGACTTCGATCATGGCTTCACCGCTGACAGTTGAAGGGCAGTACACAGCATAAAAAGGCGTTTCATATCGGGTCTCCACGGCACGGCATAACGGCATATCGGCGCAGCTTAGCGAAAATGCGGGCACCTGAGCCAGTCAATGTGGGATTTGTCACCAGAGCTTCCAGGTGTAGTCGATATTTATCCGTAACTCGTTGTCATCACGGTGGCTGGCCTGGGCGGCGAAGTCATTGCGATACCAGGCGTGGCGCACTCGCAGCGACAGGTCCTTGAGGGGCCCGCTTTGCAGAATGTATGAAATTTCGAGGTCCTTTTCGCTTTCGCTCAAGTTGGAGCCGCCCAAGGTGGGCAGTTCGATATTGTCGCCCTGCACGTAGCGCACCATGGCCTTGAGCCCCGGCGCACCCAGGCCGGCAAAGTTGTAGTCGTAGCGCACCTGCCAGCTGCGTTCTCGCGGGTTGAGAAACTCCGAGCTGAGGGTGCCTTCGGTGATCACCAGCGGCTCGGTGCCAAACAGATAAGGCATGCCGGTGGTGCCGCTCAGTTGCATGTAGCCGGCCCCGAATGCGTGGGAGCCCAGGGCGTAGGTCAACATCAGCGCGGTGTTGCGGTTGTCCACCGGGCCGGCCTTGCCTGCACCGTCCTCGCCCGTGATAAACAGGCGAAAATCACTCTTGAGGGTACCGGGGCCCAGCGGGCGATGGTCGACAAAACCCAGGTAGTCCTTGCGGTACAACTCGGCCAGCTCAGCGTGGTAGTACTTGAGGGTTAACTGTTCGGACCACGCATAGTCGCCGCCGATAAACGTGAAGCGGTCGGACTCGGCGCTGCCGTTGAAGCGCCCGTTGGGGGCCCCGACCGACATTTTCTGGTAGTGGGTGGCGTCGCGCAGGTTGATGCGGTCGAGCCAGCCCAGGTGCAGAGTCAGCGGTTGCAGTTCCCGTGACGTCACATACGCGCCGCGAAAGGTTTGCGGTAACAGGCGGGTGGGGCTGGCAAAGGCGATGGGCAATACGGTACTGATCGTGCCCACTTGCAGTTCAGTGTGGGAGGCACGGGCCTTGGCCGTCAGCCCCAACTCGGAATACGCATCGGCCGGCTCACGGGTGCTGGCGCTGTACGGCAACAAACCGGTGCCGGTGTGGGCCTTGGACGAATCCAGGCGTACCCCCAGTTGCCCTTGGGCATCCAGGCCAAAGCCGATGGGCCCCTCGGTGTAGCCCGAGCGCACATTCAGTAAAAAGCCCTGGGCCCATTCACGGGCGGCGGCCTGAGGCGTAGCGTTGACGTAATTGCGATCGAAGTAATAGTTACGCAGCGTCAGGTCGGCATGGCTGCCCTCGACAAAACCGCTGGCCATGGCGTGAGCCCATGGGGAAATGCAGGCGCAGGCGCTGAGCGCCCGAAGAATGTGCTTGAGCATGGCAAGGTCACTTTTATTGTTATGGAGTAGGAGCAAACCGCCCCGCACGGTGTGGATGCGGGGCGTTACAACGACCGGTCAGTCGTGGGCGCAGGCCTTGCGCCGCGTTGACAGGTAAAACAGGGCGGCAGCGGCCAGCACGATGCCCGGTGCCGAAGCCAGCATGACGCCCGCCGTTCCGGTGCCCAGCGCGAGCATCTTGCCGGCTACCAGCGGGCCGCTCATGGCCCCCAGCCTGCCAATGGCCACGGCGCTGCCAACGCCGGTCGCCCGTATCGAGGCCGGGTAAAAGTGCGGGGCCAAGGCGTACAGCACGCATTGCCCACCCGTGGCGAAAAAGCCGGCGACAAAACCAGCCGCCAGCATGCTGTCCAGGCGCGTGACCAGGCCCAGAGCGGTTAGCGAGGCGAGAATGCCCAGGTAAATCAGCGCGCACAGGGCCCAGGCGGGCAGACGGTCCATGACCCAACCCAGAAACAGCGTGCCCACGGCGGCACCGATTTGCAGGGCCAGCATCACCGCGTTGGCATCACGGCCACTGAACCCTTGCCCGATCAGCAGGCTGGGCAGCCAGTTGATCAAGATGTAAACCACCATCAGGGTGAAGAAGTAGCTCACCCAGATCAGTGCGGTCGGCCACGCCGCACCCTCGCCAAACAGGCCTTGCACGACGCCGATGGGGGCTTCGCTGCGGGCCTGGCGAAATTGCTGCGACTCCGGCAGGTAGAGGCCGAGCAGGGGCACAATCATCAACGGCACCACGCCGCCGACATAGAACACCACTTGCCAGCCAGCGGTGAATTGCGCGATGCCAATACAGGCCGCCAACGCAGCCCCCAGGGGCACGCCGCAGTACATCAGGCTGACCGCCATGCCGCGCAGGCGTGGGCCCGCCACTTCACTGGTGAGCGCGATCAGGTTGGGCAGCGCGGCCCCCAGGCCCACGCCGGTAAGGCAGCGGGCAACCAGCAGGCTGTTGAAATCCCAGGCCAGGGCGGTGGCCAGCGAGAACAGGCCAAACAAGGCCACCGAGCCCATGAGCACGCGTTTGCGGCCTACGCGGTCGGCCAGCCAGCCGCCCACAAAGGCCCCGGGCAACAGGCCGAAAATACCGGCGCTGAACACCCAACTCATGTGCACTTTATCCAGCGCAAAGGCGCTGGCCATCCCTTGGGCTGCGATCCCGGCAGCCTGCAAATCGAGCCCTTCCATCAGGGCCACCAGAAAACACAGTGCAATCGTGCGTACAACGGGCAGGGGTGAAGCCAAGGTGAACGTTGTCATGGGCAGTACCCTTTTTATTGTTGTCGTGAAAGGGGCGACTCAACCGGCGGGTGTCGTCAGCGGCGGCGGGTAGCCAGCCAATCCGGCACCGCCGACATGCGCGGCCATTGCCAGGTGCCGGGTGTGGCGCGGGGCTGTGATCGTCACGTGGGTGCCGGTACGGTGGCGCGGTCACTGGCCGTGAAGGTGACGGCGACACCGCCAAGGCCGTCGATCCAGGCTTCAAAGTGATCGCCCTCGGCAACGGCGACCATGGGCCCCAGAGCGCCAGTGAGGATGATGTCGCCCGCCCGCAGCGGGTCTCCCAGGCGGGCCATGGTGCGGGCCAGCCACACGGCCGCATTGATCGGGTGGCCCAGGCACTCGGCACCACTGCCGCTGGACACCACCTCGCCGTGGCGGGTCAGGCGCATGCTGGCCTGGCGCAAATCCAGGCCGTCGATGCGCCGCGCCGGGCCTCCCAGCACAAAGCAACCGCTGGAGGCGTTGTCGGCCACGGTGTCGACGAAACGGATGTTCCACTGCTGGACCCGGCTGCCGACGATTTCCAGCGCTGGTACCACCCAGCCGGTGGCAGCCACGACTTCGTTGAAGGTGGTGTCGGCGTGGGGCAAGTCGTGCTGCAAGATCAAGGCGATTTCGGCCTCGATCTTGGGTTGCAGCACACGGTTGAACGGCACGGTTTCGTTGTCACCGTAAGCCATGTCAGCGAACAGGGTACCGAAGTCTGGTTGGTCAACGCCCAGTTGCTGTTGCACCTTGGGGTGGGTCAGGCCGATCTTGCGCCCGACCACGCGCCGCCCGTTGCTAACCCCATGGGCCACGTTGAGCTGCTGAATGGCATAGGCGGCGTCGGCATTGTTTTCGCCGATTTGCTCGCGCAACGGGGCGATGGCTTCGCCGTGGGCTTCGGCCTGGCGCAGATCGGCCGCCAGGCGTTCCAGGGTGTGTGGGGGAAGGGTCATAAGAGGCTCGCTTATTAATGGGTCAGGAAGTCCAGCACCAGGCGGTTGAACGTGTCGGCGTGTTCCCATTGCGCCCAGTGGCCGCAGCGGTTGAACACGTGCAATTGCGCATGGGGCAAACCGGCGAGCAGGCGCAGGCCAGTGTCCATAGGCACGAAGCGATCCTCACGGCCCCAGACCAGCAGGGTGTGGGCGCTGATTTCGTGCAGGCGATGGCTGAAATCCGGGAATTGTTTGGGGTTGAGCCGGCTGCTTTCGACGAAGTTAGCGAGGTGATCACGGCGCGACAGCATGTTGTCCAGGCGGGTCTGGAACAGGGTTTCGGTGAGGGTGCTGGTGTCGAACACGAAGACACTCATCATTTTTTTCAGGTTTTCGAGGGTCGGTTCACGGTACAGCGCGCCGATCAACTTGATGCCTTCGGTGGGTTGCGGTACGAAGGCGCTCGGGCCACCGGTGCCGCCCCCCATCAAAATCAGCTTGCCGATGCGTTCGCGGTTATCCAGGGCAAAAGCCACAGCGCTATGGGCCCCCATGGAGTTGCCGATCAGGTGCACACGGCCCAGTTCCAGCACGTCGAGCAGGCCTTTGAGGGCGTGGGCATTGAGGTTCGAGCGTGAGCCGGGGCTCACCACCGGGTCACTTTTGCTCCAGCCCGGGCAGTCCATCAGGATCACGCGAAAGCCGGCATTGACCAACGGTTGCAGGTTGCGGTTGAAGTTGGCCCAACCGCTGGCACCCGGGCCGGAGCCATGCAGCATGATCACGGTCTCGGCCTGCGGGTTCGCCGGGTTCGGTGCGATGTCGTTGTAATGCAGCTGCAGGTCCAGACCGCCTTCGCGGATGCGGGCAAAACGGCTGGTGGAGGCTTCGGTGAAGGCGGGTTCAGGGGCAGTCATGGCAAGGTTCCTTGGAGTCAAAGGGGGGACGTGAATGGCTGGGCGCCCAGGGCACCGAAGCCTGCAATCCACTCGGGAATCGGCCGGTAGTAGCGGCCGTGGCTGTGATAGGGGCCGAAGGCCGACAGGGCGGCGAATGCAGCCACCCAGGTTTTGACTTCGTGGGTGGACTTGCCCGCCAGCGCCGAAAGCGCAGCGTTGCTCAGGCCGTCCAGATCGCTCAGGCGGCCCTGTTCCAGGGTGTCGAGAAATTGCTGATCCCAGGTCGGGTTAAGCGGGTGCAGGCTGTTTTGATCCTCGACAAACTGCCGGGCGGCCTGGATTACCCGTTGCTGGCGGGCCTCTCGCTCCGTGGCGGGCAATTGGCGACCACTGCCCATCAGGCGGTCGGCCATACGGGCGTCTACGGTGGCCAGTTCCGGCACCGGCGGTTGATGGGACAAACCGCCCGAGGCCAGAAACAACACTCGCTTATTCAGCGTGCGGGCCCAGTGGCCGATGGCTTCGCCGAGCAGGCGGGCGCGCTGGAAACCGGGCAGCGGCACGGCCACGCAATTGATAAACACGGGGATCACCGGGCACGCTTGCAGGCCGCCCACCAGCAGATCCAACGGTTGGGCGAAGGCATGATCGACTTGCATGCAATACGACACGGCGGTATCGACACCGCCGTCCAGCACCGCTTGGGCGCAGGCTTCGGCCAGCGGCCGGGGCACGTCCAACGGGCCGGCGGCCGTGTCGAAATCGCCGATGGCCTGGGCCGCCATGCCCACGCAGAACGGGGGCATCACGTCATAGAAAAAGCCGTTGTAGTGATCGGGGCCGAACAGCACGATCAGCTGTGGATCGAAGCGGGCGATGCGCTCGCGGGCTTGGCCGAGCATGGCGTCCACTTCGGCCAGCACCTGAGGGCTGGGGTCAACGTGGCCCACGAGTGGGGTATGGGACAGGCACTGCACCAAAGCACTCATCTCACGCCACCTGCCTGGCGACAGCCGCGTCGGTGGGCAGTGGCACGGCGTTTAGCGCTGCGGCCAGTTCGTCGCAGGCCCGGCCCACGGTTTGCGGGATGGCCACGGCGGCGAGGAAACGGTCGGGGCGCAGCAGCGCAATGGAAGAGGAACCGCGCGCGAACCATTCCTTGAGGCGGCCTGTGGTGTCACCCACGCGGATCACGCCTGCCGGCGCATCACTGGCGGCTTTGAGTTGAACGTCTGGCAGCACTTGGATAAAACGCGTGCCCAGCGCTTGCCATTGCGCCAACTGGGCGGGGTTCAGGCCCCAGGTCGGGTCGCAGCCCCAGGCAATGATGGCGAAGTTCTTACCGATCACTTCGTCCAGCAGTACGGTACTGCCGGCTTCGGTCAGCACCCGGGGCTGAATAAACATTTTACCCACGGGCGAGTGTTTTTCCGTGGGGGCGATCAACGCGCCACGGGTGTACTGCGGCATGGGTTTGAAGCGCATTTCGACAAAATAGCGTTTGACCGGCGGCACGTAATTGAGCAGCCACGACACGCCGTCGCGCACCGTGCCTTGCCAGCGTTTGGGCGGCGCGAGCACATGCCCGGCCAGCACCGACAAGTCGATCATCGCTTTGGCATGGTCCCGGCGTTCCTGCTCATAGGTGTCGAGCAGGGCGTCGGTACTCAGGCCCTTGACCACCAGCGCCAGTTTCCAGGCCAGGTTGCAGGCGTCGCGCATACCGCTGTTGTACCCCTGGCCCTGCCACACCGGCATGATGTGCGCGGCATCCCCGGCCAGCAGCACACGGCCTTTACGAAAACGCCCGGCCAGGCGCGCGTTATGGGTGTACACGCGGCTGCGGATCAGTTCGATGCGGTCCGGGTCGGGGATGACCTTGGCCAGCAGCTTGCGCAGGTTCTCGGGCTTGCTCAGTTCAACTTCGGTCTCGCCGGGCATCACCATAAATTCAAAGCGGCGCACGCTATGCGGCAAGGCCGCCGACACATAAGGGCGCACCGGGTCGCAGCACAGGTACACATGGGGCGTGCTCAGCGGGTCATTGGCGATGTCGACGACGATCCACTGGTTGGGGGCGGTCTTGCCCTCAAAGCTGATGTTGAGGTTGCGCCTTACCAGGCTGTTGCCCCCGTCGCAGCCAATCAGGTACTGGGCGTGCAACCGCTCAGTCTGGCCGTCGGAGCCCTTGAGGGTGAGCGCCACGCCCTTGTCGTTCTGGGTAAACCCTTCCAGCTCACGGCCGAACAGTACCTTGACGTTGTCAAAGCGCTTCAGGCCGTCAAACAGCACACGGTCGGCCAGCGGCTGGATAAACGCATTGCGGCGCGACCAGCCGAACTCATCGGTTGTGGGCTGAATATCGGCAAAGCAGCGACCCTTGGGCGTGAGAAAACGCATGGCATGCCAGGGGGTGGTGTGGGGCAGGACCTGGTCGACCAGGTTGACGGCCTGGAAGGCCCGCAGGCTTTCATCATCCAGGCCGATGGCGCGGGGATAGTCGATCAGGCTGTCGAGTTTTTCCAGCAAGGTGACCGTGACACCACATTGGCCCAGGTAATTGGCGATCATCAAACCGACAGGGCCAGCGCCGACAATAGCGACGTCTGTGGTCATGTCCACAGTGCAAGGTGTGGGTGCAGAACTCATGGGTATCTCCGTGCAGCGCTTTTTTGAATTTGTTGTTGGGCTCAGTATGGAAACCGTCACGCTGGTGGACAACGACAACCCTTGCTAGGGTGCACTGAGTGCACATCGTTGAATTACAAGAAAAAAGAGGTCGCCCATGAGCGAAACTGAATACAAGGCCGTGCGCGGCCTGATGCGCGGGCTGGCCCTGATTAACGGGTTGAACCGCTTTGATGGCGGGGCGAGCACGGCGCAATTGGCGCAGCAGTGCGGGCTGCACCGCACCACCGTGCGCCGTTTGCTGGAGACCTTGCAGGCCGAAGGGTATGTGCGCCGCAGCGAGTCGGATGACAGCTACCGGCTGACACTCAAGGTGCGTGAATTGAGCGAAGGGTTTCGCGATGAACAATGGATCTCGTCTGTGGCGGCCCCTTTGCTCGGGGAGCTGTTGCAACAGGTGGTGTGGCCCACGGACCTGTGCACCCTGGACGGTGACGCGATGGTGATTCGCGAAACCACGCACCGCTTCAGCCGCCTGTCGTTCCATCGCTCAATGGTGGGGCGGCGCTTGCCCTTGTTGATGACCGCGACCGGGCGGGCGTACTTCGCATTCTGCTCGCCGGCCGAACGCGAAGAGTTGATCGAATTGCTGATAAGCCGTGATGACGAGGAAGCCGTGCTGGCGGCGGACCGACGCTTTGTCGAGCGCCTGGTCGAGCACACACGGGGCAAGGGCTACGGCGAAAACAATGCCCACTGGGGGGCCGAGCGAAAAATCGCTTCCATTGCCATTCCGGTGATGTTTGAGGCGCGGGTGATGGGGTGTTTGAACCTGGTCTATATCGCCAAGGCCATGCCCGTTGAAGAAGCGGCAAAACGCTACCTGCCCGCCATGAGGGCGGTGGTGGGCAAGATCGAAGCCGGGTTGGGCGCTTAAAAACGTGTACGCACTGACCTTGTCGTAAAGGGGCCACAGGATTAGCCTTCAGCTTCCTTTTTAGCCTGGAAGCCAAGCCATGATCACCTGCTACCTGCGTTATGTGATTGACCCTTACCAATTGGCCGAATTCGAAACCTACGCGCGGGTGTGGATCCCGCTGGTGGAGAAGTTCGGCGGCACGCACCACGGCTATTTCCTGCCTTCGGAAGGGGCCAACAACATAGCGCTGGCGATGTTCACCTTTCCCAGCCTGGCGGCCTATGAAGACTATCGCGAACGGTCCAAAACCGACGCTGAGTGCATCGCGGCGTTCAAAACGGCTGAAGACGCCCGCTTTATCCTCAGTTACGAACGTTCGTTTTTCCGACCGGTATTTGAGTAATCCCCTCGCGAGGCTATAGCGCCGGTTTTCTGAGGAAAATCGGCGGTTTGGTAACACCCGCGCGGTAACAGTCAAGGTCAAAAGACCGGGTGAAATCGCCGTCGAAAAAGCGCAGGGCCGTCGGTAACGCACGCATACACTGACGTGGGTCAGTACCGGCCTTGAAAAAAAACCGCAGAATATCTTGTTACTAGTTGTGACAATGGGATATTATCGTCCTGCGTTCACCTACCACGGTTTATGCATTTTTAAGCCCCAAGTTTCCATCAGCTACTTGGGCTTTTTTTTGCCTGAAATTTGATATTGGATCCAATTTCCGGGCATAAAAAAGGCACCTTCGAGAGGTGCCTTCCGTTCAGGGCTGCGCGTAACGCTTAACCCGTTGCTTTTGCACTCCACTCACCGTTGACCAAACGTTGCAGGCCCAGTGGGTTGCTGTTTTGCAGCGCTTCAGGGAGCAAGGCGTCCGGGTAGTTCTGGTAGCACACCGGGCGCAGGAAGCGGTCGATGGCCAGCGAACCCACTGAGGTGCCACGCGCATCGGACGTCGCCGGGTACGGGCCGCCGTGGACCATGGCGTCGCACACTTCCACCCCGGTGGGGTAGCCGTTGACCAGAATGCGGCCGACTTTCTGTTCCAGGATCGGCACCAGCCACTGGTACTGTTGCAGGTCGGCCGGTTCGCCAATCAGCGTGGCGGTGAGTTGCCCGCGCAGGGCCAGCAGTGCGGCCTTGAGCTGAGCGTCGTCGGCCACTTCAATGATGATGGTGGTCGGGCCGAACACTTCTTCTTGCAGCAAGGGGTCCTTGTTCAGCAACAGGCTGACATCGGCCTTGAACAGTTGCGGCTGGGCCTTGGCACCGGCTTGGTGTTGCCCGGCCAGGTGGCTGATGCCCGGGTGCGACAGCAGGTGTTCCACGCCCTTGGCGTAGCTGCGCAGGCCGCCAGCATTGAGCAAGGTGTGCGGCGGTTGTTCAGCCATGTTCTGTTGCAGTTGCTCGATAAACGCCGAGAACGACGCCGAGCGCAGGCCGATGACCAGGCCCGGGTTGGTGCAGAACTGGCCACCGCCCTGGGTGACCGACGCGGCCAGGTCCTTGGCCACGGTAGCGCTGCGTGCGGCCAGCGCCTGCGGCAGCACCAGCACCGGGTTGATGCTGGACATTTCAGCGAACACCGGGATCGGCTGCTCGCGTTCGGCGGCCATTTTGCTCAGGGCGTTGCCGCCGTGCAGCGAACCGGTAAAACCGACGGCTTGAATCAGCGGGTGCTTGACCAGTTGCTCGCCCACACCCGAGCCAAAGATCATGTTGAACACGCCCGACGGCATGCCGGTTTTCTCGGCGGCGCGAACGATGGCGCTGGCCACGAGATCGGCGGTTGCCATGTGCCCGCTGTGAGCCTTGAACACCACTGGGCAACCGGCGGCAAAAGCGGCGGCGGTGTCACCGCCGGCGGTGGAGAAGGCCAGCGGGAAGTTGCTGGCACCAAATACGGCCACCGGGCCGACACCGATGCGGTACTGGCGCAGGTCGACGCGCGGCAGCGGGGTGCGGTCCGGCAGGGCCAGGTCAATTCGCGCCCCCAGGAAATCACCACGGCGCAGCACCTTGGCGAACAGGCGCATCTGGCCGCTGGTGCGGCCGCGCTCGCCTTGAATACGGGCGGCCGGCAAGGCGGTTTCGCGGCACACCACGGCTACAAAGTCATCGCCCAACTGGTCGATTTCATCGGCGATTGCGTCGAGGAATTCGGCGCGACGCTCAGGGCTCAGTTGGCGGAACGCGGCAAAGGCCTGGTCGGCGGCAAGGGCGGCGCGGTCCACTTCTTCGGCGGTGGCCTGGTGAAAAGTAAACGGCAGCGCTTCGCCAGTGCTGGCATCCAGGCTGTGCAGGGTGACGGTGCCAGCAGCGCTGCGGCCGCCATTGATGAAGTTGTGGCCGGTTACGGTCGACATGGTGGGTTCCTTGCTAGAGAGGTGTTTAGCCCGGTGGCTCAGGCACCAGACAGGGGAGGTAGGGGTCGCCAGGCACACGGCACGACAGGGTAGGCGGGCACCTGTAACTGATGTTAACGGACATCATACGAGTTGATATTTCGTCCCGCAATGCAGAATTTCCACTGGAAGTGCCATTGGTAGCGGTTTTTTGATGCTCGAGTGTAGACACAAAAACACATGTTGTCGTACCTCTTTGTGCGCGGCAAGTATGCCCGGGGCCCCTGCGCGCTACACACGGCAGCCCTTGCAGCCACTGGGGCGCCTCTTGAGGCATATCAACATGCTATCGTGGCCGACTTTTTCAAGAGGAATAACCATGCGAATGCTGATCGGTGCTGTGAGCGTGGCCTTGTTGGCCGGCTGTGCCTCAACGGCCATGAATGAGACCCGTCAACACAGCCCGGTGCGGGCGCTGACGTCGGATAAAGCGGCACCGCTGGTGGCCGAATGTATTCAGTTTTCGTGGCAGGACGAAACCGTGTTCGGGGTGGATGCCAGCGGCTATATCCAGTCGGGCAAGAACGGCCAGTTGACGGTCTACACCCGTGGCGGCGAGTCCTTTGCCGACCTGGTGCCGCAGGGCATGGGCACCTCCGTGAGTTACTATGCCCAGCGCCCGGATGACAGCACGGCCCTGCGCCGCATGGCGATGCTGGCGACATGCCTGTAACCCGGTCGGCGTGGCGCTGAGGCCGCCGTGGTGCAGGTAAGGCAGGGCTTTGTCCTCACCCGTCACTGGCGCGATACGCCCGCGGGCACGGAAGTGGAGTTCTGGTTGGCCACCGATGCGGGGCCGCAACAGGTGCGCTTGCCGTATCAGGTGTGCAATGCGTTTATTCCGGCCGTGCAACGCGAGCAGGCCGAAGCCCTGTTGCAGCATGAGCGGCATGTTGAGCTGCGGGCGTTGGCGTTGTGTGACTTCCAGTCCCGGCCAGTCCTGGGCGTGTACTGCCGCCAGCAGGGCCAATTGATCGACATTGCCCAGCGGTTGCGCCGTGCTGGAGTGGATGTGTATGAGGCCGACGTGCGGGCCCCCGAGCGCTACCTGATGGAGCGTTTTATCACGGCCCCCGTGAGTTTCAGCGGCGAGCTTCAGGCCGACGGTGTGCTGCACAACGCCCGGATGAAACCTCACCCCGATTACCGACCACGCCTGAAGCTGGTGTCGCTGGACATTGAAACCAGCGCCCAGGGCGACTTGTACTCCATCGCCCTTGAAGGCTGCGGTCAGCGCCAGGTGTACATGCTGGGCAAGGCCACCGACGCCGATACGCCGGTCAATTTCGACCTGGAATTTTGTGCCACCCGGGGCGAGTTGTTGCACCGCCTGAATCACTGGCTGGCGCTGCACGACCCTGACGCGATCATTGGCTGGAACGTGGTGCAGTTCGACCTGCGTATTTTGCACGAGCATGCCCGGCGCCTGGGTATACCGCTGCTGCTGGGGCGCGGCGACAACGAGATGCAATGGCGCGAACACGGCACCCGCAAGCAGCATTTCTTTGCCAGCGCGGCGGGCCGCCTGATCATCGACGGCATCGAATCGCTGCGCTCGGCCACCTGGTCGTTCTCGTCTTTTAGCCTGGAAAACGTTGCGCAAACCTTGCTGGGAGAAGGCAAGGACATCAGCACGCCGTACCAGCGCATGGACGAAATCAACCGCATGTTTGCCGAGGACAAGCCGGCCCTGGCGCGTTACAACCTTAAAGACTGCGAGCTGGTGACGCGCGTCTTTGAGAAAACCGAGCTGCTGACCTTCCTGTTGGAACGTGCTTCGGTGACCGGGTTACCGGCCGACCGCAGCGGTGGCTCGGTGGCGGCGTTTTACCATTTGTACATGCCGTTGATGCACCGCCAGGGCTTTGTCGCCCCGAACCTGGGGGAGAAGCCGCCCCAGGCCAGCCCGGGCGGGTTTGTCATGGACTCGCGGCCCGGCTTGTACGAATCGGTGCTGGTGTTCGACTACAAGAGCCTGTACCCGTCAATTATTCGCACCTTTTTGATCGACCCGCTGGGGCTGGTCGAAGGCCTGCGCGACCCCAGCGATGAAGCGTCTGTACCGGGGTTTCGCGGGGCCCGTTTTTCCCGCACGCGGCATTGCCTGCCGGCCATTATCGAGCGCGTGGCCAACGGCCGTGAAGTGGCCAAGCGCGAGAAAAACGCGCCCTTGTCTCAGGCCCTGAAAATCATCATGAATGCGTTTTACGGCGTATTGGGCTCCAGCGGCTGCCGGTTTTTCGACACGCGCCTGGCGTCGTCCATCACCCTGCGCGGCCACGAGATCATGCTCAAGACCCGGGCGTTGATCGAAGCGCAGGGCTTTAGCGTGATTTACGGTGACACCGATTCGACCTTTGTGTGGCTGCGCAGCGAACACAGCGAAGCCGAGGCGACGCGTATCGGCCGTGAGCTGGTGGCCCATGTCAATCAGTGGTGGCGGGCCCATGTGCAAGAGACCTACGGGCTTCACAGCGCGCTGGAATTGCAGTTTGAAACCCACTACACGCGGTTTTTGATGCCCACCATTCGCGGCGCTGAAGAAGGCAGCAAGAAGCGTTACGCGGGGCTGGTGGTGCGGGCCGACGGCGAGCGCGAGATGGTCTACAAGGGCCTGGAAACCGTGCGCAGTGACTGGTCGCCGCTGGCCCGGCAATTTCAGCAGGCGTTGTACCAGCGTATTTTTGATCGCCAGCCGTATCAGGCGTATGTGCGCGATTTCGTGCGCAGCACCCTGGCGGGCGAGTATGACGAGCTGCTGATTTACCGCAAGCGCCTGCGCCGCCCGCTGGACGACTACGAGCGCAACGTGCCGCCCCATGTGCGCGCGGCACGGCTGGCCGATGAGTACAACGACCAGCAGGGCCGGCCCCGGCAGTACCAGAGCGGCGGCAGCATCCGTTACCTGATCACCGTGGCGGGGCCGCAGCCGCTGGAAAACCTCACCGCGCCGGTGGACTACGACCACTACCTCACCCGGCAACTGCAACCGGTGGCCGATGCGATTCTGGTGTTTGTCGACGACGACTTCAGCGCCCTGGTGGGCGGGCAGATGGGCCTGTTTTAAGCGCCCTTGGCGGCGGCTAGTTCCCTGGAGCGGGCACGGTCTTTAGCCGCCTTGGCTTCGACCGCCAGGCACTCCAGGCAGAACTGCTCGGCGTAGGTCATAAAAATTTCAGTGGTGTCGCCCTTGATCGTGCGTGACCCGGCGAGGATGTAGCGCATGCGTTTTTCGGTGGCACCGATGCGCTGGGCAATCCAGCCCGGCGTCTGGCCGATGCGGTCGACCAGTTTGTTAGCGTATTCGGTGTCGGGGTTGTAGCGTTCAGCGTTGGGGTACATAGGGGTTCCATGTGCGGGGGAGTAAAGCAGGGCGGCAGGGTACTCCTTTTCCGCGGGCCGGGCTTGCTGCCGTGCCCGGCGCGACGCTTAAACCGCTCAGCGGCGGCTTTCGCGGTACTGGCTGGGCGACAGACTGGTGAGTGCGCGGAACTGGCGGCTGAAGGCGCTGTGATCGGTGTAGCCGCAGCGCAGGGCAATGTCGGTGATGGGCAGCTCGGTGTGCAGCAGCAGCCGCGAGGACTCTTCAAGGCGCGCCTTGTGGATCATCTGCCTGGGCGTGAGCTGGAACACCCGTTTGCAGTTGCGCTCCAGTTGCGCCACTGACACCCCGGCGATGGCGGTCAGTTCAGCGAGGGCGATGGGGCGGGCAAAGTGTTCGCGAATATAGGCGTCCACAGCGGCCAGTTTCTGAAACGCCGGGTGGCCCGACTGCGGCAGTTGCAGGTCGCGGGAGATGCCCGCCAGGCCGACGATGCGGTCTTCGGTGTCGCGCAACGCCAGTTTGTGGGTCAGGCACCAGACCGGCTGGTTGCCGAAATACAGGTGCAGTTCCAACTGGTCGGCCAGGGTGCGGCCGCTGGTCAGCACCCGGCGATCCTGCTCGGTGTACAGCGGGCCGAAGCGCTGGGGGAACACCCGCTCGGCGGTCAGGCCCAGCAGTTCATGGCTGTGCTTGAAGCCGCAGCGGCGGGCCAGGGTCTGGTTGACAAAGGCGTAGCGGGCCTCGCTGTCCTTGATGAAAAACACCACATCCGAGAGCGTATCGAGCAACGGTGCAATCGGTTGCAGGCTACTGAGCAGGGTCGGCAAATCACACGGTTTGAACGGGCTGAGCGAAGCGTACATGGTGCTGTCGGTCTGATGGCAATCAGCCGGATCATAGTCATTTGGCTCCCCGGCCGATACCCCCGCGCCCGGATTCATGCGGGCGGGGTCTCGTCCAGGCACAGCAAGGTGTCAATGCGCGCGGGGCTGAAGGGCGGCCGGGGGGCCGGGGTTTGCCAGCCAAACAGGTGGGCCACGGCCCCGCCGCACACACGGCCTTGGCACGCGCCCATGCCGCAGCGGGTGGCCAATTTGGCCTCGCGCCAGTCGCGGTGGCCGACGAGGTCGGCGTAGGCCACGTCCTCACAGCGGCACACCAGCGTGTCGGCCCGGGGCAGTTGCTTGAGCGTCGGGTTGAGGGCGAAGGCGCGGTTCAGTGTGCGGGCAAACCCTTGCCAGCGCGCACGCCGAGGCCACAGCGCCTGTGCGGCCTGGCGCGCGCCGACGGCGGCGTGGCCGGCAATCGCGCCCTCGACCAACGCCAGTTCACTGCCGCCAAAACCGGTGCATTCGCCGGCGGCGTAATGGTCGTCCCGCGTGCTGCGCTGCCACGCATCCACCGCCAGCGCCTGGCCGTCGAGGGCGTAACCCAGTGCCTGGCCCAATTGGGTATTGGGAATCAGGCCGAAACCACAGGCCAGACGGTCGCAGGCCAACTCCACGGTTTTACCCTGATGCTGCAGGCGTACACCTTCCAATCGCTCGTGGCCCAGTGCGGCAACCACCTGGGTGGCGGTGCGGTAACGGGCGTCAAACAGGCTGAACGATTGCAGCCATTTATGCGGCCAACGCGGCAGGTGTGCGGCGAAACCGGCCACGGCTCCCAGCGCAGCTTGTTCGGCGATACGCACGATCTGCGCGCCGTTGTGCCGGGCGGTGGCGGCGCTGGCCAGCAATAACGGGCCGCTGCCCGCAATCACTACGCGCTCGCCCGCCACCGGCATACCGCCCTTGATCAGCGCTTGCAAGCCGCCCGCTCCCGTGACACCGGGCAAAGTCCAGCCCGGAAACGGCAACAGCAACTCACGGGCTCCGGTGCACAGAATCAGCCGGTCATAGGTGAGGGTCCAGCCGCGTTCGTCATTTTCCACCAGCAACTGTTTGGCCCCGGCGCAGGCGATCACGCGGGTGCTGTTGTACAGGTGAATAGTGCTCATGCGCAGCAGCGCCTCCCGCTGCTCGCGGGCCTGGCGGGGCAGGGCGGCTTGTGGGCCGTCGCGCCAGATCTGGCCGCCCGGCAGCGGGTTGTCATCGAGCAGCACAATCCGCGCGCCACTGGCGGCAGCGGCGAGCGCGGCTGCCATGCCGGCCGGGCCCGCGCCGATAATCAACAGATCGGTGTGTTCCGTCATGGCTGGGTCTCTACGTGCATGCCGTCCTGGCACAGCGTTTGGCAGGCGAGGCGACGGCGGCCGTCGATGGTCACGCGGCATTCCTGGCAAATGCCCATGCCGCACAACGGTGCCCGGCGCTGGCCGCTGACCGAGGTGCGGCTGCTGCCATCGCCACCCAGCCTCAGGGCGGCGGCCACCGAGGTGCCGGGGGCCACGCGCAGGGGTTGGCCATTGAGCATCAACTCAGGCATGGGCAAGGCCTCCGGCAAAACGTTCGGGCAAATAAGGGGCGGCTCGCAACGGCGAGGCTTCGTTGAACATCTGGGCCATCAAGACATCGGCCGTGCCGGGGGCCGTGGTGACGCCCAGGCCTTCATGGCCCACCGCCAGCCACACACCCTTGCGTTGCGGGTGCTCACCCACCAGTGGCATGCCGTCGGGGCTCGCGGCGCGAAAGCCGGTCCAGGCGCGAATGCCATTAAGCTGCGCGAGCCCAGGCATGTACTCGGTGGCCCGCTTGAGCATTTTAGCGAGCATCCAGCCTTCGACCGCCGGGTCGGTGGTGCCAAACTGGCGCGACGCCCCGATAAATAATTGCCCGGTGGGGCGTGGCTGGATATTGCAAGCCGTCGACGGCCCGGTCGCCGTGTGCGCGCTGGTCACGTAACCCAGTTCCACCAGCGTATGGGTGACGGTGCCGGGGTAGCGGTCGGTGATCAGCAAGTGGCCTTTTTTCGGTTCGATGGGCAACTCCGGGCACAGCTCGGTGGCCTGTATGCCGTTGGCCAGCACCACGGCGTCGGCACTGAGCCAGTGGCCGTCCGCCAGCCGTACGCGGCTGCCGTCGACTTCCACCACCCGTGCCCGGCGCTGTTCGATGCCCGGTGTGTCGAGCATCCAGCGCGCGGTGGCCGGGGCGTACAAAATACCGTCGCCGGTGATCAGCAGGCCGCCTTCCAACCCTTCGCGCAGGGCCGGTTCACGCTCACGCAGGGCGCTGCTGCCGATCAGTTCACAGGCCACGCCGTGGGCCTGCAGGGTGTCGTATTTGGTCTGCGCCACGGCCATTTCTTCGGGGTTGGCGGCCAGCCACAGCGTACCGTTGCTGCGGTAGGCGCACCCGTCGGGCAGATGCGGCCCGTGCTCGCGCCAGCGCTGCAGCGAGTGTTGGGTGAGGGCCAGTTCCGCCGGGTTGTCATCGAGCACCAGCAAATGGCCCATGCCCGCCGCCGTCGCGCCGTGCAGGCCGGCGTCGAGCACCAGCACGCGCTGCCCGCGGCGGGCCAGTGCCTGGGCACAGGCCGCGCCGACAATGCCCGCGCCGATCACGATGACATCGGCTACGCGGCCGTGGGTCATGGGCGAATGCCCCAGGCGAAGGGATCGTCCTGTTCAATGATCAGGCTGGCTTCGGCACTGATATAGGCGCGGCCGCGAATGGTTGGCACGATGCGCTCGCCGGCCCATTCATACGAACCCTCGAACTGGCTGCCGATGACGCTGGCCTGACGCCAGATCTGGCCCGGTTGCAGCTTGCCGTCGGCGGCCAGGCACGCCAGCTTGGCGCTGGTACCGGTGCCGCACGGGGAGCGGTCGTAGGCCTTGCCGGGGCACAGCACGTAGTTGCGGCTGTCGGCTTGGGCGTCGTCGGCAAACAGTTCGATATGGTCGATCAGGCCGCCGTCTTCACCGCGAATACCTTGGGCTTCCAGGGCCTGCTGCACGGCGTAGGTGTAGGCGGTCAGGGCGTCGATGTTATCGCCCGCGATGCGCTGGCCGTGGTCGGCAATGAGGAAAAACCAGTTGCCGCCCCACGCCACATCGCCCGTGACCTGGCCGATACCCGGCACCTGCAGGCTCAAGGCCTGGCGGTAGCGGTAAGACGGCACGTTGCGCACGCTCACCGAATGGTCGTCGTGCAGGGTGGCTTGCACAGTGCCCACCGGGGTTTCGATGCTGTGCACGCCAGGGCCGATTTTGCCCAGGTGGGCCAGCGAGGCGACCAGGCCGATGGTGCCGTGGCCGCACATGCCCAAGTAACCGGTGTTATTAAAAAAGATCACCCCGGCGCAGGCGCTCGGGTCTACCGGCTCGCACAACAACGCGCCCACCAGCACATCACTGCCCCGGGGTTCGAGTACACACGCGGCGCGCCACGCATCATGCTGCTCGGCCAACCGCTGGCGGCGCTCGGCCATGCTGCCGGTGCCCAAGTCGGGAAAGCCTGCGGTGACCAGCCGGGTGGGTTCGCCGCCCGTGTGGGAATCGATTACGGTGATGCGTTTCATAGAAGGGCCACGTCCATGGGTTTGGGAGAGCACTAGCGTGGCGGGTAGCGGGTGTTTGCGGCTTGATGGATTTGCGCTGCGCGGATGACGAAATCAGCACAGCGGGAGCCGGTTCAGTGGCTTTGTGGCAGGTGCTCAAACAACGTTTGACAGACCCCGGCAATGTGCTCGTCAAGCAGGCTAACAGCCCGTTCCACATCGCCGGCGCGGCAGGCGTCGAGGATCTCGCGGTGCTCGTGGTCGGCCCGTACTTTGCCTGCTGACAGGCTCATTTGCAGGCGCAGGTAGCGCTCCAGTTTGTCGTTGACCGAACGAATCAGGCTGATCATGAACGGGCGTTGCGCCGGTTCGTAGAGGCAGGCATGCAGTTCCCAGTTCAGTTCGGCCCAGCGGCCCACGTCTTCCTCGCCCACAAACTCCTGGCAAATCTGCTCGGCGCGGGCGAAGGTTTCTTCGGTCATATTGGGAATGGCCAGGCGCAGTAGCTTGTCTTCAAGCAGCATGCGTACTTCAAACATCTGCGCCAGCTCGGCGTCGGAAATACGCGTGACCATGGCCCCGCGATTGCGCTGGAACATCACCAGCCCTTCCGCCTCAAGACGCTTGAGGGCCTCGCGCACCGGGATTTTGCTGACATTGAACTGGCGGGCAATGTCGTCCTGGCGAATCGGCTCGTCTTCGTCAAAATGCCCGGCCACGATGGCATCGCGCAGGTGGCGAGTGATGATTTCCGATGTGGAAGGCGAGTTGCCCAGGTCGGGGGCGTTGAGTTTGGGTAGGGCCACGGTAAGGATTGTTCGCTCTAAAAATGGATATGGTATACGAATTGATACACCTATTCCTTGTGCTGGTGGTCAGCTTGTGACGTGTGTGTCGTAAAAATTGCGGATTCGGTCGCAAATGGAACGGTAGGGGGGTTGCTTGTGGCGGGGTATTATCCGATATATGATTGGTAACAATTATCATTCGTAAGATTTGTTTTCATGGCCAGCCCCCTCGAACCTGTGTCCACGCCTTGCAACGTCTCGGATCTGTACATTGCCCACCACGGCTGGATTCGCCAGTGGCTCAGCAAAAAACTGGGCAATACCAGCGATGCCGCTGAGTTGGCGCACGATGTGTTTGTGCGCCTGTTGGTCCAGCCCCGAACCTTTACCAATGACAGCCACGCCCGCGCGTACCTGAGTGCGATGTCGCGGCATGTGTGCGTGGATTTCTGGCGGCGCAAGCAGGTCGAGCGGGCATGGGCTGAAGTGCTAAGCCAGCGTCCGGAGCAGCATTCACCTTCCGAAGAGCATCGGGCCCTGGTGCTGGAGGCGTTGCAGCAATTGCAGGCCATGCTCGACCGCTTGCCGGGCAAAGTCGCTCAGGCTTTTTGCCTGGCACAGCTTGAGGGTTTGAACTACCGCCAGATTGGCGAGCGCCTGGGGGTCAGCGAGCGCACGGTCACCAAATACATGGCCCAGGCCATGTTGCAGTGCCTGCTGCTGGAAGTTGAGCTTGAAGGGGCGTTGCTGTGACGGCTGCCACGCTGGATCACGCCACGTTGCAACAGGCCGCGCACTGGTTTGCCCGGCTCAGTGATGAGCCTGTGGCGCACGGGGTACACGAAGCCTGGTGCCAGTGGCACGCTCAGAGCGAGCGCAACCGGTTGGCCTGGTGTTATGTCGAGCGCGTGAGCCAACGGTTTGCCCCGCTACAGGGTGACGCTGCCGGGGCCGCGCAAACCCTTGAACACTTGCGCCATACCCGCCGCTCTCGCCGCCAGGTGCTGCGCAGCCTGTCGATTGTGCTGGGCGGTGCCATGCTGGGCTGGGCGGGCTGGCGTCAACGCTGGCTGCCAGATGCCTTGACCACGGACTATCACACCGGCACTGCGGTACTTGGCGCGCAACGCCTGGCGGACGGTACGCAGGTGTGGCTCAACAGCGGCACCGCGCTGGACGTTGATTACAGTGCAACGCAGCGCACCGTCAGGCTGTATGCCGGTGAAGTGCTGATTAACACCGGGCGTGATCCGCGCCCGTTTTCGGTTGAAACGGCGCAGGGGCACCTGCAGCCTCTGGGCACCCGCTTCAGTGTGCGTGAGCGGGGTGAGCGCACTGAGCTCAGCGTATTTGAAGGGCAGGTCAAGGCCACGGCGGGTGTCGGGGGTGACACCCGCGTGGTAGCGGCCGGCCAGGCGCTGGCTTTTGACGCGCAGCGGCTGTTCGCCACAGAACCCGCGCGCCTGGAACGTCAGGCCTGGGCGCAAGGGGTGCTGTTGGCCAACGACACCCGCCTGGCTGATTTTATTGCTGAACTGGCCACGTATCGGCACGGGCACCTGGGGGTTGATCCACGGGTCGCCGACCTGCGAGTGATGGGCACGTACCCGCTGCACGACACGGACCAAGTGCTATCCATGCTTGAACACGTATTGCCCGTGCGCCTCGAACACACCCTGCCCTGGTGGGTGACGGTGGTTCCCCGCTAGTTTTTTTTCGAGAAGCCTTCCGGTTTTTGAGTCTCATTCGAATTAACAAGAGACCACGGCCTAACGCCTTTCTCGACCGGGACCCTTCAATGTCATTTTGCATGCATGCCTTACCTCAGCCTGATCGCTCTCACCCTACGCACCCGCTGGCGCTGGCCATCGTTCTGGCACTCGCCACGCCAGTGGCCATGACCCTCAGCCCAGTTGCGGCTGCGGCGGAGCAGGTCGACAGCCGTTTTTTTGAACTGCCTTCAGGGCCGCTGGCCAACCAGCTCAATCTGCTTGCGGCCCAGGCCGGTGTGTACCTGGCGGGTGATGCGGCGCTGACGGCCGGCAAAACCAGCCCAGCCCTGCGTGGCACGTACACGGTTGAGCAAGCGCTGCACGTCGTGTTGAGCCGCAGTGGCCTGATGGCAGTGCCCATCGGTGAAGGGCGTTACCAGCTTCAGGTGCAAGCGGGTGCAGTGGCGGGCGGGCCGCTGGAACTGGGCAGCACCATGATCTCCGGTAAGGCCGCCGGCTCGACCACCGAAGGCAGTGGCTCCTACAGCACGTACTCGTCCAGCAGTTCGACGCGCCTGAACCTGGCACTCAAAGACACCCCGCAGTCCATCACCGTGATGACCGACCAGCGCATCAAGGACCTTAAACTCGCTAACCTGACCGATGTGATGGAGGCCACGCCGGGTATCGCGGTGTCACGCGTGGGCGTGGGCGCGGAGAACGATACCTACTGGTCACGCGGTTTCATGATCAACAACTTTGAGGTCGACGGCGTACCGACATCCGCGCGGTTGGGCAATTTTTCCCAGAGCACCGCGATGTACGACCGCATCGAAATTGTGCGCGGGGCCACGGGCCTGATCAGTGGTTCGGGCACCCCGTCCGCGACGGTGAACCTGATCCGCAAGCGACCGACCGCCGACAATCAGGCCAGCATCACGGCAGAGGCAGGCACCTGGGACCGCTACGGGCTGGGCATGGACGTATCCGGGCCGTTGACCGAGACCGGTAACGTGCGTGGGCGCCTGGTACTTGACTACAAGAACCAGAAGGCGTGGGTTGACCGCTACACCCAGGATAACCAGTTGGTGTACGGCATCACTGAGTTCGACCTCAGCGAGTCGACGTTGCTCACGGCCGGTTTCAGTTATGTGAAGAACCAGGCCAATTCGCCCCTGCGCACGGGCTTCCCGGTATTTTTTGCCAACGGTGAGAAAAGCGACTTCAAGCGTTCCGCCAACAGCGCCCCGGACTGGTCCTATTACGACGTGGCCAAGAGCAACCTGTTCGCTTCGCTCGAACACCGTTTTGATAACGGCTGGAGCGCCAGGATTGAAGGCGGGCATACCGCATTCCAGTTCGATGAATTGATCAACTACATGAACGGCAGCATCGATCAGGCCAGTGGTTCGGGAGCCTATATGTTCCCCAACCGATGGTCGGGCACACCCCGCGAAAACACCGTGGATGCCTATGTCACCGGGCCGTTTATGGCGTTGGGTCGTGAGCATGAATTGATCACCGGCGTGACCCTGTCACGCTACCGCGAAAGCGTCCCGGAGCATGGCGGCTGGTACGGGCCATGGACCGGTTACGACGGCGGTATCGACAATATTTTCATCTGGGACGGCAAAGGCCCCAAACCCGATACCACCGCGCAAGGCAAAAGCGTGATTGAAGAAAACCAGTACGCCGCGTATGCCACCACCCGGCTGAACGTGACCGATGACCTGAAAGTGATTTTGGGCGCGCGGGTGACCGACTGGACCCGCAGCAGCGAGAACCGGCCTGACGCTGGCGTGGCGACGCACAACGATGAAACCCGCAACGGCGTGTTTCTGCCCTATGCAGGCGTGGTATACGACCTGAATGACACCTGGGCGGTGTATGCCAGCTACACCAAAATCTTCAACCCGCAGGCCTATGGCGTTAAAGACAAAAACGGCAAACCACTCAACCCACAGGAAGGCACGGGCTACGAGACCGGGCTCAAGGGTGCCTTTCTGGAGGATCGCCTGAACGCCAGCCTGGCGCTGTTCAGAATTGAACAGGACAACCTGGCGGTTTACGCCGGCGAGTTCGACACCTACACGGCGGAGCAGGGCACCACGACACAAGGCCTTGAGATCGAATTGAACGGCGAACTGACCGACAACTGGCAGGCCTCGGCGGGGTATGCCTACAGCGTCAGCCTGGACCATGATGACGAGCGCATCGTCACCAACATCCCGCGCCACAGCCTTAAAACGTTTACGTCTTATCGCTTGCCGGGGAACTGGAGCAAACTGACCGTGGGCGCAGGGGTTAACTGGCAGAGCAAGATTGGCCAGAACCTGCATGAGTTTGAACAGGGCAGTTATGCCTTGATAAACCTGATGGGGCGTTATCAGGTCAACGACCACCTGAGTGTGGCCTTGAACGTCAACAACCTGCTTGATCGCTCGTACTACAGTTACGCCGATAATTGGAGTGTGTACGGCGCGCCTCGTAACCTGATGACCAGCCTGCGTTACGACTTTTGACCCTGGCCGCCCCGCCCGTGAGCCTTGCGGGCGAGGTGTCGGGCGTCAGTGTGAGGTTTCATGCCGGGTCAGGGCCTTGAGCAGCTCAGCGATTAGCATTTGATCCGACTCACTCAATTGCGAATAGGCATTGAACAGAGCCTGGGAATCCTCACCGGGCTCGGCGCTGGATGATTTCTGGCCGGTGATGACATACAGAATATCCACGCCTAATGACGCCACGCGCAGCAAATAGTCGGCCCGAGGTGAGCGACTGCCTTTTTCATATTGCCCTTGAGCATTAATTAAAACGCCCCCACACGCTGCGAAGCTTTGTTGTTTGAGATTCAATCGAACCCGTTCTTCCCGCAAGCGGCTGCCGATGGTGTGCATACCGAGTCTCTCTTAACAGTCCGGTGAATAGAAAACCTGAAACTTGCAGTTAAAAGAGCCGGCGTTGCGAACGGTCTACGTAGGGAGTGCTAGCCAGACTCTTTTTTACTGTGAAGTGACGTTAATCCAAGTGGTAATACCTGGCTACTGTCAGAACTTACAGGTGAGCGTTCTACGGCTGGCGCTAAAGAGAGTAGGGCAGCGGGTTACTTTTACAGCGAGTCCCTTTTGTCAAACAGCCGCAAAAGGAACCCAAATGGCCTTGCCCGGATGTTCGGCCTGCCGAAAGGGGCTTGTAGATCAAGATCAAGATCAAGATCAACAGCGCGTGCGGCGTGTGCCGTAGCAGTTGCCGAGTTGTGCGAGGCTACGTCCGATTGCGCAGCGATCGTAAACCCTAAGTCCCGAATCTGGCAGGAGAGGCGGACTACCTGTGTACCGGGTACATATCCATTACGAGCATTTAACTGAGCTATCGGTTTCGCTCTTACAGCGAGTCCCTTTTGTCAAACAGCCACACAAGGAACCAAAAAGGCCTTGCCCCGACGTTCGGCCTTCGCTGCGCTCAGGTTCCCTCGTTCCGGTCCCGCTCCGAGGGCACGCCGAGACGGGCCATCCTTGGCCCGACACGGCTTTCCCGGCATCCATGCCGGTCAACCCTCTACGCAGAACCTGCTCTCGGCCTGCCGAAAAGGGGCTTGTAGATCAAGATCAAGATCAACAGCGCGTGCGGTGTGTTCCGTAGCAGTTGCCGAGCTGGGCGAGGCTACGTCCGATTGCGTAGCGATCGTAAAGCCTAAGTCCCGGATCTATCAGGAACACTGCGCTGCATGGTTTTACGACGGCTTCGGCCTCGGACGTAGCCTCGCAAGGCTCGTCAACTGCTACATGTAGTCGCTGCCGAAGGCGGCGATCGATTGCGCAGTGATCGTCAACCCGGATGCCCATTAGCCGCGGCGCTCTGGCAGCATGCGCAGCAGGGTGTTGTCTTTGATGAGGTAGTGGTGCGCCAGGCCAGCCACGGCGTGGAGGCCGATCAGCCAGTAGCCGAGGGTGCCGCCCAGTTCATGCCAGCTTTTGATCTGCCGGGCAAAGTCGGGGTCTTTGGCGGTGAGTACGGGCAGGTCCAGGCCGTAGAAGAATACCGGTTTGTCGTTGTAGCTCAGTACCAAATAACCCAGCACCGGCATGCCAATCATTAGTGCGTACAGGGCCCAGTGCATCAAGGTAGCAAGGGCGCTTTGCCAGGCCGGCGGCGGTGGGGTGATTTTGGGGGCAACGCCCAGTGTGCGGGCCAGCAGCCGTAACCACACCAGTGCGAAAACCGTCAGCCCAAGCATAAAGTGTGCGTCTTTCATCAGGTTGCGGCCGATGCTGTCTTTCGGAAAGATTCCGCGCAGTTCTATCGAGGCGTAGATCAGGATAAAGAGCACGACGGTCACCCAATGCAGGGCAATGGACAGGCGGCTGTAGTGGTTGACGGTGCTTTTCCAGGACATGGTGTTTCCTCACAGGTCAGGGGTGAATCCCCGCTCTTGCTGGCGGGGTACGTATCACTGTAACCGTACTGCGGGCAATTGCACTGCGGTGTGTCAGTTGTCGACGTGGGCCGGCAGGTTGGGCCATTGGTCGGATACCAGGAACAGGCGTTGCGCTTCTTCCCAGTCGCCGTGGCCGGTGGCCGTGAGGCGCACCATGAGTTGGGCGGGGGCCAGCGGGTGCAGTTCGGCCAGCCAAATGTGCAGTTGTTCTGTGCTCCATAACCCTTCGGGCCCGTAGTGCGCGGGGGCCAGCCAGGCGTGCCGTGGCAGCGGTTGCCAGCAGCCCGGTTCGCTCTGGCGTATAAACGCCGGCCAGTCCCGCTGATGCAGCCAGTGCCCGCGCAAGTGCTGCGGGTGCGCGCCGGTGGGGGGCAGGGCGTGTCTGGGCCAGGGGTACAGCAGGTAGCCACCCAGCCAGACATGGGTCTGGAACGTGTGTACCCCCAGTTCAGCCAGGATGCGGCGGCTTTCGGGGCGGCTGGACATGGGCAGTTGGTGCTGGCTGAAGTGTTTGAGTTTGCGGTCCAGCCGGTCGTTGCTGCCAGGCCCCAGCCATTGCGCCGGGTCGCTGCCGTTGCCGTACGGGGGGCCCAGGTAGAGTTTGATCGCCAATTCGAAGTGGTGAGCGCCATTGCGGTCACGCAGCACCAGGTCCAGCTCGCCCAAGGTATGGCCACGCTCACGGATGGGCAGGTTGGCCGCTATCAGTTCGACACCCGGTGCGTGCTGTATAGCAAATTGCCAGAGCCGCTCGTAGTAGCGGCCCAGGCGTCGGGTGGTGGCCAGGGCCAGCCAGGCTTGCAGCGGTTCGCTGTGTTGGTCCAGTGCGTGTAGCCAGTGCGCCAGTTGTTCGGGCGCGCGCACCCAGTCGCTGCCCGCCAGCGGGTGGCGCTGTGGCCAGGGCGTGTGGTCGAGCATGGGCGGGGCGAGGATCACCCACGCCAAATCGCGCACCTCGGGGTGACGCAATTGGCGGGGCAGGTTGAGCAGGTCGGGGAACAGGATCATCCTGCGAGCATAGCTGTTTGCCCTGCTGTTTGTCCGACAACTGAAAGGGTTTTGTCTATCGTCATCTTTCGCCCATAATCGCTGCTTTAGCACGCCTTGAACCCCGCAGGAGCCTCATGGAACACTTTCGTAATATCGGCATCATTGGTCGTTTGGGCAGTTCTCAAGTGCTCGACACGGTTCGCCGACTGAAAAAATTCCTGCTCGCGCGGCATATGCATGTGATTCTCGAAGACACCATCGCCGAGGTGTTGCCCGGCCACGGCCTGCAAACCTCGTCGCGCAAGATGCTCGGTGAAGTGTGTGACATGGTGATTGTGGTCGGCGGTGACGGCAGCTTGCTCGGTGCGGCCCGGGCGCTGGCCCGCCACAATGTGCCGGTGTTGGGCATTAACCGGGGCAGCCTGGGCTTTTTGACCGATATCCGCCCCGATGAGCTGGAAGTCAAAGTGGCCGAAGTGCTCGATGGCCATTACCTGGTTGAAAACCGGTTTCTGTTGCAGGCCGAAGTGCGTCGCCACGGCGAAGCCATCGGCCAGGGCGACGCCTTGAATGATGTGGTGCTGCACCCCGGCAAGTCCACGCGCATGATCGAGTTTGAGTTGCACATCGACGGGCAGTTTGTATGCAGCCAGAAGGCCGACGGCCTGATCGTGGCCACGCCCACCGGCTCTACGGCTTATGCCATGTCGGCGGGCGGGCCGATCATGCACCCCAAGCTCGACGCTATCGTGATTGTGCCGATGTACCCGCACACCCTCAGCAGCCGGCCGATTGTGGTAGACGGCAACAGCGAACTGAAAATCGTCGTGGCCAAAGACATGCAGATCTACCCGCAGGTTTCTTGCGACGGTCAGAACCATTTCACCTGTGCGCCGGGTGACACCATTACCGTCAGCAAAAAAGCCCAAAAGCTGCGCCTGATTCACCCGCTGGACCACAACTACTATGAGGTATGTCGTACCAAACTCGGCTGGGGTAGCCGCCTGGGCGGTAGGAGCGACTGATGCTCGATCCTGCGCGCAGTTACGATTTGATCGGTGACGTGCATGGCTGTGCTCATACCCTTGAGCACCTGCTGGAGCGTCTGGGCTATCGCAAACTCGCCGGTACCTGGCGACACCCGCAACGGATGGCGGTGTTTCTCGGTGACATCATTGATCGCGGCCCGCGTATTCGTGAGGCGCTGCATATTGTGTACGACATGGTGCAGGCCGGTCAGGCGCTGTGCCTGATGGGCAACCATGAATTCAACGCGCTGGGCTGGTGCACCCCGGCACCGGCGGGCAGCGGCAAGCAGTACGTGCGCGAGCACAACCCGCGTCACACCCGCCTTATTCACGAAACCCTGGAACAATTTGCCCTGTACCCCGGCGAGTGGCATGACTTTGTGCAGTGGTTTTACGAGATGCCACTGTTTGTCGATGCCGGGCGCTTTCGGGTGGTGCATGCCTGTTGGGATGCCGAGGTGATCGCCACCTTGCGGGCCCAGTTCCCCGACGGTTGCATCGATGAGCACTTTTTGCAGGCCGCCGCCGTGACGGACAGCTTCGCTGACCTGAGCTTTAACCGGCTGTTGCGCGGCACGGATATGCGCTTGCCCGGCGGCATGACCCTGACCGGCGGCGATGGCCTGACACGGGCGTTCTTTCGCACCAAATTCTGGGAAGACGACCCCAAGACTTACGGAGATATCGTGTTCCAACCCGACGCATTGCCTGAACGTGTGGCGCAACAACCACTCACCTCGACGGAGAAAGGGGCCTTATTGCGTTACGCCAGTGACGAGCCCCTGCTGTTTGTCGGGCACTACTGGCGCAGCGGCAAACCGGCCCCGATCCGGCCGAACCTGGCCTGCCTGGACTACAGCGCCGTGTTGTACGGCAAGCTGGTGGCCTACCGGCTGGATCAGGAAACCCGTCTCGACCCGCGCAAGTTCGTGTGGGTGGATGTTGAACGCCCGGAGGCCCTGCAATGAGCCATGTCGAGGTATTGCGCCTGCCGTTGTCGGTCGATCTCAGTGGGTTTGTGAACTTGCTGCGCCGCTTGCAAGTGCCGCACCGGGTCACAGAGGAGGTGGGTAACCAAGTGCTGTGGGTGCCCGAACCTATCGCCGGCGATGTGTTGAGCCTGTACCAGCGCTACCCCGAAGGCGACCCGGCCCACGAACTGCCGATCGCCGAGCGCCCGCCTGCCATGGCTCGCCCCGGTATCGCCCAACAGTTACGCGCCAGCCCGGCCACGGCGGTGGTGCTGCTGCTGAGCGTGCTGGTGGCGGTGGTGACGCAACTGGGCGACAACCTGTCGGCCCTGCGCGCGCTGACGTTTGTCGACTTCAGCCTGCACGGCCCGTATATCCAGTTCAACAGCCTGTCAGACACCTGGGCGTCAGGGCAGTGGTGGCGCTTGTTCACGCCTATGCTGATTCACTTCGGTTTCCTGCACATCGCCATGAACGGCATGTGGTTCTGGGAATTGGGGCGACGCATTGAAATGCGCCAAGGCAGCATCAACCTCATCGGTTTGAGCCTGTTGTTCAGCCTGGTGTCCAATTTTGCGCAATACCTGTTCGGTGGCCCGAGTCTGTTTGGCGGGTTGTCCGGCGTGTTGTATGGCCTGCTGGGGCATGTGTGGATTTACCAGCGCATGGCCCCGAACCCGCTTTATCACCTGCCGCGTGGCGTGCTGGTGATGATGCTGGTGTGGCTGGCGCTGTGCATGTCCGGGCTGGTGTCGATGATTGGCTTTGGCCAAATCGCCAACGCGGCCCACGTAGGCGGCTTGTTGATTGGCTGCCTGACCGGTTTGCTGGGCGGCCTGTGGGCACGGCGCAAACCGGTATAAACAGTGTAGGAGCGAGCTCGCTCGCGATCTTTGAACGATCCAAAGGTCGCACCTACACCCTAGTTAACGTTCAAAAGCGGAATAGAACCATGTCCTCTTTCAATGAAATGATTCAAAACATCACCCCTGATATCTATGAAAGCCTGAAACTGGCCGTTGAAATCGGCAAGTGGGCCGATGGCAACAAGCTCACGGCCGAGCAGCGCGAACTGTCGCTGCAGGCGATGATTGCCTGGGAAGTCCAGAACCTGCCTGAAGACCAGCGCACCGGTTACATGGGCCCACAGGAGTGCAGCTCCAAATCGGCCCCCGTGCCTAATATTCTGTTCAAGTCGGATGCCATCCATTGATTGAGATGGGTCGCGGTGCAATCAGCAAAATGTCGGCACGCCTAGGGGCACCGACCGTTCAATATGCGTTTCGCTTGGGTGACCTGGAGGTGCCGGTCAACCCCTTGATCGGCAGCCGCCTGCGCCTGGAATTCCTGGGGGCGATCAACTGCACCCATTGCGGGCGCACAACCAAAAAGAGCTTCAGCCAGGGCTATTGCTACCCGTGCATGACCAAACTGGCCCAGTGCGACGTGTGCATCATGAGCCCGGAGCGCTGCCATTACGATGCCGGCACGTGCCGTGACCCGTCGTGGGGCGAGCAGTTCTGCATGACTGACCACGTGGTGTACCTGGCCAACTCTTCCGGGGTCAAAGTGGGCATTACCCGCGCCACGCAACTGCCCACCCGCTGGCTCGACCAAGGGGCTAGCCAGGCGTTGCCGATTGTGCGGGTTTCCACTCGCCAGCAGTCCGGCTTTGTCGAAGATTTGTTCCGCTCGCAAGTGGCCGACCGCACCAACTGGCGCGCGTTGCTCAAGGGCGATGCCGAACCGGTCGACCTGGTGGCGGTACGCGAGCAGTTGTTCGCCAGTTGTGCTGAAGGCTTCACCGGTTTGCAGGAACGCTTTGGCCTGCAAGCCATTCAGCCGCTGCACGACGTTGCGCCCATCGAGATGTGTTACCCGGTGGAACAGTACCCGGCCAAGATCGTGAGCTTTAATCTGGACAAAGCCCCGATCGTCGAAGGCACGTTGATGGGCGTCAAGGGTCAATACCTGATCTTCGACACCGGCGTGATCAATATTCGTAAATACACGGCTTACCAACTGGCCGTGCATCAGTAGAAGGATTCCCGCATGCGCACCGAACAACCCAAAATGATCTACCTCAAGGACTACCAGGCGCCCGAGTACCTGATCGATGAAACGCACCTGACCTTTGAGTTGTTCGAGGACCACACGCGGGTCCATGCGCAGCTGGTAATGCGCCGCAACCCGCAACGCGGCGCGGGGTTGCCGCCGCTGGTGCTGGACGGCCAGCAACTGGAACTGGTGTCGGTCACGCTCGATGACGTGGAACTGACCGCCGCCGACTACCAGTTGAGCGACAGCCATCTCACCCTGCACCCTGCTGCCGAGCAGTTTGTGGTGGACACCAGCGTCATCATTCATCCCGAAAGCAACACCGCGCTGGAAGGCCTGTACACCTCTGGCACGATGTTCTGCACCCAATGCGAGGCCGAAGGCTTTCGCAAGATCACTTACTACCTCGACCGCCCGGACGTGATGAGCATCTTCACCACCACCGTGGTGGCCGAGCAGCATCGCTACCCGATCCTGTTGTCCAACGGCAACCCGATTGCCAGCGGCCCCGATGAAGACGGCCGTCACTGGGCGACCTGGGAAGACCCGTTCAAAAAGCCGGCGTACCTGTTTGCGCTGGTGGCCGGTGATTTATGGTGCGTGGAAGACACTTTCACCACGATGAGCGGCCGCGACGTGGCGCTGCGCATTTATGTCGAGCCGGAAAACATCGACAAATGCCAGCATGCGATGAACAGCTTGAAAAAATCCATGCGTTGGGATGAAGAGGCCTACGGTCGTGAATACGACCTGGACATCTTTATGATCGTGGCCGTGAGCGACTTCAACATGGGCGCGATGGAGAACAAGGGCCTCAACATCTTCAACTCCAGCGCCGTGCTGGCCCGCGCCGAAACCGCCACCGACGCTGCCCACCAGCGGGTTGAAGCCATCGTCGCCCACGAATACTTCCACAACTGGTCGGGCAACCGCGTGACCTGCCGCGACTGGTTCCAGTTGTCGCTCAAGGAAGGCTTCACGGTGTTCCGTGACTCACAATTCTCGGCCGACATGAACTCTGCCACCGTCAAGCGTATTCAGGACGTGGCGTTTCTGCGCACCCACCAGTTTGCCGAAGATGCCGGCCCCATGGCCCACGCCGTGCGCCCGGACAGCTTTATCGAGATCTCCAACTTCTACACCCTGACCGTGTACGAGAAGGGTTCTGAAGTGGTGCGCATGCTGCACACCCTGCTGGGGGGCGAGGGCTTTCGCCGCGGCAGCGACCTGTATTTCGAGCGCCACGACGGCCAGGCCGTGACCTGCGATGACTTTATCCGGGCCATGGAAGACGCCAACGGTGTGGACCTCACCCCCTTCAAGCGCTGGTACAGCCAGGCCGGCACCCCGCGTTTGGCGGTGAGCGAACAGTACGACGCGGCCCAGGGCAGCTACCGCCTGACCTTCAGCCAAAGCTGCCCGGCCACACCGGGCCAGGCTGAAAAACTGCCGTTTGTGATCCCGGTTGAACTGGGCCTGCTCAATGCCCAGGGTGCCGAAATCCCGTTGCAACTGGCCGGAGAGCCGGCGGCCGTGGGCACGAGCCGCGTGCTGTCGGTCACCGAGGCCGAACAGACCTTCACCTTTGTGGGCCTTGGCGAAAAACCGCTGCCGTCCCTGCTACGTGGGTTGTCGGCCCCGGTCAAATTGCATTTTGCCTACACACCTGACCAACTGATGTTCCTCATGCAGCACGACAGCGACGGCTTCAACCGTTGGGACGCGGGCCAGCAACTGGCGGTGCAAGTGCTGCAAGGGTTGATCGGCCAGCACCAGCGCGGCGAAGCGCTGGTGATGGACCCGCGCCTGATTGAAGCGCTGCGCAGCGTGTTGGGCAACACCCAACTGGACCAGGCCATGGTGGCTGAAATGCTGTCGTTGCCGGGCGAGGCGTACCTCACCGAAATCAGCGACGTGGCCGATGTCGACGCCATTCACACGGCGCGTGAATTTGCCCGTCAGCAACTGGCCGAGCACCTGTTCGACGACCTGTGGGCCCGCTACCAGGCCAACCGCGACGTTTCCCGCGTGACGCCTTACGTCGCTGAAGCCGAGCATTTTGCCCGTCGTGCCCTGCAAAACATTGCGCTGTCGTACCTGATGCTCAGTGGCCGGCCGCAAGTGCTGGCCGCGACCCTTGAGCAATTCGAACACAGCGACAACATGACCGAACGCCTGACGGCACTGGCGGTGCTGGTCAACTCGCCGTACGACGCTGAAAAAGCCGTTGCGCTGGCCAGTTTTGCCGAACAGTTCAAAGACAACCCGCTGGTCATGGACCAATGGTTCAGCGTGCAAGCGGGCAGCCCGTTGGCGGGTGGTTTAGAGCGCGTGCAGCAGTTGATGCAGCACCCGGCATTCACCCTCAAAAACCCGAACAAGGTACGGGCATTGGTGGGCACTTTTGCTGGGCAGAACCTGATCAACTTCCATGCGGCGGACGGTTCGGGGTATCGGTTCCTGGCCGACCTGGTGATCGAACTGAACGGCTTTAACCCACAGATCGCCTCGCGGCAACTGGCCCCTCTGACACGCTGGCGCAAATACGACAGCGCCCGTCAGGCACTGATGAAAGCTGAACTGGAACGCATCCGCAACTCGGGCGAACTGTCCAGTGACGTGTTTGAAGTGGTCAGCAAAAGCCTGGCGTAAACCGGGCGGATAAAAAGGGCGCTGGTCGACTACACGGCCCGCGCCTTTTTTATTACCACCGTAATCCGGGATCTGGCAAGCGTACCGCGTGATCTGATTTGGCGACGCCTTCGGCGCCGGACGTAGCCTCGCAAGGCTCGGCAACTGCTACGCAAAGGTTTGCGCTTGGGGCCGATTGCGCAGCGATCGTAAAGGCTGTGGCCCAAATCGGACTATCCGTTACCCAGCACCACATCCAGCGCCGTGCGGGCGTCGTCCAGTTGTACCAGGGTGGCGTGGCGGGCACCCAGGGCGTCGTGGTTTTCGATAGCGGTCAAGATGGCTTTGTGCCGGGGCATGGCCAGTTCGTGCAGGTTAGGCCGGCGGTTGGAGGTTTTCAGCGCTTCACGCAGGGCCAACGCGAGCATGTTGCATAAGTTGGCCAACAAGTCGTTATGGGTCGCGTCGGCAATGCGGCTGTGGAAGTCGAGGTCCGGTTGCAGCAGGGCTTCAGGCGTGGGGGCGCTTTCCATGCGTTCGTAGGCTTCGCGGATCGAGGCGATGTCTTCGTCGGTCGCATGTTGGGCGGCAAGGGCAGCCACGGCCGGTTCGATGATGCTGCGCACACTGGTCAACAAGCCAAAAAACTCGTTTTGCGGCGAGCTTTGCATTAACCAGTGCAGCACGTCCGGGTCGAGCATGTGCCATTCACGGCGCGGTTTGACCACGGTACCCACACGCGGTCTGGAATACACCAGCCCCTTGGCCACCAGCACGCGCGTGGCTTCGCGCAATACCGGCCGGCTGACCGCATACTCCTCACACAGCAAGGCCTCGGCCGGCAGTTTGTCGTCGGGTTTAAATCGCCCGGAGACAATCTGCAGGCCCAGTTCTTGAACGATGCGGGCGTGCATGCTTTTGCGGTCGGAGGGTTGACGGTAATCCATTGGGCGCAGGTTCATCCTGTGGGAGAAAAGCGCCGATCATAACAGGCGCGGGAAAAACTAGCGCCTGATGGCTGATTCTCCCTGTCGCCGCCGTCGCCTCAACGCGGGGCAATGGCGGCCAGGGCGTGGGTCAATGCGAGTGGCGTGGCACTTCTGAACCTCGGCAACCCACCAGGAAGTCGAAGTCGCAACCCTGGTCGGCCTGCATGACGTGGTTGATGTACAGCTGGCGATAGCCGCCCACGATCAGGTTCTCTGGCGGTTTGATGTCGGCCAGGCGCGCTGCCAGTTCGGCGTCGCTGATGTCCAGGTGCAAACGCCCGCTGGCGCAGTCCAGTTCAATCCAGTCACCTTCTTGCACGGCAGCCAATGGCCCGCCCGCTGCCGCTTCCGGGGCCACGTGTAGCACCACGGTGCCGTAGGCGGTGCCGCTCATGCGGGCATCGGAGATACGCACCATGTCGGTAACACCCTGGGCCAGCAGTTTGGCCGGCAGGCCCATGTTGCCCACTTCGGCCATGCCCGGGTAACCCTTGGGCCCGCAGTTTTTCATCACCAGGATCGAGTCGGCGGTCACGTCCAGTTCCGGGTCGTTGATGCGCGCTTTGTACATGTCGAAGTTTTCGAACACCACGGCCTTGCCGCGATGTTTCATCAACGCCGGGGTGGCGGCCGAAGGTTTGAGTACCGCGCCCAAGGGGGCCAGGTTACCGCGCAGCACGCAGATGCCGCCGTCGGCTACCAGCGGGTTGCTCAGCGGGCGGATCACTTCGTCGTCACCGTAAATCGGTGAGTTTTTAACGTTCTCCCACAGGCTTTTGCCGTTGACGGTCAGCGCCTCAGGGTTGGGGATGAGGTTGTGTTCGCCCATGCGGCGCAGTACCGCCGGCAAGCCGCCCGCGTAGTAGAACTCTTCCATCAGGAAGCGCCCGGAAGGCTGCAAGTCCACCAGCGTTGGGGTGCCACGGCCGATGCGGGTCCAGTCGTCCAGTTCCAGGTCGACACCGATGCGCCCGGCAATGGCTTTGAGGTGGATCACGGCGTTGGTGGAACCGCCGATGGCGGCGTTAACCCGGATGGCGTTTTCAAAGGCTGCTTTGGTCAACACTTTGGACAGGCGCAGGTCTTCGCGCACCATTTCTACGGCACGCATGCCCGACATATGGGCCAGCACGTAACGGCGTGAGTCCACGGCCGGGATGGCGGCGTTGTGCGGCAGCGAGGTGCCCAGCGCTTCGGCCATGCAGGCCATGGTCGAGGCCGTGCCCATGGTGTTGCAGGTGCCCGCGGAGCGGGACATGCCGGCTTCGGCCGAGAGGAACTCGTCGAGGCTGATATTGCCGGCTTTATAGGACTCGTGCATTTGCCACACGATGGTGCCCGCGCCGATGTCTTTGCCTTTGTGTTTGCCGTTGAGCATCGGCCCGCCGGTGACCACGATGGCCGGCACGTCGCAACTGGCGGCACCCATCAGCAGGGCCGGGGTGGTTTTGTCGCAGCCGGTCAGCAGCACCACACCGTCAATCGGGTTGCCGCGAATGGCTTCTTCCACGTCCATGCTCGCCAGGTTGCGCGTGAGCATGGCGGTGGGGCGCAGGTTGGATTCGCCGTTGGAGAACACCGGGAATTCCACCGGGAACCCACCCGCTTCAATCACGCCGCGTTTGACGTGTTCGGCAATGGTGCGGAAGTGGGCGTTGCACGGCGTCAGCTCCGACCAGGTGTTGCAAATGCCGATGATCGGCTTGCCCTGGAACTGATGGTCGGCAATGCCTTGGTTCTTCATCCAGCTGCGGTACATAAAGCCGTTTTTGTCTGCGCTGCCAAACCATTGAGCCGAACGCAGAGGAGGGGTTTTATCAGACATGACGGGTTCTCTTATTGTATGACTAATTGATTTCAATGGCGCTAAGTTATCCTCAAAATGGCGTTCGTGGAAGTGTTGTTGAGTAAATAGTATTACTATATAGTCGGTTTCAACTGAGAGCTGATCCTGGCGTTTTCCTGCCTGAGGCCACTCCAGAGGTGATAACAAAAACAATGGGAGACCGTCATATGAGCCAGGAACTCGGGCTTATTCGTCGTATTACGTTAAAACTCATACCGTTTCTGATTCTTCTGTACCTGATTGCCTACGTAGACCGCTCTGCTGTCGGCTTTGCCAAGCTGCACATGGGTGCGGACATCGGCATTGGCGATGCGGCCTACGGGTTGGGTGCAGGGTTGTTCTTTATCGGTTACTTCCTGATGGAGATCCCCAGCAACCTGATGCTCGAGCGTTTCGGCGCGCGGCGCTGGTTTGCCCGGATCATGGTCACCTGGGGTGCAATCACCATCGGCATGGCCTTTGTGCAAGGGCCGTACAGCTTCTATGTGATGCGCTTTCTGCTCGGCGTGGCCGAGGCGGGGTTCTTCCCGGGTGTTCTGTACTACATCACCCAATGGTTCCCGGTGCGCCATCGCGGCAAGATCCTGGGGCTGTTTATTCTCTCGCAACCGATTGCCATGATGATCACCGGGCCCGTGTCCGGCGGTTTGCTGGGCATGGACGGGGTGCTCGGCCTGCTCGGCCTGCACGGCTGGCAATGGCTGTTTATTGTCATCGGCATGCCCGCCATTTTGCTGACCTGGCCGGTGCTGCGTTACCTGCCCGATGGCCCGCAACAGGTCAAATGGATGGATCAGCGCGAGAAAGACTGGCTGGTGGGTGAGCTGGAAAAGGACTTGAAAGAGTACGGCCAGACCCGTCACGGCAACCCGCTGCATGCCTTGAAAGACAAGCGTGTCTTGCTGCTGGCGCTGTTCTACCTGCCCGTGACATTGAGCATCTACGGCTTGGGCCTGTGGTTGCCGACGCTGATCAAGCAATTTGGCGGCAGCGACCTGACCACCGGGTTTGTGTCGTCCATCCCCTATATTTTCGGGATTATAGGCCTGCTGTTTATTCCTCGCAGTTCCGACCGTTTGAATGACCGTTATGGCCATTTGGCGGTGCTTTATGTGTTGGGTGCCATTGGCCTGTTCTTCAGTGCGTGGTGGTCGGCTCCCGCGTTGCAACTGGCGGCACTGTGCCTGGTGGCGTTCTCACTGTTTTCCTGCACCGCGATTTTCTGGACTTTGCCGGGCCGTTTCTTTGCCGGTGCCAGTGCGGCAGCCGGTATCGCGCTGATCAACTCGGTGGGCAACCTGGGCGGTTACATCGGCCCGTTTGTGATCGGTGCACTCAAGGAATACACCGGCACGCTGGCGTCGGGCCTGTACTTCCTGTCGTGTGTGATGGTGTTCGGGTTGATCCTGACCGGCGTGGTGTACCGCGTGCTAGAGCGCAAACACGCGCTCAAACCTGACGAGCAGGCGGCTTCTGCCCGCGCGGCTTCTCATTCTTAATCCGTGTGTAAGCGAGAATTTCTATGCGTTTAGTCCAGTTTGAAGTGAACAACGGTGAGCGTCGCGTCGGTGTGGTTGACGGTGCTCAGGTACGTGAAGTGCAGGGTGCCGCCAGCGTGCGCGAACTGGCCCTTGCCGCTATTAAAGCGGGGGTGAGCCTGGCGCAGCAGGTCGAGGGCTTGGGCCTGGGAGCCGGTCATGACTACGCCGAACTGCTGGCCGAGCTGCGCATTTTGCCGCCGCTGGACCACCCGGACCCGGCGCATATGTTGATCAGCGGCACCGGCCTGACCCACCTGGGCAGCGCCTCGGCGCGGGACAAAATGCACCAGCAGAACAACGATGAAGCCACCCTGACCGACACCATGCGCATCTTCAAATGGGGCGTGGAGGGCGGCAAGCCTGCGGCCGGCCAGGCCGGTGTGCAGCCAGAGTGGTTCTACAAGGGTGATGGCAGCATTGTGGTGCGCCCGGGGGCGGCGTTCCCGCTGCCGCCATTTGCCGAAGACGCCGGCGAAGAACCCGAAATCGGCGGCCTGTACGTGATTGGTCATGACCGCAAGCCATACCGCGTCGGGTTTGCGGTGGGTAACGAGTTCTCCGACCACGTGATGGAGCGCAAAAACTACCTGTACCTGGCCCATTCGAAACTGCGCAGTTGCTCGTTCGGCCCGGAGCTGCGGGTCGGTGAGTTGCCGCAGCACCTGGCGGGCAGCAGCCGCATCATCCGTAACGGCGAAGTGCTGTGGGAACACGAGTTCCTCAGCGGCGAAGCCAACATGTGCCACAGCCTTGAAAACCTTGAGTACCACCACTTCAAGTACAGCCAGTTCCTGCGCCCGGGCGACGTGCATATCCACTTCTTCGGTACCGCCACTTTGTCATTCGGTGACGGCATTCGCACGCAACCGGGCGACCGTTTTGAAATCAGCCAGGCCGAGTTCGGTGCCCCGTTGGTCAACGGTATTCAACCGGTCGACGGCGTGTTTGAACCCGGCGACGTCGGCACACTTTAAAAGGACAGTTTCATGACTCAGATTCTCGGTCACAACTACATTGGCGGCCAACGCAGCGCCGAAGGCAGCGTTATCGTCAAGAGCGTCGACGCCACCACCGGCGAAACGCTGGCCTATGACTTTCACCAGGCCACCCCGGCTGAAGTGGACCGCGCGGCGCTGGCGGCCGCGACCGCGTACCCGGCCTTTCGCGCTCTGAGCGCTGCACGCCGCGCTGAATTCCTTGACGCCATTGCTGATGAGCTGGACGCACTGGGCGATGACTTTGTGGCCGTGGTGTGCCGCGAAACCGCACTGCCAGCCGGGCGTATCCAGGGCGAACGCGGCCGTACCAGCGGCCAGATGCGCCTGTTCGCCAAGGTACTGCGTCGCGGTGATTTTTACGGCGCGCGCATCGATCAGGCCTTGCCGGACCGTGCGCCGCTGCCACGCCCGGACCTGCGCCAGTACCGCATTGGCCTGGGCCCGGTTGCCGTGTTCGGTGCCAGCAACTTCCCGCTGGCCTTCTCCACGGCGGGCGGCGACACGGCGTCGGCGCTGGCGGCCGGTTGCCCGGTGGTGTTCAAGGCCCACAGCGGCCATATGGCCACCGCCGAATGGGTGGCCAATGCGCTGATCCGCGCGGCCGAACGCACCGGCATGCCGGCGGGCGTGTTCAACATGATTTATGGCGCGGGCGTGGGTGAAGCGTTGGTCAAGCACCCGGCGATCCAGGCCGTGGGCTTTACCGGCTCGCTCAATGGCGGTCGCGCGCTGTGCGACATGGCTGCGGCGCGCCCGCAGCCGATTCCGGTGTTTGCCGAGATGTCGAGCATCAACCCGGTGATCATCCTGCCTCAGGCTCTGGCCGCGCGCAGCGAGACGATTGCCCGCGAACTGGCCGCTTCGGTGGTGCAGGGGTGTGGGCAGTTCTGCACCAACCCAGGGCTGGTGATCGGTATCCGTTCAGCGGCGTTCAGCGCCTTTGTTCAGCAACTGGCGGCGCAAATAAACGATCAGCCGGCGCAAACCATGCTCAACGCGGGCACCTTGCGCAGCTACGGCAAAGGCCTGGACAAACTTCTGGCCCACGCCCGTATCGAGCACGTTGCCGGCACGGCGCAGCAGGGCAACCAGGCGCGGCCGCAACTGTTCAAGGCCGATGTCAGCCTGTTGCTGAACGGCGATGAAGTGCTGCAAGAAGAAGTGTTTGGCCCTACCACGGTCGTGATCGAAGTGGCCGATCAGGCGCAACTCAGCGCGGCCCTCAACGGCTTGCACGGCCAACTCACGGCCACCGTGATTGGCGAGCCGGACGACTTGCAGCAGTTCAGCGAACTGACGCCGCTGCTGGAGCAGAAAGTCGGCCGCATCCTGCTGAACGGTTACCCGACCGGCGTGGAAGTGTGCGATTCGATGGTGCATGGCGGCCCGTACCCGGCCACTTCGGATGCGCGCGGCACGTCGGTGGGCACCTTGGCCATTGATCGCTTCCTGCGCCCGGTGTGCTTCCAGAACTACCCCGACAGCCTGCTGCCGGACGCCTTGAAGAACGCCAACCCATTGGGCCTGCAGCGCCTCATCGACGGCCAGTTCTCTGACCGCGCGATTGGCTGATACCCGCCTGTAAACGGCGGCCGCCTGCATGGGTGGCCGCCGTGCCTCTGCCACATTCTGTGCAACGCCTGACAACAATAATCAAAGGTGCGCCATGACTGCTGAAACCCTTACGCCTGCGCGCTCGCCCGCCGACACGCTGGACGATGCGCTGTACCGCAAAGTGAACTGGCGGATCATTCCGCTGTTTATCGTGTGTTTTCTGTTTGCCTACCTGGACCGGGTCAATATCAGCTTCGCCAAATTGGAGATGCAGAGTGATCTGGGGTTCAGCGATACCGTCTATGGCTTGGGGGCCAGCCTGTTTTTCGTCGGCTATTTTCTGTTTGAAGTGCCCAGCAACGTCTTGCTGCACAAGATCGGTGCCCGTATGTGGATCGCCCGCATCATGGTGTCGTGGGGCATTACCTCGGCGTGCATGATGTTTGTGGACAGCGAGTTCTGGTTCTACACCCTGCGGTTTTTGATCGGGGTGATGGAAGCCGGCTTTGTGCCGGGGGTGCTGTTTTACTTCACCCAGTGGTACCCGGGTAATCGCCGGGCACGCGTGAATGCCTATTTCAAAAGCTCGATTTGCCTGTGCGGCATTGTCGGTGGCCCATTGGCCGGGTTTATCCTCGGGCACTTCGATGGGGTGTACGGCATGGCAGGCTGGAAGTGGCTGTTTCTGCTGGAAGGTCTGCCGTCGGTGCTGCTGGGCTTTGTGGTGTTGTGGTTGTTGAGCGACCGCATCGAAGACGCCCCGTGGCTGTCAGTTGAAGAGAAAAAAGTACTGCTGGCGCGGATGGCCAGCGAGCCCAAGCCTGAGTCGTCCAGCGCGTTTTCCGATATCTGGAAACACCCGACCACCTACGTGATGTCGGCCATTTACCTGTGCCTGGTCATGGCGCTGACCGGGCTGCTGTTCTGGATGCCGCAACTGATTAAAAGTGCCGGGGTGGCAGACACCTTCGATATCGGCCTGCTGACCATGATCCCGTATTTGGTCGCTGCGGCCGGCAACCTGGTGATTGGCAACAGTTCTGACAAACGCGGCGAGCGGCGCTGGCACATGGCCGGTTGCGCGTTGTTGACCGCCGCCGGTTACCTGTTGTGCGCCTGGTTCCCGGGGCAATTGCTGCCCTTGATGGTCGGCATGAGCATGGTGCTTACCGGGATCATCGCCTGGATGCCAATTTTCTGGACCATACCGCCGCGTTTTCTCACCGGTTTGGCGGCCGCAGCCGGCATTGCCCTGATCAACTCGCTGGGCCAGTTGGGCGGTATTATTGCGCCCTTTATGGTGGGGCGTATCAAGGACCTTAGCGGCTCGGCCACACCGGCTTTGTATGTGCTGAGCATGGTTTGCCTGCTGGCCACGGCGCTGGTGATCTGGGGTATTCCGGCGCGTTACTACCGGGTAAAACCATGACTGTTTCAAGGGAGGCAAGCATGACACCTCATCTGTTGATTTTCAGCCGCGTGTCCTCGGCACAGGTGTTGGCCGAGCTTGAGCAACGCTACCACGTGACGTACTGCCCCGACCCGTTGGGGGCCGATGAAGTGCGTTTCTTTGCGGCCTTGGGCGAGGCTGATGCCCTGATGGGCGCGAGCCTGAAACTGGACCGCACGCTGCTGGAACAAGCGCCAAAGGTCAAAGTGATCGCCAGTGTGTCGGCGGGGTATGACAACTACGACCTGGATTACCTGCGTGAGCGCGGCATTTGCCTGACCAACACCCCGGACGCTGTGACCGAGACCACTGCCGATACGGCGTTCTTGCTGCTGATGATGGCAGCCCGTCGCGCGCTGGAAATGGCCGACCTGGTGCGCAACGGCCAGTGGCAGGAGAAAAACATCCCGGAGTCGCTGTTCGGCACCGATGTGCACGGCAAACGGCTGGGCATTATTGGCCTGGGGCGTATCGGCGCGGCGATTGCGCGGCGTGCCCGGTTCGGCTTTGGCATGTCGATTATCTACAGCGGCCAGTCTGACAAACCGGCGCTGGAGCATGAGCTGGATGCGCAACGGGTGGCGCTGGAGCAACTGCTGGCCGAGGCGGATTTCATTTGCGTGTGCGTGCCGTTATCCGATGCAACCCGTCACCTGATCGGGGCCCGTGAGTTTGGTTTGATGCGTCAGCAGAGCATCTTTCTGAACGTGTCCCGTGGGCCGGTGGTGGACGAGGCGGCCTTGATCGATACGCTGCAACGGGGAGGGATTCGAGCGGCGGGGCTGGACGTGTTTGCCCAGGAGCCGTTGCCCGCTGACTCACCGTTACCGGGCTTCAGGCAGGTGTGTGCGTTGCCGCATATTGGCTCGGCCACCGTTGAGGCGCGAGCGTTGATGGCCCGCACTGCGGCTGACAATCTGCACCGCGTTCTGCGCGGCGAGCCCCCCCTTAACCGCGTGGTGTAAGCCAGGTCCGGGCTGTTGGTAACGGAGTACCGCAGCCCGCACGGGTTTTTATTTTTAGATACCTGCACAAGGTTGGCGCACTGGCACCGACCGACTCCTTCTACGTGCAGGTATTGCCCCTATGACTGTTCCGGTTGCTCCTCCGTCATCCCTTGGCCGTTTTGAACTGCTCAAGCAGAGCCTCTTCCATCAATTCGATGGCCGCCCCACGCTACGCGCGGTCATTGCTAGTGCGCTGGATAAGGCCCTTAGGCAGCACTTTACAGGCCTGTTCGATCAACTTCGCGTACCGCAGTTACAGATTGTCTGGGCCGTTGATTCCAATGAAAAGCCTTTGCCTGCGCTGCGCGCGGTGCCGCTGCTGGACGCCATGCTTGAGCATATCGCCGTCGGCACACCGTTGAATTACAGCTACTACGAGCCAACACAATGCTATGTGGTGCGTTTGGCCGAGGGTGAAGTACTCAGTGCTCATACCCCTTCATTCCTGTACATACCTACGGTTGAACGGGCGATGCGGCAGGTGTTGCAGCACTGGGTCTGGTCATTTAAGCAGGCGTTGCTGGACTTCTGGAACCAGCCTGTGCCCGGCTATCGGAGCCGCACCTTGTGGTTGGGACAATGGCTGGCGGACACCTTGTTGGCGACAGTCAACACCGCACCCGGCCTGAGTGCTGAAGCCGTTGAAGTGGTGCGAGGCATGGTCCGAACGCCGTTGCTGGCCGAACGCCTACGACAGAGGCACTATCAGGAACAGCCCAAGGCGTACTTTGCCCAACTGGTCGTAGAAACGGGTGGCTCGACGATTAACCAACTGGTGCCTGATCTGTTGATCGCGCATGCCGTCAACGGGCAGGAGTACTTGGTGCGGTGCCAACCTTCAGGGCAGGTCGAGGCCTTTACTTCGCTCAGTGCGTACCTGCGTGAGCTGGGCCAAAAAGTGTCACACCGCTACCCGGGTAAAACCCTGACCTGCAAGCGCTATGAACCGGCAGGCCATTGCTTTCAGGTCCAGGCCAGGATCATTCTCAACAACCAAGTGGAAAGTCTCGATGACGTGGCAAAGGCCGCGCCGAGCGATGCCCGTACTTTGGTTCAGTTGGAGCGCCAGTTGCGGGAACTGACAGACCCCAGTGCACTTGTTGATGACAATGAACTGCTGATGTCCGAGCCCTTGGCGCGACTCTACAACGCACTACCCCAGTGGTTGCAGACGGCGGATGCTGTTGAACGCCAGGCCTATCGGTCGCACTTGATCGACCTGGCCGATGTTCACCGCAAGGCGAGTGGGCGCGTGTTCAACGAAGGCATCCCCGACGTGCACGCCTATGCCACGCAGCAGTTGCACCAACAGATGCGTCGGGACCAACCGCTGGCACCGGGGTACAACCCCGACGACCTTGTACTCGACTTTGCGGTGCCCTTCGGACCGTTTGGTACCGCGGGGCAGGTGCATACCGTCAGCTACACCCTGACGGAACTGGCCCTGCAAAACCTGGTGGCTTGGCCGGGCGGCCATATGACCATTCGGCACAAGCACAACCAACTGATTCAAGACTGGTGGCTTACGCCGATGTACATCAGGCTTCTGATCGTGCGCGTCAATATCGGCGGCACCTACCCCCAATTGATTCGTCGCCTGTTGCTGGACGATACAGCCGAGGCCCTGCGTCGCGAGGGTTTGTACGTCGAGCAGTTACGGGCCTCATTGCCTTTACTGGCGCTGGAAATGAAGCTGCAAGGGCAGGGCGGGTTGACGGACTGGGGCCACCGCTGTGTAGCGGCGTTGATGCAGCCCCTTGCCGAGCTTCGTGTGTTGCACGGGCAGCCTGTGTACATCTGCCCGCTTGGCTTTTTGCAGCGCCCTCGCAGCGCCCCGGATTTCGTGGCCAATATGTTCGTCATCGGCACCGGCAACCCGTTGAGCGGGCGGTGTGTGCTGTACCGGCCACTGTTCAAGGAGGCGTTGATTGAATATGCCTCGGTGCAAGAGATGCTGAACGCCTTTACGCACGCCGGCACGCTACGCGACAGTGTGCTGGAATGGTTACCCGGTGCGGTAAGAAATGACTATATCGAGGGGGCCTTTCGCCTTGCGCAGCGTCCTCCACAGGTACAGTTTTTCACCCAGGCGCTGGGTAGTGACTTTAAACATCAGCTGTATACCCGTACCGCCCAGGCGCTGGTGATGCTGGCGGACCGGCAAACGGTTTCGAACGTGGAAAGCCGCTGGGCCAGTCTCAAGGCGGGTGGCTGGTTGCTGCTGAATAGTGTGTTGGGTTCGCCGTGGGTCAAAGGGCCGCTGGCGCTGCTGGGGTGGGTGTTTTTGACCTTCACAGCGGTGCGCCAGGACATTCATGTTTTGGAAAGCGATGACGAGCGGGGTCGTGCGCCTGCCATCATCGACCTGCTGTTCAATATCGCGTTGGTACTGCTGCATGGCGTACAGCGGTCGCCGGGGGGCAGCGCTTCGAAAGAGCAACTACCACCGTGGCAGGAGACTGCGGTGCCCTCCGCTGTGATCGATGTCAATCCGCCGCCTGCCGAGGTCAAGCCCGGGCCGGTGTATTTTCTGGATGTCCCCGTGGGTAATGGCCTTAGCGCGCTGGATTTTACCTGGTTCAATAACCCGCGAATTGACTTTACACCCGCTCAATTGACCTGGCTGGATCGCAATCGCGGCCCTGAAATCGGCCAAACCGAACCTGTCGCCCACGGTGAGCGAAAAGGCTTGTATGTGGTGGGTGGCAAGTGGTGCGCGCAGGTACGAGGCTTCGATTACCAGGTGTCCCTGGAAGACGAAGGCGTGGTGGCGGTCAACCCCAACAACCCCCTGGATACCGGGCCTTGGCTGCGCAGTGACGGGCGGGGCAAGTGGGACTTTGACACGGGCATGTACTTGCGCGGCGGCGGCCCCAAGCGCCGCCAAGCGCTGAATGAGCGGATTGCAGAACGGAAGCGTCAGGTCAGTGAGCTGACAAGCAGGGTGGAAACGTTTGTAAGGGGTGAAAGAGCCACCCTTACCCTGATCGATGAAGCGTTGAACAGGGCCGTGGAGGCCACGCAAGGCGAAAACAGTGAGAACTTTTCATACTTGGAAAAATCACTGCGGCTCAAGTACTTACGCACTGTGCTGGACCGCGCCAAGGTAGACTTTCAGGCGGGGCTGGACAGTGTGTTGGAACGCCACAAATTGAAACCTGATCCGCAGGACCACCAACTCCTCGGCGCGTTTTACCGCTCACTGTGCATGATTTCGACCAATGTGCTGTTTGTTCTGAATGTTTCGGGTGGTCTCTTACGGGAGTTGCACCCGATACTGAGCGTCAGCGAACCCCATGTGCTGGATGCTGAGGACACGGTGCTGCTCAGTGGTTACAAACGTGAGTTACTGACAATACAGATGCAGCAGGTCGAAGAGTTTAAAGTGCTCAAAAATTCGCATACAGCACTCAGGGAGGTGCCGCGTGTAGGGGCCCAAATGGCCAGTGAGCAGTTCATCGGGCAATTCTTTTCGGACGCCAGTGGTGTGGATCGCGAAGGCACGGAAATGGACTTTCAGAACATGGTGCTCAGCAGTCTGCGCGACCTGGTGCCAAAACAGGTGTTCGGTGAGGTCTGGGAGCAGTTGAAAGCCATTATGGACCCGTTGGGTTTCTCTGTAGATGCTCACTCCAGGCTTGCCGACACGGCACTGTTCACCTATCGCGAGCGCATTGAGATTCTGGAGAGTGTGCGCGAGCAGTATGCCAAGGCACATGACGCGTTGGCCCTGTTGCAACTGGAGGTGGGCGATCAATTGAACATGGCTGATTACCATCGGCTGAATGAGGTGCTTGAACGGCTCAGCGCCACGGTGCAGCAGCAACTGGCTCAGGAAATCCGGGAGCATGACGAGTGGCTGCCGGAGCAGCCAAAGCCGTCTTCCTCACAGGGCACTGCGCAGCAAATTATCCGTACCCGCAAACAAGGCGTTCTGATCGGGGTAATCCGTGCTCGTGCGTCAGAGCTGGAGCCGGAAATTGTCGAGGTGATGGCTTCAACTGAGGCGAAGGAGGAGCGTTCACGCCTCACTGAACCCAAAAATCACAAGTTGGTGTTCACCCGCTCATCTGAAAATGCGTGGGAGGAGGTGCAAACGCCTATGCCTCGCCATGAGGGTCGTTCATTGGCAACCATTCGCGGGCAGTGCAATACCTTGCTGGGCAAGCTCGACGAAAAAATCAGGCTGGTGAAGACCTATTCAAGGATCTCACGGTACCCGCTGGAGCTTGAAGAAACCCTGGAAAAGGATGCGCAAAAACTGGACGTGCTGAGCGCTGAAATTGAGCGCACCTTTCCCGATGAGCCGGTGGTGGAGAAACCCAAATCGGGCACCCCGCGTTCCTTGCTCAAGCGCTTGCACGAGGGGGCCGCGCGGTTACGCGAACAGGCTCTCTGGATTCTCAAGTCGGTGCCGCCCACCACACCGGTGGTGGAGTTTTTGTTGAGCAAGGGCGAGGTCAACCTGGTACGCATCGGTCAGCGTGTGGCCTTGAAGGGCGAGCGTCAGGATGTGGTTCAGGAATATGAGGTGCGCACTCAAAAGAACCAGGTGTTGTGGTATGCGCATGTGCATTACCCCGACCTCAGCACGCCTGTTAAATCGCCGACGGCAGCCCATTTCAAACTCAAAAATCAGCGTTACGACAGCCAGGCCAGCCTGGCTGCCAAGGGGCAAGCGGCGACGGTGCATTACGGCAAAATCAGCGAAAAAATGCTCGATGAGCGTTTTTGGCCTTTGGAGGGGTAAACGTCGGTGGCGGGCGTAGGGTTGATGGCCTTTATGGCCTATCATTACGCCTTTCCAACAGGTGATTGATAAATGAACGATTCAAGCCAGACCTTGCCCATGGCCCTTCAAACCAGCGACATGCTGGTGATTGACGGGCTGCATGCCTGGGATTTTTCTCTGGATGAGCAGCAATTGTTGATCAAATGCATGGACGGGCGGGCTGAGAAGCGTTGGGTGTTCACCCCGGCGCAACTGGATGCGGCGGTGTTTGACGACAGCCTGCAAAGCTGGGTGCTGAACGGTGACGCGGGTGAGCACCGTCTGGTGTGCTTGAGTGCAATCAGCGGGAGCAATGATGACGACGATACAGAGGTGGCGGTTGAGGCTTAAATGGTTGCCCTTGTTGATGGCTTCCGGCTTTGGCGCGTTGTCGGCTCCGGTGTGGGCCGACAACGAACTTGACCTGTTGGTCGGCTCGTACACCCAGGGCAAGAGCCAGGGCCTTTACCGGCTGCAATTTGACCCCCGCACCGGGCATATCACGCCTGCGCCGCGGCAAGTGTTCAAGGCGGCCAACCCTTCCTGGCTGACCTTGAGCAAAGACCGGCAACGGTTGTTTGTGCTCAATGAAAATGCCGATAAGGGGGCGGCCACCAGCCTGGCGATTGCCCCTGAAACCGGGCATTTGAGCCTGGTCAACCAGGTTGGCACGCAAGGCGAGTCGCCTACCCATTCCAGCCTGAGCGCTGATGAGCGCTACCTGTTTGTCGCCAACTACGGCGCTAACACTGACCCGGGTGGCAGCCTGGTGGTGCTGCCGATCAACGCCGAAGGGCAACTGCAAGCTGTGACGCAGGTGAGCCGTCACGCCGGCAGTTTGGTCAACCCTGCCCGGCAATTGGCTTCGCATGTGCATTCGGTGGTGTCTTCCCCGGACGGCCGGTTTGTGTACGCCAGCGACCTGGGTGCCGACACCGTGTTCGTGTACCGCTACGACCCCGCGGCCAACCCTGAGCAGCCCCTGGTCCCCGCCACGCCACCCGCCGTTGCCCTGCCGCCCGGCAGTGGGCCGCGCCACTTGTTGTTCGCCCCGGACGGCAAGCACGCCTACCTGACGGCAGAAATGAGCGCGCAAGTGTTTGTGTTCGACGTCGAAAACGGTCAGCTCAAACAGCGTCAGGTTGTGGAGCTGGCGGCGGGCCAACCGGCGCAAAACCGTGCAGCGGGGGCGTTGCATGCGTCGGCTGATGGTAAGTACCTGTACGTCAGCAACCGTGGCAAGGCCAATGAATTGCTGGTCTTTGCCATCGACCCGGGCAATGGTGAGTTGACGCACATCCAGCGCCGCTCGGTGGATGGAGACCATCCCCGCGAATTCGCCCTGAGCCCCGACGGCAAGTTCCTGTTGGTCGCCAACCAGATGAGCAACGCTATTGTGGTGATTGAACGGGATCCGGTTTCAGGCCTGTTGGGCAACACCGTACAAACCCTGCCAATGGGTTCGCCGTCAGACCTGCTATTCATTAAGCGGGCGTGAGGGGGGCCATCCATGCGACTGCCGGTGTGTAGTCGATGATGAGCTTTGAGAGGCTGCGTGCGGCGTGATGCGGCACGCAGTCGTCGCGAAACCGGCGATGCGGTACACCCGGGATTCAGGTTTGCGCGTGCTGCGCAACCGATCGCAGCCTTTGGCAGCGACTACAGGGTTGTGCTGCTTTCGACTATGCGGGCGGCGGGCCCGTCGGCCGGGCCGACCATGGCGTAGTTGTAGCCTGGGCCTGACCAGTAGTCGGCCTGCAAGTCGCCGTCCCTGCGGCTGCCCCGTGGCAGCAGGCTGTTCTGCGGGCCCGGTGGGCGGATGTAAAAGCTGATGCGTTCGCCGCTGGCGTTGGTGTACAGCACCATGGCGGCCGGGCCTTGGTCGGTGGACAGCAATCGGCTGCTGACCGCCTGAAACCCTGCACCGGACAAGTCCGGCAAGCGTTCGGCCCGGCTGAAGTAGCGGTCCACCCAGGCTTGCATGGCGGTGTCTTGTGTCACGTTGTAGTCCGCGGGCAATACGCCCTGTTCGGCAAACATGCGGTGCGCCACCAGGGCATCGGTCATGGGCAGGTTGCTGGCCAGCAGTGTCATTTGCCGGGCCTGCCAGCCCCCCAGCCCCCCCACGCTCACGGCAATCAATAACACCGCCGCCGTGGCCCATTGCCGATGGGTTTGCCGACGTTGGCGCTGGCGGATGGCCGCCGGGTCGAGCGCCGGGTTGTCGGGCTGTCGCAAGGTGTCGTGCAGGGCGGCGCGCAAGGCTTGGGCGTCACGTTGCCAGGCCTGCACTTGAGCCGCGACCTCAGGGTGTGTGTGCAAGTAATGCTCAACCTGCTGGCGCTCGGCGTCGCTTAGGGCATGGTCGATATAAGCATGCAAATCCCGTTCACTGGGCGGTGTGGTGATCATTTGAGTCTCCGCAGGGCGGGGCGGGTGATTTCGCCTTCGCTGAGTTGGCGCAGGGCCTGGCGCGCGCGTGACAGCCGCGACATTACCGTGCCGATGGGCACGTCGAGAATATCGGCCACTTGCTGGTAGCTTAAGCCTTCGACCGACACCCACAGCAGCAGCGCCCGTTGTTCAGTGTTCAACTGGTCGAACGCGGCGAGGGCCGACTGGGCGAGCACCGTGCGTTCGGCCGAAGGTTGGGTATCGTCACGCCCGCTGATGAAATCGAGCATCCGCGCATAGCGGCGGGAGCGTCGGTGCTGGTCGAGAAACTGGCGGTACAAAATGGCAAACAACCACGCCCGCAAGTCCCCCTCGGGCCGCTTGCTATCCAGGTGGGTGAGGGCACGTTCCAGGCAAGCTTGCACCAGATCATCCGCGTTGCTGGCGTGGCGGGTCAACGACAGGGCAAAGCGCCGCAGGTTGGGGATGAGTTCGCGCAGTTGCTGGTCAAATGAGGTCATGGTGCCCTGCACGGTGTGGGTCAGTCGGTGTTTGATCTACAGACGACCCGGCGGGCGGGTTATTCCCGGTGGTCGAAAAAAAAGACTGAAAAAATAATCGCAACCACCCGGGAATAAGCTTCGATGGGCTACGTCTTATTGGCCTATCCCCCAAACGGCCTGTGGCCCTGGAGTGTTATATGGTAGATCAATTGCCGCCCGGACGACCCGCCAGGCCTGCGTTGAGCCGTGCCAGCGTGATGTGGCGGCTTGCGGGCATCGGTGCGGTGGTCGCTGCACTGGCCGCAGCGTTTTACTACGTCAACGGCACGCTGGACTCACAGCGCTTGCGCCCCAAAACCCTGGTCGATGCGCTGGAACATAACAACGGCGTGCACCCGGGCTATCGACGCAATCATGCCAAAGGCCTGTGCGTGGCCGGTTACTTTGACAGCACGGGCGCTGCGCAAAGCCTGTCCCGCGCGCAAGTGTTCGAACCGGGGCGCACGCCCGTGCAAGGGCGGTTTGCTTTGCCCAGTGGCAACCCGTATGCCCCGGACAGCAGTGTGCCGATCCGCAGCCTGGCGCTGCGATTCACCCAAGCTAACGGCCAGCAATGGCGCACGGGCATGAACAGCATGCCGGTGTTCCCGGTGGGCACGCCCGAGGCGTTCTATCAAATGCTGCAGGCGGGCGCACCGGACCCGGCCACCGGCAAACCCAACCCCACGGCCATGCCGGCGTTCTTTGCCGCTCACCCGGAAACCGCCGCGTTTTTACAGTGGGTCAAAACGGCCAAACCGTCCGCCAGTTTCGCCACCGAACGCTACAACGGTATCAACGCCTTTTACCTGGTGAATGCGGCGGGGCAACGTCAGGCCGTGCGCTGGAGCGTAGTGCCCGAGGGGCAAGACGCTGCCGGTACCGGTGCCCCGAACGATGCGGATTACCTGCAGCAGGATCTGGTTCGGCGGTTGGCGGCGGGACCATTGAAATGGCAACTCAACCTGACCCTGGCCGAGCCGGGCGACCCCACCGGCGACGCGAGCAAAGCCTGGCCGGACGGTCGCACCGTGATCAATGCGGGCACCCTGGTTGTGCAGCGTGCCCACGCGCAGAACAACGGCGATTGCCGCGACATCAACTACGACCCCCTGATTTTGCCCGACGGCATTGAAGGCTCGGACGATCCATTGCTGGCGGCCCGCTCGGCGGCCTATTCCAGCTCATACCAGCGCCGTACCCGTGAAGTTGATCAGCTACCTCAGGAGCCCCGCCCATGAGTGCTTCCCCCTCGCATTTCGCCCCTGTGGCGCGTTTACTGCACTGGCTGATGGCCGTGATGATGATTGCCATGCTGTTTATCGGCGCGGGGCTGGCGGCCTCGGTTTCCGAGCGCCATACGTGGTTGTTGAACCTGCACAAACCGCTGGGCATTGCGATCCTGCTGCTGGTGGTGGTTCGCCTGATCGTGCGGTTCACCACCCGGCAGCCCGCACTGCCCGCCGACTTGCCCTGGGTTCAAGTGTTGGGGGCCAAGCTGTCGCATAGTGTGTTGTACGGGTTGATGTTCAGTTTGCCGTTAGTGGGGTGGGCAATGATCTCGGCGGCCGGCGACCCGGTGATGTTGACCCACAGCCTGCAATTGCCATCGATAGTGCCCGCCAATGCCAGCGTATTTGCCCGCTTGCGCCAGGCGCATACCTTTTTGGCGTACTTACTGTTCTTTACCGTATTGCTGCACCTGGCGGCGGCGCTGTACCACGGCTGGGTCCGCCGGGATGGCGTGCTCGACAGCATGCTGCGCAAACCCCGAGGCTGAAAGATCGCGAGCAATCGAGCGTCGATCGGCTGCTCCTACAGGGCGTTTTACCACGGCTGGATTCGCCGTGATAAACCTCGGAACTGAATGAGCCCTCTGTAGGCACGAGTTTGCTCGCGAGCTTTTCAGGCCCTCACACGGTCATTTGACTTCCACGGTGCTGAGCCCGTTGCCCTGGCGCTTGACCTGGATTTGCACGGGGATGCGTTCGTGCATCTCCTGAACATGGGAAATCACGCCGACTTTACGGCCCTGGGCTTGCAGGCCGTCGAGGGCGTCCATCGCCAGTTGCAGGGATTCAGGGTCGAGGCTGCCGAAGCCTTCATCGATAAACAGCGATTCGATTTTTAACGTGCTGGAGGCCATTGACGCCAGCCCCAGGGCCAAGGCCAGCGACACCAAAAAGGTTTCACCGCCGGACAGTGAATGCACGGAACGCAGTTCGTCGCCCATTTCGGTGTCCATCACCAGCAGCCCCAACAGGCTGCCGCCGCGTTTGAGGCGGTAGCGGCGCACCAGTTGGCGCAACTGGGCGTTGGCGTGGTGCACCAGCAGGTCGAGGTTGTAGGCCTGGGCGATTTTGCGGAATTTATCCCCCGTGCCTGACCCGATCAGGTCGCTGAGCCGTGCCCATCGCTGCCATTCGTCATTGGCCTGGTGGATGCGTAGGCTCAGGGCCTGGTTGGCCTGTTGGCGGCGTTCATCTTCACGCTGGCGAGCACGCAGTTCGGCGCTGTGCTGTTCGCTGGCCGCCAGTTGCCCGTGGACCTCCAACAGGGCGGCTTCGAGGGCGTCGCTGTCGAGGTTGCCGTTGGCCTGGGCCTGATGCTGTTGCAGGCGCTGCTCGCGTTCGTGCAACAAAACACGGGCTTGCTCGACGGCTTTTTCACTGGCCTGCAAGGTCTGGCGCAGTTCGCGCACGCGGGCTTCGTCATGGCCGAGCAAGTGTTGCAAGCGCTGATCGTCCAGCCCGGGATGCTGCGCCCGCCACCCGGCAACCTGTGCGCTTAACGTGGCGTGTTCCTGTTGCAGCGTATGCAGCCGCGTCTGTTGCGCCTTGAGTTCGGCGGCCAATTGAATCAACTGGCTCGCGGTGGCCTGGAGCGCTTCGCTGGCCTGAGCCTGGGCGTGGCGGGTGTGTTCGACGGCCTGTTCAAGCTGCTGCTGCCAGACCTCTGCGCTGGCGTAGTCACCGAGCAGGCTTTTGAGGCTTTGCTCGCAGGCCTGTTGCTGGGTGGCTGATTCGGCCACCTGCTGGTGCAGGCTGTCCCGTTGTTGCAGGTGGTGGGCCTGCCGGTCTGTTTCGCGCTCGATTTTCTGGGCGCGTTCAGTGTGCTCGGCCTGTTCGTCACGCTGCTGTTCCAACTGCGTCAGGCGCTGGCTGACCTGTTGATCCAGGGCCATGAAACAGGCGGAGGGCGTGTCGCACAGGGCCGCAAAGGTGGTCGCGGGCAACAGGCCCTCAAACGCGTCCTGCTGCTCTTTGAGTTGCTGAGCATCGGCCTTGAGGTGCACCTGTTGCTCGGCCAATTGGCGAGTGGCCTGCTGGTGGGTGTCGGTGCTGCGCTGGATGTGCTGTTGCAGGCCGGCGGCTTCTTTTTGCAGGTCGAGCAGCACGTTCTGGCGCGCTTCGTCCTGGCTGATGCTGTGCTGCAATTGGCTCAGACGCTGGTTCAGCCATGATTCGCGCTGGGTCGGGGCCTGGGCTTGCCACTCGGTGAAGCGCGGGTGCGCTTCAAGGTGCGGCACCAACGCCTGCTGCTCTTGATGGAGGTGCTCGTGTTGCTGCAAAAATTCTTTTTGCTGGGCAATCAGCCCGCCGACTTTTTCACGTAATTGCGTCAGGGTTTCCTTGAGCCCATCGACCTCCTGGCGGGCGTTGGCTTCTTCCTGTTCGTCATGACGGCCGAGGCTGTGCAGCAGCCCTTCGGGCTGGTGGTACGGGTGCTCGTGGCTGCCGCAGACCGGGCACGGCTGCTCGTCCAGCAACTGCCCGCGCAGTTCTTCAACACTGGCGCTGCGCGCCAGCCGCTGGCGTTCCAGCAATTGGCGAGTGGTGTGCAGCGCCTGTTCGGCCCGTTCCAGCCGGGCTTTGGTCTGAATGCCTTGTTGGCTGAGGCGCTCGCGCTCCTGCTGAACACTGAGCTGTTTGTGTTGCACGTCTTGCAGGCGGGTGTCCAGCGCCTGCTGGCTGGCGCACAGGCGTTGCAGGTCTTCGAAGGCGCGCTGCTGCTGGCGGTTGGCAGTGAGCAGGCTGGCCAAGGTTTGCACTTGTTCGTTGATGGCCTGGGGTTCGGCCTGAGCCTCCTGGAACAGAATTTCCAGGGTGTTGCGCAGGGCGTTGAGCTGTTGCGCGGCTTCGGCGGCGCGCTGCTCAAGGGCGGGCAACTCCTGCTGGCCGGTGTGCAGGGTGTTGCTCAGGCGCACCAGCTGTTGCAGCCGTGAACGGTAAGCGTCCCAGGCCCCGGCCAAGGGGGCCAGTGCGTGGCTCTGTTCCAACTGCGTGGCCAAGGCCGCGAGCTGCGCCGTGCCGTGTTGTTGGCGGTCGATCAGGGTGTTCAGTGCCTGCTGGCCGTCACGGCACGCCTGTTCGGCGTGCTGCTTGAGCGCCTGCTGTTGGCTGAGTGTGTCATTCAGGCGTGTGAGGGTGGCCTGTTCCAGATGGGCCTGTTGCAGGCGCGGGGCGTTGTCGCGTTGTTGCGCTTGCGCCTGGCTGGCAGCCTGTTCTGCCGCTTCAAGCGCCTGTTGCAGATGGCTTTGGCGCTGGGTCAGGTCGGCGTGCTGGCGGGTTTGCGCTGCAATCTGCTCGGCCAGCGGCGTCCGTTGCGCGTCCAGCTCGGCCAGCCGGGCGAACTGATGGCGCTGTGGGGCCAGTTGCTCCAGCAGGTCGAGGGTTTCACGCGGCTCGGCCTGGGCCTGCCAATGGTTTTGCGCCTGTTGCAGCTGCTCGGCGGCACTGAGCTGTTGCGCCTGTAATTCGTGCAGGGCCTTGAGCCAGGTGTGCTGCTGTTCCAGTTGCTTGAGCTGCACCTGTTGCTGTTTAAGGTGCTGTTGGGCCTGGGCGTGCTGCTGGTCCAGCTCGGCACGGGCCTCGGGTTCCAGCGGCGTGAGCCCTACCGCCTGGTCTTGCAACAGCTTGTGGGCTTCCTTGGCCTCTTTGGCCTTGTCGAACGCGCGCTTGCCCAGGCGCGTATAGAGTGCGGTGTCGGTGAGCTTTTCCAGCAGTTCGCTGCGCTCGTTGTCGTCGGCCTTGAGAAAGGCGCTGAACTCGCTTTGGGCGAGCATCACCGCGCGGGTGAACTGTTCGAAGTTCAGCCCCAGGCGCGCTTCGAGCTGGACTTTGTAATCGCCTTTCTGGCTGGCCAGCAGTTGGTCGCTGTCCAGGTCGCGCAGGCTCTGGCGGCTGGCCTGAAGCTTGCCGGTGGCTTTTTCACGGGCGCGATTGGCCTCCCAGCGGGCGCGGTAACGACGGCCGTCGATGCCCAGGAAGTCGACTTCGGCAAAGCCTTCGCCGGTGCCTCGGCGCAGCAGGGTGCGCGGGTCGCCGGTGGCGATTTCACCGTCGGCATCCGGCACCTTGGCGTCACGGCCGGTGTTGTTCAGGCGCGGTACGGCCCCGAACAGAGCCAGGCACAGGGCGTCAAGCAAGGTGCTTTTACCGGCACCGGTCGGCCCGGTAATGGCAAACAACCCGGCACTGGCCAGCGGCTCGGCGGTGAAGTCCAGCTCAAAGGGGCCGGCCAGCGAGGCAAGGTTTTTCAGGCGAATGGCGAGGATTTTCATGGCTGTTCACCTTCCAACTGCACGTCTTGCACCAGCACGGCAAAGTCCTTGAGCGTTTGTTCGCAGGCTTCGCTGCCGTAGCTGTCCAGCCAGGCGCGGCTGAACAGTTCCTGGGGGGTCAATTGGTCGAGGTCGATCAGCCCGGCACTGCCGTCATCGCTCGTGCTGCGGCCCGCCCCGGCGTATTCGGCGCTGATGCGCACCAGCCGCACCGACTTGCCTTGCAGGGCCGTCTCGATTTGCTGGCGCAGGTCGGGTTGCGGCTCGTCCAGCACCACGCGCACTTCAAGCCATGGCTGGCGCTGGGTGTCAGCCAGCAGGTCGACGTCGGGCAACTCGGCCACTTGCTCAAGGATCGCCGCCAGCGGTGCCGGGCCCATGCGTTGCAGGTTGACGGCGCGAGGAATCACGCGTGGCTCGACGCTGACCAGGGTTTCGCCGTCCAGCCGCACGTCGAGAATCTGGTGCACGTAGCCGATTTCGGAGAACGACAGCGGGATCGGTGAGCCGCAATAGCGGATGCGCTCTTCACTGTTGACCCGCTGCGGCTTGTGCAAATGCCCCAGCGCGACATAGCTGATGCTGGGGCCGAACAGGCTGGCGGGCAGGGCTTCGGCGTTGCCGATGATCAGGCTGCGCTCGGAGTCTTCTGAGACGGAACCGCCCGCCATATGGGCGTGGCTGATGGCAATCAGCGCCTGGCCGGGCTGGCGCTTGGCAGTGGCTGCCGCGATCAGCCATTCATGCACCTGGCCAATGCCACGCAGGTAGTCATCGCCCAGGTGCGCGCCAGTGACTTCGGCGGGGCGCAAGAAGGGCAGTGCCAGGCACCAGGCGGCGATGGCACCGCTGGCGTCAGGCAAGGGGATCAGCAGGCGTTCGGCGTCCAGTTGCCCATCGTCGAGCCACAGCACCCGGCCCAGTGCATGGGCCCGCAAGCGGCGCATCAACGGTGCGGGCAGTTCGATGCGCGACCCCGAGTCGTGGTTGCCGGCGATCATCACGATGGTCAGTGTGGGGTGTTGCTCGTGGGCGCTGACGATAAAGTCGTACAGGCGTTCCTGGGCTTTGACCGAGGGGTTGACGGTGTCGAAGATGTCCCCGGCAATCAGCAGAACGTCCGGGCGTTCACTGGCCAGCTGGGCGAGTAGCCAGGCCAGGAAACAGGCGTGTTCGAAGTCGCGTTCCTGGCCATGGAGGCTTTGCCCCAGGTGCCAGTCGGAAGTGTGAAACAGGCGCATGAGAGAGTCCGTAAAAGTGTCCCCGTAGGAGCGAGCTCGCTCGCGATCTTTTGATCTTTAAAAAATCGCGAGCAATCGAGCGTCGACCGGCTGCTCATACAGGGCAGAAATTATTTGGGGTAGAGCGGCGGCAGGCTGCTGGGCTCACTGCCTGTCTCTTGTTCGCGTTCGGTGGCCGGGATGCTGCCGATGGCTTTCCACAGTTCTTCACCTTGCCAGTACTGGCCGGTTTCGCTGTACAGCGCGCCATTGAGCCCGTCGAGGGCGTCCGAAAGCAGTACAAAGCGGGCGGCCATATCCGCCAGGGTTTCCGGTTGTTGCCGGGCCCAGGCGTCCAGCGCCTGGCGAGTGGCCTGGGGGTCGTTGGCCAGGCACGCACGTTTGAGGTCATCGAGCAGGCTGCGCGGGCTGGGTCCGGTTTGTGCTGCACGCAAAATGGCCGGTTGCCGGCGGGCGCGCCACCACAAGCCAACGCCGGCCAGGGTGGTGCAGGCGAAAAACAGGGTGCTCAGTTGCCAGAGCCACAGCGGCGAGGTGGCCGTGAGCGACGAGGACGCGGCGTTGACCTGTGTTTCGACGGCCTGATTCGGGTTGGCCGCCACCTGCAACGTGCGGGCGGGCAAGTAAGTGCGCTCCAGGCGGTCGACATGGGTGTTCCACCACACCACTTCCACGGCGGGCAGCTCGACTTGGCCGACGCGCGTAGGCACCAGGGCTTCGCGTTCTTCGCGGCTGCCAATCAAACCGTTTTCGGTGATCTGGTTGCTCAGTTGTGGCATGTCGGGGTAGCGCCGCAAGCTGTTGACGTCGGTGGCGGGCAGGGCCGGCAATTGTGCGCTGGACAGGCCTTCGGCCTTGAGCGTGAGGGTGCGGGTCAGCGAATCTCCGACCTGGCAATGGTCGGGCTCGGGGTTCCAGGTCTCGCTGAGGCTCAAGCTGCGGGCCGGCAACCACGGCGCGGTGGCCGGGTAGTTCTCCGGCTTGGGCTTGACGTTGAGGGTGACCTCGGTGGAACTGATGTGCACCAGTTTGCCCGGTTTGGGGCCCAGCGGGGCCGGGGTGCTGGCGGGTTGGCTGTCGACCTGGGTGGCGCTGAAGGTTTGCGCCGGGATGACCAGTTCGCCGCTGTGCTGCGGGTACACGCCATAGCGCACTTCAATCACGCCGTGGCGCACGCCGTTGATCATTTTCTCGTAGGTGCGCGGCTCGCCCAGTTGCTCAACGAGGGCGTCGGGCACGTGCATCGGGGTCAGGCTGCTGTCGTCGTAGAGTGCCACTGAGTGGTAGAGGCGCAGGGTCAGAATGGCCTGGGCCTGGACGTACACGCTGGGCTGATCAAGGCTGACTTCGCTGAAAATCGGGGCCAGCTCGCTGTCGCTGGTGGCACCTTGGGTGACGGTCAGCGTGATCGGCAGGCTGCGGGAGTCGCCCACTTGCAACGGCGGCAACGTCAGCGTGCCGGTTTGCCGGGGTTGCAGGGTGATGATCCAGCGGGTGCCGGCTTTATTACTGTCACTGAGGTTGGTGAGCTGGTTGACCTGGCGGGTGCCGCGCACTTCGAACAGGTTGTCCAGTGGGGCCAGGTCCGGTTTGCCAAATTGCGTGGCGTCGGTGGACTCCAGAGTCAGTTCCAGGGTTTCGCCCAGGTTGAGCTGATCGCGGTCGACACTGGCCACCAGGCCTTCGCCATGGGCGCTCAAGGACCAGCTGCATAGCAAGAGAAGCAGGGCGCAGATGCGGTTCATTGGGGCGTGTCCTGATGCTGCTGTTGTTCGTACCAGAATTTGCGTCGCAACAGTTCGCTGGGGTTGTCAGGGATCTGTCTGAGCCATTGTTCCAGCGCCTGGCGGTGTTCGTCATCGAGGGTGTCGGACGTGGCGGCAGGCGGCGCGGTGGTGGGTTCATCGGGTTCGTCACCCGGCTCGGCGGTGTGCGGTGACGGTTGGGGTGCGTCGTCGCTGCCGGCCTGTGCGGCGGGGTCGGTGGCCGTCACACTGTGTTCCTGGGGTTGCTGCTCGCCGCTGGCGCTGCTGGTGCCGGTGCTGATGGACGGCTCGGGCTCGTCAGGCGGTTTGGCGTCGGTGTTGGCGGGCGGCTCGGGGGTGTTGTCGACGCGTTGCTGTTCAAGCAACTGCTCGACCAAGGCTTTGTTGTGTGCGGCTACCTGCAGGTCCGGTTGCCGTTCCAGGGCTTGCTCGTAGGCATCGATGGCGGCTTCGAGTTCACCGTTCATGGCCAGGGCGTTGCCGCGGTTGTAGTGGGCGCTGGCGGTGTTGGCTTCGGCGAAGCGCTGGGCGGCACCGGCATAGTCGCCCGTCTGGTAGAGCGCAATACCTTGCCACTGCACGTCTTCAAAGTGCTGTGCCGCTTGCAGCGGTTTTTTTTGTTCCAGCAAACGCTGGCCCTGTTGGTCGGGGCGCAGCCAGAGGTCGGTGAAGCTCAGGGCATAGCTGGGTTGGGGCAACATAAACAATAGCGGTAAACAGAACAGCCAGCCCCGGCGCCCGGCACACGCGGCCAGCAGCAACAGGGGCAGCAGCAACCAGTAACCCTGATCGGCCCATGTGTCGAGGCGCAGGGTCTGGCCGTCTTCCCGCACCCGAGAAGGCCCTTCCAGCAGGCCCAGGCCGCGCAAGTCGTTGTCATCGAGCCGCGCCTGACGATAGCGACCGTTTACGTCCCGGGCGAAGGCTCGCAGGCTGGGGCTGTCGAGGCGCGGCAACAGAATCGCGCCCTGTTCGTCCTTGAGCAGTTGGCCGCTCTCGTCCATGACCGGCGCCCCTTCACGGCTGCCGACGCCGAGCATCAGCAGTTGCGGCGCGTGGCCACTCAAGGCCTCGCGGATGCCGTTGCGTTCTTGTTCGGACAGCGCCGAGGTAATCAACAGCAGGCGGCCTTGCCCCAAGGCACCCTGATCCAGCAGTTCAACGGCTTTGGCCACCGCGAGGTCAGCGCGATGGCCCGGCTGCGGCATGATCGAGGGTTTGAGGGCTTCGAGCAGGTTACGGCTGGTGGCCAGGTCGTCGGACAGCGGCACCAGCGTGTGGGCGCTGCCGGCGTACACGATCACGGCCGTTTGCGCATCGGCGCGGCTTTGCAACAGGTCGTACAGCTTGCGCCGGGCCTGCTCCAAGCGGTTGGGCGAGGTGTCGGTGGCGAGCATGTCGGGGGTGAGTTGCAGCATCACCACCAGCGGGTCGACGGGTTTTTGGCTGACCTGTTCAAGGCGTTGCCAGCTCGGCCCGGTCAGTGCCAGCACGGCCAGCAGCCAGGCCAGCCCCAGCAGCACCCACGGCGACTTGCGGTCACGGCTGTCGCCGGCGCTGAGCAAGGCCTGATGAAACGCTTTGGGCAGGATCATCTGCCAGCGCCCGATGCGCTTTTTGCGGTGCCAGAGTTTCCACAGCAATACGCTGAGCAGCGGCAGGGCCAGCAGCCACTCGGGGCGCAACGCGTGGGGCCACAGCGCGTTCATCGGCGTGTCCGCAGGCGCAGGCGTTTGAGCCGGCTGCGCCAGTGGGTGTGTTGTTGCACGACGTGTTCCTTGCTGAGCCAATGGCGCAGCGGGTGGTTGGGCCAGCGTTCGCGGATGACCAGCAGCACGCTCAGCAGCAGGGCACCTGCCAGTGGCCAGGGGTAGAGTGCGCGCGTAGGGCGCGCCTGAGTGGGTTGCTGAGCCACGGGTTCGAGTTGGTCGAGGGTGTCTTTGATCGCGGCCAGTTCCTGACCATCACGGGCGCGGAAATACTGGCCGCCGGTGATCTGGGCAATGTTCTGTAGTTCGGCTTCATCCAGATCCACGCCGGGGTTGAGGCCGAACACGCCTTGGGCGCTGCTGTCCTGGGGGTCGGCACCAATGCCGATCGGGTAGATCCGCACGCCTTCCTCGGCTGCCAGCCGGGCGGCGGTCAACGGGGCGATCTGGCCGCCATTGTTCGCGCCGTCCGTGACCAGAATCAGCACGCGACTCTGCGCCGGGCGTTGGCGCAGGCGTTTCAGGGCCAGGCCGATGGCGTCGCCAATGGCCGTGTTCTTGCCGGCAATACCGATGCGCGCTTCGTCGAGCCAGGTACGCACGGTGTGGCGGTCGAAAGTGAGCGGTGATTGCAGGTACGCCTGGCTGCCGAACAGGATCAAGCCCACGCGGTCACCTTCACGGTTTTCCAGAAAGTCCCCGAGCAGGGTTTTCACCAGGTCAAGGCGGGACAGGTCTTCGTTTTGCCAGTGCATGTCCGGGAAATCCATGGAGCCCGACACATCCACTGCCACCAGCAGGTCGCGGCCACTGGCGGCAATCGGCAGCGGTTCACCGAGCCATTGCGGGCGAGCGGCGGCCGTTAACAGCAGCAACCAGAGCAACCAGTACGGCGCTTGCTGGCGCCAGGAGGGCAACGTGCTGCGGGCCTTGCGCCGGGCCAGCTCTTCAAGGTCGGCTAAAAAGCTGACCTTCAGCGCGGCTTCGCCACTGTCGGCGGGCGGCAGGATGCGCCGCATCAACCACGGCAGTGGTAGCAGGGCGAAGAGCCAGGGCCAGGCGAACTCAAACATGTTTGCGAATCCAGATCTCTACCGCTTGATTGAGCCCGGCGATGGCCTTGTCATCGAGTGTGCACTCGGGTTTGTAAGCGCCTTCGACCAGTACCATCCAGCGGGTCAGCCCGGCGGCCGGGCAGCGGTTGTCCAGAAACGCCAGCCATTTGCGGCCATTGAGCGTGTGGCTCTGGCTGTAGGGGTAATGGTTGCGGCACAGGCGTTTGAGCAAGCCGTTGAGTTGCTGCAGCCAGGCCCCGGCGTGTGCGCCGTCGTAGGGTTTGGCAAAGCGCGCGAGTTCTTCGAGGGCGGCCATGCGCACCGGGTCCAGCGGCTGCTCGACAGGCTCAGGCGGTTGTCGGCCCGGCAGGTAACGGCGCAGCCACCACAGGCCGCCAGCCACGGCGGGGATCAGTACCAGCAGCAGCCACCAGCCCGGTGCGAACGGCCATATGCCAATGGCGGGAGGGTCAATCAGCGGGTGCAAGTGCTCAAGGCCTTTCATAGCGGTTTGCCGGGACGTTTGGCGTTCAGGTATTCACGCAGTTGTTCGATCATTTCGCTTTGGGTGCTGAGGGGCATCAACAGCACCCGTAATTTTTGCGCCAGAAGCTCCCAGCGGGCAATACGCGCCTCCGCTTGGGCGCGGTAGGCTTGGCGCACATCATAGCTGAGCGTGTCCAGTTCCAGTTGGGCACCGCGTTCGGCAAAACGCAACAGCCCGGCGGCGGGCAAGGCGTGGTCAAGGGGATCGGACAGCGGTAGCAGGATCAGGTCGCAGTGACGGGACAGCAGGCTCAGTTGCTGCTCGGCGGCATCGGTCAGGGCCCGTTCATCGCAGATGACGATCACGAGGCTGCCGGGGCGCAGCACTTCACGGGCCCGAATCAGGGCCATGCCCAGCGCATCGCGGTCGGACTGCACTTCGGTGTGCAGCGACTGGTTAACCCTTACCAGGCGGTTGAGCAGTTGCAGCAGGCTTTGTTTACTGCGCCGGGGTTTAATCTCGTAATGCTCATGGTCGCCGTACACCAACCCGCCGACACGGTCGTTATGGCCCAACGCCGCCCAGCCGATCAGGCTGGCCGCCTGGGCGGCCAGCACCGATTTGAACATCAGGCCCGAACCGAAAAACAGCCGGCGGCTTTGCTCGGCCAGGATGAAAATCGGCCGCTCGCGTTCTTCATGAAACAGCTTGGTGTGCGGTTCCTGGGTGCGCGCCGTCACCCGCCAATCGATGGTGCGTACATCGTCCCCGGCCTGGTACACCCGCACCTGATCGAAATCGACCCCGCGCCCGCGCAGTTTTGAGTGGTGCAAGCCCACCAGCGGGCTGCGCTGGCCGGGCGAGGAAAATAATTGCACTTCGCGCACCCGATGGCGCATCTCGATCAGTTCGGCGAGGGTGACGCGGATACCGGGTTCGGCGGGCAAGGGGGTGGTCATCGGTCAGGCAACGGCCACGACATCGAGGATGCGCTGCACCACGCGGTCCTGGTCGATCCCGGCGGCTTCGGCTTCGAACGACAAAATGATCCGGTGGCGCAACACATCGAACAGCACCGCCTGAATGTCTTCGGGGCTGACGAAATCACGGCCAGCCAGCCAAGCATGGGCGCGAGCGCAACGGTCCAGAGCAATCGAGCCGCGCGGGCTGGCCCCGTAGGCAATCCAGTCGGCCATTTCGGGGTCGAATTTACCGGGGGTGCGGGTGGCCATGATCAGTTGCACCAGGTATTCCTCCACGGCATCGGCCATGTACAACCCGAGGATTTCCTTGCGCGCCGCAAAAATCGCCTGCTGGCTGACCCGGCGTTCGGGTTTGGTTTCGCCATTAAGGGCTTCGCCACGGGCCTGTTGCAGAATGCGCCGCTCAACCGCTGCGTCGGGGAAGCCGATTTTAACGTGCATCAAAAACCGGTCGAGCTGGGCTTCGGGGAGCGGGTAGGTCCCTTCCTGCTCAATCGGGTTTTGCGTGGCCATCACCAAAAACAGCGGCGACAGCTCATAGGTGCTGCGCCCGACACTGACCTGGCGCTCGGCCATCGCTTCCAGCAAAGCGGACTGCACCTTGGCCGGAGCACGGTTGATTTCGTCCGCCAACACCAGGTTGTGGAAGATCGGCCCCTGCTGGAACACAAAGCTGCCGGTTTCGGGGCGGTAAATCTCGGTACCGGTGATGTCGGCTGGTAACAGGTCGGGGGTGAACTGAATGCGATGGAACTGCGCTTCTATCCCTTCGGCCAATTCTTTAATGGCTTTGGTCTTGGCCAACCCGGGCGCGCCCTCCACCAGCATATGGCCGTCGGCCAGCAAGGCAATCAGCAGGCGGTCGATGAGTTTTTCCTGACCGAGAATCTGCGTTGAGAGAAAGGTTCGCAGCGCGAGCAGCGCTTCACGATGTTCCATCGATGACTGTCCTAAAAAGGAGACCTTGGGCGTAAGAATTATGCCGGGGCTGGGGGCGATACTTTAATCCATTGCAGGCCTGTCGGACTAATGGCTGGGGGGCTTTTTTGCGCAAATAAACGAAATGGACAGGGTTGTTGAGAATGGTACGCATCTGTCTCGCCGGCGAGTGCGTGCTTGGGTGGTCAGAGGTGCGCAAGCAGGGGGCGGGCCTAGAGTGGACGCCTAAGCGGTAGTCGCTATTTAAAGCCGCCAACTATCTGTAGGTGTATTCCTACAGATCTCTAAGCCTATTCTTGCTAATGCGTAGGGTTAGTTTGATGTTTGCTGTAGGTGTTTGTAGGTAAAGTTCGCCGCATGTTGCAAACAACGTAAGTTCTCATCCACGCAATTATGAATAAGGTGAACGATCATGAAAGGCAAATTTAACGGTTCCATGAAAAAAAATCTGACACTCTCGGCCTGTGCATTGGCGATGTTGGCGGCCACTTCAATGCCTGCACTGGCTGAGAGTGTTGAGTTGGCAGTTAAAGGCACTATTATCCCGGCGGCGTGCACGCCTAGCATTACGGGCGAGATTAATTATGGCAATGTGACGGCGGAACAGTTGAGTGCGACTGATTACACCGTACTGGATAAAAAAGAAGTGGACTTCGCGATTAATTGCGACGCGCCGGTCAAAGTGGCTATTAAAGCGATTAATGGGCAGCCAGGCACGGTAGCGGGTGGGAGCTCTGTGGTTACAGATGGCAGTCAAAAATCTCCAGTTGATCTTTTGGGTATGGCAACACCACAAATCGTCGGTTTGGGTGTTGATGAGGGCGATAAAAATATTGGTGGGTATGCTGTTGGTCTGGTTGCCTCAGGGTTGTCAGCGGACGGTCAGGGTTTGACAGTCAAAATAAATCATGATGGGACAGGTCGCGACTGGGGCATCACTAGTGGTGATATTGTTTCTTTATTTGTGAATACAGTCACTCACTCTATTTACTCATGGTCGGCTTCACCTGGCGCTAATCCAGGTGCAATTAAAGACCTCACTGGCAAGTTGGCAGTGCAGGCGTATCTGAACAATACTGATGAACTTAAGGTTGATAAGGCCATCCAGTTGAACGGCTTGACCACGATTGAATTGGTTTACTTGTAAGTGTGTGGGTCGCGTTATAGATTGAATATTGTTCTGTGGCGCGACCCACGATTCTCCGTTTTAATGAACTTATCTTGATTTGACTGTAAAAACGGCATTGCCGGTTTTAACTGTCTTTAATGAATGAGCGAGAGCGAAATGAAAAACTTCAAGCTGTCTTTTTGCGTCGTGACCTTGATGGCCGTTACTTCCACACAGGCTATGGCTGAAAGTGTTGAGCTGGCTGTTAAAGGCACTATCATCCCGGCGGCGTGCACGCCTAGCATTACGGGCGAGATTAATTATGGCAATGTGACGGCGGAACAGTTGAGTGCGACTGCTTACACCGTGCTGGATAAAAAAGAAGTGGACTTCGCGATTAACTGCGATGCGCCGGTTAAAGTGGCTATCAGGACCATTAATGGGCAGCCTGGTACGGTGGCGGGTGGCGGGCCAATCTTGGCAAATACCAGTCAGCAATCGCCAGTTGATCTTTTGGGTATGGTAAAACCCACTATAGTTGGCTTGGGGGCTGATGGTGAGGACGCTATTGGAGGGTATGCTATTGGTCTTGTTACGGCCGGTATGACAGCGGACTCTGAGGATATGAAACCTAAATACAGCACAGACAACGGTAGCAAATGGACTAGCTCGCTTGACAGCATTTCCAATTTGTACAGGGTTACCACGGCAGGTACTGCTTTGCTGTATACATGGAATTTGGATGGCGTGCTAGGGGCTGCTGCGATCAAAGACTTTTCCGCCAAACTCGCCGTTCAAGCTTATTTGAATAAGAAGTCAGAGCTTGATACTGGCAAGGCTATCCAACTGAACGGCTTGACCACGATTGAATTGGTTTACCTGTAAGCATCTGAATAGCGTCATGGGGTCGATATTACTCTAAAGTGCCTTTGACAGCCCACTGACGGGCGCATTATCCCAATCTGCAAGGTTGCGGTTTAAGTGTTTGCCCCGGCCCTGCCGACTTTTAGTGTTTTCCATAGAAGAGTGAGTCCTACATGAAAAATCTAAAGATGCCTGCTTGTGCCGTGGCTTTGCTGGCTGTTATCTCTACATCAGCCTTGGCTGAAAGTGTTGAGTTGAGTGTTAAAGGCACCATTATCCCGGCAGCGTGTGCGCCGAGCATTACGGGCGAAATTAATTACGGCAATGTGACGGCTGCACAGTTGAGTGATACTGAATACACCGTGCTGGATAGAAAGGAAGTGGGGTTCGCGATTAACTGCGGTGGGCCGGTCAAAGTGGCTATTCAGGCCATTAATGGTCGGCCGGGTTCAGTGGCGGGCGGTGAAGAGGTGGGTGACAACAGTCTCGCTATTTCTCCGGTGGAGTTGTTAGGTAATCCGGAAATGGTGGTGGCAGGTTTGGGCACTCATAACGGGGATAAAATAGGCGGGTACACCATCGGGCTGTTGACTGATACGCTCGAAGCAGATGGTAATAAAATGTTCATGAAATTGCGTCGCATTAGTGATGGCTGGTCTGCGTATCCTGCGGGCAGTATTACGCCTCTATACTATCAGTATCATGTATTTGATGATGTTTTAACCTATTCGTGGGCGGATTCACCTGCGACGGAAACGCCGACGGCAATAACAAGTCTCAGCGCACAGTTTGTCGTTCAGGCGTACTTGAATAACACCTCAGCACTGGGCACCAGTGAGGCTGTCCAGTTGAATGGGCTTACCACCTTTGAGCTGGTTTATTTATAATTCCACGCGTCAGATTCAAACGACTGTCGCTGCTTCATTTGAGTGTTCGGGTGTTTGGCGAGTCGTAAGAAAGCTTGATGAGTTCCATCGTTTGGGTGATTTTCTACGTTGCCAAACTATTCGCTGCCTGGAAAATATTGTTAACTGCTGATCGCAGTGGGTGTATATTTCTGTGTGGTTCGCAAAAAGCCGTGGACTCAACTACAGTTTGATTCAGTGCTGTTTTTTTTTTGCTCCAATAGTTGTTTTGCGATGGTGTGTTTTGCAGCGGTGTTAAATGAATTGATTGTGTGTTTTGATTCGTTTGGATGAATTGGTTTTAAAGTTTTTTGAGATAATTGACCTGGCAGGGTGAAATTGTCGTTTACGAGTGAGTACTCTCATTATGAACTATAAGCGCGTTCTGGCTGGCAGTCTGCTTATCCTTGCGGCGCACTCACTGTCGGCGAGCGCCGAAAGCGTGGACTTGCGGGTCATGGGCACGCTGATTCCGGGTGCCTGTGCGCCGACGTTGGGCAACAGCGGTGTTATTGACTACGGTTATATTACGGCGGATAAATTAAGCCCGGATGCTTATACACCGCTAGAGGTCAAATCGCTGGAACTCACGATCATCTGCACGGCACCTGCCAAGGTTGCTATCCAGGCAGTTAATGGTCGACCTGGCACCGTAGCCGGTGGCGCTGAAAACGGGGTATCCCTTGCTGCTCCGTCACCTGTAGCACTCTTTGGCGGTATCTTTCCAGCCGTTGTAGGGCTAGGGCTTGAGGGGGCGACTCCCATTGGAGGTTATGCTTTAAGAGCGGTAGCGGGAAGTTTTAGAGCCGATGGAAATGAGGTCGTCAATATTTGGCAAAACTCCGATAATGAGTCGGATAATTTGGATCTCACCACGAATATCATTACTTTATATACCACCAACTCGGTCTTTCGTTATATCTCCTGGGCTGTGCCAGGCACTGAGCTACCTTTTGCATTTACGGTGCTTAATGGGCAATTGGAAGTCCAGGCGTATATCAATAAGAGTGAGAGCTTGGACTTGAGTAGTGCCATTCAGTTGGACGGCCAGACCACGATTGAGATTGTCTATCTTTAATATCTATAGCCGTTTTTCGATATTAATAGCTAATGCGTCAGCTGCGGTTCTCTGTCGCGCATAGTTTGCATTTTTTATTTTAGGGTGACGCTGTAATGAAAATATTCAGGTTGTTGGTGGCGAGTGTGTCTGTCTTCTTACTGTCGCCTTTTTATGCTCAGGCAACCGGTATGGTGCCTGAAACCTCCGTGGTTATTGTTGAGGAGGGCGATGGTGAAGGGGCTATCAATATCAAAAACACGGATGCCACGCCCGTGATGTTGTTAACCACGCTGGCTTATACCGCTGACGATACACAGCCGCTGTTAAACGTGACGCCCCCGGTAGCACGGGTTGAGCCGGGTAAAAACCAGCGGGTGCGTTTTATCCTGACCACTAAAGAACCGTTGAAAACAGAGCGTTTGCAACGTGTGATCTTTGAAGGGATGCCGTCGCAACAAAAAGGCAAAAGTGAGGTGCGCATGACCGTGCGCCAAAACCTGCCGGTACTTATTCGCCCCAAAGGCCTGGAGAAAGATCCTGCACCCTGGAAGCGCCTGGTGTGGAAGCAAAGCGGCGACAGTCTGGTGGTCAACAACCCGTCTCCGTATGTGGTGCGCCTGGGCCAAGGCGTCAAAACACTGCCGGGGGGGGGGACTGGACGCTGCCTAACAGTTATGTGCTGCCGGGCCAGACAGTGACCCTTAAATCGCAGGGCAAGAAGCCCGCAGGTGCGGCCCAGCAGGTGCAAATTTCGCCTGCCACGACCTGGGGATTCACGGTCAGCACATACGATGCCCCGCTGAGCAAATGACACATGGCACCTTCACCCACTCCGCACGGGGGCCCCGTGCCTGGATTTTTTGTTCTATCAGCGCTTTCGCTGGCATTGATCACTGTTTTGACAACATCGCCTGTGTTGATGGCCGCCGAGACTCTGGAGGCTGCTGATGAGCTGACCTTCGATTTACAGGCCCTCAAGTCCCGGGGGATTGATCCCAAGGTGGCGGAGTGGTTCCGTCATGCGCCGCGTTTTTTGCCCGGCGAAGCAGCCGCGGCGCTCACCGTCAATGGCAGTGCTCGCGGCAAGACCACGGTGCAGATCGGGCAGAATGGCCAGGTGTGTGTCGATGCCAGATTCCTGAAAGCCGCCGGTTTGATCACGCCGCCTGAGTTCCCGGAACAGGCCTCGTGTTTTGATCTGAAAACTGCATGGCCGCAGACCGAATGGCTACTGGATCCGGGCGAAGGGCGCGTGGGGCTCGTGTTGCCTGCGCAGGCGGTTGCAGCTCCGGGCATCGAGAGTGGTAACTGGACCCGTGGCGGTTTCGCCGGAATGCTCAACTACGACGCGTCTTATATGGACTCGGGTGGTGCGGCGGCGGGCGTGAAATACATGCAAATGAATACTGAAGCCGGATTCAACTTGAGCGACTGGATTGTGCGCAGTCGGCAAACCTTCTCGCGGCTGGATGGCCAAGACCGCGTTCAGCACCAGGCTGCCTATGCCCAGCGCAGCTTCACCGATATCAAGCAGGTGTTGCAGACGGGCCAAATCAGTTTGTCCAACTCGCTATTCGGTACCGGTCAGGTCTTTGGCCTTCAAGTATTTCCTGAGGCCGCCTTGCAAAGTGGCAAGGGCGGGGCAGGCCTGGTTGAAGGGCTTGCCGACAGCCAGTCCGTTGTAGAAGTCCGCCAGTCCGGGGCGCTGGTTTACAGCACGACCGTACCGGCCGGGCCTTTTCGGTTGGAGGGTTTTCCTCTGCTCAATACCCGTTCGGACCTGAATGTGACGGTCACTGACAGCAGCGGCACTAAGCGTGAATTTGTGGTGCCGGCCTCCACGCTGTTGATGAACGGTGCGGCGGTGGCTCCCGGTTTATCGTTCGGTGTCGGCAAGCTTGATCAGGAGGGCAGCAGTGAATCCCCGATCATCGGTACGGTTGCCAACGGCTGGGTGCTGAACCCCAGGACTACGCTCAGTGCCGGCCTGCTGGGCTCCACGCCTTACCGGGCAGGAGCACTGGGCCTGGATACGCAGCTGTCTGGCGCGACCACGCTTTCGGTTCAGGCCCGCACAGCGCAGGATAATCGGCACGGTACGAAGGGGCTGTCGACGACGGCTTCATTGAGTCAGCGCTTAAGCGAACGTGTGGGTGTGAGCCTCAATGTTTCCCAACAGACATTCGGTTACAGCGAGCTCAGCGATGCCTTGCAAGAGGACCAGACGTTGACCGACGGGCGCAGCCGCCAACAAGTGGGGGCCGGTATCAACTGGTCGCTACAGGCACTGGGTAACTTGTCTTTTTCATGGGCGCGGGGCAGTGCCTTTGACGGCAGCAGCACGCAGTATTTACGCGGTAACTGGAGCAAGTCGTTTGGCAAGGTGTACGTCGGCGCGAGCGTAGAGTATGACGGCGGCCGTCAGGGGCAGGATGTGAATGGCCTGAGCAGCGACGGTGACAAGCGTATTTATTTGACGGTAAACATTCCGTTTGGGGAGAGCCGTAGCGTCAGCAGTTACGCCAACAATTCGAACCGGGGTAGCCGCGCCGGGATGCGCTACAGCGACCGCAGCATTCAGGACTTCGGATGGGGTGTTTCCACGGACCGGGACTTTGAAAGCCGGCGCACGTCGACCACAGCCAGCATGGACATGGCGACGTCTGTCAGCCAGCTCAGCGCCAGTGTCAGCAGCGACTCCAATAACTTCAAGTCTTGGTCAGGGCGGGCGAGCGGGGGCGTGGTGGTCCATGACGGTGGGGTGACGCTGTCGTCACGGCGCGTCAGCGATACATTTGGTATTGCCAAGGTGGGCAATGAAGGCGGTGTCCGCGTGGACACGCCGGGTGGCACCACCTGGACTGACCGCCGTGGCTATGCCGTGTTGCCGTCCTTGAGCAGTTACAAGCAGTCGTCGATTCAGGTGGATACGCGCAGCTTGCCCAAGAATGTCGATATCGCTAACGCCTGGCAAGACACCGAGGCCGCCCGTGGTTCGGTGAGTTATGTGAATTTTGATGTGGTACGTACCCGTCGCGTATTGGTCACTGTGTTGGACCGCCAGCATCAGCCGCTGCCGCGCGGTGCCAGTGTGTTTGATGCGAAAGATGCCTTTGTGACCGTGGTGGGCGATGACGGCACTGTTTTTGTGCCGGATGCCGAGGCCGACGTTGATTATGAGGTGCAATCATCCGGGCACAAGCTCTGCACATTTACCCTTCAGTTGCCTGAAGAGGCGCAGTCCAGCGAGTTGTATGAAACCGCTGATGCGGTTTGCCGCTAACAGGAGAATGATGTGAAATTTTCAGTGCTTAAAATAGTGCTCGGGCTGGCGATGGCTCAGTCAATGACAGTGCTGGCCGCTGTTAGCACGATACTCCCGCAGATGCCCGGTACCTTGCCGGTGGACACACGCTGCGTCATTTCGGTGGGGGCTCCGGTGATTGATTACGGCAGCCTGACGCGTTGGCAGCTAGAGGAGGCCGGTAACCGGCAAACCCTGACGTTTGGCAAGCGTACGCTGATGCTGAGCGTCGTGTGCCCCTACAGCCAGTCTTTGCGGCTGGGTTTGCGCAGTAGCCATGCTGCCAATGGTGATGTGCAATATGGCAGCCGTGGAAGTCTCACGGTTCAGGTGATGGACGCGCAGGTGGACGGCCACGCCGTTCTGTTGAACAGCATCCGCCCAGAGGGTGTTATGGAAGGGGGGGCACAGCCCAGTGTGCGATGGCGGCCGGGTGAAAGCCTGGTCGCTACGCGAAATGGTCAGGTGATTGAAGGGAAAACATTTAACGCCCGCGTTGAAATTGAACCACTCCTGTCTGAAAGCGCTGCGCGCGTGTCAGGGCGCGAGGTGTATGAGTCTATGCTGTCGATTGACTTGATCAATTGAATCCAGCGGGTGCGACATCGCCCAGTTGCTCGGTGAGCAGCGCTGCGAACGCATCCCGCGCACCGTGTGAGCCACTTTCGCTGTGCCACACAAAACGATTCAGTACGGGCGTCAGCGCGTTAAAGCCATAGCGTGTTACCTGAGCTGATGATCCAAGGTGTTCAAGCATCCCTTGGGGGACGAGCGCGATGCCTGCCCCGGCGCTTACACAGCCAATAATGCTGCCCCAATTGGCGTAGGTAATCTTGTGGGTGTCGAGTTGATGCGTGTCCAGCCAGTTTTCGAGCGCGGCGCGGTAGGGGCAGCCGCGTGGCCACATAAACACCGTGTGTTGAGGCACATCATGCAGGCTTGTCAGCGGTGCGGCCTGGGCACCGGCAATGATTACCAGCTCTTCATGATACAGCGCGGTTGTAGACAGTTTGGGCTGATCGACATCGACAGCCACCACGGCACCGTCCAACCGATGATGCAGCACATCGTCCAGCAACTGTGCCCATTGGCCGGTGACCAGTTCCAGTTGCACGTGCGGGTAGCGTTGATGGAATGTGGCCAGCAATGACGGCAGTCGGCCGGTCGCGCAGGACTCGATGGCACCGATGCGCAAAGTGCCAGTGGGCACGGCCTGTGGCTGGACGGCACGTTTGGCCTGTTCGACCAGCGTGAGGATTTGCTCGGTGTAGCCGATAAAAACCAGGCCTGCTGCGCTGATGCGCAACCCCCGGCCTGAACGGGTGAACAAGGCTGTGCCCAGTTCACTCTCCAGCTGTTTGATCCGGGTGGTGATATTGGACGGCACGCAATGTAACTGCCGGGCCGCCCGCGCAATGCTGCCGCACTCGGCTACAGCCTTGACCATGCGTAACTGGCTTAACTCCATTGCTCACTCCACCAGAAGGCTGAAGTCTCTATTAAACACTTGTTGTGCAGAGGGGGCTGACAAAAAATCGGGCCTGGTCCACAGGCTCGCTGACGCACGTCAATGGGCACTGTGCTCATGAGCCCTCAGAAGGCGTGGACACGATGCACAACATAAACCCCATCAATACTATTTCGTCCAACCTTGCGCGACAGCGTTTAAACAAGCTGCCGCTTTTCGCCGCAATGGCAGCGGTGGTGCTGTGCTGGGCCTATTCCCCGATAGGTATTCACGTCGGTTTGGGCAGTTATTCGCCGGGGCACTTGGCCTTGCTTCGGTTTCTCATCGCGTCGGCCTTTATGGCGGCGGTTGCGCTGGTTTTGCGGGTTGGGCTGCCACGGCTCAGGGATGTGCCCTGGCTGATGATGCTGGGTTTTTTCGCCATTGTGTTGCATCACGTGGCGCTTAATGTCGGGCAGCGTTGGGTCAGCCCTGGGGCATCCAGTGTGTTAGCGCAGTCCGCGCCAGTGTTCAGCACATTGATTGCCCATGTCTTTCTAAAAGAGCCCGTCAGTGGCTGGCGCTGGTTGTGGGTGGGCGTCGGGTTGTCGGGCGCGCTGATGGTGATCGTGGCTGATAAAGGGGTGGGGACGTTCCATCCCCAGGGCCTGTTGATTCTGCTCGCGGCCTTGTCCTGGAGCGTTTATTTCACTTTGCAAAAGCATTATTCAAACCGCTACAGCCCGCTAACCCTTGTGTGCTACACGATCTGGGCCGGAACGTTGCAGTTGAGTGTGTATTGGCCGGGATTGTTGGAGCAGGTCATGAATGCACCGGCGCGGGTCAATGGGGCCGTGCTGTTGCTGGGGGTGTTCCCCAGTGCGCTGGCGTACCTGTTGTGGGCTTATGTGTTGGCGCATACGCAGGTTAGCCGCTCGGTGAGTGTGATGTACCTGGTGCCCCCGGTGGCGATGGTGATGGCCGCCGTTGTGCTGGGCAGCACGGTCTCCATGGGGGTGGGGGTGGGCGCGGCAATTGTGGTGGGCAGTATGCTTGCCATGAGCCGGGTGCGATAAGCCCGGCGCATGGCAACGGCGGGCGAATCAGCTCAGTTCGCTGATATAGGTGCCGGTACCGTCCAGAATGATTTTCAGCGTTTGTTCGACTTCGTCCAGGTCGGTGGCCGCCGGGTCGAAGCGGATGTCCAGGTGGTCTTCACCGTTGAACGCGTCGCTGTCTTGGGCGGCGACTTCAATCAGCAAGCGGCCCGCGCTCAAGGTGACTTTCACGCCTTCAACGGTCGAAGGGTCGTTCTCGCCCAAGGTGATATCCAGTTCATCTTCGTCGGGGTAGCGGCTCATCATGAACATTTCGCCCTGCGCGCTGAGGCAGCACAGCATGGCCAGGTTGTCTTCTTCGTCGTCGCACGGGTTGGCGATCAGGTGGTCGGTGGTCATCAGCATGGGGTAATCCTGGCGCCTGGGGCGCGGGTAAGGCGAACAAAACGCCAATTTTGCCAGCCTGCGCCTGTTTGTGCTGGGCTGAATGGCGATTTGTAGCAAATGAAGGGTAATCAGCTGTAAGCCAATTCCTTGTTTGATGTCTGATTATCAGGCGTTTTTATGAAGTTTTATGGCCTGTGGCTGCTAGGGTTGTTCTATGGCGGGCCGTTGTGTTTCGACACGATGACCGAATATGTCGCCGCATCGCAAGCAGGCTGTACCGCGCACTCGTTAAGCTGCACCCGGGACCGTTATGTGTAAAGACACAGCCGCTCGTTGGGCAGTCGTTTTTACAGATAACCCTTCTGGAATGTGGGTGTGACCCCAGGTTCACGCCTGGCTTCATCACCTTGTCACGCTGTGTTTTCAAGGTGTACTGCCACGATGCACCTTGCGCAGTAGGGCAACACGCGACGCTTCTCTCAATAACAAGCCCAAGCGGAGTACCACAGATGGCGTTCTTCACCGCAGCCAGCAAGGCCGACTTCCAGCATCAACTGCAAGCGGCACTGGCGCAGCACATCAGTGAACAGGCACTGCCACAAGTGGCACTGTTCGCAGAACAATTCTTCGGCATTATTTCTCTGGATGAACTCACACAGCGGCGGATGTCTGATCTGGCAGGTTGCACGCTGTCGGCCTGGCGCTTGCTGGAACGTTTCGACCCGGCCCAGCCTCAGGTTCGGGTCTACAACCCTGATTACGAACGCCATGGCTGGCAGTCCACCCACACGGCCGTGGAAGTGCTGCACCACGACCTGCCGTTTCTGGTGGACTCGGTGCGCACCGAGCTGAACCGGCGCGGTTACAGCATCCATACCCTGCAAACCACGGTCTTGAGCGTGCGGCGCGGTGCCAAGGGCGAATTGCTGGAGATTCTGCCCAAGGGCAGCACCGGCGAAGGGATCTCGCAAGAATCGCTGATGTACCTGGAAATCGACCGCTGCCTGAACGCGGCCGAGTTGACCGTGTTGAGCAAAGAGCTGGAAGAGGTATTGGGTGAAGTGCGCATCGTGGTCGCGGACTTCGAACCGATGAAGGCCAAGGTGCAGGCGCTGTTGAACAGCGTCGACAATGGGCCCTATGCCGTCGACAGTGATGAAAAAGCCGAGATCAAGAGTTTTCTGGAATGGTTGGTGGGTAACCACTTCACCTTCCTGGGCTATGAAGAATTTGTGGTACGTGACGAGGCGGACGGCGGGCACATCGAGTATGACCCGCAGTCGTTCCTGGGCCTGACCAAATTGCTGCGCGCCGGCCTCACGGCCGAAGACCTGCGCATCGAAGACTACGCCGTCAGCTACTTGCGTGAGCCCACGCTGTTGTCGTTCGCCAAGGCGGCCCACCCGAGCCGCGTGCACCGCCCGGCGTACCCGGACTACGTGTCCATTCGCCAGATCGATGCCGACGGCAAGGTCATCAAGGAGTGCCGCTTTATGGGCCTTTACACCTCCTCGGTGTATGGCGAAAGCGTGCGGGTGATTCCTTATATTCGCCGTAAGGTCGCTGAAATCGAACGCCGCTCGGGCTTCCAGCCCAAGGCTCACTTGGGCAAGGAACTGGCCCAGGTGGTGGAAGTGCTGCCCCGTGACGACCTGTTCCAGACCCCGGTGGATGAGCTGTTTGCCACAGTAATGTCGATTGTGCAGATCCAGGAACGCAACAAAATCCGTGTATTCCTGCGCAAAGACCCTTACGGGCGTTTCTGCTATTGCCTGGCCTATGTCCCGCGGGACATTTATTCCACTGAAGTGCGCCAGAAGATCCAGCAGGTGCTGATGGAGCGTCTGCAAGCCTCGGACTGCGAGTTCTGGACGTTCTTCTCCGAATCGGTGCTGGCGCGGGTGCAGTTGATTCTGCGGGTCGACCCGAAAAACCGGATTGATATCGACCCGTTGTTGCTGGAAAAGGAAGTGATTCAGGCCTGCCGCAGTTGGAAGGACGATTACGCGAGCCTGGTCGTCGAAAGCTTCGGTGAAGCCAATGGCACCAAGGTGCTCAGTGATTTCCCGAAAGGGTTCCCGGCCGGCTATCGCGAGCGCTTTGCGGCGCATTCGGCGGTGGTCGATATGCAGCACCTGATGAACCTTAGCGAAAACAATCCGCTGGTCATGAGCTTTTATCAACCGCTGGGCCAAAGCGCGGGCCAGGAGTTGCATTGCAAGCTGTACCACGCGGACACACCGCTGGCGCTGTCCGACGTATTGCCGATTCTGGAAAACCTCGGTTTGCGCGTGCTGGGCGAGTTTCCGTATCGCCTGCGTCACGTCAATGGTCGTGAGTTCTGGATCCACGACTTTGCCTTTACCGCCGGTGAAGGCCTGAACCTGGACATCCAGCAACTCAATGACACGCTGCAAGATGCGTTTGTGCATATCGTCAGCGGCGATGCCGAAAACGATGCGTTTAACCGCCTGGTGCTGACCGCCGGTTTGCCGTGGCGCGACGTGGCGCTGCTGCGTGCGTACGCCCGCTACCTCAAGCAAATTCGCCTGGGCTTCGACCTCGGTTACATCGCCAGCACCCTGAACAACCACACCGACATCGCCCGCGAGCTGACCCGGCTGTTCAAAACCCGTTTCTATCTGGCGCGCAAACTGGCCCCCGAGGACCTGGACGACAAGCAGCAGCGGCTGGAGCAGGCCATTCTGGCGGCCCTGGACGATGTGCAGGTGCTGAACGAAGACCGCATCCTGCGCCGTTATCTGGACCTGATCAAAGCGACCCTGCGTACCAACTTCTACCAGCCGGACGCTAACGGTCAGAACCGGTCGTACTTCAGCTTCAAGTTCAACCCGCACTTGATCCCCGAGCTGCCTAAACCGGTGCCCAAGTTCGAAATCTTTGTGTATTCGCCACGGGTCGAAGGCGTGCATTTGCGTTTTGGCACGGTGGCGCGCGGCGGTTTGCGCTGGTCGGACCGTGAAGAAGACTTCCGTACCGAAGTGCTGGGGCTGGTGAAAGCGCAACAGGTGAAAAACTCGGTCATCGTGCCCGTGGGGGCCAAGGGCGGCTTTGTGCCGCGTCGCTTGCCACTGGGCGGCGGCCGTGACGAGATCCAGGCCGAAGCGATTGCCTGCTACCGCATCTTTATCTCGGGCCTGTTGGACATCACCGACAACCTGAAGGACGGCGCGTTGGTACCGCCGTTGAACGTGGTGCGCCACGACGATGATGACCCGTACCTGGTGGTGGCCGCTGACAAAGGCACGGCGACGTTCTCGGACATCGCCAACGGCATTGCTATCGATTACGGCTTCTGGCTGGGCGATGCGTTTGCCTCGGGCGGTTCGGCCGGTTATGACCATAAAAAAATGGGCATCACGGCCAGGGGGGCCTGGGTGGGTGTGCAGCGCCACTTCCGTGAGCGTGGCATCAATGTTCAGAAAGACAGCATCAGCGTGGTGGGCGTTGGCGACATGGCCGGTGACGTGTTCGGTAATGGCTTGTTGATGTCCGAGCAGTTGCAACTGGTGGCGGCGTTTAACCATTTACACATCTTTATTGACCCCAACCCGGAGCCGGCCAACAGCTTTGCCGAGCGCCGGCGCCTGTTTGACCTGCCGCGTTCGGCCTGGTCGGATTACGACACGAGCATCATGTCGGCAGGCGGTGGGATTTTTTCGCGCAGCGCCAAAAGCATCGCCATCTCACCCGAGATGAAAGAGCGCTTCGCAATCACGGCCGATAAACTGACGCCGACCGAGTTGCTGAATGCCTTGCTCAAAGCACCGGTTGACCTGCTGTGGAATGGCGGCATCGGCACCTACGTCAAGGCCAGCAGCGAAAGCCATGCCGACGTGGGCGACAAGGCGAATGATGCGTTGCGCGTGAATGGCAACGAGTTGCGCTGCAAGGTGGTGGGCGAGGGCGGCAACCTGGGCATGACCCAATTGGGCCGTGTGGAGTTTGGTCTGAATGGCGGGGCCACCAACACCGACTTTATCGACAACGCCGGGGGCGTGGACTGCTCCGACCATGAAGTGAACATCAAGATCCTGCTCAACGAAGTGGTGCAGGCCGGTGATATGACCCAGAAGCAGCGTAATCAACTGCTGGGCAGCATGACCGACGAAGTCAGCGCGCTGGTGCTGGGCAATAACTATAAGCAGACGCAAGCCATCTCGTTGGCGGCTCGTCGTGCTTACGAGCGCATTGCCGAATACAAGCGCCTGATGAGCGACCTCGAAGCCCGTGGCAAGCTGGATCGCGCCATTGAGTTCCTGCCATCCGAGGAACAGCTTAACGAGCGCATTGCGGCCGGCCATGGGCTGACCCGCGCCGAACTGTCGGTGTTGATCTCTTACAGCAAAATCGACCTCAAGGAAGCGCTGCTCAACTCTCAGGTGCCGGATGACACCTACCTGGCCCGCGACATGGAAACCGCATTCCCGCCGATGCTGGTCAGCAAGTTTTCCGAGGCCATGCGCCGCCACCGTCTGAAGCGCGAAATCGTCAGCACCCAGATTGCCAACGATTTGGTCAACCACATGGGCATCACCTTTGTTGAGCGGCTCAAAGAGTCGACCGGCATGAGTGCGGCGAATGTCGCCGGCGCGTATGTGATCGTACGGGACATCTTCCATCTTCCGCATTGGTTCCGTCAGATCGAAGCGTTGGACTATCAGGTGCCGGCTGAAATCCAGCTGGCGTTAATGGATGAACTGATGCGCCTGGGGCGTCGCGCAACCCGCTGGTTCTTGCGCAGCCGTCGCAACGAACTGGATGCTGCGCGGGACGTGGCGCACTTCGGCCCGCACCTGGCCGCGCTGGGGCTCAAACTCGACGAACTGCTCGAGGGCCCGACCCGCGAAGGCTGGCAAACCCGTTACCAAGCCTATGTGGCGGCGGGTGTGCCGGAGCTGCTGGCGCGCATGGTGGCAGGTACGACGCACCTGTACACCTTGTTGCCGATCATCGAGGCCTCGGATGTCACGGGCCAGAACGCCGTCGACGTGGCCAAGGCGTATTTTGCCGTGGGCAGCGCGCTGGACTTGACGTGGTACTTGCAACAAATCAGTAATTTGCCGGTGGAGAACAACTGGCAGGCGCTGGCACGTGAAGCCTTCCGCGACGACATCGACTGGCAGCAGCGTGCAATCACGGTGTCGGTGCTGCAAATGGCCGATGCTCCGGCGGATATCGAAACGCGTCTGGCGCTGTGGCTTGAGCAGAACAGCTCGATGGTTGAGCGCTGGCGCTCGATGCTGGTCGACCTGCGGGCCGCAACTGGCAATGACTACGCCATGTATGCGGTGGCCAACCGTGAGTTGCTGGACCTGGCCCTGAGTGGCCAAACGGGGCTCTGATAGCCTGTAGCGTCATGCAAAGCTCCGGCTCGCAATGAGCCGGGGCTTTGTTGTTTAGAGGGCTTAAATACCGATATTGCCCAGTGTTTGTACGATATTGCGCAGCGTTCCGGCCAGGGCCGGGTGCTCCAGCTCAAAACGCTCAACGGCCAAATTGACGTTATCTGACAGGCTTTGGTCTTGAGTGGCGGTCTCGAGCTGAATCTTGGCTTCAATCTGCTGAGCGAGGTCATTCAGTTGGGCGCGCTCTTCGGCAGAGAGTGGCGGGTTCCTTTCGATGTGCTCGCGCAGAGAGTTGAGTTGTTCTTGCAGTTCGCGGGCGGACATAGCATGTATCCTTTATTGATAGGCTCTGGTTTGACCGTTGTGTTGAGCAAACGGTCTGTACGTGACGTGCAGATTAATCCACTCGCGGCTTGTATGCATGTTCTCTGTTAAACGCCGGGCTCTTCTGTGTGTCGCTGAGGGTTAAATAAAAAGGGCTTTCGACGCGTCTGCGCGGGGCTGTCGATGGTTGTGCGGCGCGGTTGTGCGCTCAGGGCGTTTGTTTGGGCGCTATCTATGGTCCAATTGCCGTTATACTCACGCCCGGACTTGGCGCGTAGCGCCCACGTGTTAAGTATCTTCTAGGAGTTTTACTATGCGCTTGACTGAACGTCTCGCTCAATTATGTGTGTGTGTCGGTGTGGCAATGGTCCCGTTCGCTGCCAATGCCGCCACTGAAGATGATCCATGGGAAGGTTTTAACCGTGTGGTCTTCAAGTTCAACGACACCCTTGACACCTACGCGCTGAAGCCCTTGGCTCAGGGTTACCAGTACGTCACGCCGCAGTTTCTGGAAGATGGCATCCACAACATGTACCGAAATTTCGGTGACGTGCGCAACCTGGCCAACAACATCTTGCAGGCCAAACCCGAGGCTGCCGGTGTGGACACCGCCCGTTTGCTGATGAACACCATTATCGGCGTGGGTGGTTTCTTTGATGTGGGCACCAAAATGGGCTTGCAGCGCAGCAGCGAAGACTTCGGCCAGACCTTGGGTCGTTGGGGCGTTTCGAGTGGTCCCTATGTCGTGCTTCCGCTGCTGGGCCCCAGCACCGTACGTGACACGGTCGGCCTTTATCCGGATTCTTTCACCGAACCCTACCGTTACATCAATGATGTGTCATGGCGTAACAGCGTGACCGGCCTGGAAATCATCGATAAACGCGCCAGTTTACTGTCCGCTGAAAAGTTGATTACCGGTGACAAGTATATTTTCATTCGAAATGCGTACTTGCAAAGCCGTGAGTTCAAAGTCAAGGACGGCCAGGTCGAAGACGATTTTTAAAGCGTGCGACGTGACCGCATAAACGGCCTTCGGGCCGTTTTTATTGGGTACAAGGCGGGAAATACGGGAATCGGGTCGTGGCTAACCTCTCTTTTAGTTGCTGCGCGCATTGTTCTTATAACCCGCGGGCATTTAACGCAATGACCCTTTAAAACCGCCATCGACCTGAGCTTGAAACCCCCCGCGGATGGGAGTACCGTCTGCGCCTTACACGGGCACCTTTATACAAATGACCCCAATGGTCGGTTTGAATCAGGGATGTTCACAAGCCAATTCAGTCGTTGGGTCCGAGCTGTTCGGATTCAAACGCCAACCCCATTCTGGCGCCGTTTGCCCTCATGCAAAAAACCAGTGCCACGCTGCTGATCATTGACGACGACGAAGTAGTACGCGCCAGTCTGGCGGCCTACTTGGAAGACAGCGGTTTCAGCGTCCTGCAAGCCGGTAACGGCGTGCAGGGTCTTCAGGTCTTCGAGCAAGCGCAGCCAGACTTAGTGATCTGCGACCTGCGTATGCCACACATGAGTGGCCTGGAGTTGATCCGCGAGCTTTCACTGCGGTCGCCGCAAACGCCCGTGATCGTGATTTCCGGTGCTGGTGTGATGAGCGACGTGGTTGAGGCGCTGCGTCTGGGGGCTGCCGACTACCTGATCAAACCGTTGGAAGACCTCGCGGTTCTTGAACATTCTGTTCATCGCGGGTTGGACCGTTCAAGGCTGTTGCTTGAAAACCAGCGCTATCGTGACACGTTGGAGTCGACCAACCGTGAGCTGGAGGCCAGCCTGCACTTGCTGCAGGAAGACCAGAATGCGGGCCGGCAGGTTCAAATGAACATGCTTCCGGTCAGCCCCTGGTCCATTGCTGACTTTGACTTTGCCCACCAGATTATTCCGTCCTTGTACCTGTCCGGTGATTTTGTGGACTACTTCAGGGTCGACGAGCGGCGCGTTGCGTTCTACCTCGCCGATGTTTCCGGCCATGGTGCTTCGTCAGCGTTTGTCACGGTGCTGCTCAAGTTCATGACCACGCGCTTGCTGTTTGAGTCCAAGCGTAATGGCACCCTGCCAGAGTTCAAACCGTCCGAAGTGCTTGGTCACATCAACCGGGGCCTGATCAACTGCAAGCTCGGCAAGCATGTGACCATGGTGGGCGGTGTGATCGATGAGGAAACCGGCCTGCTGACCTACAGCATTGGTGGCCATTTACCGCTGCCGGTGTTGTATACGCCCGATAGCGTGGGTTACCTGGAAGGGCGCGGGTTGCCCGTTGGTTTGTTCAACGAAGCCACGTATGAGGACCATGTTCTGAAATTGCCGGAGACTTTCAGTTTGACGCTCATGTCTGATGGCGTTTTGGACCTTTTGACTGAACAGACACTCAAAGAGAAAGAAGCTGCCTTACCGCAACGGGTAAAAGCAGCAGGTGGCAGCCTGGATGGTCTGCGTCAGGTTTTTGGATTGGCTACGCTCGGGGAGATGCCGGATGATATCGCCCTGTTGGTGTTGAGCAGGAATCTTAAATGAGTACCGGTAGAATTCAGTTCGCCGAACAGGATGGCACGTTCATTCTGAAGTTTGTGGGTGAAGTGCGTCTGACGTTATGTTCGGCCCTGGATGCGACAATCGAAAGGATCTTCACGGCGCTGAATTTCACCGCCATCGTGATCGACCTGACCGAAACCCGCAGTATTGACAGCACCACGCTGGGTTTGCTGGCCAAATTGTCGATTCTGTCGCGGCAAAAAGTCGGCCTGTTGCCGACGGTTGTCACGACCCATGAAGACATCACCCGCCTGCTGCAATCGATGGGTTTTGACCAGGTCTTCAACATCATCGGCAAGCCCATTCCCCGCCCTGAATGCCTGACCGACCTGCCGTCTCAGGACCTCTCTGAAGAGGTGGTGCGTGTCAAGGTGCTGGAGGCGCACAAAATTCTGATGGGGCTTAATGACTCCAATCGTGAAGCCTTCCATGACCTGGTGAATGCGCTAGAGCGCCATTGACCGGCACCTGCGTGAAAAAGGGGCCGTCCTGTGAAGGAACGGCCCCTTGTCATCAATGCGCCGCTTAACGGCCTTCCAGCAGCGTGCCCGCCTGATCCAGCAGCGCCAAGGGATCCTTGGCTTTGTGAATATCCACTGACAGCAACTGGCGGAAGCGCCTGGCGCCGGGAAACCCCTGGCCCAGGCCCAAGATATGCCGCGTGATGTGATGCATGGCCCCACCCGCCGCGATATGCGCTGCGATATAAGGCCGTAATTGGGCCAACGCTTGCGCCCGCGAGATCACCGGCTCATTGCTACCAAACAGCTGCTGATCGACCTGCGCCAGCAGGTACGGGTTGTGGTAAGCCTCGCGACCCAGCATGACCCCGTCAAAGCACTGCAAATGTGCCTGACACGCCTCCAGTGTTTTAATCCCGCCATTGAGAATAATCTCCAACGCTGGAAAGTCTGCTTTCAACTGAGCGGCAACGTCATAGCGCAGCGGCGGAATATCGCGGTTTTCCTTGGGTGACAGTCCCTCAAGAATGGCAATGCGGGCATGCACGGTAAAACTTTCGCAGCCGGCATCACGCACCGTGCCGACAAAATCGCACAGCTCTTCATAGCTATCGCGGCCATTGATGCCAATACGGTGCTTCACCGTGACCGGAATAGAAACCGCATCACGCATCGCCTTCACACAATCGGCCACCAGCGCCGGATGCGCCATCAGACAGGCACCGATCATATTATTCTGCACCCGATCACTGGGGCAGCCGACATTAAGATTTACCTCGTCATACCCTGCGGCTTGCGCCATTCGCGCACAGGCTGCCAGATCCGCCGGCACACTCCCGCCCAACTGCAATGCCAGCGGATGCTCAGCCTCATCGTGTTGCAGAAAACGTTGCGCGTCACCGTTCAACAGAGCGCCCGTCGTCACCATCTCGGTGTAGAGCAAGGCATGCCGGGACAACAGGCGCAGAAAAAAACGGCAATGACGATCAGTCCAATCCATCATGGGGGCCACGCTGAATCGTCTACTGTTAACGCCTTGATTTATAAGGGTTTTATCGATTTCTAGATTCACAAAAATACCTTGGTGTGTAGCTTTTGTGCACACGGAGTGCACATGACGTGTGTGTGCAGTGTATTATCCGGGTACATAAAACTGCACATGGAATGCACACTATGGCGAGTATTGTAAAGCTTCCAAGCGGCAGTTGGCGCGCACAGGTTATGCGCGGTGGTGTTAGACATGGCATGACTTTTAAAAAGCATGCTGATGCTAAAAAATGGGCTGCAGATCAAGAGAGCAAGCTTGAGAGCATCAGAGCCGTGGGGACAGCATCAACACCCAAGGGCTCTACTTTCGCTGATTTCGTTGATAAGTATGTCGAAGAGACAGAGCCCGTCAAAAAGCACGGGAAAAATAAAAAATCGACTCTAAAGCGCCTAAAAAATGAGTTCAAAGGCGTACTGATGTCCGATTTTTCGATCCTGCATCTCAGGGATTTTGTCGAAAGACGCGTGAAAGAAAAGACGCAAGCTGGAGTTAGCGTCTCGGGAGTGACAATCGCAATCGATCTGTCTTACATATCTGTAGTGCTAAAATGGGCGAGAGTTGTTAAACACTACGATGTTGATGTAAGCATTGTGCAGAGAGCGAGAGAGATGCTTGAGCCAATGGGTCTAAGTACAAAAAGCAACGAGCGAAAAAGAGAGGCATCGAAGGATGAGTTAATAAATATATTCGCTGCATATCAAAAAAAGCTGCGTCAAAAAATCCCAATGGAAGATATTATTACGTTTGCATTAGCGTCTGCAATGCGTCAGGAAGAGATTTGCTCACTGGAAATCAGTGATGTTGATTTTGACGAAAAATCTATAGTTATAAAAAACCGCAAAGATCCGAAGCAAAAGAGCGGTAACGACATGCTTGTGCCGCTACTCGGTAGAGCATGGGAGCTTGCGGAAAAATACATCGGTGATCGCAAGTCAGGCAGGATATTTCCGTACAATAGCGGGTCTGTTAGCGCATCTTTTACGAGAGTTTGCCAAGAGTGCGAGATTCAGGATCTTCGTTTCCACGATCTTCGCCACACAGCAACTGGTCTTTTGTTCGAAATCGGTCTTCACATAGAGCAAGTTGCTGTGCTCACGGGTCACAAAGATTGGAAAATGCTCAAGCGATACACGCATATTAAAGCCAAAAATGTGCATGCGTCGTACGAAGAAAATATGCAGCGACGTAAAAAACGCGAAGAAACGCTTGAAATTATCACTTAGTATTAAAAACAATCCCTTGGAACCGCGCAGCCAGCGAGTTCCAAGTGGTATTTATGAGTCTAAATTGATCGCAAAATAGACTCTCGACTACGTGTTTTGCGAAGAGAATGCATGTAGTCTTTGACGTCATCAATGGCGTAAAAAAAAGCGTTACCGAACAGCATTGGTAGTGGGCCTTTGTAGTGCTTGCGCCAGTGCTCCAGGGTCTCTTTTTTAACTTTAGTGATTTCGATCATCTGTTCCTCGGTCAAAAAGCCAAGGGACACGGCTAGTTCGTTGCGGTCATGCATTTGATTGCTCGTGATCCGTGAGCGCGCGTACCCTCCTGGTCGTAGCGCCGAATGAGTATTGAAAGTGATGGCGATCAGGCGATTGCGGTCATGCTCGAGTCAAAAAATCGCTGGACATCATCACGCTTGTAAAAAACGCGTCGACTGATGTTGGCGTATGGCGTAAGAGCTTTAGTGTGCTTGCCGGTGTACCGCCAGAATCGTAGCGTGTCGACCGAGACGCCAAGGATTGAAGCAGTCTCTTTTGCTGTGATGTAGTCGACGTCTGCGGGCATTCGCATCAAAATTTCCCTTTCAGTTCAGTGTCTTGCATCGCATCTGGTTGCGTCGCGATGTCAATTTATGCTGATCGTTTGGGGAGTCGCTGTCAACAAAAAATCCAAATAAAGTATTGACAGCTTGTCAATTTTCAGGATTTGAGAGTATAGGAAAGCTATACCAATACCCCCAAAAGCATCGGAAAAAGAAGCCCCGGCAACGAGAGAGAGCCAGGGCTGGTTTGTTTTAATTGATGTGAATGTCTCCGATTTCGTTTTGTGCTGGATATCCATTCGTCCCCGGTTTGTGCTTAATTCGCGCAAGCATCGGCATGTCGTATGCTTTAGCGACGTCGCTGATCGCAGGGATTTCAAGTTTCGTGGCTTTAGCAATCTTAGTTTTTATCGAGTCCGAAATTTTGATCGCAACTTCGTGACTTCCGGCGCCGTACAGCCTGTGCCAAAGATGACGCCCAGCGTGCTCGCCGGACATTACTTGCAGTTCCATCAATACCGTTTCTGCGCCTGTCTTAGTCTTGCCGACTTTGGCTGACTTGATTTTGATCATCGCATCGTGAGTCGGCATTGCTTCGCGCGACTCTGATTTTTTGACGATAATCGTAGTGTCGACAGGCTTTCTTGCTTTGCGTTTTAAGCTGTTGATGTGCGATTTGGTAAAAAGTTGGCAGGATCTCCAGGCGGCGGCTTCGTCAGTTTCGCCGGCGCGCGGGCGGTTGCGAGGATATTGTTGGTCGCGGAAGTATTCGTTTCCGGCGTGTAGGGTGTTGTCGACTTCGAATAAGCGCTTGGCGATTACTTCTTCTGTTGAAGAAGTAATCATTCCACCCAGGATGCGATTTAGTTCGTAACTCCGTCCACGTGTTCCAGTTAAGCCAGTGGCTTTGCGTGGCGCGCCGGGTTTGTACTCGGTTTCGACGCCGTAAGTTGACTGATGAAGTTTGTAGTCGTCGATATCCGCTGGCGCGCCAGGGTTGTAAAAGCTGATGGCGAATTGCTTGCGGTCTGGGTGGGCGGTGTACACGTAGTAGCATTGGCTTAGTGTCTTCCAGCATTCGTCCGCCACCCTCAGCAGTCTACCGCACAGGAACTCGTCAAGCTGCTCCAGGACTGCGGCGCGTACGCTGAGGTGCTCCGCAGGGTAGTATGGCCGAGAGGCTGAAATGACTATACGGAAGCGCGGGGCCGCAAGGGTGTGTTTGTGGCTTGTGTATATAAAGTGCTCAAGTCCCAAGTCGAGAAGTGCGTCCTCAGCATCCTCGAGGGCTATCATATCGTCGTCATAGCCTTTGCCGAGCTCCTGGTCGACGTCAAAAACGATCATGGTGGAGGTGTCGACGCTCCTGTCCTCGCGCGTTTGCACGCGAAAAGAAGCCGGGATAAATGTAGACGCCTTTGTTTTATCTGACGATATCAGCGGAAATTGAAAAGATGTCTCAAAAAGCGACTTAAAAGACTGAGCGACTTGTGGAGTGACTACGTTAGTCTTGGCGGTAGTTTGCGAAGAGTACTTAATGGCCATCTTTTATCTCTCTTTTGTCCGGCGTTCTTTTGCGCTGGTATAACCAGTATCAAGATGAGTTTTCGTTAATGCAATATTTTTTTAAAGATATTCGAAAATAATTGAATGCGCAAAGCTGTAATGCAGTAAATACGGGGTAAATGAGCTCGGCTAGGAGGTGTGCGGCTTATGAGTACATGCATAAGCTTTATAGCGCTGAGGTAGGCTGCGCATAGATATATAGCATCGCGATAGTTATAAAAGCAGTATTACTTAACCAGAAGGGGTAACAATCAACACTCCAGCCCCTAAAAAATATCAATACGCCACCCCCGATGCTATATATCTCTCTCTTTATATAAAGAAAAGAATAGGGGTGGGAGGCATGGGGGGTGGGTTCCCCCTTTTTTGGCTAAGTAAAACGCTTTTTTGTAATTCGAGTTAGTAGCAAAGTGAAATCAATCAGGGTCATAAAAACATACCAAAATAATTAATTTTGACAACTTTTGATTTATTGCTTGCTAGTGTGTATCGACAAATTTAATAATGATTGCAAGACGCAAGAGAGACGTCTTAAAAGAGCAAGTGAGTTAGCAAAATGCAAAACACCAAGGCTTACGCAATCAACTTCGCCATCGACGGCTACAAAACCCTTACCACCATTGACGTCATGCAAGCTGCTGAGACTCTGCGTACTGACTATCCCAAAGTTGCTCGCATTATTGGCATTGATAGCAATGTGATCCCAGCGATCAAGGCAGCACTTAAAACTGCATCAGGCATCGCATCGGTCGACAAAGGCATTATCGCAACTAACATTCACAACCTCTCTAAACTCGAGCTCGCAGTCCTGATCGCGTCGAACGACAGCAGCGATGGTGCATTTGACCGCGCAGCATATGAGATCAGCCGAGTCGCTTTTATCTCGGGCGACCTCGATAGCAAAGCCAAGGCGCTCGCTGACGCGTCAGGTCGCTCACAAGAAGCCTGCCTTAAACTCATTCGCTCGAAGTTGTCTCGCAAGAAAGCCGAGCTCGTATCGCACCTCAAAGCCCTGATGGACGTCGGCCAGGCTCCCCGCGACCCAGCTGAAGTCCTCGACTACATACTTGCAAACGACGGCGCCACGCTCCTGGCTCTTCCCACCGCCTACGGCAAAACCAGCAAAATTATCGAGCCCGTACTCAGAGAAGAAATGGCGCGTGGCAGCAATGTGCTAGTGCTCTGCCATCGCCGCTCTATCAACCGCAACATCGCTAACATCCCAGGCATTGTGAGCTACGACGAGTGCGACACCCCGGACATCTTGGAAAACGCCCGAGGCCTGAAAATGGTCGTCAATTCGATTGCCAATCCAAAGTTCAAAAAACAGATTGAAGACGCTGATGTGGTTGTCATCGACGAAGCCTCTCAAGTAATCGCACACGTACTAGGCGGCGAAGTGAAAAACCGCGAGGCAGTCTGGGAAGCACTGTGCTTTGTCGTCAAAAATGCAAAAAAAGTCATCTTCGCTGACGCGGACATCAACACCCGCTGCGTTGAGATCCTGGATGGCCGTCCAGCGAAGCTCTTCAAGATCGCCCAGGATCACTCCGGAATCACCGTCAAGACGTCTGATTCGGGCACCGTTCGAGGTCTCGTAGTCAAAGCCGCGAAAGATGGCAAGAAGATCCTGGTTGCTTGCGACGGCGCTCGGGAGGCGGCGGCACTCGCCAAGCACATTGAAAAGAAGGTTAAGAGATCGGTACTCGTCATCACCGCTGAAAATTCAAAATGGGAAGCCCAGGCGGCGTTTATCGCGAATCCGAATTCGATGGAGCATGAGATCGTCATCTACAGCCCTGTGATTACGAGTGCGTTGTCGATCACATCCAAACATTTTGAATGCCACTTCGGGCTGTTTGGTGGGCAGGTAGTACCTTCCGACGCGATTCAAATGATGCGCCGTGACCGGACTGCCGAGCTCTTTACGGTGGGCCTTAAAAATCCCGACTACAAAAAATCCGAGATCGTTGAGATCGCCTTTAAGAAGGAGATGGTTGCTGTCGAAGAGCTACTCAAAGGCCTGACGATCAACGCAGACGCCAAGGCTAAGATCCGCGCAGCAATCGCAGCTGACAACGCTCCAACCGCCTTTGAGTCGATGCGTTATGACCACTGCTCAAGCGAGGCTTGGCTGAAGGACAACGTCCAATACACCTTGCCAGCTCTGCTCTTAATGCAAGGCTTCGTGGTCGAGGCTCTTGAGCGTGATGACGAGACCTCCAAGTTAGGGTTTGTTGCCGATTCTCAGGGCCGTAAATCAGTTAAAGCTGAAACCGCTGCCAAGCTACTGAGGTCAGCTCCAGCAAGCACCCAGGTCGTCCGCGCGGTTAACGATTCCGGATCAAATGATGAGGTTGAGTACCTCTCTGTGATTCGAGCACGGGCCCAGGAAGTTATGGGGCGCTCGCAGCTGTCCCAGGCCGACGCGAAGCTGTGGGGCGAAGGCGAGGGTGAGGCCAAGATCAAACTCTTCAAAAGGCTCTACAGCGTCACCAGCGTAAGCCCGGACGACGAACTGGCGGTGTTCTCAAAGATCCTGCCAGCTATCGCTGAAATGTCGCTGACTAAAGACTGGAGAGCAGATGACTCTTCAGCGCTCTTTGACCGCCTCAATACCATGCGCTCTAAAGTTATTGGCCTAGGCATCAACATGCCGCGCGCTAACACTGCTAAGGCTAAGCAAGCGGCTGTAACCAACGTCCTGAAGTGCTTCGGCATTAAGACCAAAATGGTTGATGGGGGCAAGTCCGGCAACTACTACATCATCGACCAGGCGTCGGTAGATCAAATGGCCAGCTACTTCAAACTCGGCGCGCCGCTCTAAGTATCAAATGGCCATGGAAGGCCATCCCTCGTAAGTTTGTATACTCAACAAATTTTGTTTGTCAAAGATCGAATTATCTTCACTCAAGCCATTGTGCCGACTTTTGCTCATCTTTATGATGTACATATAAGAGCAAAAATAATAATAAGAAAGGCCTTATATGAACATGCAAGTTGATTGTCCTCCGCTTATCGACATGGCCGAAGTTGATGGTCTCCGCAGGAACTTGCTGCAGGGCTTGGAGGGGATTGATGACGCAACGCTGGAACTGATCACCGACACCTGCCTCGCCGCACTTAAAAAAGTGGACTGGAACTTGTACAATGAACAGAGGTACGGGAGGAAACCGGTTTCGATCAAAGATGTCATTTTCCTACCATCACTGCCGCCAGTCCCTAAACCTTATCGATCATGGCCAGAAGTGCATATCTCAAAATTCGGTGGACTCAAGGGCCTGGAGTACGAGCCGAAGTCGCATAAGGTTAAGTACGTCATCGAGCATACTTATCAGCCGGATTGGGTAGACACCCTGAACGACAGGATTTTTTACGAAGCCAAAGGCATTATCCCGACGCTCGTAGACGCTGCTAAGTATCGCGCTGTGGCAAAGCTTAACGACGTCCACATCATCTTTATCCTCCAGGAAAAGAACATCATCTGCCCGTTCTCAAGGCCTCGTAAGGATGGCTCTAGAATGACGCAGGAAGAGTGGATCAAAAAGGAAGGCTTTGACTACTGCTATCAGGGGGAAGAAAAGGAGTTCATGAAGTCCACTCGATATAAGTGGCTTGTTGAAAACGTAGGTAAAGGCCTGCCGCGTTTAGAAGAAGCTTTGCGCACAAACAACAAGTAATAACTGTTACAATATACGCATAAAAATAATAATAAGAAAACTGCAATGCGAAAAATACTTGGTATCGATCCTGGCCTCTCAGGAGGACTATCTGTAATTGATGAGCGATTTAACCTTGTAGCCTGTTATCCAATGCCGACTACTGTAGGCGAGGACGGCAAGCGCAAAGTTGATCCTATTGCTGCTTTCAATCTGCTATCAACTTACGACATTGATTTGGCCGTGGTCGAGAAAGTTGGCGCGCGGCCAGGGCAGGGCGTTACTTCAATGTTTAGCTTTGGTGATGCTTTCGGAGTTATTCGAGCTGTTGCTGCGCTGGTTGCCAAAGAAGTTAGGTTTGCCAGGCCACAAGAGTGGAGGGGCTGTCAGGGACTCACAGGCTTGAGTAAAGAGCAAATCGCCGAAGTTGCTTACGAGGTTTTCGAGGCTGAAGCCATTTATGGTCGCAAAAACAAGACCGGCGCGCGGGCGATCAAGGACGGTATATCGGACTCTCTGATGATCGCGAAAAGCGGCGCGCGGTTCCTGGAGTGACTGATGGCGACTAAGGCG